>Ga0247841_10000552_pt1 | contig 96098 bp, 79 predicted proteins | sample LaCruzMarch2015__2_FD_192410 | JGI IMG/M metagenome (GOLD analysis project Ga0247841, IMG submission 192410) | Freshwater microbial communities from meromictic Lake La Cruz, Castile-La Mancha, Spain - LaCruzMarch2015_18m | ecosystem: Environmental > Aquatic > Freshwater > Lake | place: Spain...
ATGCGATGTGTTCCCGCAGGCGGCAGGTGCTGCGGCGACGATGACCAAAGACCGGATCTGCTTCGGTGAAGACCTTGCCGCAGCGGTGACAATGGAAGCGTCGCTTGAAGAGGATCAGGGTCAAGGGACGGTCCCAGATGCGACGATCCTTCTTGCGCTGGGCAGTGGTGGCGTGAACGATCACGGCCGGCTTGCCGCAGCCCGGACAGGAAGCGGTCTGGGTCCGGTAGCGGACGGTCACTTCCAGGCTGCCTCCTTCCAGGGAACGTTGAGTAAGCACCTCCAGCTCTGGCAAGCCGAGGGAACCTGCAATACAATCGTTTGGCACCTTCTGTTCTCCTTTGCCTCGTTGTTTTGGGCAAAGACAAGGCTACTGGAGACAGGAGGTGTCTTCCATTCCATGGCTCCTTCTTTTTCTCCTTGGGGAATAATCACAGTTAAAAGTGTAGAACCAGTGGTTGAGTAATCAAGTGGCTAAGTAAGGGCGAAGAAAAGGCAACATCGACACAAACACCAGGATGAGTGCTGGCTTTGCCTTCATCGACAACTACCCCGCCAGGTTACTCGTAGCGGAGGGCTTGGATGGGGTTTAGGCTGGCTGCCCGCTGGGCGGGGTAAAAACCGAAGAAGACCCCAACCGCCACTGAGAAGATGAAGCCCAGTCCGACCGCGCTAAGGCTGATGACCGGCGGCCACCCGGCCAAATTGGCGATGGCGACGGAACCGATATACCCGAGTACGATCCCGATCAACCCTCCGGTTGTAGAGAGGACGATGGCCTCGATCAGGAACTGCAGGATGATGTCCCGCCGTAAAGCGCCAATGGCCTTGCGCAATCCGATCTCGCGTGTACGTTCAGTGACTGAAACCAGCATGATGTTCATGATGCCGATCCCTCCTACCAACAGAGAAATGCCGGCGATCCCGGCCAAGAGGATGGTGAAGTACCCCAGTACGACGCTAAGGGTACCGAGGATGTCTTGTTGACTGAAGATGGTGAAGTCCGCCTCCTTCCCGTCGACGATGTTATGGCGCAAACGCAGAAGAGAATCCACCTCAGCGGCGATGTCCGGCATGAGGTCCACATCGGTTGATTCTACGCTGATCGAACCGAGGTTCTTGTTGCCGAAGAGCAGTTTTTGCCCGGTCGTGATGGGGATCAGGATGCGGTCGTCCCAGTTGAGGAAGCCCGATGCCCCCTTGGGGGCGGCCACCCCGATCACCCGCAGAACGCCACGCGTGGTCTCCTGGGTGCGAGGATCCTGGGTGATCACCTCGATGGTCTGTCCGACCGGGTTGGTGCCGTCGAAGAGTTTTTCGGCGACGAGTGATCCCAGCACTGCCACGCGCTCCCAGTGATCCACTTCAGTCTGGGTGAAGAAGCTGCCCAACTGGATCGGGGAGTTGAGGGTGGTCTCATAGTCTGGGGTGGTGCCGATGACGTTGGTGCTGGTGTTCTTATCACCCGCCACCACTTGGGAGATGCGGCCGGAAGAAGGGATCACCGCCTTGATGCCTCGAATTTGAGTTAGGGATTGGGCGTCTTCCACGGTCAACTTGCTCTGGGTTCCGGCTAAACTGACCCCACCGGAACTCATTTGGCCTGGGATCACCAAAAGGATGTTGGAGCCGAGAGACTGGATCTGGTCGGTTACCGCCAATTGGGCGCCGGTGCCAACGGAGAGCATCATCATCACCGCGGCTACGCCGATGATCACCCCCAGCATAGTCAGGACAGCCCGGCTTTTATTGGTGACGAGGGCGTGGAAAGCCAGCCTGATGCTACGCCAGAACCTCAAAACGATTCCTCCATGGGGATCGTGGCAAGCAAAGCCCGGGCGTCCAGACGATTTTTCACCTCTTCATCGACAGTTACCAAGCCATCGCGGACGCGGAGCAACCGTTTGGCGTGTTGTCCGATGTCTGGCTCGTGGGTGACCATGACGATGGTTCTTCCCTCCGCGTTCAGCCCCTGGATGATGGCCATCACTTCTTCCGAGGAGCGCGTATCGAGGTTTCCGGTGGGCTCGTCGGCCAGAATCAGGGAGGGGTTGGTGACCAGGGCGCGGGCGATGGCTACACGTTGCTGCTGGCCGATGGAGAGCTCGTTAGGCTTGTGCATCATGCGCTCACCCAGGCCGACCTTGCGCAGAGCATCCTCAGCCAGCTTCCGCGTATTGCGCGTCCCATTGTAGACGAGAGGAAGTTCCACGTTCTCCAGGGCGATGGTGCGGGGGAGGAGGTTGAAGTTCTGAAAGATGAAGCCAATCTTGTGGTTGCGCAAACGGGCCAATTGGTTGTCGGTCATCTGGCGGGTATCGATCCCATCCAGCAGGTAGGCGCCCGATGAGGCTACATCAAGACAACCGAGGATGTTCATGAGCGTTGATTTCCCTGAACCGGAAGGGCCCATAATGGCCACGAACTCCCCCTCCTCAATCTGGAAACTGACGCCGCGCAGGGCTTTGACACTGAAGTCCCGGCTGAGACTGTAGGTCTTGGTCACATCTTGAATAACGATGACTGCATTCATTCGTTACTTGGGGGCGCTCGTGGTGGGCATGCCGAAGTTGGTCAGGTCAAAGGTGGAGAGGTTGCCGCTGGCAGAGAGCGCAACTTGCTCCCCTTCTTTTAATCCGCTCTTTACTTCCACTTCGGTATCAGTCAGAATCCCCGGCTCGATCACCGTTGTGACCAGTTTCTCGCCGTTCCACAACTCGACGGTATAATTGCCATTGAGCATGCGCATCGCGGAACGAGGAATGATCAGCGCATCCTTCGATTCGGCGACCACCACCTCGGCCTCTGCACTCATTCCCGGTTTGAGGAGAAGAACTCCCTCCGGGTCGAGGGCGAAATGGGCAGTGTAACTGACCACCCCCTGGATCACGGTAGCCAACGGGTTGATTGAGTCGAGGGCGGCTTTGAAAATCCGACCACGGTAGGCGTCGACGGTAATGCTCGACGCCATCCCGACTTGCAGTTGACCTACATTCACCTCTGGCACATTGACCTGGACCTCCAAGGCTTGTGCGTCAACCAAGACGATCACCGGCAAGGCGGGCGACAGAGTATCGCCCACTTTCACATTCACCACCCCGACCGTACCCTTGACGGGCGCGAGGATCACCGCATCGATCTGTTGCCGAAGGAGAGCGTTGAGGGTGAGCTGGGCAGTCTCCACAGCTTTCTCAGCGAGGCTAAGCGTGGTCGATGAGGGAGCGGCAGTGGCCTTGTCGTAATTAGCCTGCGCCGCTTGAAGAGCGTATTCCGTCAATTTCACAGCATTGTCAGCCTGGATTCTGGCGTCCCGATTAGCCAATTGACGTTGATCTCTGGCTTGCTCGGTTTGGGTGATCACGTCCTGAGCAGCTTGGATCTGGCTGTCAGCCAGAGCCAGTTGCTGGTCGCGGGTCAACTTTTGTCCCTCCAGCTTCTGCCGGCTTCCTTCCAGAACCCGCTCCCCCATCGTGACAGCCCGCTCGGCAGCTTTCACGGCCTGGTCCGCCGCCAGCTCGGCAGCGTCGTTAGGGGCATTTTCCTTCTGCCGTTGCGCTTCCTTGAGGTCGTCCTGGGCGGTAACCAGGTCTTTTTCAGCATTGGCAACGGCATCCTCAGCGGCAGACAGCGCAAGATCCAGGCTTTGCTGGCTGAGCAGGCGGTTGTCTTGCGCTTCCTTGAGGCGGCGTTGGGCGGTAGCGACGGCTTGCTCAGCGGTGGAGGCGGTCAGGGAAATGGTCTCTTCCGCGCGCAATTTAGCATCCTGGGCGGTCGCCAAGTCAGTGGCGGCTTTATCCAGGGCGATCTTCAGAGGGACCAAATCAGTGCTTGAGAGCCCTTCCTGCAGTTGCTGCAGGCGCAACTGCGCGGATTCCAGGTTAACCTGAGCGATGCTCACCTGATCCCCCAGCTCTGGCGAGGTGAGACGAAGCAATTCGTCTCCCTCGTTTACTTGCTGACCTGGTTCCACAAGAATAACAGACACTTTCCCGGCGCTGCGGGCGGTAACATTGACTTGGTTGAGGACCGCGACACTGCCGGCCAGGGAGAGTGTTCGGGCGATCGAGCCATGCTCCGCCTTGACCAATGGGGGCGGCTCAGCCCGGCGATTGGTTTGAGCCAGGATAATCCAAGTGACCCCTCCCGCAATCAAGGCGATGACGAGTACCCAGATGAGCACTTTTTGCCAAAGTTTCAACGCATGTTCCTCCTATTCGCGTTCCAACAGCAGGTCTCCGGGCTTCCCCGAACATGACCGGCGTGGATCGATTCGTGCTTGCGAACACTATAATAAACCGAGTCGCCTCAGGAAGCCACTCACCCTTTGATCCGGCATCATCAAATCAGTCTGCGGCCGCAGGTCGATTTGTGACCAGCGGCCGTATTTCCGGTTCTTGTCCGCTGCTGACCCTGTCTGTACTTTTCCAGCGTTGCGGAGCCTAATTCCTTTCGTTACAATCCGGAGGGATCTTCGGTCCTTGCGGGGAGAGTGGAGTTCAGAGAAAGGAAAGGTAAATGGGCAGTCTACACGCATCACCGTTCGAGACTATTGCTATCTGGGTCGTACTCCTGATCGCTTTGCTGGGCCTTGGCTACGCCATGTTGCTGCGCGGCCAGATCATGCGCAAGGAAAAGGGAACGAGCAAGATGCAGGAGGTCTGGAACGCCATCCGTCAGGGGGCGGACGCCTACCTTGGGCGGCAACTGAAGACCATCGCGCCCTTGATCGCAATTTTAACGGTTGTTCTTTTCTTCTCGGTGTACATTGTTCCCCCCAGTCCACAGGCACTGGAGCGCTTCGCCGGGATGACCCCCGAGCAAATAAGGGTCATCGTCGGCATCGGACGGGCGATCGCCTTCATCATGGGGGCGGTCTTCTCCTTGATGGTCGGCCAGTTTGGCATGCGCATGGCTGTCCAGGGCAGTGTCCGCGTGGCAGCCGCGGCTCGCAAGAGCTTCGGAGAAGCACTCAAGATCGCTTACCGGGCCGGCACCATCACCGGCATGTTGACCGATGGGTTGGGGTTATTGGGGGGGACCGTCATTTTTATCATCTTTGGCATTGCCGCCCCCGATGCCCTGCTGGGTTTCGGTTTCGGCGGTACCTTGCTGGCGCTGTTCATGCGCGTGGGAGGCGGAATCTACACCAAAGCCGCTGACGTAGGCGCAGACCTGGTGGGCAAAGTGGAGAAAAACATCCCTGAGGATGATCCCCGCAATGCCGCTGTCGTCGCTGACCTGGTCGGAGACAATGTGGGGGACTGCGCTGGAATGGCGGCCGACATCTTCGAATCCTATGAGGTGACCATCGTGGCCGGGTTGATCCTGGGGCTTGCCTTGGTCGGGATCACCGGGGAGTTGAAATGGATTGTGTTCCCACTGTTGGTGCGCGGGATCGGCGTACTTGCCTCGATTATTGGCACTTATTTGGTCCGGGGGGGGAAAAACGACGCCTCTACCAATGCCATGACGGCAATCAATCGCGGCTTCTACACTTCTGCGGGGATCTCCCTGGTTGCATTCGCCGCCCTGGCTTACTTCTATATGGGCGAGTGGGGAGCTTTCCTTTCCGTGGCTGTAGGGATCATCCTGGCTATTGTCATCGATGAGCTGACCAAATTATCCACCGATACCCATCACGGAGCCGTCAAAGGAATCGCCGCAGCCTCCAAGACAGGCGCAGCAACGCTGATCTTGCGAGGCTTGGCGGTCGGTTTTGAGTCGTCAGTCTGGCAAATCCTGGTGATCGCCCTCACCATCCTCTCCGCTGTTGTCATCTATTGGGGGCAAGATGTCATCTTCGTCCTCTATGGAGTGGCCATGACCGGGATCGGGATGCTTACCCTGACCGGCAACAACGTCGCCATGGATTCTTTTGGTCCCATCTGCGACAACGCCAACGGCATCGGCGAGATGGCCAAGCTGGAGCCCAAATCCCGCCAGATCATGGCCGACCTTGACGCAGTGGGGAATACCACCAAAGCGATCACCAAAGGAGTGGCCATCGGGTCAGCGGTCATTGCGGCAGTATCGCTCTTTGGGTCTTTTCTGGCCGATGTCTCTCTCGTGCAGCAGGCTAACATGGGCATCCCTGCTGCCCAGACCTTGCTTGCCACCGGAATCCGCATCTCCCAACCGATTGTCTTCATCGGGGCGCTGGTAGGGAGTTCTATTCCTTGGCTTTTCTCCTCCCTGATGATCAATGCCGTGGCTCGCGCAGCTGGCCTGATCGTCGAGGAAGTGCGGCGGCAGTTCCGTATCCCCGGCCTCATGGAAGGCAAAGTCGCTCCGGACTACAAACGAGCTGTGGGAATCAGCACAGCAGCCGCTCAAAGGGAACTGATCCCACTGGCCATCATCGCCGTCCTTTTACCCTTGGTAATTGGAATATTGCTGGGTGTTGAGGCGTTAGGCGGCTTGCTGGCTGGCGTGATCCTATCCGGTCAACTTCTGGCCGTCTTCATGTCGACTTCTGGAGGCGCTTGGGACAACGCCAAAAAGATGATCGAAGACGGGCTCTATGGTGGGAAGGGCTCCGAGGCGCATAAGGCTTCGGTGGTTGGCGACACTGTCGGCGATCCCCTCAAAGACACTGCTGGGCCTGCCCTAAATCCTTTGATCAAAGTGATCAACTTGGTGTCCTTGCTTGCCGCACCGGTACTCGTTCAGTATCAGAATAACCTCACCGCCGGGGTGATCATCACGGCTGTGCTTGGTTTGGTGATCGTCATCGGAGCGGTCGTCTACTCCAAGCTAGGCGGCTTCGGACGGAAGGAGAAAACCAGCGCCGAGTTCTAATATCCTGGGTTATCGGGGAGACCCTCTTCCGGCCTCCCCGGCCCTTTCATCGTGGTCTGCTGGTGCAACGAAACTACGGCAGTATCGAATGGTTCAAGAAAAGGAGCAGGAGACGAACCTCCTGCTCCTTGATATGTGGAGATGGGCCGTTACTCTAGAAGACAGGCAAGTAGCGCTCCAATTCCCAGGCGGTGACTTGTCGCCGATACTCTTGCCATTCCTGCGTCTTGGCTTCCAGGTACCTCGAGTAGACATGCTCGCCCAAGGCTTGGGCTACTACCTCATCTTTCTCCAACTCCTCCACTGCTTCCCGCAGGGAACCCGGCAAGTGAGGCAATTGGTGGTTGTTCTCCAGGTGGTAGAGGTCTTCCTCCGCTGCCTCGGGCAGGGGCAAGTCGCGCTTAATCCCGTCCAAACCGCAAGCCAACATCACAGCGAAAGCCAGGTAGGGATTGCAGGAAGGATCAGGGCAGCGCAACTCCAAGCGGGTAGCTTGCGGTTGTTGCGGGTTGATGCGGGGGACCCGGATCAGGGCAGAGCGGTTGGTGCAACCCCAAGAGATGTAGACAGGGGCTTCAAAACCCGGGACCAAGCGTTTGTAGGAATTGACCAGGGGCGCAAGCACAGCGCACATCCCACGGGCGTGGTGGAGCTGGCCGGCGATGAAGCGTTTGGCCAGCGCGGAAATGCCATAGGGATCCTGGCGATCAACGAAGAGATTGCTGCCAGTCCCAAGATCGGTCAGGCTCTGATGCACGTGCAAACCCGAGCCGTTGATGCCGAAGATCGGTTTTGGCATGAAAGTGGCGTAAAGGTTGTTCCGTTGAGCCACTGCTTTCACAGTTAAACGCAAAGTGATGACATTGTCAGCGGTCTGCATTGCCGCGGCATAGCGGAAATCGATCTCGTGCTGGCCGATGGCCACCTCATGGTGATGAGCCTCTACCTCGATGCCAAAGAAAGACAGAGCGTTGACCATCTGGCGGCGCACTTGGGTAGCCACATCGGTGGAGACATCAAAATAACCGGCATGATCGTGAGGCTGAGCCGCGACGATGCCATCCGGCTGGGCCTTGAAGATGAAGAACTCCGGTTCCGGCCCTGTTTGAAAGGAGAAGCCCATTTTCTCGGCTTCGCCCAAGGCGCGGCGTAGAACCTGACGTGGATCCCCGGCGAAGGGTTGGCCTTGCGGCGTGTACACATCGCAGATAAAGCGGGCTGTCGTGGTGTCTTGACCGCGGTCCCAAGGGACGACGGCGAATGTATCCAGGTCGGGGACAAGGAACATGTCACTTTCGGCAATGCGGGCGAATCCCTCGATGGAGGATCCATCGAACCATGTACCGTACTCCAGGCAGTCGCCGATAAAACGGTGGACCGGCAAGGTGACATTCTTCACCGTACCCAGCAGGTCAGTAAATTGGAGGCTGACGAAGCGAACTTGCTCCTTCTTCAACCGTTCAATAATCTCGATTTTACTCTGCACGATGGTTGTTCCCTTCGTTCTGAAAATTGTCTGAATCTAGCACATTCGTGAATAGGCTGCCGCAGGGGACAAGGCAATGGCACGAATCAACCGGTAGGAACGCTTTTCGCTCGCATCTCCCCACTTGGACAAATTGGATGGCAAGATAATGCTTAGGCGAGTGTTTGATTGTGGTTATTTTCTTTGCTCGGCTTGCGTCCAGATTTTCCCTTCTTCCGGTTGACCTGACTGTTTCTGCTGGAAAAAGCGTCCTCAGGCGCGAACCGTCACATAAAGGAATTCCGAATGCAGGGTGAATCCCAAGCGCTCCGCTAGGCGGCGCGAGGCCAGGTTATCGGCTGACACACGGTAGATCGGTTGTTTGCCTTCCCCGAGCAAGTCTTCCACTACGGCCGAGACCACCTTCAAGGCGTATCCCTTGCGTTGGTGTTCCTCTTCCGTGCGCAGCCAGGCGATTTCCGCCCACTGTTCAGACTCGAATTGAGTTCCTCCATAGGAGACTACTTGTTCACCCAGGAAAAGCCCGAAGAAAGTTTCTAGAGAAAGTTTTTCTTCGCCTACCTGATAGCAAACCGGGAACCCGCGGGGGATTAGTGGTCGGACCCGAGCGTCCGGGGCTGGGACGAAGTCTTCCCGGCGAAGCATGAAGAGCAGGTTGGTTTCCACCATTCGCACGATGAAAGCGCGACGCAGCAAGGGAAGCAAACCATAGGGCGCTTGAATCAGATAATGATCTTCCTGAAGATTGGGCAGGAGGCGCTCGCAAGCTTTCTCTTCACCACAGAGGAAGGCTTTGTGGGCAGTGGGGAGCTCCACCAGGTAGGAATATGGACTCTCATGCCAATAACGGGCTTCGCGGTCGCTGCGGAAATGGAACAAGAGCTCGAAATTTCCGACAGGATCCTGCAGTAGAAGCTGCAGTATTTCATTGCGCTGATCACCCATCATCTTCTATTTGAGAGGGAAGCGGGAAAAAAGTCAACCTCGGAAAACCAATAGCGCCCCATTCTCTAAGGGAACCCATTTCCCGCTGCCGATTGGCTCGGAGCAGATGGCCAGAAGAGCGGCGCCCTCTCTCTTCCAAAGCTGGTAATAGTTGGCGAGTGAGAGGTCACGGTAGCGGCAGGAGACGAACGATTCTTCGCCATCCGATAGAAGGAAGTTCAAGGCGGTGTAATCCAGGCTTTCCCTTTCCAGGTCTGCCAAAGCCTGGCTGATGGTCCTCACCCGGTCACCCCTGGCGATTCCCCGCAGGCGGTTCAAGAGAAAGAGAAAAAGCCGTTCGGAGTCTCCGTCCCCCTCCGGAGAGAGATTCCCAATGGGGATCCTGGCGGCATCATGGATGGTCCCATTGTGGGCGAATGCCCACCCTTCACGGCAAAAGGGGTGAGTATTCTCTTGTCGAACGGGGATCCCTGGCGATGCTTTGCGCAGGTGCCCGATGACCAGGACTGGCTGGAGTCCGGCTACTTCGTTGATGCTTTGCGCACACGCAGGAAGGCGAGGGTCAGCCACTTCTTTTCGCAGGCGTAGACCTGCATCTTTGCCCCAGTATGCCCAGCCCCAACCATCCAAATGACCAGCCGGAGACCCAGACGGCACACGACCGTGTACGGCCAATTCGCGGAAGGCGGCGAAGAGCGCGGGAACCTCGCCACCTGCGGGTGAGTTTTCTTTGTCCATGGTGAGAAGCAGGCGGCACACAGGAGGTTCCCGCTAGGGTTGCAGCTCTACAGAATAAAGGTCGCGCGCTTTGACCACTGCTCCAGCCGGGAAGACCCCGCGTATGGAGAGGCAAGGGTAGACGACAACACCTCGACCGAGCACCGTCCCAGGGTTAGTTACCGCATTGCAGCCCGTCTTAGCGCCATCGCCGAGGATTGCCCCGAACTTACGCAAGCCGGTGGGAATCTCTTGGCTGCCATCTTTAATGACGATCTCGCTGGAAGTATTCTTCAAGTTGGCTAAGCGAGTTCCGGCGCCGAGGTTGACGTGGTTGCCGAGGATAGAATCGCCGACATAGTTAAAATGAGCGGCAGCGGCGTGATCGAGGAGGATGGAATTCTTTACCTCGGTAGCGTGGCCAATCACGGAGTGACGGCCTACCAAGATGTTGCCGCGCAAGTAGGCAGCTTGTCGAATCTCGCAATCGGGACCGATCCAGGCGGGCCCTTTGATGTAAGCGCCAGGTTCTACCACTGTGCCTGGGCCGATATAGATGGGACCTTCCAGGTAAGCTCCCTCCATCACAGTCCCCAAAATGGCCGGTTGAAGGGAAGCCGCCAGGTATTCACCGATCTTGGGAAGGATTTCCCAAACAAATCGGACACTGGAGAAGATGTCGGTGAAGAGGCAGTCGCGAAGGTCGAAAAAGGTTGCAGGAGAATATCGGTCAGCAGTCATAGGCCGATTATACGCTATAGTGAAACTCCTGCGTTCTTTGCCTTTTTGTCCAGCTTGCGCCATAGTGAAAGAAAAATGAGGAGGATGCGATGAAGGAAATGAAAGTGGAGGAACCCTCTAACGAGAAAGCGCTCGGAACCTACTCGAACACCGTGCGGATTTCACACACGCCATTTGAGTTCGTCATCGATTTTGGCCGAACCCTGCCTAACCAGCCCGAGTTGATCAAGATCGTCGAACGGATCGTGATGAGCCCCCAACATACCAAAGCTTTCCTGCAAGCGTTAGAGGAGAACATGCGCCGCTATGAAGCTCAATTCGGAGCGATCCCCTCTCCCGGCAGGTCGCCCAGCGCCAAGGGACCTGAGTTCGTACAGTAACAGCGACAGTTTTTATCATAACCCTCGACCACCCTCCTCCTTGCCATGAGGGCGACTTATCCCACCCCTTGGCCTATTTTGCGTTGCCTAACCTCTCGTTTCTCCAAAGAAGAGCCCGGCAGTCTTTTCTCCATCCTGATCCTTATGGGGATCCAGCGGGGAGAGTTCGCTTCGGCTGAACAGAACAGTGAGCTGATCGTTCAGTGAAACTGAAATCCCTTCTCCCGAAAGAGGGATAAACAGGCATCCACCACCGTTGGATCAAAGAATTCCTGACGGCCGCGCTCGACCTCCTCCAGGGCTTTGGGCACACCATGGGCTGGACGGTAAGGGCGGTGGAAAGCCATCGCCTCGACCACATCTGCCACTGCCAGGATCCGCGCCTCCAGGAGAATCTCCTCTCCCTTCAGTTTTCTTGGATAGCCCGAGCCATTCATCCGTTCGTGGTGTTGCAATGCCATCTCCGCCACTGGCCAGGGGAACTGGATTGTCTTTAACACTTCGTAGCCGGCCTGGGCGTGCGTTTGGATCATGGAGAATTCCAATTGGCTGAGCTTACCGGGTTTGCTGAGGATCTCTGCCGGGACGTAAAGCTTGCCGAGGTCGTGGACCAGGCCGCCTACGCGAACCCCCTCCACCCTTTCCTCATCGAATCCGAGCTCCTGGGCGATCGAGGAGGCTAGCTGAGAAACATGCAGTTGGTGTCCCGCGGTGTACGGGTCTTTCATTTCTCCCACCGAAGCCAGCGCTTGTACGGTCTCGTCCAGGGTCTGCCGAAGCCGCTTATAACTCTGCTCCAGCTTCTGCTTTGCTTCGATGCGGTCGGTAATGTCGATCACTGTCCCCTGCATGACTACCGAAGCATCTGAATCCCCCACAATCATGGTGGCATTCTCCAGCAGCCAGCTGGTTGTGCCGTCCTTGCGACGGATGGCCAACTCGATGTTGCTGAGCGAGCCCTCCTCCAATAAACGGGCGACGAGCGCCTTGCGCGCTTTCGGATCCTGGTAGAACATACCGGCCGGTTGCGCCAATACTGCCTCGCGCGAATCGTAGCCGAGGATCCGGGCAAAAGAGTCGTTGCAGTCCAACAAGCGGCCCTCGGGCGTACTGCGGAATACCCCGGCCAAGCTGCGCTCCACCAACAGGCGGTAACGTTGCTCGGAGATGCGCAACCCCTCTTCGGCCAGTTTCTGCTCGGTCAAGTCGAGCGCGTAGATACGAACCAAATCCCCCCCCTGCACTTCGTTGATGGCTTGCTGAAAGAGTGACTTCCCTACATGCAATTCCCGCACGAGGAAGGACAGGCCATGATCTTTCATCAGAGAGCGGACCGAGAACAGGCCGTTTAGGAAGGGGTGCCGCAGTCCGCTGCTCTCAAGATCGGGGAAGCGCTGGCGAGCCACACGATTCATATAAGTGACTTTCCCCTCCCCGTTGACCTCGAGAATTGGGGTTGGGTTCATCTCCGGGAAGGAAGCCAAGCGATTAAGCTCCTCCTCAGCGAAGTGACGCTCAGTGATGTCCTCGAAGACGCTGAAGCTGCCGGAGTAATGGTTTTGATCGTCCATGCGGGGAAGGGAAGTGACACGCATCAAACGTCGTTGACCGTCCAACCGGCGGATCCACAGTTCGTAATGGCCCGTTTCACCCTGGCTTCTGGCCTTGGTCTGCATCGATACCTGCTCGAAAGCTTGAGGGTCAGTAAACTCGCGAAGGCTTCGATGAGGCAAGTAGCCGGGGGGGACCCCCAGAAAACGCTCGGCGGAAGGATTGGCATAGATAAAGGTCTCCTCCGAATCTACTTCGATGACGCCTTCCTCTTGACTGGTCACCAGCTCCCGGTAGCGTTCTTCGCTGTCTACGAGCGCCTGCTCGGTTCTCACTCTCTCCGCAAGCTGTAAACGCAACTCAGCTACCAAGCGCTTATTCTCCAAGGCGATGGCGGCTTGGTCGGCGAACATGCTGACCAAACGGATTTCCTCCTGTGTGAAAGAACCGGTATGGATGTCGTCCGTGGCATTGATGACACCGATCACGCGGTCACCGACTTTCATCGGTACGCCTAGCACCCGGCGGAAGGGGCGGCCGGTGTAGACCGGGGCAATCCCTTCCCAGTTCAAATAGTCTTCCACCATCAGTGGCCGGCCAGTTTGAGCAATTCGCCCGGAGAGTCCTTCCCCCAGCTTGAGCCGGGTTCCGATGAGATCCCCCGGGAGGCGATAACTGACCACCAATTCCAGCTCCTGGCTGTCCTCCCGAAGCAGGTACAGTCCTCCCATCTGAGCTCCCACCAGCTCCACCGCACGCTGCACGATCGCTTTCAAAAGAGCCTCCTGGTCGCGTTGAGCATTGATCTCCAGGGAAGTCTCGTAAAGAGCCTGCAATTCCTCAGCCCATTTTCGCTGGCGTGTTTCGCTGGCCTGTGTTTCTTCGTAGAGGCGAGCCCTGCTGATGGCCATGCCGATATCCTCAGCCAGGAGAGTGAGGATGCGAAGATCTTCCTCACCTAGGCGCATCGAGTCGCTGCTTTCCACGTTGAGGGTTCCGACTACTCGCCCCTGGTCGAAGAGCGGCACACAGACCTCCGAGGTGATTCCGGGGTGCGCTTTTAAGAAATGTGGATCAGTAGTTACATCCTTCAGCAGAACAGGATTGCCGGTGCGAGCCACGCGCCCACTGACCCCTTGGTCGGTGGGGATTTCGGCGATAATCTGGTCGTAACCCACAGCGTGCTGCACATGCAAGGCCTCTCCCTCCAATAAATACAGGCTGACCAGGGTATAGCCGAAAGTACGAGCAATGGCTTCTACAACTGCGCGGAAGATGGTAGAGAGGTCCATTTCGCGGGCTATCGCCGTTTTCACTGCGTCTAGCAGAGAGAGCTCCAGCGCTTGGTGTTCGGCAGCGGCGAAGAGCTGCCGGTAGCGCTGTTCATTTTCAATCAGCGCTTCTTCAGACGCCTTGCGCTCGGTGACATCCTCAATGATGCGGAGGCTCTCAGCGGGTCGACCCTCCGCGTCCCGGGAAAAAACCAATTCTCGATTGTGCAGCCATCGCCACTGCCCATCCTGATGCTTCATGCGGTACTCTACTTCACGCACTTCGCCTTCCTTGGCCTTGACCATGTGCAGGAGATGCAGTGCGACGCGATGCGCATCCTCTGGATGAATCAAGGCATCAAAGAGAGAGGAGTCCATGATTTGCGCTTCCTCGGCCTGGTAACCGAGGATGGTTGAGATCTTCCGGTTGGCATAGACATTGCGATTTTCTCGAAGATCAAAAATGGTGATGATGTTGGGAGTGGCGTCGAGAATGTGCTGTACGAAATGCCGGCTGGCTCGCAGTTCAACCTCAGTCCGCCGGCGCTCGGCCAGCTCGTTATTGGCCGTGGAAAAGAGTTTGGCGTTATCCCAGACCACCGAGGCCAGACGACCGAAGCGGGTGAGGATCTCCACTTCTTCCTGGTTGAAACTTTTCTCCGGCTCGAGGTGTGCGGTACCGATAATCCCGAAAACTTCTTCGCTGGAAAAAAGAGGTACAGCCACAGCAGCATGAAACAAGCCGTATGGATAGGTAGGAGAACGGCCAGCCCAGTCGTCGTAATCTTCGACTACCAGCGGCTTCGATGTCTCCCAGGCCTTTCCAGCCAATCCCTGCCCCCGAACCATGCGGTAACTGAGAAATTGGGCATAGATTCCTGATACCGCGCGAACCTCGATGGTCTCGCCATCCGGGGAAACCAGATAGATGTAGCCGTGTTTAGTCCCAACCAAGCGGCAGGCGCGGGATAAGATGACTTCCAGCAGTTCGTTCAATTCCAGGCGGTTGATCACCCCGAGGGTCATCTCGTTCAGCGCTTCCAGGTAGCTGTTCTGTTTCTGCAGCCATTTTTCAGTGTGTTTTCGGGCGGTGATGTTCTGGATCACTCCCTGAATACCCACTACTTTTCCTTCTTCCACGGTGGGGATGGCTGTGTCCTCCAACCAAAGGAGATCTCCCGCACGGGTTCGCAAACGGTAGATAGAGTGGCACTTTTCTCCTTGCAGGAGACGCCCCAGGACTTCTTCAGCTTGGATTTGATCCTCCGGATGGATCAGTGTAAGCCAGAAATGCGGATCCCGGAATGATTCCAATGGGTAACCGGTCAGCAACAAGAGAGAGGGGCTATGGTAGGTGAGCATGGGTGTATCCGCCCGGGGATCCCAGGCGTAGAAGAACAGCTCCAAGCTGTCTAGAACTTCCGGACTAATGCCATCCATCTCCGCAGCTTCCTTTCACCTCTCCCGATAATAGCAGGACGCCCTGCCGGGGGCTATCTCATTGAATCAGTGGCTAAGTAGTTAAGTGATCAAGTGGTTTAGTAGTTTAGTAACTACTTAGCCACTTAACTACTAGGCTGGTAGGTTACCAACTTGAAATGAGAAGGAACCGATATAATGGAGATGGCGCCGCAGGCAAGGCGCCCTGGAGGTTTATCTATGCGCAAATGGGTTTTTTTTCTTCTTTTGGCTGCTATCGTCTTGAGCGGTTGCTCAGTGGACCTATCCGGCTTTTTCAAAGCTCCTGCGCCGCTCGATATTCCGCGCATGGCCGAGGAGGTGGCTGCGGTCCGGCAGCTTGACCTATTGCAGCCGATCCCCTTCGAAAGACTTGATTCCCAGCAATTGGAAGTCAAGTTGACCGAGATCAACGAGCAAGAAGCTGATCCGGTGGAGACCCTCGCCGCCGAGAAGGTGTTGAGGTTCTTGGGCTTGCTTCCAGCCGGCGAAGATCTGCAAGCATTGATGGATAGGCTCTACGGGGAGCAGATTCTTGGTTTCTACGATCCCCAGGAAAGCAGGCTTTATTTGGTCGACCGAAGCGGAGGCAGCGCTGGGGCGGCCGGAGATCTAGAAAATTGGGCTGTCCTTGACCAGGAAAGAATCACAGTTGCCCACGAGCTGGTCCATGGGCTGACTGATCAGCACTTTAGTCTGCTGCGCTTCGATGAGCCAAAATGGTCCGCGGATGACGATACGGCAACTGCCGTGGACTGCCTGATCGAAGGAGACGCCAGCTTGGGGGAGACGTTTTACTTGACCCAGGAAGGGCAAGGCTTGGGATCGCTTCTTGGTATCCTCGCAGCCGGCATCTCTCAAGACAGCAGCCAGCTGGATGCGGCGCCTCCGTACATTCGCGATTCACTGCTTTTTCCTTACCAAGCCGGGCTTCTTTTCGTCCAGACGCTTTACGAGGAAGGGGGGTGGACTGCCGTCGATGAGGCCTATAAGGAACCTCCCACTTCCACCGAGCAGATCCTCCATCCCCTGAAGTACATCCAGGGTAACGACCCCCCTTTGCCTGTTTCCCTGTCTTCTTCCCCTCCTGCCCTCACCGATTGGCGGCTGGTTTACGAGAATGCACTGGGGGAGTTCGACTTTGCCGCCTGGTTCCGCACTTTGCTCCCCAGTGAGGAAGCGGACCGGGCAGCCGCTGGGTGGGGCGGTTGCCGCTATCAATTATGGGAGGAGGGAAGCCGGCAATCTTTCTTGCTGAGCAGCCGCTGGGACAGCGCGAAAGACGCCCAGGAAGCTCGTTTGGCCCTGGAACGTTGGCTTGCGGATCGCTTCCCGGGGGTTACCCGCCAGGATGGATCAGCTACCACACAGCAAGGTGCGGGAGTTACGGCCATTCTCGGCGGCGAACAAGAGGAACTCAAGCTAACGGTCGCTCCTTCCCCGTCCCTGGCTCAGGAACTCTTCCAGCAGCTTCCCTGACGGAGAAGCCTATCGTGTCCCTACAGTTTCTTCAGCTCGGAGGTGCAGAAGGGGCAGCGAGTGGCCATCAAGGGAACTTGGGAGAGACAAAAAGGGCACTCCTTGGTGGGCGGGGCGGGGGACAAGACAACTGGTTTACGCATGCGGTTGACCGCGCGGACAATGAGGAAGACGATAAAAGCGGTGATCAGGAAGATGATGATCGTGTTGATGAAGGTGCCGTAATTGATCGTCGGGGCTCCTGCATCCTGCGCCGCCTTGAGAGAAGCGTACCCTTTTCCATCAAGGCTGATAAAGAGGTTGTTAAAATCCACCTTCCCCAAGAGTAAGCCGATCGGCGGCATGATGATGTCCTTCACCAGAGAGCCGATGATCGCGCCAAAGGCTAGACCAAGGATAATCCCGATGGCCATGTCCAATAGGGAGCCTTTGCTGACGAATTCCTTAAACTCTTTCCACATAGCAACCTCCTTTTAAGTTACGCTGAAATCATAACAAAGCGATCGCTTCCAAGCTAAGCAGGTTTTTCAACCACCATCTCCTTCTCCTGCTATGATGTGGAGAGCTTGCCCCTGTCACCCCCGCGAAAGCGGGAGGAAAGCGGGGGATTCAACGAGGAGGAATCGAACCATGGTCAACCGACTCATCCTGCTCGCCTTCGCGGGTCTGCTTTTATTTGTGTGCAGTTGCGGGAACCCTCTCGAGCAAGCGGGCGGTCTTCTGGACAGCTCCTTCAACGCACCGGATGGGTTCACCCTCTACAATGGTTCAGCCAGCGGGGGGGATCGGGCTTACGCCATGGCACTGTCCAAGGAGGGCCGTGTGCTGGTCACGGGTTCCAGCTACAACGGTGGCGACGAGGATGTCCTTCTCCTCTGCTATACCAGTGAAGGGCGTTTGGACAGCTCGTTTGGCCAGGGTGGGGCAGTCATTTATGGGACGGCAGCCAATGGGCAGGACTGCGCCTATGGTGTCGCCTTACAGGCGGATGGCAAGATTCTGGTAACGGGGACTGCCTCCAACGGCCGCGACCAGGATCTGCTGTTACTTCGCTTCCTTCCGGACGGAACACTCGACCACTCCTTTGGAAAGACTGGAGTGGCGGTCTATTCGGGGGGAGAGGAAACGCAGGAGATCGGACGCGCTGTGGCCGTACAGGCTGATGGGAAGATCGTCGTCGCAGGGGAGGGCGGCGCTGCAACCAATCTCGATGCGCTGATCCTGCGCTTTACCTTTGATGGAAAACTCGACCCCAGCTTTGCCTCCAATGGGCTGGCCTATTACGGCAGTGCCGAAGGAGGGGTTGACCAAGGCTTTGCTCTCGCCTTGCAAGCGGACGGGAAGATCCTCTTGGCGGGATCGTCGACTCGCGGAGGACAGGCCGATTTCTTGCTCTTGCGTTTCACACCGCAGGGAGCGCTTGATCCGTTTTTTGCCGCGGGCGGTGTAGCCTTGTATGATGGCCCCAGCCAAGGCGCCGACTGTGGCAACGCACTGGCCTTGCAGCCGGACGGCAAGGTCCTGGTAGCTGGTTCCACTGCTGGACCACGCGGCCAGGATATTCTGGTACTTCGATATACCGGCTCCGGAACAGTAGACAACTCCTTTGGACAGACCGGGGTGGTGCTTTTCGGCAGTCCGGAAGATGTCTATGATGTGGCGCAGGGTGTCGCTGTGCAGGCCAACGGGAGGATCCTGGTCGTTGGAGCCAAGGGAGGGGGACCGCAACAGGATGGCCTCAAGGATGCCTTGGTTTTGCGCTTCTCCGCCGATGGAAAGTCCGACCTTTCTTTCGGCCGCCAAGGAACGATGGCCTTCGCTGGCCCCGAGCAGGGCGATGATTGGGCTTATGCGCTATCCCTGCAAACAGACGGGCGAATTGTGGTAGCGGGCAGTCGCTCCCGCGAGGGAAGCGACGACGCCCTGGTTATGCGATTGATGCCCTAACCCATCTTAAGTGGTTAAGTGATCTAGTAAATACTATATCTTGACTCTACTCAACTACTGAAATACCTGATTACTCAACTACTGACTTTACGGGTCGCCAAGGGGAACCTCTACCCCCAGCCGTTTGACGAAATAGAGGAGTCCCTTTTCTTTGCGCACATGCAGCAGCGACGGAACGACTTCGCGTGTGAAGACGAGTGGGTGGGTGCGTTCCCCTCTGGAGACAGGAACGGCAATTCGCCCGGGAAGATGGGTGGCAGCCTCCAACAGCGATTGCATGGAAGCTGCGGGCAATGGCGCCCGGTTGGCCAAAGCCAGGATGACCAGCCCGGAGTGGTTGCTCAAGGCACGGAGACCATCTTTCAAGGAGGTCGGTAAAAGATCCGCCGGGTATTTGGCTACGATCCATTTGAGAGCTGATTCCCCGCGGAATGGGGAGGAGTCCAAGGATGGGCCAGCCAGGACGATCTGCTCGCGGATCTGCTGCAACTGGCGGTAGGCATCCAGCGTTGCGGCGATGCGCCGCGTGTCTTCCTCGCGGGCGGCCAACACCAGCAAAGAAGCGAAGAAGCCGGGCCGAGAGTAAGGGAAGGTAACCTCCCCTCCGTCGATCCACCGGGCGCGGATCCCCTGGGTCTGGAAATCCAGGGTGACACCATTTAAGAGGACGACGCGTCGTTTTTCCAAGGGGGATCGGCCTGGACGAGGCAGGGGTAAGCGAGGAACTTCACCGTTTCCATCAAAGCTTCGTACTCCTCGGCCGAGAGGATCACAGCCGCCGGTTGGCCGGAACGAGTAATCAGAAGTGGCGCCCGCTGCACCTCATCAAGCAATTCCAGTAAACGCTTCTTGGCAAGAGAGGCGGTGATCACCTTCAGCATGGCTTCCTCCTGTCGTTTGTCTTGCATTATAGTCTCCTTCCATTTCTTGCGTTTGGCATTTCATTAGTTATAATAAAGACCATAAATATGCCAATAAAGTGCAGACCCAAAATGCCAACCAAATCGATTGAGCACCCTGCCGGGGGTCGTCAAGCCGCAGCAAGGGCGGGTTCCAACCCTGCCTCCACCCATGCAGTCGCCGGACTGATTGTCCTGCTCCTGGTGGTTTGCCTCTCTTCGTGCGGACAGCCGGCGCCAGCCGCACCTTCTTCCGCCGCGGCCATCTCCCTGATCGATGCCCTTGGCAGGCAGGTGGATCTGCCGGCTCCACCGCAACGGCTGGTGGCAGCCGGGAAAGGTGTTACCATGCTGCTGGATGCGATCTTTCTCTTCCCCCAGGCAAGGCAACACCTGGTGGCAGCCGGGAGCGGGCAGGCAGGCAGCGAAGGCTTTCTCCCTCTAGTGGAGCCCTCTTTCTCCAACATCACTGTTCTAGCCGGGGACGGCGGGGCTGAACCGATTGCCGCAGCCCGTCCGGACCTGGTCCTCCTGAAATCCTACTCTGCCTCCAAGCTGGGTCAATCGATCGAAACCCTCGGTCTGAAAACCCTTTACCTGGATTTGGAGACGCCCGAACAGTTTCTGCGCGATTTAGCCATTCTCGGCCAAGCCTTCGGTGAGACAGCGAGGGCTGAGGAGCTGGTCAAGTACTATCAGTCTTCGATGGAGGAGGTCGCACAAGGCGCGACCACTTTGTCACCCACCCGGCCTCCCCGCGTCCTGCTTGCCCAGGTCACCGTCAAGGGCGGCAGTGCGGCCATCCTGGTCCCGCCTACCGGATGGATCCAAACCCTGATGGTGGAGCGAGCCGGCGGCCTGGCGGTCTGGAGGGAGGCGTCCGACAAAGGCGGATATGCTGTGGTAAACCTGGAGCAAGTAGCTGCCTGGGATCCCGATTTCATTTTTCTCGTCGATTACCAGGGAGACTCCGCCGCGACTTCAGCCAATCTGGCCCAGAGCGTGGAGTGGAAAGAATTGCGCGCCGTGCGGGAGAATCACTTCTTGGGTTTCCCCGGTGATTTTGTCTCCTGGGACCAGGCCGATCCGCGCTGGATCCTGGGGCAACTGTGGGTGGCCAAGCAGCTCGCCCCCGAGCAATACGCCACCCTGGATTTGCAGGAGGAGGCGGCTCGTTTCTTCCAGTTCGCCTACGGCCTCTCGCTGGAGAAGGTTCGCCAAGGAATCACTCCCCAGCTGCAGGGAGACTTGCAACGCTGAGAAGTTCTTCGCCTCGCAGGAAGGGATTAGACGAAAGCCTGACCCCGTCCTATGATGAAGACACATCCCGGCAAGGAGGAACGATGGAAACAGCCAAAGAGGCATCCCCAGTCTACTTCAGCAACCTGCGAACAACACAAGGCAAGGGGTTGTTGGGCAAATTAGGTGAGCTGGCTGTGCAAGCCGGCCTCCAGAAAATCGACTTCCAACGGAAATTGGTAGCCCTGAAAGTGCATTTCGGCGAGCCGGGCAATTTGGCCTACCTTCGCCCCAATTATCTCGCAGTCCTCGTGAAGCTGATTCAAACGTGTGGCGGAGCGCCATTCCTGACCGATTGCAGCACCCTCTACTCAGGCCGCCGGACTAATGCTGTGGACCATCTCAAAGCAGCCGAAGAGAACGGTTTCAATCCCCTGGCTGTGGGTTGTAATGTGATTATCGGTGACGGGCTGAAGGGCACCGAGTACCGCCAGATTCCCCTTAACCTGCCCCATTGTGAGGCCCCCAAGATCGGCTCAGCCATTGTCGATGCCGATGTCTTGATCAGCGTGACCCATTTTAAGGGGCACGAGCTGACTGGCTTCGGAGGCGCCTTGAAAAACCTCGGGATGGGCTGCGGATCGCGCGGTGGAAAGTTGGAGATGCATTCCGCCTCCAAGCCGCGCATCGTGGAGAAAAACTGCACGGCTTGTATGGTCTGCATTCGCGCCTGTGCGCATGATGCCTTGCGCCTGAACAAAAACAGGAAGGCGGAGATTCACTACGATCGGTGTGTAGGCTGCGGCCAGTGCGTTGCCCTCTGTCGTTTCAATGCCGCTCAGGTGCTCTGGGACGAATCGGCGGAAGTGGCTTGCGAGAAAGTGGCTGAATACGCCCTTGCGGCAGTGCATGGAAAGCCACACTTTCACTTCAGTTTCCTATTGGATATCTCCCCAAACTGTGATTGCTGGGATCTGAATGATCGGCCCATCGTCTCTGATCTCGGCTTTTTGGCCTCCGCTGATCCGGTTGCCTTGGACCGAGCAGGGGTCGACTTGGTGAACCAGGCTCCTCCCCTCCTGGATAGCGCTCTATCTGAAGCTGGATGGAAAGATGGAGAGGACAAGTTCACCGCGCTTCACCCCAAGACGCGCTGGCAAGCGTGCCTGGATCACGCCGAGCGGATCGGCCTTGGCCGGCAGCGCTACCAGTTGGTGAAGGTAGGGTAGCCTCGGGGAAAAGCTTAACCGAAGGTTCTGGGCGGTTAGACAGCCCGCGTAGGGGCGGGTTTCAAACCCGCTCCCTACACAGCTTGCCGCAGCGTGTTCTGATACACTTTCCATAGCCGCCGGGAGCAGGCGGAACTCGGGCGTCCTCGATGCTGGAACGCCCGGGTAAGGAGGAAAAATGGCCAAGGAAATCAGAAAGCCGAAGGCGGGCGTCAAGGGATTGACCACCCTGCTTTCCAGTAAGAGATACACTCTCGGCTACCAGTCGGGAGGGGAAGCGCCCCTGGAATTAACTGCGCGGGAGGTTCAAAGGGAGCCCACTGCGCGGGCCGGCGCCCTGCGCGATCTCTATTTTCAGACTCTCTCCTCGGTCTCGCTGGAGTTCCCCTACTGGTACACGCGCCGTTGGCAGCAGTTGGAAGGAGAAGTCCCGGTAGTGCGGCGGGCGGAAGCCCTCAAGATGGCGTTTTCTCATCTGACCCCGACCATCTACCCGGGGGAACGGCTGGTGGGTGGAAAGACCATCTATTACCGCGGCTCCTTCCCGATGCCCTGGCTCAGCGAGGGGTATTTCATGGCCGTGCAAGACCAGCTCTATCAGGCCGCTTTAGAGAAGGGCTCAGCAGCCGCCGACCAGGTCACCAAGTGGGGAAGCGGCGGCGGCAATGTCACCGAAAACTTCGGCTCGGTGGTTTCCATCGCCGGCAAGTTCGGCATCCCCCGCCAGGAGGTTCCCGCCTTGCTGGAATTGGCGCGCGCCTGGGTGGGGAAGTCAGTGGACGATGTGGGGCACAAATACGAGCAGATGATCCCCGGTTACCCCCTGAAAGAGAACCTCATGCGCAGCGTCATCTGCATGTTCGACTCGGGGTACACGCTGCCCCAGGGCCGGGAGGTGACCAACTACTATTACCCCTTGCAGCACGGCCTGGAGGGAGTGAAGGAGATCGCCCGCACCCACATGGCAGAAGTAGCCGGGGAAGCCGGTGGAGATGGCCTGCGCGGGATGGACCGTCTGTATTTCTACCAGGCCTCGATCCTGGTGCTGGAAGGAATCCAAAGCTGGATCAACAACTACTCCAAGGAAGCGAGGCGCCTGGAACAAGAGAGCGAGGAGTTGCTCTTGCGGAATGAATACGGGGAACTGGCGGATAGCCTGGAATGGATTGCCAGCCACCAGCCGCGCACCTTCCGCGAAGCCTTGCAACTGATTTTTCTCCTGCACACCGCAGTGCTGAACGAGGACTGCATCAGCGGCCTTTCCCCGGGGAGAGTGGGGCAGGCGCTCTGGCCATGGTTCGAGCAGGACCGGGAAGCCGGCCGTCTTGAGGAGATGGAGGCCTTGGAACTGTTGGAGCTGTATCGAGTGAAGATGACCTGCTACGACTGCTTTGCCGCCATGGGGGTGGTCGGGGGGGTGCTCTCCGGGAACACCTTCAATCACCTCTGCCTGGGCGGCCTGACCAAGGAAGGCGGTTCGGCGACCAACCACTTGGAGATGTTGATCCTGGAGGCAGGAATGACCTGCGCCACCCCCCAGCCGACCTTAGGCCTCCTCTACCACGAGCGCCTGCCTGAGGACTTACTGCTGCAGGCGATCGAGTGCAACAAGACCGGCACCGGCTACCCGGCTTGGTTGAACGATGAGGTGGCACGCACCTTCCTGCTCAGCCAATATGGACCGGAAGGGATGGATGTGGAAGAAGCGCGGGCCTGGTCGGTGGGGGGCTGCTTGGAGACCTCTCCCGGCTCTTGGCATGAGCTGACCCTGGGCGGCCGCCGTTACTGGATCCCAGGCGGTTCCGGCCAGCCGACCAGCGTGGGGGTGCATTTCCTCTCTCTCCCCAAGATTCTGGAGTGCGTTCTTTTCAACGGGCGGGACATTCGCCGCGACGTCCAAATATTCCCCCCCCAAGACCGCTCCCTGGCAACCTACGAGGAGCTCTGGGAGACCTTCTGCTCCTACTTCGAGATGGCTGTGGAGGTTCTTTGCCGGGCCAATAACGTCCAGCACGACATCTGGCGCAGGCAGAACATGCCGGTGTTGCACTCCCTCCTCAAGCCGGACTGCCTGGAGACCGGCTACCACATCGGAAACCTCGGCTACCGGTACAACGCTACCTACAACGTGGAAAGCTGCGGCACAGCCAACCTGGTGAACGCGCTGTCCGCGTTGAAGGCAACTGTCTACCAAGACAAGAGCCACTCCCTAGAGGATGTGCGCCAGGCCATCCTGGCCAACTTCGGCTTCCAGACTGCAGAAGAGGTCGGCTCCTACTCGCTGGCCGCACAAGCCCTGCGTCCGGGCGGGGAGGTTTGGGAGGAGATCCACCACGACTTACTCACCGCCCCCAAGTATGGCAACGACGACCCCCGGGCTGATACCCTCCTCGCCCAGTGGGAACAATATTTCTCCACCGTCTCGCGTCGCTTCCAATCGCTCTACGGCTTCCCCCTCTACCCTTGCCAGATCTCCGTCAGCACCCATGGTCCGATGGGAGCGGTGACCCTGGCCGGGCCGGATGGGCGATTGGCCGGGACGACCTTCGCTGACGGCTCGATGTCAGCCTACCCGGGTACGGACCGCAACGGTCCCTACGCCCTCTTTGCCTCAGCGACCTGCTGGGATCACAGCCGCTCGCAGAACTCGCAGATGAATCTGAAGATTCATCCCAGCGCAGCCCGCGGCGCGCAAGGAGCAAGGAAGTTGCTGGAGTTGACCCGCGCCTACCTGCGGCAAGGAGCCTTTCACATCCAGTACAACATCGTCGATTCCAAGGTGCTGAAGGATGCCCAGGCACACCCGGAGAACTACCGCACGCTGATGGTGAGGGTGGCCGGCTTCACCCAATACTGGGTGGAGATCGGCAAGGCGATCCAGGACGAAGTGATCGCCCGTACCGAGTACGAGTCCGTCTAGGAGGAATTAATGGAGATGCGACATTCCGACTGCCGCCGCTACGTCCCGGTGGACGCGGCCAAAGGGATTTGCCGCCACACCGGCGGGGTGGTGAACTTGGAGGATCTGCCTTGCCGGGACTTGATTTTCCTGCCCAAGTGCAAATACTGTGCCAGTTATCATTCCAGCGAACGAGAGGAACTGGGAATCTGCTCGGCCGAAGCGGATCACCCCTGGACTTATCCTGAGCTGGTGGCTGCCACCTGCTCCTGGTTCCTGCCGCGCGAAAGCGGGGGACAGAATGAAAGCGCCGTGAAAGAGAGCCAATCCTGAAGGAATTGGACAGGACTCGCTGCCGCGAGCTATCAAGTCCCAGCGGCCTGGTCTTCGACTTGCAAGGATTCTCCGTACATGACGGACCGGGCTGCCGAACAGTAGTTTTCTTGTCCGGTTGCCCCATGCACTGTCCTTGGTGCGCCAACCCGGAGGGGTTGCAGCCGTACCCTCAGTTGATTTTTGCCGTCGAGCGGTGCCGCTTCAAGCAGAGCTGCCGCCGCTGCTTGTCAGCTTGCCGCCACGCGGCGCTGGAGGAGGGGGAGGCGTTGCTACTCTCGCGGCGAGCATGTGCTGGTTGCGAAGACCACCCCTGTGTGACGGCTTGCCGCAGCGAGGCCCTGCGTGTCTCCGCCCAGCAGCTCACCCTCTCCGCCCTGATGAGCCGGCTGGCGCGGGACCGGCGCTTCTGGGGTTCTGGCGGCGGTGTGACCTTCAGCGGCGGGGAGCCTCTCGCCCAGCCGGATTTCCTCTTTTCGGCACTTGCTGAATGCCGCCATTCCTGGATCCACACAGCCGTGGAGACTTGCGGCTACGCTGAGGAAGGGCTTTTCCGCGAGATGCTGGCATCGCTCGATTGGCTTTTCCTCGACCTCAAACTGATCGACTCCATCGCTCACCAGCGTTGGACCGGGGTCTTCAATGCCCCCATCTTGGCTAATCTGGAGCATGTTGCCCGCTCGGATTGGCAGGGACAGTTGGTATTGAGGCTGCCGGTGATCCCGGGTGTCAACGATAGCGAGGAAAATGCCCGGGAAACGGCCCGCCTGATGTGTGATCTTGGGCTAATGGAGATTAACCTGCTGCCATTCCACCGGCTGGGTGAGGGCAAGTGGCGGCAACTGGGGGAGACCTACTCTTTCGCTGACATGCCGTCCTTACAGCACGAGGCGTTGCTGGGTTTACAACTGATTTTCGCCAACGCAGGACTGCACTGTTACTTGGGTTGGGAGACACCTTTTTAACCACCGAAAGATACGTGAGCAAGCACCCTGCGCAATCTGCTCCCCCCTTGAGCTTGGTACAATGGGCAAATCCGGATCATTTCAGGAGGACGCAAAGAATGGAAAAACATTTTTCAGCAGAAGAAGCCCGGGTTGTAGGCGAAAGCTTAGGCATCGAGTGGACCCGTTTCGACCTGGAGCAGTTCCGCATGGGGATGGATGTGGAGCTTGAGCACGGTACAGTGGATGCTCACACCAACGTAACTGGAGACGACCCGGTTACGACAGGCAAGATCGCTCTGGCCCACCTCAACGAGTTCGCTGACTATTACACTCGTCTAGAAGCGTTGGAAGAGGAAGCGGAACGCTACTGGGAAGGAAAAAAAGACTAGATTCCCGAACTGCTAGATTGCTGCGTCTGCGGTGAAAAGGGCATTCTTTGCTCCAGGACGGGAAAATCGGGATCGTTGAAGCGAAATATCAGCCATTGAAGTTGTAGAATGTGGGTACGCAGGAACACGACTAGCGAAGGCGCTGGATTGCTGAAATGAAAATAGAAGCATCGCTTACGATTCGCCAGGACCGGTTGATGGAAGTGGAACTGGCCCGGGGCGCGGAAGAAAGAGGCACGCTGCGACGCGAGGGCGCCTCCAGCGGGTCCTGGAGAGGTAGTTGAGATGATATTCGTCTCAACAAAAGGCTGGCAATACAGATCAATTGGTGAGAAGGGTAGGGGATGAAATGATGAAGAGGAATCGGTGGTTCATTTTTTCAGTTTTGTTAATTGGTATCCTCCTATTATCAGGGTGCCCCAGCATCTCAACGCAGACGCAGGGTGCCCTCAGCAGCCTTGTGATCAGCCCTTCAGTCGCAACCGTGAAAGTTGGAGAGGCTGTCCAATTCGCCGTCCAGGGCAAGGGTGCAGGCGGGGAAAACGTGACCGTGAGCAGCTTGGCCTGGTCGGTGAGCAGTGATGTGGGGACAATCGACAACAATGGGCTCTTCCACGCCAACAAGGTCGGCACTTGCAAGGTGCTCGTCTCGGCTAACCAGGGGCAGTTCACCACGCAGGCCAATGTCGTCATCCAGGGAGAAGGGCCATCCACACCGACTCCGACCCCGACCCCGACCCCTTCACCTTCTCCCTCCACCCCACCTATCCTGGCCTCGATCGAGATCAGCCCGGCTTCCGCTAACCTGGTGGTGGAGGATATTCAACAATTCAACCCCAAGGGGATCGACAACAATGGACAGGAGATGGCATTAACCGGTGCGCAATGGTCGGTGGAGGGCGATATCGGTACGGTGGATCCCAATGGGCTTTTCACTGCGACCAATGCGGGGCTTGGCAAGGTGAAAATCGTCAGTGCCGGCGTTCAAGCCAGTGCGACGGTCAAGGTCAAGGCAAATCAGATTATCATCCCAACCCCCACGACTCCGGAGCCGACGCCAACTCCCACTTCTAACACCTACACGGCTGAGGGATTCGGCTTCAAGCTGAGCTATCCTGCGGATTGGTCGTTCGATCAGAACCCGGACAACATGGTGGCTGTTTTCGTATCACCGGATGGTCAGTCGACGATCTATGCCTATGATGGCTCCGTCGAGGAGGTCCGCAACGCCCAGGAAATCGCCTATGGCCTCCTATCGTCTTGGGAGATCCCTGACAGCAATATTACCAGCGATGGTTTCTTTACGGCTAAAAACGGCTTGTCCGCTTACTTCGTGCATTTTACTCAAACCCTTTCAGGGAGGCCGGGGGAAGGAGCCCTCTACACATACGTCAAGATCACCGGCAGCCAGACGCAGTATTTATGGATCGACGGCGACGGGCGGGGTGAGGCTGGTATGCAACAGACCACGGCTGTGTTGGACTCCATGCTGACAGCCAACGGGCTGGACGTTGGCAGCCAGGAGCCTTCTCCCACTCCTTCTCCAACGCCTACCCCCCCAGCCAATGTCTACAAGGGCCTTAACTTTGACATTACCTATCCGGTGGACTGGATCCTGACAGACATGGGATGGGATACCATTGAATTTAGCTCCCCCGATACACGGATGTACATCACCGTCTTTGAAGGCGTCGAGGATCCCTCGTGGACTGCCCAGGATGAAGTCCAGGCACTGCTCGATGTCTTCGGTGTTTCCGAAAGCGACATCCTGGGGGATGACTTCTATACCGCTGAAAACGGCTGGGAAGTCTATTACCTTGGATTTGACGAGACGATCGATGGTCGCGCCTGGCAGGCTATCGCTTTATCAGCGGTTGGTGAAAATCAGGCCGGAGAACCCAGCTTCATCACTTTCCTTGCGGAGGGAGTATATGGCGCCTCAGCTGACGAAGTGGTGAACATCCTCAATGATATGTTGGGGGCGGCGATGCTGAGCCCACTATAGAAATAGCGAAAACTGCATAATCCATAAGCAGTTTTGCAGGATTGAGCCGGCGAGAAAGTGAAGGCCTTATCGCCGGCTCTCCGTATCCATGTCCCAGGCGTACAAGCGTTCCGGGCCGGTCTTACTTCTTTCCCGAACGAACCAGAAGTAAAATGCTTTGCTCAACAGAGATACTCCAGGAGAAGCGCCATTTCTGGTAAAGGATCCAGCATGATCTCTTTGTTTTCACGCATCTACCGACGATTTTCGCTGCAGATGATCGGCCTCGGTAGGAGGGATAAAGATGGAGGAGAGGTCAGCAAACGCTGAATTTCTGTCTGAAGGCTTTCCCCCGAGGAGGTGATTGCCCTAGAATAAGGAAAATCAACCCAAGAGGAATCGACATCGATGACAACGCGCGGCAGGGGCCGGGGAGCCCAACAGAATGAGGGGGTGGGCTTGACCCTGAAAAGGGTGGTACGGGTGATAGGCCATTTTATCTCGGACGGTCTGCTTGATCTGAAGTATTGCGGCGCCTTTCTTGGCGGCTCAGTGCGTCCTTCACCCAAAGCCCCAGGCGCTTTCGCCACTGAGAGCACCTATTACTCTGTGCTGGCGCACATCTTTCGAACCGTCCCTTTGGGAAAAGGAGACATCCTCGTGGATGTCGGCTGCGGCAAGGGACGCGTCCTCCTGTGGGCGGTGAAGCACGGTTGCCAGAACAAAATGATCGGGATCGAAGTGAATGAACGCATCGCCGCAGGAACACGCAGGCGTATGTCCTCCCACCCCAACGTGGAGATTCGGACCCTGGACATTCGCCAGTACCTTCCCAAAGAAGGAACGTATTTCTACCTGTACAACCCTTTTGAGCGAGAAGTGGTGGCTGATTTCAAGAAGCGCCTGATGCAGGCGCGAGGGGGGCGGACGACCACCATTGTGTACTACAACCCGCAATACATCGACCTCTTCCTGGGAGATCCCCACTGGGAGGTCACTGTTCAACGCTTGCCCTTGCCCCTCTTGGAGGATATGCGTCTGGCAGTGATCCGCTCTCGCAGCTGAGAATTGCCAGGGTCACATCTTCATATGCCAATATTTCGAAAAATATTGTCATATGAAGATGTGACCCTCTGGGGGTTTGTTAGAGCAAGCGCAGGAAGACTTGGTTGGAGACGAAATATAGGGCCGGGGGGAGACGCCAGCGCCCGCCTTCCTGCCAGATTAGTCCATCCTGATAGAGTTTTTCCAAACGCTCACGGAAACGGGGGAAAGCTTTCGGGTAACGGGCAGCCAAGTCAGCTTCAACAAAACCGTCGCTGGTTCGCAGATGAAGGATCGCTTCCTCCCGCAAGGCTGCCATTCCTCTTTTTCCCGTCTGGGATGCAGCAGCAATGGGGACAGATTTGGAATCTGTCCCCATTGCTGCTGCGTACTCCTCCAGCGAGTTGGTGTTGCGCCGACGGAAGCCCTCCAAGAAGGAGACTGCTCCCAGGCCCAGACCCAAATACTCGCCGTAATGCCAGTAGACCTGATTATGGCGCGAGCGGAAGGGCGAGGGGGGCTCGCCCTTGGCAAAGTTGGAGATCTCGTAGTGTTCGAAGCCGTCCCCTTCAAGGAGTTCCACGGCAGCCTGGTAGGTGTCGGCCACCTCATCATCGGTGGGGAGGGAAAGACGGCCGCTGGCTACTGCACGGGCCAGTGGAGTCCTTTTCTCCAAGGAAAGGGCATAGAGAGAGAGGTGCGTGGGCTCCAAAGAAAGTGCTTCCATCAAGGTCAGAATCAGGTCGCCGCGGCTTTGCCCAGGCAGGCCAAAGAGGAAGTCCATGGAGAGATTGGAGAAACCAGCTTGTCGCGCCTGACGAACCGATTCTTTAGCTTGCGCGGCGCTATGGATGCGGCCGAGCATTTTTAGTTCGTCGGATCGCAAGGACTGCACGCCCACAGAGAGCCGGTTGAAGCCGCTCCTTCGCAATGAGGAGAGCGAGTCCAAAGAGACGGTGCCAGGGTTGGCCTCCAGGGTCACCTCCACCCCGTCGTCGGGGTTGGGCAGAATGCGGTGGAGAAGCTCGGCCAACGTATCAACGGGAAGCAGGCTGGGGGTGCCTCCGCCGAAATAGACGGTGGCGACTTTCCGCGAATCCAGTAAGGGCTGGACCAGCTTAACCTCCCGTACAAGGGCACCAAGGTACTGTCGCATCACTCCGGATGAGGCGGCCTCCGGAGAACCGGGGAAGGAGAGGAAATCGCAGTAAGCACACTTTTTTACACAGAAAGGTATATGTAGATAAACGGCCAGCGGTTTTCCGCTCATGCGCTCCACTTTCTATTGGCTATGTCGACTGCTTCGACCCTTACTCTTCTTCCCTGTTGATGCGCACCATGCTGAGGAAGGCTTCCTGCGGAATCTCCACGTTCCCGACCTGTTTCATCCGCTTCTTGCCCTCTTTTTGTTTTTCCAGCAGTTTCATCTTGCGCGTCACGTCACCTCCATAGCACTTGGCCAGGACATCCTTGCGCTTGGCTTTGATCGTTTCCCGGGCAATGACCCGCGAGCCGATGGCTCCCTGGATAATGACTTCAAACATCTGCCGTGGGATAGAGCGGCGCAGCCGCATTACCGCTTTGCGGGCATGTTCATAGGCTTTCTCGGCGGGCAGGATGTAACAGAGCGCATCAACTGGCCGGCCGTTCACCAAGATGTCCAGCTTGACCAGCTCGTACGGTTTGTACTCCTCGAAGTCGTAATCCAAGGAGGCGTATCCGCGCGAGCCGCTCTTCAACTGGTCGTAGAAGTCCAGCAGGATTTCTGCCAGCGGCAGGTGATAGGTGAGGATGACGCGGTTGCCCTCGACGTATTCCATGTTGCCGAAGGAGCCGCGGTGGTTTTGGCAAAGCTCCATCATTGGGCCGACATACTCCTGGGGGACGATGATCATTGCCTTGACGAAGGGCTCGGCGATGTGTTCAATCAGCTCAGGCTGGGGGAACTTGGCCGGGTTGTCGATCTCCAGAACCACACCGTTGCGCAGGAAGACGCGGTAATTGACTGAGGGAGCGGTGGCTACCAGATCCTGGTCGTACTCCCGCTCCAAGCGCTGCTGCACGATGTCCATGTGCAGCAAGCCGAGAAAACCGCAGCGGAAGCCGAAGCCAAGCGCCGGGGAGGACTCCGGCTCGTAGATCAGGGAAGCGTCATTCAAAGAGAGTTTTTGAAGGGCTTCGCGCAGCTCCGGGTATTTCTCATTGACGGCCGGGTAGAGGCCGCAGAAGACCATCGGCTTGACGTGACGGAACCCGGGCAGAGGACCTTCGGCAGGCCGCTCGGCAAGCGTGATGGTGTCTCCCACTTTGGTCTCGGAGAGGCTCTTGATGGTGGCAGCCAGGTAGCCGACCTCACCGGCTTTCAACTCCGGTTGAGAGACCAGGCCCAAGCGGAAATGTCCTACTTCCATTACCTCGAAGGATTGGCCGGTGGCCATCATCTGGATCATTTGGCCCACCCGCACGGAGCCGTCAACCACCCGCACGTAGACGATGACTCCCTTGTAAGAATCGTAATGGGAGTCGAAGATGAGTGCGCGCAAAGGCGCCAAGAGGTCTCCTTGCGGCGGGTGAATGCGTCGAACAATGGCCTCCAGTACTTCTTTGATGCCCGTGCCATCCTTGGCTGAAGCCAGGATGGCCTCGGCCGCGTCGATGAGCAGCGTTTCCTCGATTTCCTTCCTGGTTAACTCGGGATTGGCACTCATCAAGTCGATCTTGTTGATGACCGGAATGACGTCTAAACCCAGATCCATGGCCAGGAAAGCGTTGGCCAAGGTTTGCGCTTCCACTCCCTGGCTGGCGTCGACTACCAGAAGAGCGCCATCGCAGGCGGCCAATGCGCGAGAGACCTCGTAGGTGAAGTCGACGTGACCGGGGGTGTCGATCAGATTGAAAATATAATCGCGGTTGTCTTGGCTGTGATAATCCAGCCGCACTGGGTGTGATTTGATGGTGATTCCCTTCTCCCGTTCCAGGTCCATCGAGTCCAACACTTGTTCTTGCATATTGCGCTCGTTCATCAAGCCGGTCGCTTCCAGAAGGCGATCAGCCAGCGTTGACTTACCGTGGTCGATGTGTGCGACGATACAGAAATTGCGGATGTTTTCTTGCATGCGGCTAGTATATCAGGCTATAATCTCGTGGACATGCTGTCGTAGGTTGTTTCGATGTCACTACAGGCTTTCATCTAAAAACGCAAGGTAAGGAGAAGGTTCGTGCCTAGGTCGGTTTCAGCCAAGAAGAGACAAATCCTCACAGAGAAAAAGACGATGCGCAATCAGGCTCTGGAGAGCGAAATGAAGAGCGCGATCAAGAAGACGGAGCGTTCCATTGCTGCCAAAGCCGAGGATGCCCCGGCCAAGGCCCAGGGCACTGCTCGCTTGATCGATAAGATGGTTAGCAAGGGGATTATCCACAAGAATCAAGCTGCCCGGCGCAAGTCCCGGTTGACCAAGAAAGCCAATAAAACAGTTTAACTACCCCTTCTAAAAAAAACGATGAAGCAAGCCAGGAGTGATGGCTTGCTTTTCTGTTGTTATTTGGCCGGCTGGGATCGCTGCACCAATGGGGACAAATTTCGAAATTTGTCCCCATTGGTGTTCAGTCGTCTGTCAGTTACGGCAGGTGTTTCTTGACCACTTCCACAAGCTCAGGAAGATCCATATCTAATGCTTTCAGGTGTTCCACTGTGGGGATCGCCTCTTTAGTCCAGCCGCGGCGCGCATAGACTGCGTCTTGCAGCTTACTGTACTGCTCCTCGCGATAGACACGGTGCAGACGCAGTTTTTCAAGAGGAGAAAGGCCGTCCGGATTTACACCTATTTTTTCTTTGAGCTGCTTATCGTAGCGTTCCCGACGGGATTCGTACTCTTCCAAGGTAACTGGTCCCACCGCTCGATAAGGCGCGCGGTCCTCTGTCCGTGAGCCACCGCCCATGCGCAGATTGAAGATCCGCTGGAAGTTGTAGACGCGTTCCGATTGTCGAATCAGCTCTTCCTTGTCGAGGGGGAAACCGGTGATCGCCGTGTATAGCTCGATATAATTCTCGACATGCTCGGGTACCTTGGAAGGGGCCTCGGTGGTGGCGTTGCCGGCCGGCTCGATGTCGTTCCAGGGAAGCTTGCAAAGTCCCTGCAGGCCGAACCAGGTGCGGAACATGGGGAAGTAGTGGAGCGCCTCCGCCTTGTCTTGGAAGGTGGGGATGGCGTTGTTCACCATATCCATGAAGATTAGCCAAGCTTCGTCATGCTGGGGTCCTTTGTTGGTCAGGTAGTAGCCTCCCTGCTGAGCCAGGGACTCCTTGGACATGTACTGGGACTGTTCCAGGCCCTTTCCCTCCATGCCGATGTCCTCCAGGAACTGGCGGTCGGCGCCGTACCGGGTGGCGAAGACATCTTTCATCCAACGCACCCCATGGCCGGCCACCTCCGCCCCGAAGCCCTCCCCGGAAGCCATCTGGTGCAGTAATTCCAGCACAGCCCCGGTGTTTCCCCAGGTCAGCTCCAGGCCGCCGGTACGTTCCTTGTTGAGGATCCCCGCCTCGAAGCATTCCATCAGGAAAGCGGTGATGGTGCCGAAGGAGATCGTGTCCAATCCGTAAGTATCGCAGTAGAAATTGATCTCAATCACCGCACGGGGATCGAAGAGGCCCGGGTTGGAGCCGACACCGGCGACTGTCTCGTACTCCGGCCCATCCACCACTACCCGCTGACCTTGGTAGGGGCCGGAAAGGAGCTCAAAGTCATCGGCCGCCTTGCAACAGGCCAGGGTGCAGCCAAACCAACAGCCGTCCGGCATCCCTTGGGTGAACCATTTCTTGAACTCCTGCGAGGAGAGTTTCTCAGCTTCCGGGTGCATGCCGAACTTAAAATTATGCACCGGCAGGAGGTCGTACTCGTTCATGATCTCCACCAGATGAGCCGTTCCCACTTGGCGCATGCGGCATTGCTGATCGTCTTGGCTGAGAATCTCGCGGTGCATCTTCAGTCCAAGATCCTGAACCTTTTTCAGGTCGACCGGATTGTTAGATGCGCCGGAGAGCCGGGAAAACTTCACCACCAAGGCTTTGATTCGCTTGTCGCGGAAGACCGTGCCGGTGCCGCCGCGACCTGCCTGTTTAAAGCGCATTATCTTGCGCCGTTTGTCGTAAAAGGAGAAGTTCAGACAGCCAATTCGGGTGTGCTCGCCGCCGCGACCGGCAGTGACGAAGGAATAGTACTGCTTGTCTTTCTCAAGGGTGGTGAACTGGGGAAGCAGCTCTTCAGCCAGGACGTGGCTGTCTACCGCTTCGCCGGGTGCTTCAAGGATCTGTACCTGGCCTTCATCACCGTCGATGAAAATGATCACGTCCTGGGGCGCCTTGCCGCGGATCTCCAGGGCATCGAAGCCGGAGAGCTTCAGGTAAGGACCGAAGTAGCCGCCTACATTGCAATCTACCGGGATCCCGGTCTCCGGGGAAAGGGTCGCCACGATCGATTTACCGGAGCCGGGGTAGTTGGTATTCCCACAGATCGGTCCCATCGAAATGACGATCTCATTCTCGGGGTCGTCCCACCGGGTGCTTTCTTGCACCGCGTTCCAGAGCAACCGCAGGTCAAAGCCCTTTCCCCCGATAAATTTCCGCTTCATCTCTTCGCTGACGTTCTTCTCGGTGATTTCCTTGCTGTCCAGGTCGATCAACAGGGTGCGGTTGTTGTAGCCGCGCTCGACCGGCCTGAGCTGGTAGTTGAATTCAGCCAGTAGTTTGTGCTGGGATTTGAGGATTTGGCTGTCGACAGCGTTCATCGTGATTAATCCTCCCCTTGTTGGATTTTCAAAGCATCGACCGGGCATTGCTTGGCGCAAGTGCCGCAAGCAATGCACTTGAAGGGGGTGATTTCCTCGGGGTGACGGTGCATGGCGCCGATTGGACAGGCCGCCACGCAGGCGAAGCAATTGATGCAGAGGCCCTTGTTGATCAGCACCGTTCCTTGCCTGGTGATGGAGATAGCCTGGGTGGGGCACTCCACCGCGCACTTGCCGCAAGCTGCTTGCTCACAAGTAACCAGGCGATAACTGTTTCCTAGAGCGGGGAGCACCTGGATCGCTGAGCGGGCAGAGTCGTCTCGTTTGAAGAAGGTTTTCGAGCAGACGGTCATACAGACACCGCAACCGATGCAGCGGTCGTCATACGTCTTCAGTACTTTCATGCTGAGGATTCCTCCCGTGGGTGATCCAGTTTTCCTGCCTTCAGCAGGCATTTGCATGATAGAACACCCTGCCGGGGGTTGTCTATCTGCCGCAGGTTGTCAAGTTGTGAATTGCAGGTGGACCCAAGTCTGCCCAGGAGTTCCTTGGACTGCCATACCCCAGCGCGGCATCCTGGAGCCTTGCCCTTCAGGAGCCGGGAGTGTACCGTAGTAATCGTGCTCCTGCAGGCTGTGATCTAGCATGAAGATCAACCTCAACCACAACGAGGTCATCTTGGAGGAAGAGGCGCTCACTGTGCGGCAATTGCTGGCGGTCATGCGCTACACTTTCCCTTTGATCGTGGTGCGGCTCAACGGAGAGCTGGTTGCAAGGTCCGACTACGACTCGACCACGGTGGGAGATGGGGACAAGGTCGAGGCGATCCACATGATCGGTGGGGGATAAGCTCACTCAGCCTTCATGATTTCCCCGCCACCCAATAGCCATTCTCCTTGGTAGAGGACAGCGGCCTGTCCAGGGGTGACGGCGAACTGCGCCTCCTCGAACTGAATCTCCAACCGGTCTTGAGCAACAAGGAAGACCGTAGCTGGCGCAGCGGCGTGACCAGAGCGGATCTGCACTTCCACCTGCATCTGTCCTGCAGGCGCCTCCGTCATCCAATTCAAATGCTCTGCCAGCAGCAGCCGCGCGCAAGCCTCCTGCCGCGACCCCACGACCAGTGCATTCTCCTGTAGGCGCAGCTCCCGCACATAGAAGGGGCCTCCTGCCAGGCCGATCCCCTGCCGCTGTCCGATTGTGTAGGCGGACAACCCCTGGTGTTCTCCCAACAAACGCCCCTTCCCGTCCACGATCGGCCCAGGCCGGGAGGGAATGCCTATCTCACCAAGGAAGGCAGCCAAGGTCATGCCTGGGGGAAGGAAACAGAGATCCTGGCTTTCGCGCACTTCACCCCAGGCCGGGAAAAGTCGTTTCACACGGGCTGTCACTTCTCCCTTGGACAACTCGCCGAGGGGAAAGAGCAGACAGCCCAAGGTTGTGCGGGGGAGGCGGTAGAGCACATAACTCTGGTCTTTGCGTCGATCCCGGGCACGGAGCAATCGCCGGGCGGTGGTCCCAGGATCGCTGGATCCCAGCGCGGCATCAGGCGACAGACGGGCGTAATGACCGCTGGCCAGCGCGTCGAACCCCTCACGTGACGCGTAATCCAACAGGAAGCCAAACTTCACCTGTTCGTTGCATCGCGTGCAGGGATTCGACATCCGTCCCCGCCGCACTTCGTCCAGGAAACGCTCTACGACTTGCTCGCGAAAGGTTCCACTGGCGTCCAAGCGGTGGAAAGGAATCTTCAACCAGTCAGCCACGTGGCGGGCTCGCCCTTCGCTTTCGAGTGTACAACAGCGGGAGTTGGCACAGAGGTGGAGGAAAGCTCCCTCCACCTCGTACCCGTCCTCTACCAGAGCGAGCGCAGCATAGGCGCTGTCCACCCCGCCACTTATGGCAACCAGGACGCGGCCCCCCATCTTATTGGGGCTAGATTCCGTAAAGGGCGCCGTACTTCTCTTTTAGGTAGCGAAGGAAGGGATCCGGGTCGATCGGGCCTCCGGCCACGCGCTGGATCAATTCCACTGGTGTGTATTTGCCTCCGTATTGCCAAATTCGTTCTTTTAGCCAACCAAAGAGACTGCTTGTATCACCGGCGGCGAACTGCTCATCGAGACCTGGAAGATCCCTTTTGGCCACATTGAAGAACTGCAGGGAGAGAATGGTTCCCAAGGCGTAAGTGGGGAAGTAGCCAAAGTAGCCGAGCGACCAGTGTACATCCTGCAGCACACCTTCGGCGTCGTTTTTTGGCTGGTAGCCGATATATTCAATCATTCGGGTATTCCAGATCTCGGGAAGATCCTTCACTTTCAAGGATCCCTCGATCAACCCAGTCTCGATCTCAAAACGCAGGAGGACATGCAGGTTGTAGGTGACCTCATCGGCCTCTACGCGGATCGCTGAAGCCCTGACAGCGTTGATCGCCTGCCAGAATTGCTCTAATCGAACATCCTTCAAATACTCGGGGAAGAGTGCTTGATAGCGGGGATACCAATGGGTCCAGAAGGACAGGCTGCGCCCCACTGCGTTTTCCCACATACGTGATTGCGATTCGTGAATGGCGGTGGAGGCGCCGTTCTCCAAGGCGGTCCGCTCATAGCGCGGGTCGACGCCCTGGCCATAGAGGGCGTGCCCACCCTCATGGATGGCGCTGAAGATGGAAGAAGCAGGCATTTCTGGAAGGAAGCGGTTGGTGACTCGCACATCGCCAATGGAGAAGCCTTGGGTGAAGGGGTGTGCGACCTTGTCCTGACGGCCTCGCTGGAAGTCGTAACCGATTCCCTTCAAGAGATCCAGGGAGAACGTTTCCTGCTTGGTTACATCGTAGGCTTGCTCCAAAAAATCAGTGCGAGGCTGTTTGCTGGAGCCCAGGATGGCGTGGACGATCGGAACCAGCCCCTCACGCAAGCGGGCGAAGATCTCCCGCACCTGGCGGGTTTTCATCTCCGGCTCGTATAAGTCGAGGAGGGCGTCATAGGGGTGCTCCTGGTAGCCGAGCGCTTGAGCCTGCTCGATCTGCAAGGCGACAATCTCTTCTAGGTATGGAGAGAAGAGCGAGAAGTCAGATCTGCTTCTTGCTTCTACCCATTTGTCGAAGGCCAAAGCGTTGGCGCGCGCCATTCTGGCCACCAGATCAGCTGGGATCTTGACGGCATGATCATAGAATCGCCGTACCTGACGGATCATTGCCGCCTCGTCCGAGTCACCGGGCAAGCTGACCGCTTCCGCTTCCGCTGCCTGTAGAAGCTCACCGGCCTCGGGGGCGACGATTCTTGCGTGGACGATCTTCTGTAGGGTGGTAGTCTGTTCAGCGCGAGCCGGGGAGCCCCCCGGCGGCATATAAGTGGACTGGTCCCACTCCAGCAGGCCGACAACGTGCTGGATGTCGGCAATCTCGGCAGTATAGCTTTTCAGCTCTTCAATCTTTCCCATCTAGTGATGATCCTCCTCGTAGAATGCGTTCCCTGCGATTATACGAGGGGACAGAGGGACGGTCGAATCACTTGAAGGTGTTCCGGGCGTAGCCCTCTATCCTCTCGACACTAAACAACCTTTCGATAGAAGAAGTGCGCAATAGTCAGTTATGATACCATCCGCGCCAGCAGGACAGCGGTCTGAGCACGGGTGACGGGGCTGTTGAAGGCCAGCGACCATTCCCCCGAACCGCCGCCCGGCTTGGCGAGGTGCGGATCCTCGGGGAAGCGCAGCAGCTCGTGGACTACCGCTGTCCCCACGATGGAGCGGAACCAGTCCTCCGGCTGCAGGTTGCGGAGGCTCCCATCCGCCTCCTCTACCAGGATCACTGGTGTGGCTGGAGGGTCTTGCAGGTTCCAGCCCTTGGCCCGCACGATGACTGTCAATACCTCGGCCAAGGTTACCTCCCCGTCTGGCCGGAAGGTCCCGTCCGGGTACCCCTTGATCAATTCATTGGCGTAGGCTGTCTCTACGTATGTCAATGCCCAGTGATTTCCCGGCACGTCCGGGAAGGTGGGGTATTCCACCAGCACCAGGGGGAGGTTCAAGGCGAGAACGGCCATCTTAGCGAATTCTGAGCGTTTCACCTTAGCCTCCGGGCGGAAGGTCCCATCCGGGTAGCCGTTGATTGCTTTACGCTCCACCAGGGCAGCGATTTCCTGGGAAGCCCAATACCCATCTGGGAGGTCAGAGAAGGAGATCGAAGCCGTAGGCGTGGAGGATGGTACGGGCGGTGGATTGAAGGAGAGGGCAAAATCCTTCGCCGAGATGGCTTCTCCCAGATCCTCCGCAGTGGGCTCGGGAATGCCCCAACGAAGGCGGATGCGAGCCTTCTCGTTGGAGACAGCCGGCACTTTCCAGACGTAGGATCCCACCTCAGCATCCACATTGGCCGCAAAAGTCCACACTTCCCCGCCATCCAGGGAATAGGAGATCTCGATATGGCTGTGGGGAGGGAGGTGGGTATTGGTCCAGCGCACGGTGTATTCCTTTCCGGCCGGGAGGATCTCGCCGCCGTTCGGCTGGACCAGATGGATGGTCGGGCGGGCGAGGAAACGGAAGGTTCCGTCCATCGTCGTCACACCGATCGTGTCAGGCATTCCCAGCACAGCGGAGGCGCCCGGGATGGCCCCCAGCAAGAACTTCCAGCGGGGAGAGCCGTCTGGTTGGATGGCATAGAGATACTGATCGGCGGAGCAGACCAACACCGCACCTTGGCTGTCGATCGTAGGGGAGGCACGCAGGGGCCCATTGGCGGCGTACACCCACGTTGCTGTGCCATCAGCTTTCACGGCGTGCAGCACGCCTTCCTCGTCGGCGGCGTAGACAGTTCCGTTCTCCGCCAGCGCCGGGGCGAAGGGAATGCCGGCGCCGGGCAGCGCTTCCCACAACTGCGTGCCGTCCGGGCGTACGGCGTAGAGGCGGCTTGGTTCTCCCTTGCTGACCGAGCCGGCGGAAGTGCCGAAGAAGATAGTTCCATCCCCGGCCACTGCCGGGGGAGAAAGGCGCGATTTGCCGTCGCCGGGAGTGAATTTCCAGCGTGTGGTTCCATCCTTGGGGTCAAGGGCGAAAAGAGAGAAGCCTGCTACCACCAACAGCGCGCCATCGATACCCTGGGCCGGGTAAGGGAAAAGTTCGGGGATGGGCCGGGACCAGCGCTGGCCATGGTACTGGGAGTCCAGCGCGTAGAGGGTGTTCTCGCTGCCCACGTAGATCGTGCCATCCATTCCCACCAAGGGAGATGTTTTCAATGGCTGGTCGAGGAAGGTCCACTTTTCTTGGCCGGTGACGCTGTCCAAGGCGAAGAACTTCCCGCCCCCGACAGCGTATAAGGTTCCGTCAGGAGCGAGAGCGGGGGTTATGGAGAAAGAGGTCCCGGCTGGAGCGGAACCAGCGGCGAGCTCTTTCTTCCAAAGAGAGGCGCCATCCGGCCGCAACGCCCAAAGGGCTTCCCCAGCGAGGAAGATCGTTCCATCTGCTCCCACCAGGGGAGAGGGAAGCTCAACCGCTTTGGCCGGCGGGGTGCTTGCGAAGGACCACATCGTGCGTGGCGCATCGCTGGGGATCGTCGCTTCGCTTCGCCCACGATGTTGGGCATCATGCTGGAAGGTGGGCCAGGCGGCTTCTCCTCCCGCCGCCGAAACCCCGATGGGCCAAAGGGGGCAAACCGCCAAGACCAGCAGCCCGACTACCAGATAAGTCATCCATTTTCCGTACAAGGCGCTCACCTCCAAGTTGAGAGATCCTCTGTCTATTTCAAATGGGAAGGACGCAACACCTACGCTCCTGAGGCCGAGGCGCGCTGCAGATCCTAGATTTCCCCCAGTTGGGCTTTTAACCCCTCTAAGCTTGCCCTCCTCGAGCATGGCTGTCGGGTTGTCATCGGCGTTTATATGCCATAGATGGGGCCGTATTTCTCTTTCAGGTAGGCCAGGAAAGGAGCTGCTTCCAGCTCGCCGCCGGTAACGCGGCGCACCAGCTCGACCGGCAGGCATTTCCCGCCCTCGGCGTGGATCCGCTCTCTCAGCCAAGCCAGGAGTCCGGCTGTTTGACCCTGCTCCAATTCTGCGCGCAACTCCGGCCGCTCCTGCAAAGCCTGCCGGTAGAACTGCACGGCCAGGAGGCTGCCCAGGGTGTAGGTTGGGAAATAACCGAAGTAACCTTCCGACCAATGGATGTCCTGCAAGACGCCTTCTGCGTGGTTGCGCGGGGTGTAACCGAGGTACTCTTCCATGCGGGACTTCCAGATTTCCGGCAGGTCAGCCACTTTCAAGGTGCCGTCGATCAGACCGACCTCGATCTCGAAACGAAGCAGGATATGCAGATTGTAGGTGACCTCGTCGGCTTGGATGCGAATCGGCGAGGGGATTACACGGTTGATGGCGTGGTAGAAACGTTGCACGTCGATGCCTGCTAACTGTTCCGGGAAGACCTCGGCCAGGCGAGGAAACCAGCGTTCCCAGAAAGAAAGGCTGCGGCCGACCACATTCTCCCAAAGGCGAGACTGTGACTCATGCAGCCCCAAGGAGGGGACGCGTCCCAGGGGGGTGCGCTGGAAGCGCTTGGGCAGACCTTGCTCGTAGAGGGCGTGCCCCCCTTCGTGAAGAGCGGCGAAGATAGCGCCGGTCGGCCGATTGGGCAGGAAGCGGTTGGTGACGCGCACGTCGCCGGGGGAGAAGGAGGTGGTGAAGGGGTGGGCGGTGGCATCCTGGCGGCCGCGTGTGAAATCATAACCAATTGCTTGCAACAGCTCCCGCGTGAAGGCTTCCTGCTTGGCAATCTCGTACTCCTGCTCCAGGAAGACCGTCTCGACGCGAGTCCCTGAATCAGCGATAGCCCGCACGATCGGTACCAATCCCTCCCGCAATTGGGCGAAGAGGGTGCGCACCTGGTTGGTTTTCATCTCCGGCTCGTAGAGATCGAGGAGCGCGTCGTAGGGGCAACCGCGGTAGCCCAGGGCGTTGGCTTTCTCAATCTGTAGGTCGACGATCTCCTGCAAGGCCGGGGCGAAGAAAGAGAAGTCCGCGGCGGTCTTGGCTTTCACCCAAGTCTGGTTGGCCAGGCTGGTGGTGCGGGCCAGACGTTCCACCAGGTCGCTTGGGAGCTTGGTCTGCTGGTCATATTCACGGCGGGCCATCCTCACCATGGCAGCTTCCTCCGCGTCCTCCGGCAATAAGGCGGTCTCCTCGCGGGCTTTCTCGATTAAAGCTCCTATTTCCGGTGAAGTGAACTTCTGATGGGCGATCTTCTCCAACGTGGCCAATTGCTCGGCTCGCCCCTCAGCCCCGCCGGGCGGCATATAAGTTCGCATATCCCAGACCAGCACGGAAACCGTCGCATCAATGTCCGCTACCTCTGCCAGCCGTTCCTTTAATTGCTGATAGTGTTCCATCGCTTGTGTGATTCCTCCTCGCCTATTTTCCCGATTATAAGCCTGGCTTCGATCGAAGCGAAAGGAGCGTACATTGAGGGGATCAACTGCGGAGGAAGAGCGCAGTTTGCACCACCTCGCTTTGCTCGGAAAACGAGGTTTCCACAGTGATCGCCTCGCCACCTAATGGCCATATTATCCTGGGTGAGAAACCAGCTATGATAGAAAGCGAGGAACGATCTTGAAGAGGAGGGTGATGAAGAGCCACACAACCCCGGAGGTTCCTGTCTCCGAGTGGAAGTCCTATCGGTTGGGTCCAAAAGCAATGGACAATCGCGAGAGCGATCCGGGCCGATGGCAACGCGCATAGGCATTCCCCTGTTCGTTAGCTGCCTTGTTGCGTGAGCGATACGGCGCCATGCGCGTTGTCGCCTTTGGCTCTTTGGTTCAACGAGACTGGTTTGGGTCTCATTCCGATATAGACCTAGCGGCCTGGGATATCCCGCCTGATCGCTTTTTTCACGCAATAGCTGCCGTCACGGGAATTAGTGACGAGTTTGAAGTGGACTTGGTCGATCCCAGCTATTGTCGAGGTCCTCTCCGCGGAGCAATTGAGCAGGAAGGAGTCGATCTTTCACCAAGTGTCTCCTAGGGGGGTGAATCCGAATTAGAAGTTCCGCAGTCCTCGGCTGCCTACCCTTTTCTTAGAGGTGCAGATAGGGTCAAGCGGTGGCTGGGCATGATTAAGGACAATCCCTTCCAGGGATCGAGGAAGCTTTGGCTGAAAAACGGATCGGAGCATTGAATGAAGATTGCACTCTCCCCATTCAAAGATAAGGTTGTGCTTGTCACCGGCGCATCCCGTGGCATTGGGCGGGCGATAGCCCTCCAGTTGGCCCGGGAAGGAGCTCTTCTGGCGTTGGCAGCGCGGGACAGGGAGCGGCTGGAAAGTACGGCGGCACAGTGTCGCGCAGAAGGAGCTCAAGCCTTGGCATTGGTGACGGATGTTTCGGACCAGGAGGAGTGCCGGACCTTGGTAGAGCGGACCCTGGAAGGTTACAGACGGCTGGAGATGCTGGTGAACAACGCCGGCTTCGGCGTGCAGGCTGGACTGGTCGAGCTCCCCGATCCGCGCTCTATCGCTCAGGTGCTGGCGACCAACTTCTTTGGAGCGGCTGCCTGTACCTTCTACGCATTGCCCCATCTGAAGCTCAGCAGGGGGAGGATCGTGGTTGTCTCCAGCCTGAACACTCTTTTACCTGCTGCGGAAGGAGCTTCCTATGTGGCCAGCAAAGCAGCAATGAATGGGTTTTTCGAATCGCTGCGGCTTGAACTGCAAGGCACGGGAGTCAGCGTCACCGTCGTCAACCCAGGGCTGGTGCGCAGTGAGTTCCACGAAAGTATGCTGGACGCCCAGGGCCTCCCCTACGGCGCCCGGGGCCGGGCGATGTACGGCCAGCGTACGATGACGGCTGAGGCAGCTGCCGCCATCATCCTTCGGGCTGCCGCCCAACGGCAGCGGGAGGTGCGCTTCTGGCCCGGGACGCTTCTGGCCTGGCTGCGGCTGCTGGCTCCAGGTCTCTTGGATCGCATCATCCTCCAGGCGGGGCGAGGAAGAAACAAGGCAGCCAGAGGAGACTAAGCGGTGATCCTATCCTCCCGCGGGAAAAGAACGCCCCCCCGCGTACTGCAAGATCCCGGCTTGACGAAGGGCAACGATCCTTATTCCCACAGATCCGTGCTGAGGTACTTCAAGCCGGAATCACACAACATCACGGCGATCGTCTTGCCCGGCAACGTGGTCCCAAGCAGATGGAGCGCTGCTGCCACGTTGGCTCCCGATGAGAATCCGGCAAAGACCCCCTCCTCGCGCGCCAACCGGCGTGCCAGGTGAATCGCCTCGGCGTCGGTCACCTGGATGAAGCCGTCAATCTGTTCGAGCCGCAGCAGCGGCAGGTGAGCCATCCCATATCCGCCACCCTGAATGCGGTGATTTGGATCGGAGACCGGCTCACCTGCGAGCACGGCTGCAGCTGAAGGTTCGACTACAAAACAGCGGATCGATGGGTCGTACTCTTTGAAAGCCGCAGCGCACCCTGCAAATGAGCCACCGGTGCCAACGAAATCGCAGAAAGCATCGATCTTTCCTCCCGACTGCCGGAGGAATTCAGGTCCGGTGTGCAGGTAGTGGGCCCGGAAATTGCCCGCTAGCTGAAATTGATCGGCACGGAAGGCGTTTCTTTCTCTGACGATGCGCTGGGCCGCCCGTTCAACCAGCTCCAGGTCACCGCCCGAGACTTGTCCGGGTTGGGAGTTCGGCAATTGATCGACGAGGACCACTTCAGCGCCTAGCGCAGCCATCATGCGCGCTCTCTCCGAGGAATTCCCTCGGGACATCACTGCCACGAAGGGATATCCCTTGATGCCGCAGACAATCGCCAGGCCTGTTCCGGTGTTGCCGCTGGTCAGTTCCACCACCGTTTGGCCTGGTTCAAGACGGCCTTCAGCCTCAGCATCTTCGATGATTTGGCGGGCGATGCGGTCTTTCTTGGAAAATCCCGGGTTGAGGTATTCCAGTTTGGCCAGAATTCGGCCGCCCAGTCCTCTTGTTAAGCGGGACAGTTCAACCATAGGCGTGTTGCCGATGGTTTCGATGGCTGAAGCAAAGGGCCGGTCCTGTCGAGTCATTGAGTTGTTCCTTTCCATACCAGACATACTGCCGCAGGCTGGCTACTTCTAGAGTATAGGAAGTTCGCACTCCTTGCACCCCTCTCATTTTGAAAAACCAATTACCCCGTCGCATTTCATCGCCCCCGTTTATCTCCTCTTCTCTGATGGAAGCTGCCGGGTTTGGAAAGAATCGTCCTTGTTTTCCGCTGATCTGTGCATGGCGAATCCTTCCTGCGCTACAATGAGGAGGTCGAATGGAACACAGACGAATCAGGACCAAGCGCGTCAAGGTTGAGAGCCTCCCGGAGCGAGGAATGCCGGCAGTGTCCGGGAGCGAGTTGCAACTATGTGGTGATCATTGTGTCCCTTCCTAGCGCTGGGTTGCCGGAGGCGCGCAAACCATTGGCCACTCCCAATCCTGATCGGGTGCATCGGCGACTGGAGACTGCTCGCCGCAACTTGCTCGATTTGAGCCTGCGCAATCGCCTGCTGAACTACCACCCCTCGCGAGCCAGTGGTGTGGAGGCGATGGGAGAAGACCCCGTCCAGGTTTACCGTCTATTGGTGCTGGAAGGGCGAGCGATGGGTTTTCTCCCTCGCCAGGATTCCCCCCTCTCTACCTCCTTGGCCCTGGTCACTCTCGAGCAATCCCCGCCACCTATGCCCCAGGCGGTGGAACCTACCGACCGGCAGGATACCTTCCTGGCCACCGCTCTAGATTCGCTGGAGCTGCAGCGGCGCCTATTGAAGACCTGGCGCGACGCTCAGTCCAGCCTGGAGGAACAAGGGGTCAATGTCCTCTTTTTGGCGCTGGGGATGCTGCGCTGGAGCGATCCGGCCCTCTCTGGATCCTCCGAACAGAGTTCCGCTACCAAACCCCGCGCCAAGACTGAATTGCACCGCGCTCCCCTGGTGCTGGTCCCGGTGCTGATGGAGCGTTCTTCCGGCAACCGTTTCCGTCTGCGCTACGAAGGCAGTGAGGTGGGGGAGAACCTCTCCCTGGGAGCCAAGCTGCGCGAGCTGGAGATACAGCCGCCCCCCTTCCCCGAGGATGAGGAATCGCTGGATCTGGACGCCTATTTCAAGGCCATGACGGCTGCCGTCTCTACCCAACCGGGCTGGCAGGTGGACCGAGAAGCAGTGGTCCTGGGTTTCTTCAGCTACAACAAGTATCAGATGTTCCGAGACTTGGACGGCTCACTGTGGCCGGAGGAGAACAAGCCGTGGCAACACCGCATCCTGGGGCGTCTGCTGGACACCGGCTTCCCTGAAGAGGAGTCTCCCTCCCCCGAAGAGGGGGATCTCGACTCGATGCTCCCCAAGGAGGGGCTCTACGAGGTGGTTGACGCTGACGGTTCGCAGACCCTGGCTATCCTCCAGGCGAAGCGCGGCAGCTCGATGATCATCGAAGGGCCGCCCGGGACGGGCAAGTCTCAAACCATCACCAACCTGATCGCCCAGGCAGCGGGGGAAGGGAAGAAAGTCCTCTTTGTGGCCGAGAAACGGGCTGCGCTGGAGGTCGTGCAACGCAACCTGGAACGGGTCGGGCTGGGCGACCTCTGCCTGGAGCTGCACAGTAACAAAGCCGGCAAACGAAGCTTCTATGCCCGCCTGGAGCACACCGTCCAATTGGGCAAGCCGCAGCTGCCCCCCTCCCTGGAGGAAGATCAAAGCCGGCTGGTGGAGGTGCGCGATGTTCTCAACGAGTATTGCCGGGCTGTGCATCAGCCATTGCCGGGCCGTGAGCTCTCCCCCTATGCAGCCATTGGCGCACTGCTTTCGCTGGGGGAGGGAGAAAGCCTCCCCGGCGTACCCTTTGCGGCGATGAAAGAGTGGCGGGAGGCCGACTTCCGCCGAAGGCTGGCGCTGGCGGAAAAGCTGCAAGCTCTGCTGGCGGAGATCGGCCCGCCGCCTCTAAACCCTTTCTGGGGAAGCCGCCTGACCCTGCTCTTACCCGAGGACCGAACCACCCTCTTCGCTAGTTTGGGACAGCTCGTGCAAGATCTCTCCGCCCTGGAGACGGAGGGGGCAGCCTGGGCGATGAGTCTTCCCGCTCCTCTTTCCTTGCCGCAAGTGGATGCCCTGGCACATGCTTTGGCGAAACTGGCCAGCCGGCCTCCTCTTCCTGCGGCCTCGCTGGCCCAAACCGAATGGCTGGCCGAGGAACCGCGCCTGCAAGAGGTGATCCAAGCCGGCGAGCGGTTGACAGCCCTCTCCGCAAAGCTAGCTCCTTTTCGAGCGGAAGCCTGGAGCACCCCCTTCCCATGCCAGGATCGCGACAATTTGGCTGCCCTCGGCGGCAAATTGACCCGCTTTCTCAGCCCTTCCTACCGTGCCGCTCAGCGACGCCTGGGGTCGCTGCTGGCTATCCCCCTGCCCAAGGAAGCAGCGGAGCAGCTCTCTTTGGCCGATACTTTGCTGGAAGGGCAAGGCATGCGTCGTACCATCATGGAAGTTTCTCCGGCGGCTCTACGATGCTTCGGTTCGCTTTGGCAAGGGGAGCGCTCTGATTGGCCGGCCTTGCGCCGCGCCTTGATCTGGGCGGTGGACCTGGCTCGTCAACGCCAAACCGGTCAACTTCCCCCCGCCTTCCTTGAGTTGCTCAGGCAAGATCTCCCGCCGCGCGACTGGGCGGCTGGGGCACAGGCACTGGCCACGAAGGTGATGGAGGTTCGTTCCTCCCTCCAGCGGATCCTCGCCCAACTGAAGGCAGAAAGCCCTCTGACCGACATGCCCGCAGTTCCTTTCGATGTCCTGCGTACCTGGCTGGGGCGTTGCCTGGAACGCCCCGAGGATTTGGAAGGAGTGGTTCGTCTTAACCTATTGGTTGAGGAGGCCGCTCCCCTGGGAATTGACGCCCTGTGCGAGCAAGCAGTCCTGTGGCCACAGGCGAAGTCCTCTCTTGGCGAAGCATTCAGCCGTCTTTGGTATGGCGGCGTGCTTAAAGAAGCGGTCCAACTTCGCCCAGCCCTGGCTCGTTTTCAACGGACCAGCCATGAAGCGACGCGAGATGAGTTCCGCCGCCTGGACCGTCTGCTCCTGGAGGCCAACCGGGCGCGAGTGGCTTTGCGGCACTGGGAAGGGGCGCCGCGCCATACAGCCGGGGGGAGCCTGGGCGCACTGCAGCGAGAGTTTGCCAAGAAGTCTCGTCACAAGGCCATCCGCCGCATCATGGGGGAGGCTGGCGAGGCGATCCAGGCCATCCAGCCAGTTTTCCTCATGTCGCCCCTCTCAGTAGCCCTCTTTCTGCCGCCGGATGGCCCTCATTTCGACTTGGTGATCTTCGATGAAGCCAGCCAAGTACGGCCGGAGGACGCTTTCGGCCCGATCCTCCGCGCCGACCAGGCCATTGTGGTGGGAGACAGCCGGCAAATGCCGCCGACCAGCTTCTTCGAGAAGCTTACCCAATCGGAGGAAGAGGCGGAGGGAGAAGAGGACATCACCAGCGACCTGGAGAGCATCCTCGGCCTGATGGGAGCCCAGATTGCCCCAGCCAGCCTGCAGCGGCGCGACTTGCGCTGGCACTACCGCAGCTTGCACGATGCCCTCATCGCTACCTCCAACCGCCTTTTCTATGGCGAGCGGCTGCTGGTTTTCCCCAGCGCCGATCAGGGTTCGGGGGAGAACGGCCTCTTCTTCCATCACTTGGAAGGGACTGTCTATGGCCGCGGCGGCAACCAACGCAACCAGGAGGAAGCGCGCCAAGTGGCTTTGGCAGCCCTGGAACATGCGCGCACCAGCCCGCAACGTTCGATGGGCATCGCCGCTTTCAGTTTGGCGCAACAAGAAACAATCTTTGAAGAGCTGGAGAAGCTGCGTTTGCGAGATCCTGCCCTCGACCAACTGGACCGTCTCCACCCCAATGAGCCCCTCTTCGTCAAGAACCTGGAAAACGTCCAGGGCGACGAGCGCGATGTGATCCTGCTCAGCGTAGGCTACGGGCGTGACGCCGCGGGGAAGGTCTCGATGAACTTCGGGCCCTTGAACCAAGCCGGTGGGGAGCGGCGTCTGAACGTGCTGATCAGTCGCGCCCGCGCCCGCTGCGAAGTCTTTACCAATCTATGTTCGGCCGATTTGCGCCAAACCGAGGGCCAACCCCCCGGCATCCAGGCGCTGCGGACCTTCCTGCATTTCGCTGAAACCGGCGAAATGGACCTCCCGTTAACCGCCAAGCCGTCCCCCTCTCCCTTCCATCGCTCGCTCCAGGAGGAGATGGAGAGGCTAGGGGTGACTGTTCATCCCCAGTTGGGTACGGCGGGCTTTTATCTGGATCTCGCCGTGGCCGACGCAAAGTCTCCGGGGAACTACCTCCTGGGGGTGGAGTGCGACGGCCTTCAATACGCTGGAGCGGACAATGCCCGGGACCGCGACCGCTTGCGGCAGGAAGTGTTGGAACGGCGCGGCTGGCGCCTCTACCGTGCCTGGAGTGAGGACTGGTGGCGAAATCGGGACAGTGAGCGGGAACGGCTGCGCCAAGCGTTGCTGGGTGCGGTAAGCAGCCAGCCCCCGGCAGGACGCCCTGTCGACCCGCCACCATCTTCCTCAATCGACCTGGTACAGCCTTCCTCGAACAAACCGCTAAAACCATCATCCGCCAACCCTCCGCTATCCTCCGACACCCCACCTGCAGTGAACCCCCTATCTACCGCGATGCAGGCAGGAGAGCCGCTGCTCGACGAGGGATCGCTGCCGCGATGCCACACGGAAGAACCCGGCACGGTCACTGCCGTTCTTCCTTATCAGTTGGTTCAGTTGAAGATCCAATTGGGAGAGGGGGAACTGCGAGAGGTGTCCCTGCCACGCCTGGCCGAATGGGTAGCCGAGGTGGTTCGGGTGGAAGGGCCCGTACATGAGGAAGAAGTGTTGCGCCGTATTCGCGAAGGGGCTGGATTGGTCCGTTTGGGCAAATCGTCTCGAGAAGCGCTGCTGCGTGGGATTGAGCTGGCTGCCTCACAGGGTCGTCTCTTTCGTCGTAGCGCTTTTCTTTGGCCGCCCCCTCCCTTCACCCTTTCCATGCGCGACCGCAGCGCTCTCCCGGCTGCTTCCCGCAAGCCGGAGTACCTCCCTGATGAGGAAATCGAGGCAGCCCTTCGCTACGGGGCAGAGATTTCCTTCGGCCTGAGCCGGGAAGAGGCCGCCACCGATGCCCTCAAGCAGCTCGGCTTCGAACGGCCCAATGAAGTAGCCGTGGCTCGGGTCCAAACCCTGATCGACTCTCTCCTCGTGGCCGGCCTCCTCGAGGAGCGCAACGGCCTGCTGAAGCCCCCCTAACCAACAGCCATCCCATGAACAAGGAAAAGGGGAAGCCGAGCTGCCCCTCATGGTCACGTCTTTGTAGATGTCTTTAGTACTTGATTGCCCGAGGCAGCTCCTTGGCCTGACGGATCCAGTTCTCTACCTGGTCCAAGGTGGGCAGGCGGCGAACCAGCTTCTTGGTATCGTTGACGGCGGTCATCTTTTCCAGCAGGTGGTCGGCTTTTCGCTGGGCCAACTCCGGGATGGTGTCCACCCCCGCCTCCTCCAACAGATCTGCGTACTCAGAACCAACTCCCTTTACCCGGAAGAGGTCGACATGGTTCACCCATTCCAAGACCAGTTTGTCGCTAATGCCGGCATGGGCAGCAATTTCCTTGCGGCCCTTGGGGGTAGCGCCTTTCTCCAGCAGTTCATCGGTAGTGTCGATTCCCGCTTCTTTCAGTTTCTGCGCGTAAACCTCTCCGACGCCCTCGATCTCCTTTAGGTTGGCCATCTCCTTGCTCCTTTTCCGTAACCCGTATTTTTCCGGTCTCTGACCGTTCTATCGCTAGTATAACGAACCGGGGCTGATCATTCCCGTCCAAGGATAGGCATGCGACCATTCCACCTTCAGCCTGCAACTTATGGAGGATCCCGCGTTCCCTCTGGAGAAGCGGTTTCTTCCTCCAAGGTCAGGCTGATGCGGGTCCACCGCTCCAGCCTTTCTTGCAGCATCTCCTCCAGTTGGGAGAGACGGCGCAGCACGGCCGGGTAGACCACCGGGTCAGTATGGAGAGCTGGCGAGCAAGCTTGCTCGGTGAGGGCTGCCTTTTCTTCCTCCAGGGCGGCGATCTCCCCTTCCAACATCTCTTGCTCGCGCTTTATCGGGCCTATACGGCGCTGACGCTGCTGGAGGGCAAAAGCCTTGGCGCGGCGCTCTTCTTTGCGGGCAGCGGGGGAGCCTTCCGGAATCGGGCGTGCTGCCGCAGACTGTCTATCGGCCACTGGCTGTTGAACTGCCATCCGGCCGGCCTCCTCTTTCTTCCAGAGGTAATACTCGTAATCCCCGTCGTAGCGGAAGAGTCGACCTCCCTCTACCTCCAGCACCATATTGGCCACACTGTCAATGAAGGCGCGGTCATGAGAGATCATGATCAGGGTTCCCTGGTACTCCTGCAACGCCTCCTCCAGCACCTGGCGAGCCTGGATGTCGAGGTGGTTGGTCGGTTCGTCGAGAATCAGGAAATTGGCCGGACGCGCCAACATGCGGGCTAGCGCCACCCGTGCTCTCTCTCCGCCGGAGAGGACAGCCACTGGTTTGGTGGCCTCCTCCTCGCTGAAGAGGAAAGCGCCGGCCAAGCGGCGCACTTCCAGCGGCAGCAACTCCGGAGCGACTGCGCTGATTTCCCCCAGCACGCTACGCTGTGGGTTGAGGACATCCAGTTGATGCTGGGCATAGTAGTAGAAGGAAACCCCCCCTCCCAATCGCCGCGTTCCCTCCTGGATTGGTTCCACCCCAGCCAGGACTTTTAGCAAAGTCGACTTGCCAGCTCCGTTGCGCCCCACTACGGCGATCTTCTGCCCGCGCTGGATGGTTAAATCCAACCCACTGAAGACGATTTGCGGCCCGTAAGCTTTGGTCACTGCAGTTAGCTCCGCTACCTTCAGGGCAGAACGAGCCGGTTGAGGGAAGCGCAGACGGAAGCGAGGCGTCGATTCCTGGGGAAGTTCGATGCGCTCAATACGGTCCAGCATCTTGATTCGGCTTTGCACCTGTTTAGAAAGAGTGCCGGACTTGTAACGGAAGCGCTCGATGAAGCGCTCGTACTGGCTGATCTTGCGCTGTTGATTTAAGTAACGGGCTTCCAGCAGTTCCAGTTCCTTGGCCTTTTGCTCCAAGTAGGCATCGTAATTGCCGGTATAGCTGTGGAAGGTCTGCTCGCGAATCTCCACCACCCGCTCAGCGATGTGGTTCGTGAAGTGTTGGTCGTGCGATACCACCAGCACTGTCCCCTTGTACTCGCGCAGGAATCCCTCCAGCCAGCTAATGGTCTCCAGGTCCAGGTGGTTGGTCGGTTCGTCCAGAAGCAGCAGGTCGGGTTGACGCAAGAGCAGCTTGGCCAGGGAGATGCGCATCATCCAGCCCCCGGAAAAAGTGCGTACCGGACGATTATGCTGCTCGGGTGGGAAGCCCAGGCCGGTAAGGATGGTTTTCGCCCGTTGTTCCACCTCGCCTCCCCCCGCGGACTCAAAATCCTCCCGCAACGTTCCGTACAGATGCAGCAGGGCGGGATCCTCGGGGCGCTCGGCCAAAGAGACGGCAGTTTCCTCCAATTGCGCTTCCAGGGTTGTGATTTCCGGTCGCCCGGCTAGGACTTCTTCCAACACGGTGGTGCCGGCCGTCTCAGTGACGTCTTGTTTCAGGTAACCGATCCGCGTCCCCGGTGCGATCACTACCTGGCCTCCGTCCAAGGATTCCTCCCCTGCCAGGATTCGCAGCAAGGTGGTCTTGCCGCAACCGTTCGGCCCAACCAGGGCGATCCTTTCCAGTGGTGCGACGTGCAGACTGGCCTCCTCGAAGAGGATGAGGCCGACGAAGCGTTTATCGATCGAAGCGAGCTGTAACATCAATGGGTACCCCGGAGAAGATAGCGGGGGCAGCCTACTTTGGCAAGGCTCCCTGCCGGGGGCTGTCTAACTGTTGCAGGCTGTCAAGCTGCTGCGAGTCAGGGTATCCTTCTAGCATTGTGCGCAATTCCCGGCGAAGCCTCACCCCCTACCTGCTGGTTCTAGCTGCAGTCCTCCTCTTTGGCGTACAAGCCCCGCTGGCCAAGGTTTTGTTGGAAGGAGCAGAGCCAATCCCTGTCTCTGCTCTCCTCTACCTGGGGGCGGGATTGGGTATTCTTGGTTTTCGGCTGTTGATGCGGTTGAGCAGTGTCCGTCACGAGGAAGCACGGCTATCTTGGCGAGATTGGCCTTGGCTGCTCCCTTCCATCCTAATTGGCGGCGTCCTGGCCCCGATCCTGCTGATGATCGGCCTAGCCCAGACGCCGGCTGCCACTGCCTCACTGCTTTTGAATTTCGAGGGAGCGGCCACCGCCTTGCTCGGAGTTTGGATTTTTAGTGAATCGGTAGAACGACGAACTTGGTGGGCAGTGGGCCTCCTTGCCGCCGGTAGCGTGTTCTTGTCTCTGCAGATAGGCGCTGCCTGGGGGATTTCCCTGGGGGCGCTGGCCATCCTCGCAGCTTGCCTGCTGTGGGGTATCGACAACCACCTGGCTCGTTATCTATCGGCCAAGGATCCCCTCTCTTTGGTCGCCTTTCGCGGGGTAACAGCCGGATCTCTTACCCTTCTCCTGGCATGCCTCTTCGGGCAAAAGTTGCCTTTGTGGCCAATTATCCTGGGAGGCTTGGGTTTGGGTTTCATCTGCTACGGCTTGGCATTGGCGTTCTTCGTGCGATCCATGCGCGATCTGGGGGCGACCCGGGCGACAGCGTTTTTCAGTCTGTCCCCTTTCGTTGGCGCGTTGCTCTCCTTTGCCATCTACCGAGAGATGCCCGGCCTGCTCTTCTTTGTCTCGTTGCCCTTCATGGTCGCCGGCGCCTATCTATTGACCAGCGAACAGCATCTTCACCGCCATGACCACCAACCATTTGCCCATGAACACCGCCATCGCCACGACGAGCACCACCTTCACCCTCATCCAGAAGGGGAGCCGCCGCCCCATTCAGCTCATTCCCATTGGCATAGCCATACCGCTTTAACCCACGAGCATCCCCATACCCCGGACCTGCATCATCGCCACCGACACGCCCCGGGAAGAAATAATCCCATGTCCCGGATTATTTTAGCGCCAGCCCACCAGGATCGACTCCCGGCGGAAGAGGGAGACAGCCAAGCGCAGAAAGAGAAGGTCGAGGAGGCCGAGACCACCTGAGACAGCAAGCAAGGCCCAGGGCGAGAGCGGCAACAGACCAAGCACCTGTGTCGCCACCAGGGCCAAGAAGGGGAGAACTTCCACCAGGGCGAAGTTCTGGGCTCCTTTGGGGTCAGCAGCCCGGGAGGAGCCGATTACCCCTAATAGGAAGCTAAGGAGGGTGGCCAGGGGAGTCAACAGCAGCAGAGAGACCAACCAAGAGGGGGTCAGTACAAAACCAAGCAGGGAGGACGGCCCGATCACCGCAACTCCCGCCAGGCAAAGGGCAGCGCTGACCCAAGTCATTGCCACGGCTGGCAGAGCCCCCGCCAGTGCCTTCCCCAAGAGTAGCTCGCTAGTGCGCACGGGTGTGGCCAGGAGCGGTTCCAAGGTTCGGGTTTGTTTCTCCTCGATGATGCTGAAGGTGGAGAGCATGTTGGCTACCATCATCGGGATCAGCAGCAGGTAGAGCGGCAACTGCAAGTATAGATAGACCTGGAATTGCTGCCCCAATGGGAGAACCGCTAATTCTGGACGGATGGCAAGAAGTTGGACCAAGCCGTTGCCAAGAGGAGAAGCGGAAAGAACGCCGGGACTAATCAAGGTGGAGACGAGGATGATCACGAAGAGGATCTGAGCGACGATCACCAATGGCAGCAAGGTGACCATCAACAACGAACTGGTGCTGGCCAACAAGCCCTTCCATTCTTTCCAGATTACATTACGTAAGCGCTGCCAACCTTTCACCGCTTCCTCCCCTCTTTTGCGACCACCATCGCGGGTTTTTCGGGCTCATCAGCCAGCAAGGAAAGGTAGATCTCCTCCAGAGAATGCTGCTCCTCGAAGACGCTGCGGATGGCCGCGCCTTCCTCCACCAGAGCCGAGACCAACAAGGGACGGTCTCGCTCAAAATCGGAAAAGTGTACAGACAAGTGATTTCCTTCCAACACAAGATCCTGCACACCCGGCAACCGGCGGGCAGCTTCCATCAGAGTCAGGCTGGGGTTATCCAGTTCTACCAGCAGGGTTCTCTGAAAGAGCCGGGCGCGCAGAGCCGCAGGAGTATCCAGGGCCACCAAGCGGGTGCGGAAGAGAGCGATGCGGTCGGCCAACCCTTCAGCTTCCTCCAGGTTGTGGCTGCATAGGAAGATCGTGCGACCCTCGTCTTTCAGTTGTCCGATCAAGGCGCGCACCTCGCGGGCTGCCTCTGGATCTAGCCCGGCGGTGGGCTCGTCCAGAAAGAGCACATCAGGAGCATGCAGCAGGGCACGGGCAAAGGCCAGTCGCTGCTTCATCCCCTTGGAGAAGCTCCCTACCCGATCATTGCGGCGGTCCCAGAGGCCCATCGAGCGCAACAGCCGGTCGACGCTTTCCTGGGCAAAGATCGGGTAGAAGCGGGCGAAGAAGAGCAAGTTGTTACGGGCGCTCATCCACTCGTAGAAGCCAGGAGTCTCGGTGAGCAAGCCAATGGACTCGTGCAGAAGCTCCGGTTGGCGATCTACTTCCAAGCCACAGACTATGGCCCGGCCTCCGGAGGGGGCGATCATTCCGGCCAGGATGCGGATGGTGGTGGTTTTCCCTGCACCGTTGGGGCCCAGGAAGGCCAGCACTTCACCTTTTGATACCTGCAAGGAGAGATCCTCCACGGCCAGGCGCGTGCCGAAGACCTTGCGTAGCCCCACCGTTTCGATCGCCCAATCCGAGGTTGCGTTCATGATGATTCGATTGCCTTTTGGCAAAGCGACATGATAAACGCTGCGGTCTGTTCCAAAGAGGAGACCGATATAAACTCCCCGGTGGTGTGGGGATTGCCCAAGCCGATACCCATCACTGTCGAGGGAACCCCATACTGATTGAGGAAATTGGCGTCGCTCCCTCCTCCAGTCATTACCAGCCGGGGATTCAAGCCGGCATGTTGGGCAGCCTGCCTGGCCAGACGAATGACCTGGGTTTCCTCCCCGAGGCGGAAGGACTCATAGATCCGGCTGACCTCTATCTCCGCGCGAGCCCCACGCGCTGTAGCAGAACAGTGGAAGGACTCCGCCATCTTTACGGTCTGGCGAGATAGTTTCCCACAGTCGCGGCTGCGCGCCTCCAGGGCCAGTTCCACCCGGTCCGGCACGATGTTGGTGGCCCATCCGCCCTGGATCATTCCCACGTTGGCTGTGGTCTCCTCGTCGATTCGCCCCAGTGGCATGGCCATGAGAGCTTCGGATGCCACCAGGATAGCGTTTACGCCAAGCTCAGGAGCCAATCCGGCGTGGGCGGCGCGACCGTGTACCACCACCTGCAGCCGGTCCTGACCAGGAGCAGCCGTGGTGATCCAGCCTGGTTCCCCCTCTCCATCGAAGACATAGCCCAGGTCGGCTCGCAGCAGAGAACGGTCCAGGTGGCGGATTCCGTTCAATCCACCCTCCTCGGCAACGCTGAAAATCACTTGGAGGGGCGGGTGCGGAAGGCGTTTCTCGGAGAGAACTCGTAGAGCTTCAAGGATGGCGACAATCCCGGCTTTGTCGTCTGCGCCCAAAATAGTGTCTCCAGCCGAGCGGAAAACAGTGCCATCGAGGAGAGGGTGGACCCCGGACGAGGGTTCGACCGTATCCATGTGGGCACTAAGCAGGAGAACCGGTCCTGCTTCATTCCCCGGCAAGTTTGCCACCAGATTGCCACAATCTCCACCGAACGCTTCCCCGGCACGGTCTTCTGCCACCTCCAGCCCCAACCCGGCTAGGCGTTCTTTCAACACATCGGCCAGCCGGCGTTCGCAGTGTGTGGCTGAGCGTATCTGCGTCAGCTCCTGGAATTCTTGAATCACTCGTTCCCGCTGGATCATCGCGTTTCCTCTTTCTCGAAGTGTTTTGGATAATCCTCCTGATTCTAACAGTATGTTCTCCTGCGCCAGCATTATCATCGAATAACAATTAAGTGATCAAGTAAATAAGTGAAGAAGTGCCCTACTTAGCTGCTGAACCACTAGACTACTTGGCTACTTGACAGCCTGAGGCAGTAAGTTCTGTGTAAAATAGCGCCATGTCTTCCGTTCCGGCTCGTCCCTTCCCGTCACTCGAGACAAAGTCTTACCAGGCCCTGCTTCGAGCCAAAGAAGGCGGTCTTCACATACCGTGTCAAAACTAGGTTCAGCCTTCGGTCAAAGCCTGGCTGCCTATCTCCGCCTGCCCCGCAGCCTCTGGGTGCTCTTCTTCGCTCGTGTTGTCAATAATCTGGGCGCTTTCGTCTACCCCTTCCTTACCCTTCTCCTGACCCAGCGCCTGGGGCTGCGGGATGACCTGGCAGGGCTGCTGGTAACCCTGGCCGTCCTTACCACCGGGCCCGGCATCCTCCTGGGAGGGAAGTTGGCTGACCGCTACGGGCGAAGACAAACTATCCTCCTTTGGCAAGGATTGGCTGCCGCTGCCCTGCTTCCCTGCGCTTTCCTGGGAACCTCACTATGGGTTCCCTTCCTCTTGATCGCCTCCAACTTCTTTGGAGCCGTCGCCCAACCTGCGCACAATGCCATGGCTACCGACCTCAGCCGGCCGGAAAACCGCAAGCCAGCCTTTGCCCTGCTCTACCTGGGGATCAATATTGGCTATGCCATTGGCCCGCTGCTGGCCGGTTTTCTCTTTAATCAATACATTGAATGGCTTTTCCTCGGGGATGCCCTGACCACATTCCTCTCGCTCTTTTTAATCTTGCGCTTCGTGCCGGAGACGACTCCCACCGCAGAGGAGTTGAGAGCCAGCCGGCAGCAGCCGGAGAATCCGGAGAAAGCAGAGGAGGGTCATGCCATTGCCATCCTGCTGCGCCGTCCCACGGTCCTCCTCTTTGGCCTGGCTTCGATCCTATTCGCTTTCGTCTACAGCCAGATCGGTTTTAGCCTTCCGCTGTATGCCAACTATGTTTTCGGTTCTGCCGGACCGGCCCTCTATGGTTCATTGATGACGGTCAGTGCGGTCGTTGTGGTTGTGGCCACCACCCTGGTGACCTCCCTGACGATGCTGGTCCCGGCCTTGCTGAACGTCGCCCTGGCTGGGCTTTTCTATGCCCTCGGCTTCGGCTTGCTAGCCCTTGCCGGCTCATACGGCCTCTTTGCGCTGGCGGCGGTCCTTTGGACCTTGGGCGAGATTCTCACCACCACCAATGCTTCCGTATACATTGCCGATCACACCCCGATCTCTCACCGCGGCCGTTTCACCGCCCTCTTGGCTCTCTTTCCCGGGGTCGGGTATGTGGCAGGACCTGCCTTGATGGGTTTCTTCATCCAGTCGCACGGGGTGTCATGGGCCTGGCCTCTTATTTTTCTTCTCTCCCTGGCCGCTGCGGCGATGATGTCCGGGCTTTATCTATGGGAAAAGCGGTCAGTAAAACGGCGAAGATAAAAGTGGGGTCGAGGGCAGGCCTCAGCTGGCCTACGGCTTGGGGATGATTGGGAAGTAGATATAGAAGGTGGAATGGGGATCTTCCGCAGTGAATTCCGTTGGATAGAGCTCAAAGTCCGGACCCTTTCCGGCCTCGTAGGGGGAGGTGGGCAGCCATTGTTTGATCAGGAAATCGTAGGTCTGCCCGATTTCCCCAAGGCCGTGCGACTCGGCCACAGCGTAGGTCTGAGCCGGCACTTCTACCCCAACCATCCCGTCAGGGATATCCGTCAATTGGTCAACTGCCAAAGCGGCGATGTAGGAGAACTCACCAGGTTCGGAAGGGTCCACCAAGGTATAGCAAAGGCCAAAGGAGTCCTCTTTCATGGTTGCAGAGAGGTGGCGAATCTCGGGCATGCGGGGGACGAAGCGGTCCCACAGTTGGCTGATCTCGTTGTTCTCATTCTTCCCGAGGTACTTCATGCCAACAGCTTTAAAAGCTTCTTTTCGCAAGATCTTCGGTTCCATCAGTTTTCTATCCTTTCTTTTTCTCGTGACCGGCAGTTGGATTTCGGTCGTAAAACGCTCCGGGTTTCCGCCCGGCTGGAACTCCAGGTATAGCTCGCGAGGCGATCCGGCCACCTGGCAGCCGTTCGCCTCCACCCAGCAGAAAAGGTCATGATATGCTTCGGAGAGGTTGGAGAAGGCGCCACGATGCACGACGCTGGCCATCCTCTGGACCCCTTCCAACAAGCGCACGCTGACTTCTCCCCGGGAGAGGAGCGAGGAGGCGAGAGGGAGGGCGGCTTCCACCGGGATCCCCTCCTGTCCCTCGGTCTCGTGGTAGAGGGCCATGGCTGGTCCTGTCGATCGCACCCCCTGCTTGCGGAGGAAAGCCGTCAGGGTTTGGAAAAGGCCGGCGAAGGTTGATGCCGCCTCTTCGTAGGTGGAAAGCGAACCCTTTACGGCTGCAATCCAAGTGGGTGGCGCCTCTTTCAGCAACACTTCGTAGCGGGGGAGCGCCCCTTCCCGCTCGATCAGGGTGAGACGGGCCTCCACTTGGTCCAACGTGGCCTGGTTGGTTTGGATCTGGCGGGCGATCTCTTCCCGTCGCGATCGCAGCATCTCCCGCAGTCGGAGCGCCGGCAGCTCGTCATTCAGGAGACGCTTGATCTCGTCGAGGGAAAAGCCCAGATCCTTCAGAGCCAGGATACGGTTCAGGCGGGGGAGCTGATCCGGCGAATAGGAGCGGTAGCCGGTCCGCCATTGGATCTGGTCCGGCCGCAAGAGGCCGAACGTATCGTAGTAGCGCAAAGTCTTGATGGATACCCGGCCCAGCTTGGCGAAGTCACCGATCTTCATCCCTTGCTCCTTTCCTTCCCGTGTTCTTGGGGCTCAGCAAGAACAGCCTAGACCCTCCCCCTAGGGGAGAGTCAAGCCCCTTGCAGGGCGAATGGAGGATGGGAATAAAGGGACGCTTGAGACTGTCTTTCTAGCAGGTATGGAGCAAGAAGAGGTCTCCTTTATGCTAGAAACAATGTATCTGGAACAAGCCGGTTGGTATGAACGCTCCACATCTGCAAGCCTTGTCGTCGTGCAGGGCGGAATGACTGTCTGGAATACCCGGATTTGCCCTCCTCCCCCCCGATGAAACTCGCCACTCTTTGCTATTTGCAACGCGATGGGAAGACCCTGATGCTGCACCGCATCAAGAAATCAGGAGATATCCATGCTGGAAAGTGGAACGGCTTGGGGGGCAAGATGGAGCAGGGAGAGACTCCCGAAGAATGTGTTGTTCGCGAGGTTCATGAGGAGTCTGGTCTGACGATCATCTCCCCGCGATTGCGCGGGTTTCTTACTTTTCCCTTTTTTGCGGAAGCGGAGGATTGGTACGTATTTGTTTTTACAGCCACACAATTCTCCGGGACATTGATCGACTCACTAGAAGGAGATTTGCGCTGGGTCGATGACAGGGAACTGCACGCCTTGAGGCTTTGGGAGGGTGACCGCATCTTCCTTTCCTGGTTAGAGGGGGATCGTTTCTTTTCGGGGCGATTTGTCTACCATGACGGAAAGTTGGTCTCACACGATGTCATCTTCCACTAACGCCCCCTATCGCCGCCCTTTGGCATCCTGCCCAAATAGTTGAGCTGTAGGGGTGCATATGCCGCACCCCTACAGCTCAACTGCACCAAGATTCACCGGAAGACGCTGATTCCGCGGAGTGGGGATTTCTCGATTACGGTGTAGCGGTGGTTGTGCCGCGGATCTTGAAGACGTCGAGGATCGGCACCGGGGCGCTGTCCCCCCCTACAAAAGTAGGAAGCACGCCGTCCCACTTGTCGATGGCTGACTGTTGCACTTCGATCTGGCGCAACTGGATCAACCCGCTCGTTACTTGTTCCTTCTGCAGACGCAAGGACTCAGCTTCGGCCTTGGCCGACTCGATCTTCTGCTGCGCTTCGGTCTTGATGCGCTCCAGGTCATACTCTGCTTTTTGAGCCTGCTGCATGGCCGCTGCCTTGGACTCGATGGCGGCGGAAAACTGGGGACTAAAGGTGAAATCAGTGATAGAGACAGCGTAGACCATGAGACCGCGACCCTCGAAACGAGCCTTCAATTTTAGCTCGATCATGTCCTTTACCTTGGACCTCTCCTGAATCAGATTGGCCGCGTCGAAAAGGGAGGTGGATGCTTTAATTGCTTCCAGCATCGCAGGCAGGATGAAGCGGGATTCATAGTCCTGACGGAAGTTTTGGTAGACATTGGACGCTTCCATCGGATCGACCGAGTAATTCAAAGTTACTTTGGTGGCGACTTCCTGCAGGTCTTTGGATGCGGCGGAAGCCTCCGAAGCGTAGGCCATGATCTGCACGTTCATTTGTTCCACGGTGTCGACAAAGGGAGTGACCAGGTAGATGCCCTCGCCCAAGATTCGATCGCTGACCGCGCCGAACCGCAGAACGACCCCCCGGTGACCGGCCGGAACGATGCCGATGGCACTGACCAGCACAGCCACAATCACAACCAGCACAATTCCGATGACCACTCCCGTGGGCCGCACCGACCAGGTGGAGATTTCATAACCGCGAGCGTCCTTGCGCGACCCCCGTTTCAAACTTAACCATAGTCCGACCGCAACAGCCAGGAGAACGAGAACCCACTTCACAGCATCAATCATTGTTACGCAACCTTTCCTTGGAAGATTCTAACCTTCATCTTAGCATGCCTTGGTTTCCTCGAGATTGTCACTCGCGACTCCCGCTTTCGCAGGGGGGAAACGGGGAGGTTAGCGGCCGGGATAGACATAGGGGGGCGGCGTGCCGCACCTCTACCCGCATATCAAATCGAGGGGGTAGGCGGTCAGGCTGCGCGGCCCGTCCTGTTCCACTACCACACAGTCCTCCAGGCGCACCCCGAAGCGGCCCGGCAAATAGATGCCAGGCTCTACGCTGAAGCACATCCCTTCCTCCAACCGCTGGTCATTGCCGGCGTGGATGTAGGGTTCCTCGTGTACCTCCAGGCCGAGACCGTGTCCCAGACGGTGGATGAAAAAGGGGCCATACCCGGCAGCCTCGATGTGGGCGCGGGCGATGCGGTCCAACTCGCTGATGCGCACCCCGGGGCGGATGGCTGAAGTAGCCTTCTCTTTGGCTTCGGCTACGGTGCGGTAGATATTCCGGAATTCTTCGGGGGGCTCACCCAGGAAGGCGGTGCGAGTCATATCTGAAAAGTACCCCTGACATCGTCCGCCAAAGTCCAGTACGATCGCGTCGCCCTTTTCCAATCTGCGTGAGCTGGTGTTGTGATGAGGGAATGCGCTGTTGGGACCGGAGGCGACGATCGGCAAGGGCGGGTCCGGTTCCGCTCCCTCATGCAAGAGTGAGGCGATGATGGCGCCGGCCGCCTCCAGTTCGCTGGTTCCGGGTTTCAACGCCCGGATAGCCTCGGCCATCGCTCGGTCAGCCGCTCCACCGGCTGCCAGCAGCCTGCTGACTTCGGCCGGCTCTTTGCGCATGCGCGCCTTGGCGAGAGAATCCTCAGCCACTCGCAGCAGCCACGAAGGGAAGCGATCGCGAAGAGCCAGAGCAAGGACAGCAGGCACTCCTTTGTCGCATTGCACCGGCAAGCCACCGGATATTTCGTAGGGACAGGTTTGAAGGCCGCCCCCAAGGAGCGCCTCGATGGTAAATCGACAGGGATCTTCTCCATCCTTCCATGGATCCATCGTCAGCAATCCCTGGAGGTGGGTAAACTCGCTGGCATGCATCTGGGGAACGATCAAGAGTGGCCTCCCCAAGGCGGGGACCACGAGTAGAAGCAAACGCTCCAAGGCCATCGGTCGCTGGCCCAGCAGATAGGCCATATTGGCTGGCGAGGCCACCAACTGGACTCGCACTCCCTCCTGAAGCAAGCTTTCCTGCAGCCGGCCAAGTCGCTCGGCATAGAGTTTCACATCTGTCATCTTCTTATCTCCTTGGCTCTCATTTCCGCTATTGTGCGGCCTGAAACGGCGAAGGGCAAAGCGGCCCGAACTCTTTGATACCTTGTATAATATAAAAATGCACCCTTTACCCGCCCCTTCCAACCCGAGTTCGACTCATCGTCAAAGCGCACAACGGGGTTTCACCCTGGTTGAGCTGATCGTTGTGATCGCGATCATCGCCATCCTGGCCGGGATTGCCATCCCCCAGTTGCTTGGCCAGCAGGATCGCGCCCAGGTAGCCGCTGCAAAGTCTTCGCTGGGTTCTTTGCGGGTGGCGCTGGAGACCTACCGCGCCACGAGCGGGGGAACCTACCCGTCCAGTCTGGACAGCGCCAGTGGCTCTCCTTTGACTTCCACCGGGGTGAGCGGAGGGCCGCAAGGCCTTTTCAATGCTGATGGATGGCAAGCTGTTCTGGAAAACCTCAAAACCGGCTCGCTCAGCTACGATGGGGGCAATCCGGCTGGCAGCAGTTACCGGGTGCGGGTACAAGCCAAAGACCGCGCTCCTACTACTCTTACCGCCACCCCCGGAGGAATTGCCGAAGGAGGCGCTCTGACCCCCCTGGGCGACACTTTCAGCGACATCAGCAGTGGGATGATCCAACGCCTGGCCGATTACATCCGGCGCACTGGAAATCCTGTCAGCACCTGGAAGGACAGCCGTTTCACCGACCTCGGCCTGGTCCCCGGCGATTGGGCCAACCCAATCAACGGGGTCGCTTATTCACTTGGCGGAAACTGGGTAAAACTTAACCCAGCCTCCGGTTGGACCTTCACCATGAAAGCTCTCGACGGTTCGACTCGAACCCTCAGTTTCGCCCTACACTGGGCATTATGGGTCGATGCTGCAACCGGTAAGTGGTATTACCATAACTTAGGCAAGGCGACTGACGAGATTGACCCTGCCACCCTGGTGATCCGCGGACCGTAGCAAGATCTCATCCTTTGGGAAAAAGAAGGCCCGGGCGGAAACCCGGGCCTTCGTGTTAGTCAGTGTGTTGCGCTGTTTCTAGTAGTCGCCGCCTTGAGGCATGGGAGGCATGGGCGGGGTCTTCTCCGGCTTCTCGGTGATGGCTGCCGAGGTGGTGAGGATCATGGAAGCGATCGATTCGGCGTTCTGCAGGGCAGAACGAGTTACCTTGAGCGGGTCCACGATGCCGGCCTTGAACATGTCTTCGTAGACCATGGTCAGTGCATTGAAGCCGACGTTGATGGGTAGTTCCTTGACCTTCTCAACGATCACAGCGCCTTCCATCCCGGCATTGGCAGCAATCAGCTTGAGGGGTTCTTCCAGAGCGCGCTTGACAATGTTGGCCCCGGTCAGCTCATCGCCTTCCAGCTTCAGCTCGGCCATCTTGGGCAGGATGTTGATCAGGACGCAACCGCCGCCGGCCACGACGCCTTCTTCTACGGCCGCTTTGGTCGCTGAAACGGCATCCTCGATGCGGTTCTTGCGTTCTTTCATCTCAGTCTCGGTAGCTGCTCCGACCTTGATCACCGCTACGCCGCCGGCCAGCTTGGCCAAGCGCTCTTGCAGCTTCTCACGGTCGTACTCGCTATCGGTGTCCTCGATCTGGCGCCGAATCTGGGAGATGCGCTTCTTGATCTCCTCAGGCTCGCCCTTGCCACCAACGATGGTGGTGTTATCCTTGTCCACCTTCACCTGGCGGGCTTCGCCGAGCATGTCGATGGTGACATTTTCGAACTTCAGCCCCAGTTCCTCGGAGATGACCGTTCCACCAGTGAGGATGGCGATGTCTTGCAGCATAGCTTTGCGGCGGTCGCCGAAGCCTGGCGCCTTGACGGCCACGCAGCGCAGGATTCCGCGCATCTTGTTCAATACGAGAGTTGCCATGGCCTCGCCTTCCAGGTCATCAGCGATGATGACGAAGGGACGTCCCTTGGCGGAGAGTTTTTCCAAAACAGGGAGGAAGTCGGCGACGGCAGAGATCTTCTTGTCGGTGATGAAGAGCAACGGCTCGTCCAGCTCAACTTGCATGCGCTCGGCATCGGTGACGAAGTAGGGGGAAACGTAGCCGCGGTCGAACTGCATGCCTTCCACGAAGTCCAGGGTAATCTCCAGGCTCTGGGCTTCTTCTACAGTGATCACGCCATCCTTGCCGACCTTTTCCATGGCGTCAGCGATCACTTGGCCGATCTTTTCGTCTTTGGAGGAAATGGAAGCTACCTGGGCGACTGACTGCTTGTCCTCGACCGGCTTGGATAGTTTCTTCATCTCTTCCACGGCTTTGATCAGAGCGGCGTCCATGCCGCGTTTCAGAGCGAGAGGATTGGCTCCGGCAACGACATTCTTCAGGCCGTCGCGGATCATCGCCTGGGCAAAGACGGTGGCAGTGGTGGTGCCGTCGCCGGCGTTGTCCTGGGTCTTGGTGGCGACTTCTTTTACCAACTGGGCGCCGAGGTTCTCGAAAGCATCCTCGAGGTCCACTTCCTTGGCGATCGTGACGCCGTCATTGGTGATGACGGGCGGGCCGAACTTCTTCTCCAGCACTACATAGCGGCCACGGGGGCCCAAGGTGATCTTGACAGCATCAACCAGGGCGTTGACGCCGCGCTCCAGGGAGCGCCGGGCATTTTCATCAAACTGCAATAATTTGGATGTCATCTTTCTCTTTTCTCCTCGTCTAGCCTTCTAGTACTGCCAGAATGTCCCGCTCGCTGAGGATCAGGAACTCTTCCCCATCCAGCTTGATCTCGGTGCCGCCGTACTTGGCAAAGATCACCGTAAGTCCAACTTGTAGATCCATCGGGATGCGCTGTCCGTTGTCCTCATTGATCTTGCCCGGGCCGACCGCCATGACGGTGGCCTTCTGCGGTTTTTCCTTGGCCGTGTCCGGGATGACGATCCCAGATTTGGTGCGTTCCTCGCCCTCCAGGACCTTCACAACGATCCGGTCCCCAAGTGGTTTCAAGTTCATTACACATTGCCTCCTAACAAAAGTTTTACTTGATCCCTAGTTTAGCACTCTTACTCGAAGAGTGCCAATAGGTAATAACAAAAACTTGGCGATTTTGCAAGCCGAGTGCGAAGGGTTCTTGCTGCCCCCCGAAATAGACCGCCAGGAACAACGCCATCAGGCGCTATGCGCGCCACCATAGCGAGGCTGGGCCGTGATCGGAGGTGCGCCTGGCTCAGGCGATCGCTTTTAGCTCGTCCAGCGATTCACGGATGGTCTGAACCGTGTAATCTAGATCTTCCTCGCTGTGCCGGTAGCAGATGTAGCCATGATGGAAGGGTTGAAGGAAGACGCCACGACGGATCAGTTGGGCATAAAAGGCTGGCCGCAGGATCTTGTAGCGCTTTTCCGGGTCTTGGTCGAAGGTGATGTATGGCATCCAGGGCGAACCGCTGAAGGTCACCGGCAAACCGGAGGCGCGCAGCACTTGCTCCACTTGGTCGCCGAAGCGTTTCCCCTTGAGGGCGATGTCCTCCAACACCCGATCCCGTTCCAGGATCTCGATGGTCTTCTTGGCTGCCACTTGGGCATCACTGTTGGGAAAGAAGGTGGAGGAGAGAAAGACTTTGTCCTCAAGCACTCGCATGACCCGCTCCAAGCCGACCAGCGCGCTGATGGCGTAGCCATTGGCCATGGCTTTGCCGATGCAGGTGAGGTCGGGTGTCACCCCGAAGAGTTTCTGGGCGCCGCCCAGATCGACGCGGAACCCGCTGCGAATTTCATCGAATAGCAGCAGGCAGCCATATTGATCAGCCAGGCGCCGCACCCCTTCCAGGAAACCGGGCTTGGGCATCTGTACGGGGTGGGAAAGAGCGTGACCTATAGGGGTGACAATGATCGCGGCCATTTCCGCGCCGTGTTGCGCAAGAAGGTCTTCCAGCTGATCCAGATCATTGTACTCAAACTCGAAGATGTCTTCGTAGAGTTTGTTGGGGATTCCCCCTTTCACCTCTACGCACCAGTCGTGCCAGCCATGATAGCCACAGCGAGCCACTTGAAGGCGGCCGGTGTAGGCACGGGCGACGCGGATGGCGGCGGTAGTGGCGTCTGAGCCGGTTTTTACGAAGGCAGCCATCTGGCAACTGGGGATCAATCGGCATAGTGTCTCCACCAGCGAATTTTGGATCGCTTGGGTGAGAGAAAAACAGAAACCTTTTTCGCGGATCTGCTCGATCACCGCCTCGTCTACTTCTCGCTCCCGGTATCCCAGGATAATCGGCCCGTAGGCGCAGAGGAAGTCGATGTACTGATTGCCATCCACATCCACTACCCGACCTCCTTGGCCGGAATCGAAGAAGATGGGGTACTCCCCGGGGACAAAGTTATAGGGGCGGCGGATCCCTGCTACTCCGCCCGGAACCAGCGTCTTGGCTTCCTCAAAAAGCTGGTTGGACCTGTCTAATCGAAGTCTCTCGACCATGGATGCTCCTTTTCCCGTTCGATTCTTTCCCGCATGATGCTCCCCTATTGTACCAATAACTCGCTGTGGGAAATCTGTCCCTATCGCATCATCAAGCTACCGAGGGCTATTATCCTTGCGAGGTTACACTCACCGCATCGACCAGGATCGCCGGCGCCTCCAGCGAACCGTATACCCACTCCAAGCGGTCATCCAAGGCCAGCAACCGTTCCTGTAGGAGCTGGTAGGCATTCCCAGCGATCATCGTGTTTTTCACTCGACCGATGTTCTCGCCATAGCGGAGGAGGAAACCGAGGCCGACATTGTTGGAGAACTCACCCTGCTCCACGTTGCCCTGCCCCAAGCCGATCACCTCTTCCACCAGCAGGACGGCGGGAAGAGTCTTCAGGACAGCGGATATCGGCGCATCTCCAAGCGCCAGACGCCAGTTGCCGCTATCGATACCGGGAGGCGCCGTATACCCCGGCCGGAATCCGTTGCCGGTAGCAGTCCTACCAGCCAGGCCAGCCGTCTTCAGGTCGTAGAGGAAGCCTTTCAACTGGCCTCTCTCGATCAGTGTTTTGGGTGACGTCGGCAGTCCTTCATCATCGAAGGGGGCAGAGCTGCTCGCGTAATCCCGGCAAGGATCGTCTACCAAGGTAAGGCGGGGATCGAGAACTTGCTGCCCTTCCTTTCCTTCCAAGGGGGAGATATGGCGGAAGACGGCTCGGCCATTCAATCCGGACTGTAGGGGCAGGAGAAGGAGTATTATACTCTTGGGGACACAGAGCAACGGCATCGGGCCGGAGGGAATGGAGACGATCGTTTTGGCCCAATTCAAACGCTCCAAAATGCGCTCAGCCAGGGCGATCCCCTCTACCTCAGCCAACCGTCGAGAAGCGCTCTGCTCGTATAGGGAGAGGATGTCCCCCTCTTCTGTGCGCCGAACCTCCAAGCTGACGCTGAAGGAAGTACGGCGGTAAGACATGTCGAGGCCGGTGGAGTTGACCAAATGTACTGATTGCACTGATTTTTGCAGGGATGCGTCAACCTGCAGGGCTGGATCAGCGCTTAATAGACGGTCAATCAGGGCGTGACCCCGCTCGATCATTTGCGCTACCTCCACCTGCTCGACTTCCGGGTCGAAGCATTGCACCGAGGAGGGTTTTGCCGTAGAGGGGAAGTGAAAGGAGGCTGGCCCGCCCAGCTCTACCGATTCCAACGCTGCTCGAGTCAAGCCCTCTGCGTTGCTCCAATCACCAGAGGAGGCGAACCCTGACTGCCCGTCCCGAATCACGCGCAGCGCTCGCCCTCTGGTTTGCACCAGCTTGGCTGACTCCAATCGGCCGAAGGTGAATGACACCGGCCAAGCCAAGGTCTCGGTCTCGAAGACCTCCGCTTCGCCCACTTGCCCTTTTATCGTCTGTAGAATTTCTTCTGCCTGAATCTCTTTCATCTTCTCTCTCCTATCGCCCGCCCAAAGTCAGCTCGCGGATGCGGATGTGCGGCGCCCCGACAGTTACCGGCAGGCCGCTCTGCCCTCCCTTGCCGCAACCTCCAGCCGAACCGAGCAACTGCAGGTCATCCCCGATGGCATCGATCCGTGTCAGAGTATCGAAGATATTCCCGGTCAAGACCACGTCGCGAAGCATCTCGCCGATCTTCCCGTCCTTGATCTCGTAGGCGTACCCGGCGCTGAAGGTGAACTGTTCCAACTCGGTCTGCCCGCCGAAGGCACTGCAGGCGTAGATCCCCTGGGAGATGCCGGCGATCATCTCGGAGAAAGGCGCCGTGCCTTGGTCAATATAGGTGTGGCGCATGCGAACGATCGGCTCGAAGCGATAGGAGACGGCGCGTGCATTCCCAGTAGGTTGTGCATTCATTCGCTTAGCCGTCTCGCGGTTGTGCAAAAAACCCTCCAGCACGCCATTGCGAATCAGGTACACGCGACGACGAGGGGTTCCTTCATCATCGTAACGGGTATTGCCGCGTAAGCCTGGGCGATCGCCGTCATCGATCACATTCAAATCAGGCGGACCGAAGCGGCGGCCGGGACAAAGCACTTCGCGCAACCGGTTATTTTTAGAAAGGAAGTCGGCCTCACAGAGGTGACCGAAGGCCTCATGAATGAAGACCCCGGCCAAGAGGGGGTCGAGGACCACCGTGTAGACTCCCCCTTGGGCAGGTTTCGCCTCCAGCAAGGCTTCAGCTCGCCGTGCAACCTCTTCCGGGATTGCTTCGCGGCTCAAGGCTGCCTCAAAGCCAGCGGAAGATCCGTCGCTATCGAAAGCGGTCTGGATATCCTGGCCGCACCTAGCTGTGGCCATAAAGCGGACAGTCACATCCGGCCGCTCCTCACGAAGGTAGGTTCCTTGCGAGTTGGCGAAGGTCACCTCGCGAAAGAGGTCGGCGTACCGGGCTCCGGTCATCACCAGACGTCCTGGATTGGAACGAAGGATGTTATTGTACTCAGCCAGCAAAGCCTGTTTTCGCCGCAGGGAGACTGCGCGAAAATCCTGCTCCATGGAGGCCGGGAGGTCATCCTGGAGAGGGGGCAGGGGGGCTAATTCGACGGGTTCCAGGACTTCGCGGCTCACTGCGGTGGCGATGCGGGCAGCTTCCTCCACATAATGCTCCAACTCATCCAGTTGGTTGAAGACAGCAATTCCCCAACCACCTCGCACCAGGGCGCGAACCATCCCGCCGGCATCGTTCGATGACTCCAGGTGTTCCAGGTCTTCGTTCTGGTAGGAAACCTGGGTCCATTGACGGCGTTCCAGGCGGATCTCGGTGTAGTCAGCGGGGCTTTTCTCCAAAGCCCGCAGGATTCGGTCCTTCATCTTGGCCCTCCTTCAAGGCGGTCTGCTGCAATAATTATAGCTTTTTACCGTGCGCTGGGGCGGCGCATGCGCCGCTCTTAGGGGCGGGTTTGAACTGGGCGGGTTTGAAACCCGCCCCTACTAGCCGGCCAACTCCAGACGAATCTCCAAACCGGTTATTTCCGATGGCCACTCCCCTTGCGGATCAAGCAAGGTTAACTGCACGGCTTCACCGCTTTTCAAGGATAAGTTCAAGGGCCTTTCTCCGCCTTGCCGAAGGAGATCGGCCAAGGCAACCTTGGCCCGGGGGGCAGTCAGATCGCCGACGAAGAGCCACAGCATAAGTTTGGAAGAGAGCGGTTGGAGTAGGTTGCCACGGATGCTGGCGAGCAATTTCCGGATGCGGGATGGGCAAGGAAAAGAGGCTATGGCCAGGCGAGAGTCGAACAGCACAGCTTGGCTGCCGTGGAAAGAGGGAGTTCCGTCGAAGAGAGAGAGAATTCGCGAACCCCTGGGAAGCGAAACTTCTGCCTCGGGAGCGCCTTGCAGGGCGGCTCGAGCTCTCCCCGTCTTCATTTTCCGGCTGCTGAGGGGGGTCGCATCCAAGGCCATTGGGGGCGCCCCGGATGCAAAAGAATAGGCCATCATCGGCGGAGGGGCCAGAAAGGAACCTGACCATCCAGTGGGGAGGGCATTGGCTACGATCGCCATCCCCTCTACTTTCCTTCCCTCTTCCTTGCGGATGGCGACGAAGGAGGTCTCGCGGGAAGCCAATCCAAAGGACAAGGCTTCTTTGACGAGCAGTGCCTTCACTGTTTGTTCGCTGATTCGCCGGGCATTCTCCACATAGAGGGGGGCAGTTTTGGGGTCTCCTTCCGGCGAGATGTATGGAATGCCATAACCGAGGAGGGAGAGCCGGTACACTAGCTCCTCCGGGGGTAATCCCGAGCTCGCCAAATTCTCCAGGGCAAGCACTCTCCGGGCGCCGAAAAGAGCCGGCAAGGCGGGGTGGGAATGGGCGCCTGTCTGTTCCACTAATTCCAGCCGGGCAAGCTCTTCTTTACCGGCGCGCAGGACCAGGTGCAAGGCGCCATCACCTCGGGGGAAGCGACCCGAGAGGGCAAGGGTTCGTCCAGCGGGCAAATCACCCAGATCAACCCAACTCTCGCTCTTTTCGTTGTGCGCGACTCGTCCTGCTGTCTCCAGGCCGGGACGGTCCAAAACCAGAGATACATTCGCGTAGAGGGGTTGGCTCCAGTCAGTCAGGACTTCATCCAGCGCTGTGGCGATGTCTTCCTCTTCGGGGTTGCTGGTGAGGAAGCGAAAGATCCCACCGCCCTCTTCGGCCAACTCCTGAGCCAGGTAGGCATTGGGGGCTGCATCGATGGTCAACACGCTGATGCGCCGGCGATCGGCTCTCTTGCCTTCCTCCTTGGCCAATCGAAGGATGCGGTCGCTGTCGCTGACCTCGGCATCGGTGATCAGCAGCACGTGGCGGGAGCGCTGCACTTCGTCCCTCGGCAAGGAGAGGGCTTGTTCCAAAGCCACCCCCAGCTCAGTCCCCCCCGAGTCGCGGTGGGATTGAAGGAAGCGCACAGCTTCCTTCACCTGGAATTCGGTGGCGGGAAGAGGTTTTGCGTCCAGCCAGGCAGTGGTGTTGTGGAAGAGACCCAAGTCGAAGCAATCCATCGGAGCAAGACCCGTGAGGAATTTGCTGGCCGCCCAGTCGGCAGCTTCCCATTTCGGCCCTTCCATCGATCCGGAATGGTCGACCAGCAAAATGACCTCGCGCGGCGCCGGCGCGCAATTGGTTGCATCGGCAGGAGGGACGATGAAAGCAAGAAAGTAGCTGAAGGGGTTCCCTGGATCCGCGTGAAGGAAAGCCTGCAAGTTGGGCCTTGCTTTTTCCTGCGGAGGCTGCCAGGAGAGCAAACAATCGCGGTCGGGCAAGACCTCGCCCCCTTCCAGTTGAACCCGCACCCCGTTCTCCTCGATCGATAAGGCTAGGGCATGGGTATCGCTCTGTACCGAGGTCATTGCAGGGAACTGCAGATCCAGGGAGAAACGGTGCCCGGGATCGCGCAAAAGGGCCAAAGGCTGACCTTGGGCGGCTCGACTGTCCAGTTCGTCACTGCGCACATAGCGGGGGGCGGTGGTGAGGGGGATGCGAAGGGTCCAACCGCTCCCCTCTGGACGTGCCAGCTGGACAAACTCAGTCGTCACCAAGGTCTCCTCACCTGGCTGCAAACCGGCCACCAGCAAGGTAAAGACATTGGGCGACTCACGATTGAGGAGGGCGGCTTGTTGGCCCTTCTCCTTGGCTTCGCGGTATTCCTCCTCTGCCTGTTCCCGCTCCCGTAGGATCGCCTCGATTTCGACCTCCCCGAAGCGAACCGTAACACCCCGGACCGCTGCGTCGCCAGGCAAGGGGAAACGGTAGGCGGCCTCCAGTACGCGATCGCAGACTTCCCGGCTGTAGCGGAAGACCTGAACCAGCTTCAGCGAAGCCAGGGAACCGAGAATTTCACCGGATAAATCACTGCGCACCAAGGGCACGAAGCGGCGAGGCCCTGGTTCTTTGCCGTCCTTCTCTTGTACTTCCAAGACGGGTATGCCGTCCGGCCTGGAATTATCGAATGCGTTTCGGTTGAACATCATTCCTCCTCCTTCGTAAGATGCCGTCTGCGGCAGTTAGCCAGCCTGCGGAACTAGCCAGCCCTGCGGCAGCATGTTCTCTTTCATTATACGGCCTTATCAGCCAGCCTGCGGTGACCTGCGTAGAGGTCATGATTCAACGAGGAAGACCGGAACGCCAACCTCTCGCTCGAAATCGGCCAAGGACTGCCCGCATAGATCGCATCCATCCTCGAATGGGGCAGCGGGGAGGAGAAGCCAATCCCATGCCCACGCCTTCTTGGCCAGCTCTGCCAACTTGCTGCGGATGTCAAAGAGCGTCAGCAGGCCGGCCGCGCGGATCGAACCGCCGAAGGTACGGTTGGGCGCCGCGACGAGGGGCAGTTGCAGGTCGAGGCTCTCCCAGGCGGCCCGCAGGATGGGTAGAGCCAGCTCACCGGTCAGGGCCAATCCCTTGCCTCGTGCAGGCAAAGAGGACAGCGTCCGCTCCAGGGATTTCCGGGTGATGTCCCGCGAGAAAACCAGGCCGCTTCGCTCGTTCGCTTCTTTTTCCAGGCGTACCTCCAACCGCTGGCTGTAGCGCGAGACAACGAGATGAGGAGAAGCTGCTGAAGCGATCGCCAGGAAGGCATCTTGGCGGGAAAAAGGGGCTATCCCATCGATACGCTCGATGCGATCGCCAGGCTGCAATCCGGCTCTTACTGCTGGGCTGTTGGGCATGACCCCTTCCACTTCAGCGTGCAAATCACACAATAGCGGGGGTTCCAGAACACAGGGAATAGAGACTGCCTCCCGCCAGACATGTATTTGCTCGGCCAAACCCCGCCAGCTTTCCCAGCTTCCTTGCAGTGATACAGGAGCCAGGCGCGAACCGCCCGGCAAGAGCAAGCGTACATAGTTGGCGCCCCAGGACTCCACTTGGCGCAGAGCGGAGGGGAATTGGTCAAGAAAGGAAGGGGCCAATACGAAAGAGGCCTGGAAGGCGAGGCCATTTCTGCCCAGAGCTTCCAGTTGGGCAAGGGTTCGCTCTGGTTGCAGGTCGCCCAGCCAGTGTCGTCGTTGGGAGGGGTCGAGGGAATTGACCGAGACGATCAGTTCGATCGGCGCCAATTGGACCAAGGCGCGCTGCAGTTGCTCTGTCAGCAATAGGCCATTGGTGGTCACCTGGAGGGGTGTTTCGGGAAGCGCTCTTCGCACCCGCTGCAACAAAGAGAGGAAACGCGGGTGCAGCAAGGGTTCGCCCTCCACCAGGCGGGTCGCTGATTCGCCGATCACTACCCGCTTCTCTGGGTCGAGGAGGGGAAGCAAAGCCATCACATCATCTTCATCGAGGAAGGGAGGACAGACTGCTTGGACCCCAGGCGGGTTGAAGCGGTTGGAGCAGAAGGTACAGGTGAGATTGCAGGCCGAGCCAAGAGGAAGGATCTGGCTGCAGCGGACGGAGGCGAGAAGGAGAGGAAAAAGATCAGGCGTCGAAGAGGCTCAGGTTGGGATCGACGTCGTCGGCCCAGCCGATTGTGCGTCCTTGCAGGTAGAGCGACCACCCAGCCCGGGAGATCATCAGGGCGTTGTCGGTACACAAGCGGGTGCTGGGAACGAGCAGATTGATTCCTTTGGCAAGGGCCAGCTCGGCCATCCGTTCTCGCAAGCGGTGGTTAGCGGCCACCCCCCCGCAAACAATCAGATTACGCGCTTTCGTCGCTCGCAAGGCGCGCTGTGTCTTGCTGACCAGAGCTTCCACCACTGCCTCCTGAAAGGAAGCGCAGAGGTCGGCCAGGGGCGGTTCTACTCCGCCTGCTCGTGATTTCTCCACGAAATTGATGACCGCTGTCTTTACGCCGGAGAAGGAGAAATCCAGGGGGCTTTCCATCTCTCCCACTGGGAAGTGGTGGTAGGTGCGGTTCCCTGACTCCGCCTCTTTTTGCACCTGGGGGCCGCCAGGGTAGGGGAGCCCGATGAAGCGGGCCACTTTATCCAATGTTTCACCGGCAGCATCGTCACGGGTGGAACCGAGGGGGGTGAAGCGCTCCTTTTGGTCCAGCAGAACCAGCTCGGTGTGACCGCCGGAGACGATCAAGGCTAAAGCCGGCAAGGCCATGGGATGCTCCAGGAAGGCGGCGTAGACATGCCCGGCCAGGTGATTGACCCCCAACAAAGGAAGGCTGCGAACCAGGCAAATACTTTTGGCAAACTCCATTCCCACCAACAAGGCGCCGACTAAACCAGGACCATGGGTCACTGCGACAGCGCCGACCTCAGAGAGAGAGCGTCCGGAACGGGACAAGGCTTCCTCCAATAGCGGTACCAGCACTTCCAGGTGACGGCGTGAAGCCAGTTCGGGAACCACGCCGCCGTAGCGGGAGTGCAAGTCGATCTGGGAAGAGACCAGAGAGATAACTTCTCCCTCCTTGTCTCCCCAAAGAGCCACTGCTGTTTCATCACAGGAAGATTCGATGCCCAGGATCAGCATGCCCCCTATTCTTCCAATTCGCTGTGGAAAAGGAAAGCGCTACAATGAGTCATGGATGCTCAGTCGAGTGGGAGAAAAGGTGGGGCGCCCTATGCCGTATCCCTGCGTTTGCTCCGATGCCTGACCTGGACGGGTTTGCTGGGTCCGGCCCTTTTTATCCTGATCTTTCTCGTGGCTGGTTGGCTGCGTCCCGGGTATGATCCCCTTCGCCAAACCGTCAGCAAACTGGCTTTAGGTCCGGACGGCTGGCTACAGAGCGCCGACTTCCTGCTGCTGGCCCTTGCCATGGCAGCGTTCGCGTTGGCTGCCTGGTTTCAACTGGGGAGGGGGTGGCTGAATCGGCTGGGAATTCTTGCCCTTGCCTTGGTCGCTCTCGGGTTCTTCCTGCTGGCTTTCTTCCCCGCCGAATCCGGCACTTTGCCGGGACAGATCCACCAACGCCTCACCGAAGCGGTCGCACTTCTTTTTGTGGCCGGCGCCTCGCTCTTGGCTTTTTGTCTATTCCGTCTCCCCGACTGGCGGAGGATGGCATGGCCTACCTTGCTGGTCGCCTTGCTGACGCTCGCCCTGGCCCTCGGCTGGAAGTTTTTTCCGGAAGAATGGCTGCGCTCCTGGCGAGGACTCTATGAGCGCATCTTGATCATAATCCCCTTGTTATGGCAGATGGTCCTGGCCTGCAGAATGCTTCATTCAGGACACCCTGCCGGGGGTTATCACCCTGCCGGGGGCTTTTAGGCTGCCGGGGCTAATGCAGTAGGCTGGCCAGCGCTGCCGCAGCGAAGCGGGCTCCCTCGAAGGAGACATCTTTGTGGGTGACCAGACGAATGCGTTCATCATCCTCCATGGCCAAAGCCAGCACCCCGTGCTCCTCCAGTCCGGCCACGACGGAGGTGGCGGATGCCTCCCGAAGGCGAAAGATCACCATGTTGGTTTGGGGCCTGCTCCATCCAGCGTCAACGATCGGTGAACCTTCCACGGCTGCGGCCAGGATGCGCGCTTTTTCATGATCCTCGGACAGTCTTTCGATCATCTCTTCCAACGCGACCAAGCCGCATGCTGCCAATACCCCAGCCTGGCGCATGCCGCCACCGTAGAGTTTGCGGACTTTGCGGGCTTGGCGAATGAAGTCCCGGTCTCCGACCACCATCGAACCGACCGGACAGCAAAGCCCCTTGGAAAGACAGAACATGAGGGAATCGACCGGGCGGGAGAACTGTTTTGCTGAGACCCCTGAAGCCACGACTGCATTAAAGAGGCGGGCGCCATCCATATGTACTTTTGCACCTCGCTCATGAGCGATAGAACAGATGGCTTCCACTGTCTCCAACGGGTATACCGCACCGCCAGCCATCATCGCCGTCTGCTCGATACAGACCAGGCTGGTGGCAGGGAGATGCACATCTTCTCCGGGGGGGCGGAAAGCTTTGGCCAACTCCTTTGGATGGAGCATGCCGCTCTCCTTCCCCAACAGACAGGTTTGAACCTGAGCCAGGGCAGCCAATCCCCCCGCCTCATGCACATAGATGTGCGCTTCCTCCTGCATGATCACCTCGCTGCCGCGGGGGGCATGAAGACGGACGCAAATCTGGTTGGCCATCGTTCCCGAGGGGACGAAAAGGGAAGCCTCCCGGCCGCAGATCTCCGCTGCTTTCTCTTCTAGACGGTTGAGGGTAGGGTCTTCCTCGAAAACATCGTCACCCACCTCAGCTTTGTACATGGCCTGGCGCATCCTCGGCGTCAGGACTGTGACTGTATCGGAACGAAGATCGACTCGCATCTGTTTCTCCTTCGCTTTTTATGTCCCCATTCTCGGTAAAACACCCTGCCGGGGGCTGTCATGCTGCCGGGGGCTATCTCATTGAATCAGTGGTCAAGTGGTTAAGTGGTTCAGTTCAAGGGCAAAATTGAAACCTGTCTCGAGTTTTTCAGCCACTTGACTATTGCGCCGCTCAAAACTGAGAGAAGGCGGATAAGTCGCCCTCTCTCTTGGCGGTTCTTTCGATGAGAAGCTAGATGCGCTTGCGGATGCACTCACCCAAACGACGGATGCCTTCCCGGTTGATCTCCGGGGTGGAGTAGGAGAAGTTCAGGCGCATGCAGTTTTCCCCTCGCCCGTCCGGGTAGAAGCCGGTGCCGCCGACATAAGCCACCTTGACTGCCAGGGCATCGCGTAGCATCTCGGTGGTGTCGATCCCCTTGGGCAGCTCTACCCAGAGAAACATCCCACCCTCGGGGCGAGTCCATTTGACTTCTTTGGGAAAGAACTCATCCATCGCGTTCACCATGGCGTCGCGCTTCTTGGCATACTCCTCGCGAATGTGAGCCACGTGAGGTTCCAAGTAGCCACGCTTGCAAAACTCCAAGACGATCAGTTGGTTGAAGGGAGAGGAACAAAGATCCGTGGCCTGCTTGGCCAAGGCCAACTTGCGGGTAAACGCCTCGGGCGCCACCACCCAGCCTAGACGAAAGCCGGGGCTGAGGATCTTGGAGAAGGTCTCCAGGTAGATGACATGCCCGTTGGCGTCCAGGGAAGCGATGGATGGGACGCGGGTTCCTTCGTAGCGCAAGGCATGGTAGGGGTGATCCTCTACGATCGGGATGTTGTAGCGTTGAGAGATGTCCAACAACTGGCGCCGTCGCTCAATCGACATGGTCAAGCCGGCAGGATTCTGGAAGGAAGGGACCGTATAGATGAATTTGATGGGCCGGGTTCCGCTGCGGATGGCTTTGATCCGTTCTTCCAGGATATCGGTGCGGATGCCTTGCTCGTCCATGTCAATGGCAATGGCTTGCCCTTGAAAGGCAGCGAACGCTTGCAAGGCGCCAAGATAGGAGGGGCCTTCCACCAGAACAATGTCACCGGGGTCCAGCATCACCTTGGCAATTAGATCGAGGGCTTGTTGTGAGGAAGCGGTGACAACCACGTTTTCCACTGTGACATCCAGACCCTTGCTTTGGGCGTCCTCCGCCAACCAGGAACGCAACGCAGGAACCCCTTCAGTGGCGCCGTACTGCAAGGCAATGGCAGAGTTGGTCTCCAGTACAAAATGAACGCACTCCTGTAATTGGTGGATCGGAAAGAAGTGAGGGTCGGGTAGACCACCGCCAAAAGAGATGATGTCTGGTTGGGTCACGAGTTTCAGTAGTTCTCGGATGGCTGACGCCTTCATAGTCTTGGCTCTATCCGAGAAAAGCGCATCCCAAGAGATCATACACTGCCTCCCTGTGAAGTATTTTGCTGTGGGGGCGCACATCTTCGAGCAGAACAGCACGTCCCTGCCTGATTATACACCGGGGAAAGACTCAGCCCCAGATGTTTTGAAACTACTCCAGTTTGACCAAAGCAAGTCAGAAAGAGGTAGATGTGGCGGTAAGCAGGGCAGAGGCGCACTTCCCGCAAACCCTACTCCTCAGCACACTCGGAGAGGGGGCGCTCTCTAGCGATCCGGGCGGAATGATTTTCGGGAGGATCCTTAAAGGTGAAGGTTCAAACCGGGAATTCTGCCTCTTCCAGGGAGTATCTGGTCCGTTCTCCGCCAATCAATTTAGGGCGGGTGCGCGCCAGGGTAAGGTGAGCGCTGCCGATGCTTTGGATCGCCAGTCGCACCGGCACGGCCACTCGCTGCAGATGCATGCCGATGAAAGTGTCGCCGATGTCTATTCCGGCCTGGGCAGAAATCGTCTCCGCCAATACCGGTCGCTGGCAGGTGCGGTAGGCCAGGGCGGCGAAGGCGCCGCCAGCTTTGCTGTGGGGGATGGCACTGACTACTTCCAATCCGTTGCGTCGGGCGCACTCTTCCTCTACCACCAAAGCGCGGTTGAGGTGCTCACAGCATTGCACGGCCAAGAACAGGCTATGAGCGTGGACTAGGGGAAGGATGCCGGTCATAATCGCTGCCGCCACTTCATGGGAGGAGTGGGCGCCGATCTTCTCTCCGATCACTTCGCTGGTGCTGCATCCGACCAGCAGAATCTGGCCGGGTTTCATCTCCGCCGCCTCGAGCAGGCCAGACAAAGCCTGACGGGCAAGCTCCGCTAGAAATGCAGGGTCGATCATCGTTTCCTCCTTGACACTCTACGCCGTGACCTTGGCTAGGGTAATGTCATTGTACGCTACCAGCGTGCGGATAGAGCGGTCAACAAAGGGCTGGTTTCCGCATCTTCAGTGTCCGTCAGGAGCGACCAGGTGGTCCGATATCCCTGGCGGCAACCACCAGGATGTTGCCCTTTCTGAAGAACCGCCCGCCAGGTTTAATCTTTAAAAAGGAGCGAAGCGGTTCAGCGCCCAACTGTCCCTTTTCAGCAATTCCATTTGCTGAAGTAGGTTGTGATAATGAGTTTTCTCCCATTCCTCAAGATCCCGGAACATCGCTTGTGCCTGCGGGTCGTTCACCTCACTGGCCATCTTGGCGTAAAACTCGAAGGAATTCTTCTCCAACATCACACCGATGGAGAGGGCAGAGATCTCGAAGTTCATCTTCGCGGCCCGTTCAGGGATCTCATGGGCGAAAAAGGGAGCCAACGCGGAGGTAGTCAAATTGGAAGTCTCCCAAAGAATCCCTTGTCCTTCTTCGATGGCGTTGTAGCTCTTCTGCAAAGCCTGGAAATGCTCTTCCTCTTCCCGGGCAAGCTTGAGAAACTCTTCCTTGCCCTGCGGATCCTCGGTGTGCGCTGCCGTTACAAGGTAGAATTCCCGTCCTGTGACCTCCATCTCCATTGCCTGATGGAGGATTGACAATAGCGTCCCTTGCTCCATGGTCTTTTCATTTCCTTTCCATAGAAATCGCTCGAAACCAAGCTTGATTAGGCGTTGTGCAAGATCTCGATGACATCGCCATCCTGAACGATATATCCTTTGCCTTCCGTGCGGACCAATCCTTTTTCCCGGCCTTGGGGAAAGCTGCCGACCTGGAGAAGATCGCGCCAGGGGATCACCTGGGCGCGGATAAAATGCTTCTCCAAATCGGTGTGAATGGTTCCTCCGGCTTGTTGTGCGTTCATCCCCCGGCGGATCGTCCATGCTCTTGTCTCGTCCGGTCCGGTGGTGAGGAAGGTGATCAAGTCGAGCAACCGGTATGATTGTCGGATCAACTGATCAACTTCCGACTCGGCGTCCAACCCCAATTCAACTCGCTCCTCGCGGTTGAAGTCTCCTGCCTCTGCCGCGGTCAGTACGTCCAGGGCCAAATACGGCCAATCGTGGGTCTGGAATTCTTGGAGAGTTTCTTGAGCAAGGTCCTCGCTGGTACAGTTCAGCAGGTAGAGACGAGGTTTCAGGGAAAGCAACTGGTAGCCACGAAGCAACTTGCGCTCTTCTTCGCTCCAAGCAACCTCAACCAGAGGTTTCCCCTCTTGAAGCAGCTGGTTCGCTTTGGAAATGGCTTCCCACTCGTTCTTCTGCTCGCCCTTCCCGACCTTCACTTCTTTCTCCAGTGTTTCAGCCCTTCGCCCGACTGTCTCCAGATCCTTCAGGAGGATCTCTGTCTCCAAAATCTCGCGATCCCACAGAGGATCAATGCGCGGCCCGCTGTGGAGCACCTCCTCGCTTTGGAAAGCGCGGAGGATGAAGAGAATGGCGTCGGTCTGGCGGATGGCGGTAAGGAATTTGTTGCCCAAACCTTCTCCCTGGCTGGAACCTTCCACCAGGCCTGGAACATCGACGAACTCCACCGATGTATAGACCTTCTTCTTAGAGTGGCAAAGAGCGGCCAGTTGGTCTACTCGAAAGTCTGGTACAGTGACCACCCCCATATTGGGTTCGGTGGTGGAGAAAGCATAGCTGCCCCGTTCTACCTCTTTCTTGGTGAGGGCGTAGAAAAGGGTTGACTTGCCGACATTGGGTAACCCGACGATCCCGATGGAAAGGGCCATCTCTTCTTACTCCTTTCCCCTCTTAGGTAACAGTCTCAGTCCCTGTTATTCCAAATAGAGGCCAAACAATCCGCTGTCCTCCTGCCGCCGGTAGACCGGGATCCCCGTCTCCAGGAGAAAAATTTCATTGGTCAGGTGGACGGTGGCTTTCATCAGATGGCCGCCTACTGCTCCTCCTCCAGCCTCAACCAAGGTGGCGTGGAGGTGCAGGTTGTAGCCAGTCTCCTGGCGCGAAACGTTGCCGGAGAGACTGACCAGCTCACAGGGTTCAGTGAAGCAGTGAATGGAATAGCCTTTCCCCGGACCCTGAAAAAAACCTAATTCAGTCTCGATCAGCATCCCGATTCCGGAGAGAAGGACGGCAGTGGTGACCCCGTGTTTCTCAACGGCGGCGCGAAGGGATTCCAAAAGATTCTCCCCCGGTTGTAAGCGAACGATCAGGATCGCTCCTTCTTTCTTGGAGAACACCAGTCGATACTCCTTTCTAGGCAGCCTATGGTCACGGCAGTGATGCGCTCGGCAATGCTGAGCAACGTGGCGGTACTGGTTTTATAGGGACAGATTTCCGGATTGACCGGAGGTCGAATCTGTCCCAATAGCATTTGCGGCAGTTTATTAGCCTGCGGCAGCACGTATTGTATAATATCAGAACATCTTCCCTTCGGAGGCGTGCAATGAAAGAGGTCTTGGAGCCCTATGAGGCATTGGTCCCTTGTCCGGTGGTGCTTGTAACTGTAGTTGGGAAAAGCGGCCGGCCCAATATTATCACATTGGCTTGGGCAGCAAACCTCTGTTCAGAGCCACCCATTGTGGGAATTTCAGTCCGACCCAGCCGCTTTTCTTATCACCTCTTGCGGGAAGTGACCGAATTTGTGGTAAACATTCCCAATACAGGCTTGAAGCGCCAGGTAGAGTGGTGCGGCACTAACTCAGGGCGTGGTTTCGATAAGTTCGCCGCCACCGACTTGACCCCCGTGCCGGCTTCTCTGGTACTGCCGCCCTTGGTGGGGGAGTGCCCGTTGAACCTGGAGTGCCGGGTGCTGCAGATCATTCCCCTCGGCTCGCATGATCTATTTCTGGGTGAGGTACTGAAAGTTCATTTGGACCAGGAGTGCCGCACCCAGGCTGGAAAACTCGACCTGTTGAAGCTGAAGCCCCTCGCCTTCGCGCCCGGTGACCGCTACTACGGTTTGCAAGAGCTCCCGGTCTCCTCGCAGTTGCCCTCCTCAGGGTAAGTTCTTCAGCAGCGCGAGCGCTGATTCTTTGTCTTGGCTCACCACCAGTTGCAAGGTAGATCGATCCGGGTAGAGGACAGCCGCCTCGCGCGGCGAACTGTACAACCCTCCCTGGAAATAGACCTCGGGAGCTTGCTGGAAGCGGTACTTCAACCACATCTCCAGGGCGTATTGGGCTTCCCAGGCATCGGCAGCGCTGTCCCAGCGGCTGTTCAGGATGAAGGTGTTCAGTCCCTCTTTCTGCCACAGCTGGTAGCGGCAGCCGCCCCATCCCGCGGCGGCTAGGTCGGCGTCAGCGTTGGGTAGAAAAGACCGGAACCAGGAGCGAAAATCGAACTCGCCCAGGACATTGTCCCGGACCAGCGTCCAACCGGCCAGCTCCTCGGGGTACTCCGGAATTTCCACCTCGATGGGTGGGTCAGGTTCCCCCAGGTACTTTTCCGGGTGAAGGATCTGTTCGGAGGAGAGAGGGGGCGTGGCGTAGGCCTGGTCGACTGCTGTCCAGCCACCATCTTGGTAGACTGCTTGGACGAAGGGAAAACCTCCCTGGTATGGGAAGAGCAGCGCGTCGCGCAGGTAGGAAGGCGCAGACGCCAGTGCGCCGCCTTCCCCAACCAGGCCGGATAAGAAGAGGCTGAGGGCGGCCCCTGTAGAACGGTGAGCTTGCAGGTAGAGTGTTTGGGCCATGCCGGCATCACCCTCGACCAGACAGCGGGCAGTAGTTGCTGCATCGTCATTTCTCGGGGCAAGGGGCTGTAAGAAGGCGCCCAAGCCAAAGTGCTGGTCGATTAACCCATGGGTCAGCTCATGAGCGAACGTCAACCGTTCGGGGAAGCCCACAAGCTCTCGCTGGACAAGAAACATCTTCTTGGCTGGAATATCATAAAACCCTGCAAGTTCTTGCCCATAGAGATCCAGTAGCGCCTTCTCAAGGTCTTGCGCCGAAGGGATCAAGCCGAGGAATTGGAGCACCTTCCCACTGGATTGCAAATCTTTCTGATTCAGCATTTCAGCGTTCATGGCCACAAGCTTTTCTTTTAGTTGCGTTTCGGCCAAAGTTTCCCAGGGAATCGCAGCAAGGAGGGGCAACTGGCGAATTCCTGCCATCTCCTGAGCCAATGCGTCAAGGTCAAAGGATTTGTTCTCCGTTACCACTTGGGGAGGTTTGAAGGCTGGAATCTGTTGGTAAAGAGCAAGCCCCACGAGGAAAGCGCATAGTACCAAGGAGAGCACGACAACCAACTCGATGGAGCCCTTCCGTTCAGCCACTTCTATTCCCCTTTCTCGGGATGACAAACTTCTCGTCCTCGAAGAGTCGCGAGGCGGCGGGCTCAATCTCACCTCGCACCATAGCTTTCAAGATCTGGCGGCCGGAGAGGATCATTGAACGAATTATAGCGAAAAAAAAGACAGTAAGTGAACGCGAGAAAGCGTGCGTCTTCTCGAACGGAGGCGCTGCTGCCAATTCCTGACAAGGCGTCATCACAACGAGTTCCGGTTAGAATAGGGTATGACCAGGTGCAAGTGTACAGCGGCGTGAAGCAAGAATGGCCGGCTGTTCTTCTTTACCTCCTTTTCGGCTTCGTCTGCCTCGTATTCTTGATAGGTTTTTTGCCCAGCTCGTGGCCGTTGGTTACCTTTCTTGTCGTTACCGGCACCCAAGCTGTTTTCACGGTTCTCCATGCCGAATCCCTCCTGGGCCCTCGCCGCTTTTTTCTTCTGGTCACCCTCACCCTCTCTTTGACTTTTTTGGCTGAGTGGCTGGGCAGCCGTTTCGGTTTTCTCTTCGGCCAATACCATTACACTGGCGTTTTAGGGCCGCAATTTCTAGGAGTCCCCCTGGTTATCCCCCTGGCCTGGTTGACCATGCTCTACCCATCCTGGCTTCTGGCCAACATGCTGATTAGCTCCAAGCGTGAGGGACTGTGGTTCAGTCTTTTCCGCGCCTCCCTGGGCGGCGTGCTGATGGTGGGCTGGGATCTGGCTCTGGATCCGGCTTTGTCGACCGCTTCGGGTTTCTGGGAATGGGAGTCTGGAGGCGCTTATTGTGGGATTCCAATCACCAATTTCCTTGGTTGGTGGGTGGTTTCTTTCCTGGTTCTGCTCCTCTTTGAGCTGTTCTCCAGAGCAGACCCCAAACTACCGCTGCGTCGCGGAAAGGGGCCGCTAGTGCTTCCTTTCCTGCTTTATCTCGCCAACATGTGCTACGCTGCTGCCCTGTGTTTCCAGGGAGGACTCGCTCCAGCCGGCTGGGTCGGGCTCGGATGGGCAGCGCTAGTGTTCTTAACGATCATTACGCACTGGTTCATCCTGGATCGGGGAAACCCCTCAAGCCATCCGGGAGGCCCGGCAATTTGAGCTTTTCCAGGTTTACCTGAAGAGAGCCGATAGTTGACAGTGAGGATGGCAGTCGAGTACTTTCGAATGAGAGTTCTGCCTGTTTCAACCGTCTTCTTCTACCCCTTTTGGGCAGGGCATCTCCGGCAGCCCCGGAGCAAACTACGCAAGGAGGAGTGAGATGCCGTACTGTTCCAGTTGTGGAAAGGAACACGACGCCTCGGCACGGTTCTGCGAGTCGTGTGGCTTGAGCTTTGGAGCGCAGCAAATGGTCCAGCCTGTGCAAGCACAAGGGGTTTATCCATCCATCCAGCCGGTCCTGACTGTTCAGCCGGCTCAGCCGGTTGGTGCAATCCCATCAAATGGAACAGCGATAGCCGGCTTTGTCTGTGGGTTGGTGGCGATCATCCTGGTCTGGATCCCCTGGATTTCGCTGATCGCGATCATCTTGGGAGTGATCGGACTGATCCTCTCCGGGCTGGGCCTTTCCCAGGCGAACAAGATAGAGGGCTCTGGCCGCAGCATGGCTATTGCCGGATTGGTCTTGTCGATCATTGTGGTGCTGATCTTCGTGATCGCACTAGCTATCGGCGCTGCGATTATCGGTCAAATCTTTTCCTAAATCGCATAGGGTGGTGTTTTCTCGACCCGGACCCTCGGTTTATTTTTGGCAGGTGCGAGGGACACATCACCTGCAGTAGGATAGCTATGAAAGAAATCTGACGTGGAACAACCAACGAACAAACAGCAGTGCAATCATTGTGGCTTGAGCAACCAGCCTGGTTCACTGTATTGCAGCCAATGCGGGCAGTGGCTTAGTTCCTGGAGGCCGATCCGGACCGTTGAACCAAGCCAGCCTCTGCCGCAGGAGCAACTTCCCCCTGCTATCGCACCACCACGCACCAATAGCTTGGCGGTGGCAGGTTTTATTAGTGGTTTGGTGGGTTTTTTCATCTTCGGAGTGGTGCTGGGCCCGTTGGCTGTGGTCCTCGGAGCGGTCGCTTTCTTCCAAATCCGCAAAAGCGACGGGAGTCAGGGTGGGAAGGGTTTCGCCATCGCTGCTATCGTGGTTGGCGCCTTGGCATTTCTCGGCGCCTTGGCCGTCTTAATTTGGTTCTTGCCCCTGCAATTGCCGGGCATCTCCTTTTAACAATTCCAGCGCTTTGGGAGTCTGAGGGCGGAGCCTCTTCAGTCCATGGAGCGAAGAGAAGGTGTGGAGGTTATTTGACAAATACCGCTCCCAGCTTACACTATGTTTACCCATGGCTCATGTCCGACAAATTGGAACGCAACGAACGTATCAGGGCTGATTCCCGCCCACTTTATCTAATTGCTCAAGAACGCTTGATGACTTTGATCGAGGAAGGAGCCTTTAGACCAGGTGACCGATTCCCCGCCGAGCCTGTTTTGGCAAAGGAGTTGGGCATCTCTCGTTCCACGCTGCGCGAGGTTCTGCGGGTTCTTGAGGAAGATGGACTGATCACCCGGCGTCCGGGGATCGGCACTTTTATCGTGAGAGACCGCCGGCCTTTGATCGAGGCCGGAATGGAGACCCTGGAGAGTGTAGAGACGATGGCTCACCGCCTCGGCATGGTCGCCGGGACGGTTAATCTTCGTATCGGACGTATCAAAGCCAGCGCCGCTTACGCGCAAAAGCTCAGCGTGGAGGAGGGTACACCGCTGCTTTATCTCTCCCGCATCAAGACCGCCCAGGACCGTCGTGTCGCCTATATGTACGACCTATTGCCGGAGCGCTCCATCAACTTGACCGACCTGCGCGACCGTTTCCAAGGTTCGGTGATCGACTACCTGTTGGAACAGGGAGTGCCCATCGCCTATGCCCGCTCCGATATCTTACCCACCAACGCCTCCAATTCCCTCGCCGGAAAGCTGCGGATCAAGCCGAAGACTCCGTTGCTTCTTTTGGAGGAGACTCTCTACCTGAAAGACGGCAGCCGAGGCGGCTACTCGCTGAATTACTTCGTGCGCGAGTTCTTCCGCTTCCACGTGATCAGCCGCTTACCCGGGGCAGGCAGCAAAAAAGAGGATTTACGGGAACCAGGGTTGTGACAATCACAGCAACTGAATACATACCCGAGAGGAGGAGAATTCAATGAGAAGTTTTATGGGTCGCGACATCCTGTCTTTGAAGGACTTCGAACGCCAGGAGTTTTTCCGCGTTTTCGAGATCGCCCAGCGATTGGAGCCGATTGCCCGCAATCGGAAGAACGTGGATATGCTGAAAGAAAAGACCATGGTCAGCGCTTTCTACCAGCCCAGCACGCGTACGCGCCTCGCTCATGAGTCAGCGATGTGCCGCCTGGGGGGAAAAGTGGTCGGGTTTGCTGATTTTAAGATGACCCGTGCCGGGGACTTCTACCAGGAATCGATCAAGGATACAGTTAAGATGCTGGAGTTCTACGGCGATGTGATCGTCATGCGGCACTTCCAGCAAGGCGCTCCAATGGAGGCGGCCAAATGGGCCAGCGTGCCGGTGATCAACGGAGGCGATGGTTGGGGAGAGCACCCCACCCAGATCCTCACCGACCTGTATACTGTCCTGCGGGAGAAGGGGCGCATTGATGGCTTGAAGTGGTTGGCTGTTGGCGACATGCGCATGCGCACGATGCACTCCCTCGGCTATGCTTTGGCCCAATTCGACTGCCCGGTGACCTTTGTTTCTCCCCCCGAACTGTCTTTGCAGCCAGAGTTCAAGGAGGAGTTGAAACAGTACTCACTGAACTTCCGCGAGGTCGAGCATGTTGAACAAGCCATCTCGGAGGCTGATGTGATCCTCGTCGAGCCAGTGGTTCAGCCTGACTACACCAAAGCACGCCAGGAAGCCGGCGAACACGGCCTGACCCCTGACAATTACAAGATCACCCGCCAACTGCTGGAAACAAAAGGAAAACCGGATGCTATCCTGCTGCATTCCCTGCCGCGCATGGATGAGATCCCCCCCGATGTGGACATCACTCGTTGGTCGCGCTATTGGCAGGAGGCTTTCAATGGTGTAGTGATGCGGATGGCCCTTCTTGCCTTGGTATTGGGGGCGGTCGAATAAGGCTCTTTGCTTCATTGGATCGGTTATGGGAGAGATTATGAATCTGTCCCCATAACCAGGGCAAGGGCTCGAACCTGGCGCATCAAACAGGAAGCGGGGAGCTTGGTTGCACCTGCAAGCAGCCCGCCCTGTATGCGATACTACCGTATTAGTTGCAACCGGCGAATGGCCGGAGAAGGGAGGAATGATGCAGACAAACCTGCGCGGACGTGACCTGATTTGTGATCTGGACTTCTCCAAAGAAGAGGTGGAGACAGTTTTGGAAGTAGCCTTCGACTTGAAGCGCAAGCAAGCGCTGCGGGAACCTCATCCCTATTTGCGAGACAAGGTTCTGGCGATGCTCTTCTTTTTCTCTTCCACCCGTACACGCGCCTCATTCGAGGCCGGGATCGCTCAATTGGGTGGACACGGCGCTTTCATCGAGGCGGCCACCACGCAGATCGCCCATGGCGACACTCCCAAAGAGATTGGCGAGATCCTGGGGCGCTACTTCGATGGGCTAGCCATCCGTCAATGCGATTGGCAGGTCGGCAATGCCTACCAAAACGAGGTTGCCCGTTATTCGCGCGTTCCCGTCTTGAATATGCAGTGCGATCTCTACCACCCTTTCCAGTGTCTGGCTGACCTGATGACTATCTTCGAGAAGAAAGGGCGGCAATTGCGCCGCCGCAAGATGGTCGTCTCCTGGGCCTATGCAGCTTCCTATTTGAAGCCGATCTCAGTGCCTCAGTCGCTGATCCTGCAGATGCCTCGCTTTGGTTTGGATGTGACACTGGCCTATCCGCCGGAATTCGCCTTGCGCGGAGATATTGTAGAGGAGGCCAAGGCGCAGGCTCGCCGTTACGGCACGAGCTTCCAGATCAGCCACGACATGGCCGAAGCTTTCACCGATGCGGAGATCGTCTACGCAAAGTCCTGGGGTCCCTTGATGACCACCGCTGACAAGGTCGAGGGAAAACGAATCCAGGACAGCTACCAGGATTGGATCACCGACGCGGCAAAAATGTCGCTGGCCCACCCGGATGCCATTTTCATGCACCCCCTGCCGGCGGACCGCAACATCGAAGTCACCGACGAGGTCATGGATAGCGCACAGTCCGTTGTCTATGATGAAGCTGAAAACCGTTTGCACGCGCAGAAGGCGGTCATGGCCCTGACCATGGGCTAAGACCGAGGTCTACTCAGAAATATGTTCCCATAGCTGACTTAGTAGCTTGCTAACCAATACTTGGAGGAAATAGGACAACAATGAAGAAAGTAGCAGTCGTCGCCATCGGCGGCAATTCTTTAATCAAAGACGAGAAACATCAAACCGTACCTGACCAGTACCAGGCAGCCAAGGAATCCTGCCAGCACATCGCCACCATGATTGAAGATGGCTGGGATGTGGTCGTAACCCATGGCAACGGGCCGCAGGTAGGCTTCATCCTGCTTCGCTCGGAACGGGCCAGTGATGTGTTGCACACGGTTCCCCTCGATGTCTGCGGCGCGGACACCCAAGGAGCTATCGGTTACGCCATGCAGCAGAATCTGCAGAACATCTTTCACGAGCGCAAGATCAACAAGATGGCAGCAACCGTGGTCACTCAGGCAGTCGTTGACCGCTTGGACCCTGCCTTCCAGAAACCCTCCAAGCCGATCGGGCCTTTTTACAGCGAGGAGAAGGCCAAGAAGTACGCCACCGACGAAGGCTGGACGGTTGTGGAGGACTCCGGGCGCGGTTGGCGCCGGGTTGTTGCCTCGCCCATCCCCACCGAAGTGGTGGAGTGGAAGGCCATCAAAGCCCTGGTCGACGAGGGGATGACGGTCATTGCAGTTGGTGGTGGCGGTATCCCGGTGATCCGCAAGGAGAATGGCGAATTGGAAGGCACAGCGGCCGTGATCGACAAAGACTTCGGCTCTTCACTTCTGGCTCGTCAGATCAAGGCAGATTTATTCATGATCTCAACCGCCGTTGAGAAAGCTTTCATCAACTTCCGCAAACCAGACCAGAAAGCCTTGGACACCATCACCGTGGCAGAGGCCAAAAAACTGATCGAGGAAGGCCATTTCGCTGCCGGCAGTATGCTGCCAAAGATCAAGGCTTGCATCGCCTTCCTCGAGGCAGGTGGCAAAGAAGCCATCATTACCGATCCGCCCAACATGGCCCGAGCCATCCGTGGTGAGACCGGCACCCACATTGTTCCCTAGGCAGAATCACGAGAAACGCAGGGTTCCAGGTGAATCGATGCCTTTACGATTTACCAGTAGACAGCTTGCAGCAACATGTCTTGTAAGGAGAAATCGAGGGGCGGTTGCGACCGCCCCTTTCTAACTGAACCGCAAGGCTCGGTCTGCGATGATCCTTTTGGTGGAAACGGGGAGGAAACAGTCGATAGACAGCCCCCGGCAGGGCGTCCCAACAAAGGAGGTTCACAATGAAACATGTCCGGGCCTTGAAGTGCCTGCTTTGCGGCGCGGAATTCCAGCCGCAAGAGGTAGATTACACTTGCTCAACTTGCGGCGAGGGCGGGATTTTAGAGGTCCTGTACGACTATGACCGCATCGCTCTCCTCCTGCAACGCGAGAACCTGGCTCATGACGACGACCGCTCGATCTGGCGCTACAAGCCCTTGCTGCCCGTTGAACCGGATTCCCCCCGCCCTCCTCTGGCTGTCGGTTGGACCCCCCTCTACCCGGTCGAGCGCCTGCGCCACGCTCTCCACTTGCCTGGCCTCTTCGTTAAAGATGACGGTCGCAACCCAACCGCTTCCCTGAAGGACCGCGCCTCGGCGGTCGGCATCGTCAAAGCGCTGGAACGGGACGCCCATGAGGTGACCTGCGCCTCTACCGGCAATGCTGCTTCTTCCTGGGCTGGGGCGGCCGCCTCGTTGGGCTTGAAGTCTTACATCTTCGTGCCAAGAAGCGCCCCCCAGGGCAAGCTGGCCCAACTTCTGATTTTTGGCGCCACCATTTTCCCGGTGATTGGCACTTACGACCAGGCTTTCGACTTGGCTATCGAGGTCACTGCACGTTTCGGCTGGTACAACCGCAATACCGCCTACAATCCCTACTTGGTGGAAGGGAAGAAGACAGTTGCATTGGAGATCGCCGAGCAGCTGGGCTGGGAGGTTCCGGACAAGGTCTTTGTTTCGGTAGGCGACGGTTGTATCCTCTCCGGCGTTTTCAAGGGTTTTGCCGACCTGCTGGCCTTGGGTTGGATCGAGCGAATGCCGCAAGTGATCGGTGTCCAGGCGGAAGGCTCTTCGGCCATCGAGCAAGCTTGGCGCACGCATGCCCCCCTGCAGCCTTCCCCGGCAGTAACCATCGCTGACTCCATCTCAGTTTCTGTTCCGCGCAATGGTGTCATGGCCTTGCGCGACCTGGAAAGATGGGATGGGCGAATGCTGACCGTTACCGATGAAGAAATATTGGACGCCATGCGCTTGCTCGGTCGAGAAGCGGGTATCTTCGGAGAGCCGGCGGGGGTGACGAGCCTGGCTGGGTTATTGAAAGCCCGTGATCTCGGCATTTTGGACCAGAAAGCACGGATCGTGGCGATCGTTACCGGAAATGGCTTGAAGGATGTTACTTCGGCCCTGCAGGCGGTTCACATGCCGCCCGCCATTCCTCCGACCTTGGCTGCGGTGGAGCAAGCTTTAGAAAATCTTGCATTGCCATGAACGATCTATCATCTGGAGAAAGAGAGTTGAAGCACAACTCCGTTAACGAGAATCTTTCTCCAGAGCGACAGCCAAGGCGGGCAACGAAAGGGACAGTCCAGTGGGTGCGCCGAATCGCAGCCGACCCCGAAATCCAAAGACTTTACCGCCAAGCCATTATCATTACCTTGCTGGGGAATGTCGTCCTGGCTGCAGGGAAAGCTATCGCCGCCTACTTCTCCGGCAGCGTGGCGCTGTACGCGGATGCCGCCAATTCTATTTCCGATGTCGTCTACTCGTTGATGATCGCTCTGGGGATGTGGCTGGCCCAACGCCCCCCGGACCTGACCCACCCCCAGGGGCATAACCGTTTCGAGCCCTTGATCGGGCTGGTGGTGGCAGCCTCCATCACCTTCGCCGGCTATGAGGCAGCCCGCTCCGGGGTGGAGCGGCTGATCAGCGGGGCGACACCGATTGAGCTGGGCTTCCCCGCACTGGTTCTAGTGGGGAGCGTTATTATCAAAAGCGGGATGTACCTGCGCATCCGTGCCATTGCCCGCAAGCTGTCCAATCCTACCTTCGCTGCCGCAGCCCAAGACAACCTTTCCGATGTGCTGACTTCCACCGCTGCTTTCCTGGGGGCGCTGGGTTCGCTATATATCTCGCCGGTGTTGGACCCGGTGGCTGCTTTCGTTGTGGCGATCTGGATTTTCCGGACCGCTTTCTTCATCTGGCGCGAGAACCTGGGTTTCCTCAGCGGAGCTGGGGCGCCGCGCGCCTTGCGGGAGCGGATCATACAGGTGGCCGCCCAGACGCTGGGCGTTCAGGCTGTTCACCAGGTCATCACCGACTATGTGGGAACCCGCCTGGTGGTCGACCTGCATGTCGAAGTGGCTGGAGACATTCACCTGGATCAAGCTCATGCCATTTCCGACGAAGTGAGCCAGCGGCTGCAGGATCTCCCCGAGGTGGACCGCGCCTACGTTCACTTGGAACCGGTCGCCAAGGACCAGTAGCTATCTCTCCTCTGGAGGAGGCAGCAGCAGGGGGGCAAGGGAGGGGTGGCGCATGTGCGCTGTCAACCGTATGACCTCCTCAATCTGGAAAATGCGCTCCACGGGTAGATCTAGGGCCCCGGCGATCTGCTGTGGAGGCATGCCGGCCTCCTCCAGGCCGAAGAGGATCAGGTCAAGTGTCTCCGCGCTGAGTCCCAGCATATCGCGGTACTTGTCCGAGACCCCGGCGATGATGTCAGGATTCGGTGTCCGGCCAACGATCTCGTCGGGCACTTTCAGGTAGCGCGCGAGCTGGAGGATATGACTGCGGTAGAGATTTAAGAGCGGCATCGCGTCGGCATTATCGTCCACACCGAATTTCACGAAGAGTCCCAGCAAATCCTCCGACTTGTGCGCGCAGCCGGTCACCATTAGATTGCGCTCCTCGGCGAAGCGGTAGGCTATCACCAGGCGCATGCGGTACTTGGAATTCATCGCGGCGAAGGCCTTGCGCACCATCGGATCTTCTGCACCAAGGATGATCTTGAGGTAAGGGTTTCGGCGAGCGCCCCCCAGATACATCTTGGCGGCTCGTTCTCGCAAGGCTCGCGTGGGGATGTGGGCGAGGATGTTATGGTAGACACCCGCTTTCGCCAGCAAGCCGGAGATATCGATCGTCTTTGTTTGGATGCCCACTTCCCGGGCCATCAGCAGGGCGTAGCGCTCGGCGTCCGGATTGCCCTGCTTTTCCGGCAGGATGAGGCCGGTTACCCGTTCCTTGCCGATTGCGCGAACGGCCAGAGAAAGGACTGTGCTGGAATCCAGACCTCCCGAGATGGCCACGACGATCCCGCTGCGGGCTAATTTTTGCACCGTTTCCTGGAGGAATTGTTCGATCTTTTGGCAGACTATAGCTGGGTCGATGGCGAAGACTGCGGGTGAAAGGAGCATTGCCTATTGACCTCCGGTCAGTTTGCTCTCAGATTTCTCGCGAAGGGTGCGTAGTGAGCCTTCCGTTTTGCAACGGAACTTGTGATCGCACGCTCTGCTGGCAATAACCTCGATCTTATTGCGGTTTGGCCCGCAGGTATTGGGAGGGCCACTCGATCTCTGTGTCCAATGCCCGCGCTGCCTGCAGCGGCCAATAGGGGTTGCGGAGCAACTCGCGCCCCACCGCCACCAGGTCGGCCTGGCCTTTCTGCAGAATCTCCTCAGCTTGAGCGGGCTGGGTGATCAACCCCACAGCGCAGGTGGGGATTCCGGCCTCCCGCCGCACCAGTTCCGCGAAGGCCACCTGATAGTTGGGGAAGGGCGAGGGCGCCGCCCATGGGACAGCTCCCCCGGAGGAGCAATGGATCAGATCGACGCCATCCTCCTTCAAAGCCCCTGCCACTTCCACGATTTCGCCTGGAGTGAGGCCGCCTTCCGCCCAATCTGTACAGGAGAGGCGGACAAAAAGAGGTTTCTCCTGGGGTGTGTCCGACCGCACTGCTCGCGTCACCTCACGGAGTAGGCGCATTCGACCGGCCAATGCGCCTCCGTAAGCATCACGGCGTTTGTTCACCAACGGAGAGAGAAACTGATGCAGCAGATACCCATGCGCGGCATGGATTTCCACCAGGTCGTACCCGGCCTCCATGGCTCGTTGGTTGGCCTGACGAAAGCTTTCTACAAACTCGGCGATTTCTTTCTCACCCATCTCTTTTGGAACCGCCCAGCCCTCATCAAACGGCTCTGTAGTAGAGGAGAGCAGAGCTGTCGACCCAAACCCCTTCTCTTCTCCCCAGGCTTTGCGCCCGGCATGGCCCAACTGCACAGCCACTACCGCTCCTAGTTGGTGAAGGAACTGTACCATCTGGGCGGTGGAAGCCACCTGCTCGTCTTGCCAGAGCCCCAGGTCGCGCGGGGTAAGCCGCCCCCCCGGATCCACCGCGGTCACTTCCACGATCAGCAAACCAGTTCGACCCACCGCTCGAGCGCCGTAGTGAACCAAGTGCCAATAAGTGGGCAAACCGTCGCCCGTGGCCATGTATTGCGCCATGGGGGGCATGACGATGCGATTAGGGAAGGTCACCCCGCGCAGGGTGAAAGGAGTGAACAACATTGTCATCTCGTCTCCTCTTGTTTTCATAGTTCCCCTATTGTACGCTGGTTGCCCGGTTTCCCCATCGGAAAAGACTTTCGTAGTCTGCTGCAGGTGGGAGTAGCTGTAGGAGTTGCACAGTTTGCTCAGTCACCGGGCAGCTGGTCTGTCAGGAATTCCGGCTTGCACTCTTTTGTTTCCAAGAAAACCGCTTCCAGAGAGGAACACCATGAGTAAAGAGAAATCGATCGCTTGGCTAGGCCTGGGTATTGCCGCTGGAGCCGCTTTGGCTTATGTCCTTCTTCGCCGGGCTGAAGCAAGGAAGCTGTCTCCTGCCGTACGCGCCTTCGGCAAGCGTCTTTTCACGCCTGCCTCTTTTCAAGCCACGCTCGACGATTTCCTGGCCAATACCGGTGAACTGCGTCGGGCGATGCGTGGCGGAAGGCTGGGTCGCGCCTTCGGCGAGCGGGTCATGCTGGTGGTCAGCCAGGTGAACGGGTGCCGCAGTTGCAGCTTTGCTCACACCCGGTTCGCCTTGCGCGAGGGGGTTCCAGCCGAGGATCTGCGCCGACTGGCAGCCGGAGATCTACAAGGACAGCCTGAGGAGACCCTGGTCGCTTTACTTTTCGCCCAACACTACGCGGAGACTGGGGGAAACCCTGAGCCGGCCGCCCAACAACGCCTGGAGGCGGCTTACGGGGAGGACGGAGCGCGCGAGGCGAGGGCTTTCCTCCGCCTGGCGATGATGACCTCTCTCTTCAACAACACGCTGGAAGCGATTTGGAGCCGGTTGTTGGGCCGTCCCGCCACCGGCAGTTCGCTGTCCAGTGAGCTGAGCGTAATGCTGGGATTCCCCGCAGTTGTCCTCCGGCATTATTTGCGTCGATGAAATCCAGGCCCGGGTCGACTGTAAACGCTCGCGTAAAAGTTTACCAATCCAGCCTCTTTCGCTCATCATAATGTTTACCACCTGAGCGTTCTGTCCTGTACGTTGGAGCTGATTCGTAGCTCAACGACAGGAGGAAAGGAATG
>Ga0247841_10000553_pt1 | contig 96091 bp, 92 predicted proteins | sample LaCruzMarch2015__2_FD_192410 | JGI IMG/M metagenome (GOLD analysis project Ga0247841, IMG submission 192410) | Freshwater microbial communities from meromictic Lake La Cruz, Castile-La Mancha, Spain - LaCruzMarch2015_18m | ecosystem: Environmental > Aquatic > Freshwater > Lake | place: Spain...
TTTCAGGAGGTTGATTTAAATAAGATGGCGGAGAGCGTAGTAGAGGAATTATCCGGCAACGCCAAAAAGAAAGGTTTAATTTTACAATATAAGCCGCCGGCCGAACCTTTGCCTAAAATAAAAATTGATGATGAAAAAATCAGGCAAGTGGTTATGAATTTAATTGACAACGGCATAAAATACACTAAACAGGGCAGTGTCACGATTAAATTGGAACAGCGTGAAAATAAAATTAAATTCTCGGTGGCGGATTCGGGCATGGGCATCAGGCCGGAAGATATGGTAAATTTGTTTAAGAAATTTTCCCGCGGGACCGGCACTTCTTTAATTCATACTGAAGGCACGGGACTGGGCCTTTATGTGGCGCGCATGATGATTGAAGCGCATCATGGCAAGATTTGGGCCGAGTCTGACGGCGAGGGCAAGGGCAGTAAATTTTGCTTTGAATTGCCGGTAAAATAAGTTTTGACTTATAAACTAAAATTTGCTAATCTACTATAATAAATAATACTTAATCTAAAAACATGAAAAAAATCATATTAGTAAGCTTACTCTTTATTTTGTTGGTTGGCGCCGGCTCATTGGCCATATTTAAGGCTAAAACCGCTAAAAAAATTCTTGGGCCCGAAGAAGCTAAGGCTACGGCGGAAAAATTTATCAATGAAAATTTATTGGCGGCCAACGTAAAAGCTACGGTCAAAAATGTTACTTTGGAAGGCGATGTTTATAGCGTCAGCTTGGATGTGTCCGGCCAGGATTATACTTCTTACATGACTAAAGATGGGGCGAAATTTTTTCAAAGCGGCATAAATATGGCGACTTTCGCGGAGGAAAATAAAAATCAGGCCGCTGTCCCGGCAGACAATTCTCAGGCCGCTGTCCCGGCTACCGAAGTGCCAAAAAACGATAAACCGAAAGTCGAATTGTTTGTTATGACGCAATGCCCTTACGGCTTACAGGCGGAAAAAGGCATTTTGCCGGCTCTCACGGCTTTAGGCAATAAAATTGACGCTAAAATAAGGTTCGTGCATTATTTTATGCACGGCGATGTAGAAGAACAGGAGACTTATAATCAGGTTTGTATTAGAGATGAGCAAGCGGCCAAATTCAGCAGTTATTTAAATTGTTACGTTATTGAAGGCGATAGCGCCAAATGCGTGGCACAAGCCGGAGTTGATAAGGGCAAAATGGATAGTTGTGTTAAGGCCAAAGCTAAGGATTATTATAAGACTGATTCAGCTTTGAGTAATCAATATGGGGTAGAAGGCAGCCCGACCTTAGTAATTAACGGAGTTCAATCTAGCGCCGGCAGAGACGCGGCCGGCTATTTGGCCGGTATTTGCGCGGCTTTTAATAATGCCCCGGCAGAATGCAGCCAGCAATTATCCGGCGCGGCTCCGTCCGCCGGGTTTGGCGCCGGCAGCAGCGCGGGCGCTTCAGACGCGAGCTGCCAATAGAAAAAGAAATATAATTTTATATAAAAGGGCGTGTTAAGCGCCCTTTTTTGTTTAGGGAAAATAAAGTATAATAAGATTATGTTATTCATAGAGAAAAATTATACTCTTAAAATTTTAATTTTATTTTTAGCGACTGGCGCCGGCATTTTTGCTATCTGGTATGCTTTAATGCGCGAAGAAAGCGTTGATTGGCTAAGTTCGCAAATTACCCACCAGGTTTCACCTTATGCGGTTAGTGAAATTAAGAGCGGTTTAATAATAAATAATGTGGTGCGGGGTTATGAGTTCAAATTGCCCCAAGACTTTAAAACGGCCGGAGCGAAAAATTTAGTTTTATTTATTGAAGGGGCGGGTGAGAAAAAATGTGAAATTAGACATTATTATTTAGCGTCAGATAAAGCGCCCGAGGATCAAACTAAAGTTGTTTTATCAGCTAAATATGGCAAATTAGTTTTTGAGTTGACGGATAAAAGTAAAATTAATGTTTGTGGAAAATACTTGCAAAAAATTGAAGAAAATATTGTGATTAATTAAAGTTAAATATTAATATTTGCAATTTTTAATTAATAGTGTATAATATAAAAACAATTAATAATCACCTTTAATTAAGCCTTTAGCATAAGGTGGCTAAAGGGCTTCTCTGTAAAGAGGGGTTAAGGGGGTTTTTTTATTTTATGACCGAAGAAACCAAGTTAAATAACAGCCAGCTTGACGTTTCCAACGATGATTTTCAAAAATTATTGGACGCGGAAAACGCTAAAATTCCTCAAGTTGGGGATATTATAATGGGCACGGTTTTGTCCGCCTCAAAAGCCGAAGTTAAGCTTGATATTGACGGCATAGCCACCGGCGTGGTGCGCGGCCGCGAGCTTTATTTTGAAGCCGAAGAATATGCTAATTTAAAGCCGGGCGATGAAGTTGAAGCCACCATAGTTGAAGAGGAAAATGAAAACGGAGATTTAGAGTTGTCATTTAGGAGTGCCGGTCAGCAAAAGGCTTGGAGTGCTTTATTTGATGCTTATGAAAATAGAAAAATATTGAAATTTAGAGTTCAGGATGCCAATAAAGGCGGCTTGTTAGTTAGCTACGGCCAAATTCAGGGCTTTCTACCGGTTTCGCAACTAGCGCCGGAAAATTATCCGCGGGTTAATGGCGGTGATAAAGGCAGAATTTTGGACAAATTAAAATCTTTTGTCGGCACTGATTTTGAAGTTAAAGTTATGACTCTGGACGCAAAGGACGAAAAATTGATTGTCAGTGAAAAAGAAGCTTGGCAAGAAAAGCAAAAAGATATAATTTCAAAATACAAAGTCGGCAGCGAGGTTTTAGGCGCGATTACGGCTTTGACCGATTTTGGAGTCTTTGTAAGTTTTGGCGAAAATTTGGAAGGTTTAATTCATATTTCCGAATTGGCCTGGCAGCGCATCGACGATCCGTCGGATTTATTCAAGGTCGGAGATAAAATTAAAGCTGAAATAATTTCCATTGAAGGTTCAAAAATATTTTTATCAGCCAAGAAGCTTTTAACTGATCCTTGGTATGACGTAGAAACTAAATATAAAGTCGGACAGGTGGTTTCCGGCACCATTCTTAAAGTTAATCCGTTCGGCTTATTTGTTGAATTGGACCCGGATATTCACGGCTTGGCGCATGTTAGCCAAATCGGTTTGGCCGCCGGGCAAAAGATTAGCGAAACTTTTCATTTGGGAGAAAAAAGGGATTTTGCCATTGTTTCCATTGAGCCAAAAGACCATCGCCTAGGTTTGTCTGTTTCTGTTGAAACCGAACAGCCAGTTGATAAAAGCAAAAAGAAAGAAGATAAAGACGAGGGCGAAAAAAAGGTTAAAACCCCCACCTCCGCTAAAGCTACGGCGGACAAGAAGAAAGACAAGCCGATAAAAAAGAAGAAAGAAAAATAAACATAAAAAACGCTTCTAACTTTTAGAGGCGTTTTTGAAATAGCCATAAGATGTAAAAGATATAAAAAAATGCTATAATAAATTAAATTATAACTCAGATTGATTTTTTGTTAATAAATTAAAAATATGCCTAATAAAAAAGACGATATAACCTTGGAAAAAATTGCTTCTTTATGCAAACGCCGCGGTTTTGTTTTTCCTGATTCGGAAATTTACGGCGGCATGGCCAATACCTGGGATTACGGGCCTTATGGGGCAGAATTAAAAAATAATATCGCCAAGATTTGGTGGCGTAATTTTGTGCAAAGGCGCGATGATATAGTCGGATTAGATTCAGCCATTATCACCAATCCAAAAGTCTGGGAAGCTTCCGGCCACGTTTCTAATTTTAATGATCCGCTAGTAGATTGCCGGAAATGCAAAACACGGCACCGCGGCGACAAACTTCTTGAAGAAAAAATCGGCATTGATGAAACTGCGAAGATTAAGCTTGAAGAGGTTGGGACAAGAATGAATGATCTTAAGCTCGCTTGCCCTAATTGCGGCGCGTCTGATTGGACCGAGGCCAGAAAATTTAACCTTTTGTTTGAAACGCAAATCGGCGTGGTGGCGGACGCGAAAAATACCGCTTATTTGCGCGGTGAAACCGCCCAAGGCATTTTTATTAATTTTAAAAATATTCTTGATACTATGCGGATTAAATTGCCATTTGGCATCGCCCAAATCGGCAAAGCTTTCCGCAACGAAATTACGCCCGGTAATTTTATTTTCCGCGTGCGCGAATTTGAGCAGATGGAGATAGAATATTTTATCCGCCCGCCGGAAAAAGAAGAAGACTGGCGCAAGCCTTTTGAAGAATGGCAGGATGAAGTAAAGCGTTTTTTTAAAGAGGATCTTGGTTTGTCCGATGAACGGATGCGCTGGCGCCGGCACGCCGACAATGAACGGTCATTCTATTCAAAAGACACTTATGACGTTGAATATTTATTTCCGTCAATCGGCTGGGGCGAATTGCACGGCTTTGCTTATCGCACCGACTATGATTTAAAACAGCATATAAAATTTTCCGGAGCTGATTTATCCTATATTGATGACGACGGAAAGAAATTTGTGCCCCACTGCATTGAGCCGTCGTTTGGCTTGACCCGCACGCTTCTGGCGGTTTTAGCCGAAGTTTATAATGAAGAAGTAATGGCGGATGGCGAAACCAGAATCGTAATGAAATTCAATAAAGAATTGGCGCCGATTAAGATGGCGGTTTTTCCGCTATTAAAAAATAAACCAGAATTAGTTAAAAAAGCCAAAGAGATTTATAAAAAATTAAAAATTAATTACATGTGCGAGTTTGACGATAACGGCAATATCGGCAAGCGCTACCGCCGGCAAGATGAAATTGGCACACCCTATTGCTTAACTGTTGATTTTGAAACTCTTGAAGATGGACAGGTGACGATAAGAGAGCGCGATACCATGAAACAAGCCAGAGTTAAAATATCTGATTTGGATAGTTTTTTCCGGGATAAATTTTCTCAATAAGGCTCTTCATGATTGCCAAAAATGAGTAAATGTAATATAATTTAGGCTAGTTGCCACAGTAAAAATTGGGCTAAATTCAGTAAATTTTCTACTGCGGAACTCGCCTCGCCGTGGCTAGGCTCAAACAGTCCTCGCACGAAAATTTTCTAAATTTAGCCCAATTAATTATCATAATAAATAATATAGTAAATTAAAATAAATGAAAAATTTAATTAAAAACTTTTTAATATTTTTTATAGTCTTTTTGCTGATTGCCTCGCTTTTTAGTTATTTTGGCGGAGATACTCAAAAAACCGAGCAGGTCGGAGTGGAAACTTTAATCGGGCAGATAAATAATCAGGAAATCGGTAAAATTGCTATTGTGGGCAATGAAATAAGAGTAACCCTAAAGCAGGGAAAAAGCGAAGTGGTGAAAAAAGAAGCCGGCGATACTTTTTCCCAGATTGTTAAAAATTATAATGTTGACCCGAGCAAATTAAGCGGTCTATTGGTTGAGGTTCAGGATAACCAAGGCTTAGATTATTGGCTGGCCACGGTTTTGCCTTTTTTGATTCCATTTTTGCTAATCGGCGTTTTTATTTATTTTATGATGCGCTCGGTTCAGGGCGCCAATTCTAAAGCTATGATGTTCGGCCAGTCCCAAGCCAGAGAAACCGGACGGGAATTTAAGGGCAAGGTGACTTTTAAAGATGTGGCTGGAGCTAAAGAGGCTAAAGAAGAATTGTCCGAAGTGGTTGAATTTTTAAAAAATCCTAAAAAGTTTTCCGAACTGGGAGCGCGCACGCCGCGCGGAGTTTTACTTTTAGGCAGTCCGGGTACTGGTAAAACTTTATTGGCTCGCGCGGTCGCGGGTGAGGCTAGCGTACCGTTTTTTTCCATTTCCGGCTCTGAATTTGTGGAAATGTTCGTGGGCGTGGGCGCCTCGCGCGTCAGAGATTTATTCCGCAAAGCCAAAAAAAGCGCGCCTTGCATAATTTTTGTTGATGAAATTGACGCGGTCGGCCGCCGGCGTGGTTCCGGTTTGGGCGGTTCTCATGACGAAAGAGAACAGACTTTAAACCAGATTTTAGTGGAAATGGACGGTTTTGATCCTAATACCAATGTTATTGTTATCGCGGCCACCAATCGTCCGGATGTTTTAGACCCGGCGCTTCTTAGACCCGGGCGTTTTGACCGCCGGGTTATTTTAGATGAGCCTGACTTAGTTGACCGCGAAGCTATTTTAAAAGTTCATTCTAAGAAAAAACCACTAGGCAAAGAAGTTAGTTTAAAAAGAGTGGCCGAAAGAACCTCGGGTTTTACTGGCGCCGACTTAGCGAATCTTTTAAATGAAGCCGCGATTTTAGCGGCTATGAAAAATAAAAAAATAATTGATTTGGAAGAAATTTTTTCTTCCATTGAGAAGGTAATGCTCGGGCCGGAAAGAAAATCAAGAATTTTATCTGATAAAGAGAAGAAGATAACCGCTTATCATGAAGCCGGGCATGCTATTGTAGCGCATTTTTTGTCTCATAGCGATCCGGTACAAAAAGTTTCCATTATCGCCCGCGGCCAGGCCGGCGGCTATACTTTAAAAATACCGCTGGAAGACAAGCATATGTATTCCAGGACCGAGTATGTTGAGGAAATTGCTGTTTTGCTTGCCGGTTATGTTACAGAAGAGGAAATTTTCGGTGAAGTCACTACCGGCGCCACTTCCGATCTTAGGCGCGCTACCAATCTGGCCAGAAAATTAATCACCGATTTCGGCATGAGCGAGTCTTTAGGCCCGCGCACTTTCGGCGCGAAAGATGAGATGATATTTTTAGGCAGAGAAATCCATGAACAGCGCGATTACAGCGAAAAGGTAGCCGAGCAAATTGATAAAGAAATATCCAACTTCATTGATAAAGCCGTGCATCAAGCCAAAGGCTTAATTAAGGCCAAACATGAATTTTTAGAAAAAACTGTGGCCGAGCTTATAGAAAAAGAAACTTTAGAGAAAGAGGAGTTTGAAAAAATTGTCGGCCCCAAGCCGAAGGAAGAATAATCAAGCAGTGGTTGGATGATGACTATAAATATGTTTTGTGGTATAATATAAATATTAATAATTAAATCTCGCTGTTAGCGGCGAAAGGAGGATTTTTTATGCCATTTTATAGAAATATTTTAAAACAAGCCTGGGGTTTAACTTGGCGCAATAAATATCTTTGGTGGTTTGGTATTTTCGCCGCGTTGCTCGGCAATGGCGGCGAATTTGAAATTTTATTTAATAATGTCGGCGGCGACCCGGGGCAGGCTTTATTTCCGTCTTGGCAAAGAATTTTTTCTACCGGAGTATTTAGCGGCCATACTCTAGCCAATATTGGAAATTTGTTCAGGCAGGATACTTTAAATATGATTTTTGTTTTAGTTGTCTGCTTAATCGCTTTAGCTGTTTGTCTATTAGTAATTTGGCTGGTTGTAGTTTCTCAGGCGGCGGTAGTTAATAATTCGGCCGCGGTCATAAAACAAAAAAAGCATACCCTTAGAGAGGGCCTGGATTCCGGGGTTTTAAATTTTTGGCCGGTATTGGCTTTAAATGTTATAGTTAAAGCCGCGATTTATATATTGCTGGTAGCTATCAGCCTGCCGGTGATTTTTTCCCAAGGAAATTTTAGCGCCAATCTTTTTTATATTATTGCTTTGGTGATTGTCGTGCCGGTGGCTATAATTTTATCTTTTGTTACGAAATACGCCGTGGCTTATGTGGTTATTAATAAAAGTAAAGTTATGCCGGCGATTAAAAAGAGCTTCCGGCTTTTTAAAGAAAATTGGCTTATAAGTTTTGAGATGGCGATTGTTCTATTTTTTATAAACTTATTGGTTGGTATGGCTATAGTTTTGGCGATTTTGGTTTTAGCCGTGCCCTTCTTATTCTTAGGCCTGATATTTTACTATTCTTTTTCTTTAATAGGCTCCTGGCTGATTGCCATTTTGGCTTTTGCCAGTTTTCTCTTCATTGTTGTTACGGCCGGGGCGTCTTTAGCGGTTTTTCAGATTTCTTCTTGGACCGGTTTGTTTTTAGAGCTGGAAAAAAAGAGCGGTGCCAGCAAGCTGGTTAGAATGGTTAATAATATGGTAAAGGCGTGAAATAGAAAATAAATATATTAAAAGAGCGCGGCGATAGTTGCGCTCTTTTTTATTATACAGATTGCATGTTTGGCTAATTTATGTAAAAATAAATATATTATGATTTCATATTTAAAAGGAAAAATTAAGCATAAAAATGGCGGTTTTGTAATACTTGAAGTAAATAATGTTGGCTATCAAGTTTTTATCTCGCCTTTGCTTTATGCCGACTTAAGTCTTAACCAGGAGGTTGAATTCTATACGTATCAGCAGGTGCGCGAAGATGCCTTGAATTTATACGGTTTTAAAAATATGGAAGAGCTGGGGATGTTTGAATTATTGCTTTCCATTTCCGGCGTCGGCCCAAGATCAGCCCTGGGAGTTATGTCAATCGCTACTGTGGCCGATATAAAAGAATCAATCGGGCGCGGCGACCCGGCGTTACTGACTAAAGTTTCCGGCATCGGCAGAAAAACCGCAGAAAGAGTGGTTTTAGAGCTAAGAGAAAAAATAGGTAAATTGGCCGTTGGCGATGGTAAATTAGGCGGAAATTTATTAGGTTCAAGCGATGAGATTGACGCTTTAATGGCGCTTGGTTATTCGCTTATACAGGCACGAGAAGCTTTGAATATGGTGGACGCGAAAATAAAAGACAGCGGAGAACGTATTAGGCAGGCTTTAAAAAAATTAGGAAAGTAAAGAAAGATAATATGCAAATAATTAATATAACAAATAAAAAACAGCTTGATGATTTTGTGAGTCCGGAAGCCCATGTTCAGTTTTTACAATCTTGGGAGTGGGGAGAATTTCAAAGAGAAGTTAGTGGTTTTGTCTGGCGAATCGGCGTGGAAGACGGCGGCCAGCTATTAGTATCGGCCAAGCTGGTAAAAAAGCAATTGCCCATGGGCCGAAGTTATTTTTATTGCGGACGCGGACCGATTTTAAGAAATAAAAAATTAGAAAGCAGCCCAATAAACCAGCTCGTAGGAGTTTTAACAAAACAGGCTGAAAATTCATCAAAAAAAATAAATAAAAAAAAGAAAGAAGCGATAAATTTATTATTTAATGAGATTAAAAGGCTGGCCGAACAGGAGGGTGTAATGTTTTTGCGGTTTGAACCGGTTTGGAAGTCGTCTTTAGGCAGTGTTTTCAATGAAGGGGAAATTATCCATTGGCTGGATGATTGGAAATTAATTAGAGTTATTGATGTCCAGCCCAGTAAAACTTTAATTTTAGATTTAAGCTTGCCGGGGGAAGAATTATTAAAACAAATGCATCAAAAAACCCGCTATAATATTCGTTTAGCTGAAAAGAAGGGCGTAAAAATCGTGGAGGCGGGCGCAGAGCGGTTTGAAGAGTTTTGGCAGCTTCTAGTTAGCACGGGCGATCGCGATGATTTTAATCTTCATGGCAGGAGTTATTATCAGGCTATGTTGAAAATGGATAATAGTTTTGTAAAATTATTATTTGCCGAATATCAAGGTAAGCTATTGGCCGGAAATTTAGTAATTTTTTTCGGCGATACTGCCACTTATATTCATGGCGGTTCCTCCAATGATAATCGCGAGGTAATGGCGCCATACGCCATGCAGTGGCAAACTATTAAATTAGCCAAGCAGGCAGGTTATAAATATTATGATTTTCACGGCATTGATGAAAAAAAATGGCCGGGAGTAACCCGTTTTAAAATGGGTTTCGGCGGGCAGGCTATGATATATCCGGGGACGTTTGATTTAGTATATGATGACGCTTGGTATAATATTTATAAGATGGTTAGAAAAGTTAGGAGAACGTTCTAAATATTATAATTTTTTAGCGTAAAATTTACTACATTCTGCCGTTGGCAAAATTAGCTTATTTTTATCGTTGCGGAACTCGCTGCGCTCAAACAGTCCTCACTTCAAAAAATAACTAATTTTGCCAACGGCTATTTGCCATTATTATAACATAAAATATTATGGATAAATTATTGCATATCATAAAAAAATATATCCCTGTTAAACTCTTTAAGGCTTTGCAACCGGCCTATCATTTTTTATTAAGCTTATTTGCTTCAGCTTGGTACGGCTGGCCGTCAAATAAGCTTATTGTTATTGGTGCAACCGGTACAACCGGTAAAACTACCAGCGCTTATTTAATTTCTAAAATGCTGGCTTCGGCCGGATATAAAACCGGCTTTACTTCAACGGCTATTTTTAATGATGGCCAAACCGAATGGCTAAATGATAAAAAAATGACCATGCCAGGCCGATTTTTTACCCAGAAAATGTTAAGAAAAATGGTAAAAAATAACTGCCAGTATGCCATAGTTGAAACCACTTCGCAGGGCGTTGAACAATTCCGCCATCAATTTATAAATTACGACATTTTAATTTTTACCGGCCTTTACCCAGAGCACGTTGAAGCGCATGGCAGCTTTGAAAATTACAAAGAGGCTAAAGCTAAATTATTTTTGCATTTAAAACAATGCAAAACTAAATATGCCAATGACAAAAAGCGAATTATAAGGGCTGAAAATGGCTTTAAGAAAATTGAAGCTAACCGGGTTAAAAAGATTATTATTGCCAATGGCGATGATAAATATGCTGATTTCTTTTTAGATTTTTGGGCTGAAGAAAAATGGGGGTATAAAATAAAAAATAAAAAGTCAAAAGTCAAAAGTAAAATTAATAATGTTGAATATGGCGATATTAAATCAAATCAAACCGGCGTGAGTTTTAAAGCGGACAAAACAGAAATAAAATTAAATTTATTGGGCGAATATAACGCGGCCAACGCCATGAATGCGGTTTGTTTGGGTTTAAGCCAGGGCGTAAAATTGGAAAAAATAAGAGTCGGCTTAGAAAAAATAAAGGGCGTTCCCGGCAGGATGGAAATAATTAAGAATGCGGAGCCGGCCTTTACGGTAATAATTGATTATGCCTTTGAGCCGGAAGCTTTAAAAAAAATATATGATACTATTTTAAAATTAGAGCATAATAAAATAATCCAGGTTTTAGGTTCGGCCGGAGGCGGCCGAGACGTGGCGCGGCGGCCAAAACTCGGAGCTTTGGCCGGGGAGAAAGCTGATATTGTAATTATTACTAACGAAGACCCCTACGATGACGACCCAAAATCGGTTATTGACCAAGTGGCGGCCGGCGCGGTCAATTTTGGTAAAGTGGAAAATGAAAATTTATTTAAAATTGAAGATAGGCGAGAAGCTATTAAAAAAGCCTTAACTTTAGCGCGCGAGAATGATGTGGTGCTGATTACTGGCAAGGGCTGTGAGCAGGCGATTTGCGTTGCTGGAGGCGTAAAAATTCCTTGGGACGACAGGGAAGTGGTGAAGGAGGAATTAAAAAAATTGGGAAATAAGAGATAGAATTAGTTAATTGTTTTACTTATTTGCTTATCGGAAAAATAATCTATATGGCTAAAATTTTTTACCTGTGGATAATTATGCCTGCCGGCGCATAAAAATAGCGAGTAAATTATACATTTTGGCTAAAATTAAAGTAAATTAAATAAACTCGCATAATTTTTAAAAAATTACCCCTAAAACCCTTGACAAGCAAATAAATAGCTGTTAATATTTAATAAGTTTTCAACAGGTTAAAAATTCATACATAATAAAATTATTTTTGCGTTTCATTGAAACGGCAGAATAAAAACTCAAACGGCTCCGTCAAACAACAAACAGGATGGAAAGGTACAAACTGGCCGTTTTTTTGTTGTAGAATAGAAAAAAGTTTTAAAATCCCCGTGCATATTTTAAATCTTAAATAAGTGAAAACTTATCTCATTAATTAAATATTTACCGTTAACTCAAAAAGAACCAACCGATTGGGGTTTTTTTGTTTTTTTTAAATAAAATTAAATTATTATGTCTAAAAATAAACAAATGGCCAGAAGATTTTTTACTGAAACCAAGGCGGCGATTCCTCTGCCTGATTTAATTGAAATTCAAAAAGATTCTTATAATTGGTTTTTGCGCGAAGGACTCAAAGATTTATTTGAAGAAATTTCCCCCATAACCGATTTTATCGGCCGCAACCTCGAATTATCTTTAGAGGATTATTATTTAGACGAGCCTAAATTTGATGAAAGCGAAAGCAAAGCTAAAAATATTACTTATGAAGCCTCGCTTAGGGTTAAGGCTAAATTGTCAAACAAAAAAACCGGACATAGCGTAACGCAAGAAGTATTTTTAGGCGATTTTCCCTTAATGACAAAAAACGGCACTTTTATAGTTAACGGCATCGAAAGAGTGGTGGTCTCGCAGTTAATAAGAAGCGCCGGCGTTATTTTTACTTCAGAGTTCGTTAAAGGCAAAAAATATTATGGCGCTAAAGTTATACCTAACCGCGGCGCTTGGCTTGAAATTGAAACCGACATGAATAATGTTATTTGGGTAAGGATAGACAGAAAGAGAAAAGTCGCCATTACTTCTTTATTCAGGGCGTTCGGTTATTCAACTGACGAAGAAATAAAACAATTGTTTGCCGGCGAGGAAGTAACCGCCGGAATTGACGGCGAAAAAAGTTTGCTTGGTTATATTGAAGCTACTTTAAGCAAAGACGCGGCTAAAAATGAAGCCGAAGGCCTTAAAGAAGTATATAAGAGAATCAGGCCGGGCGATTTGGCCACGACCGATAATGCCAGGCAATTAATTCATTCCATGTTTTTCAGATTTGACCGCTATGATTTTGACCGCGTCGGCCGCTATAAGATGAATAAGAGATTTAATCAAAATGTTCCCAATAATAAAGAAAACAGAGTCTTAAGGAGAGAAGATTTAATCGCTATTGTCAAAGAAGTTGTCAGATTAAATATTACCCAGGAGAGAGAAGACGACATAGATCATTTAGGCAATCGCCGCGTCAGAGCTATTGGTGAATTAATCCAAAATAAATTCAGGGTGGGGCTGGCTCGAATGGAAAGAATCGTCAGAGACAGGATGAGTATTATGGATATTGACTCTCTAACGCCGAATAAATTAATTAACGCCCGCCCGGTAATCAGCGTGGTTAAGGAATTTTTTATGTCTTCGCAGTTGTCCCAATTTATGGATCAGACCAATCCTTTAGCTGAGCTTGAACATAAGCGCCGGTTATCAGCCATGGGCCCCGGGGGTTTAACCCGCGAACGCGCCGGCTTTGAAGTGCGCGATGTACATACTACCCACTATAGCCGTATTTGTCCGATTGCTACTCCGGAAGGACCGAATATCGGCTTGGTCGGACATTTAGCCAGCTATGCCAGGCTTAATAGCTACGGCTTTATTGAAGCGCCCTATCGCGCGGTTTTACATGACATAGAAAACAATCCGAGTAAAACTATTGATAAAATTGCCCGTGAAGATATTTATGAGATTAAAGGTGATAAAAAGGGCAAATTGATTGTTAAAGCCGGAGAGGTAATTGATAAAAAAACCGCGGCAACGTTAAAAGAAAAAATGAGACATGTTACTATTCCGATTGTGCCGGTTTTAGGTGACGAGATTATTTATCTTGATGCTTTTGAAGAGGAAAAATATATTACCACGGCCGCCACCACTCCGGTTGACGCTAAAGGATATTTTATGGTTGAAAAAGCCGAAGCCAGAAGGTACGGCCAACCGTCTCTTGAACCGATAGAAAAGATAGATTTAATTGGAGTTGCGCCCAATCAAATTGTTTCCGTAGCCACTTCTTTAATTCCATTTTTGGAACATAACGACGGCATCAGGGCTTTAATGGGAACTAACATGCAACGCCAAGCCGTACCATTGATAACGGCTGAAGCGCCGATAGTGGGCACGGGTATGGAAGCGCGGGCAGCCACTGATTCCGGACATATTATTTTAGCTCCTGATGATGGTGAAGTTGTTAAAGTTGACGGCGGCTCAATTGATTTTAAAGATAAAAAAGGCAAAATTACTAAATATGTTTTAAATAAATTTTTGCGCTCTAATGCCTCAACTTGTATAAATCAGCGTCCGATTGTTAATCGCGGAGACAAAATAAAAAAGGGTGACGTTTTGACTAACAGTTCGGCTGTAGATGATGGTGAATTGTCGCTGGGGCGTAATGTACTGGTAGCTTTTATGAGTTGGGAAGGTTTTAACTATGAAGACGCGGTGATTATTTCCGAGCGCTTAATGAAAGAAGACGTCTATTCTTCAATTCATATAGAAAATTATACGATTGATGTGCGCGATACCAAGCTTGGGCCGGAGTTAATAACTAACGACATCCCGAATATAAGTGAAGAAAAATTAAAAGATTTGGACGAGCGCGGTATTGTCCGCATCAGCGCTGAAGTTTCTTCGGGCGATATTTTAGTGGGTAAAATTACACCTAAGGGCGAAACCGAATTATCGGCTGAAGAAAAACTTTTACGCGCGATTTTTGGTGAAAAAGCTAAAGATGTTAGAGATTCTTCATTATATTTAGAGCATGGCGAACATGGTAAAGTTGTTGATGTTAAAATATTCTCCCGTGAAGACGGAGATAAGCTGGCGGCTGGAGTAATTCAATCAATTCAGGTAACCGTAGCCAATTTAAGAAAAATTCAAATAGGAGATAAAATGGCCGGCCGGCATGGCAATAAAGGCGTTATTTCTAAGGTTGTGCCGATTGAAGATATGCCTTATTTGGCCGATGGTACACCGATTGAGATAATTTTATCGCCTTTAGGTGTTGTTTCAAGAATGAATTTAGGACAATTACTTGAGACTCATTTGGGCTATGCGGCTAAAACTTTGAATTATAAAATAGCCGTACCGCCGTTAAACGGTATTAGTGAAGCTCAAATTAAAGAAGAATTGAAGAAAGCCGGATTGCCAACTAACGGCAAGGTAACTCTTTACGATGGTAAAACCGGCGAAGCTTATGATAATCAAGTAGTGATTGGCTATAAATATATGTTGAAATTGAACCACATGGTTGAAGATAAGATGCACCAGCGTTCAATTGGCCCCTATTCTTTAATTACGCAGCAACCTTTAGGCGGTAAAGCCCAATTCGGCGGCCAGCGTTTTGGTGAAATGGAAGTTTGGGCCCTGGAAGCTTATGGCGCGGCTCATTGCCTGCAGGAAATATTAACCATCAAATCAGACGATGTTCCGGGCAGAAGCAAAGCTTATGAGTCAATTATTAAGGGAGAGCCGATTAGAAAATTAAATGTTCCTGAATCTTTTAACGTTTTAGTGCGCGAACTTAAAGGTTTATGCTTAGATGTGGAATTAATGCAAGGCGATCAGGTAATAAATTTAGAGCGCCAGGGAGATGATAAGCCGGCGGAAGAAGGGGAGAGACGAAATAATTTTTCGGAGGCAAAAGAATAAGTGTAAATAATTTTCAATTTTCAATGATATAATTTTCAATGAATTAATTGGAAATTGAAGCATTAATTCATTGTTTAGAAATTAGAAATTGAAAATTAGAAATTTGGAATGGCGTGAACAGTCTACAGTTGGTTAACAGAATAATTGAGTTTATAAAAAATATTTTATTATATTATAACATTATGCTTAACCCAATAAAAACAACCGATTTTGACGCCATTAAATTAAAATTAGCTTCACCTGAAGAAATTTTAAATTGGTCCCACGGTGAAGTTACCCGCCCGGAAACCATTAATTATCGTACGCAAAAACCAGAAAAAGACGGATTGTTTTGCGAGCGTATTTTTGGACCGTCAAAAGATTGGGAGTGTTATTGCGGCAAATATAAAAAAATTCGCTATAAAGGCATAATTTGCGATAAGTGCGGCGTGGAAGTAACCAGAAGTTTGGTCAGACGCGAGCGCATGGGCCATATTAAGCTTGAAGCGCCGGTAAGCCATATTTGGTTTCTTCGCGGCACTTCTTCAAAAATCGGTTTAATTTTAGATTTACCCATGCAAGCCTTAGAAAAGGTGGTTTATTTTGCCAGCTTTGTTATTGCTGACGTTAACGAAGATTTACGTTTAGCTACCGTTGAGCAAATTAAACAGGAATATAAAAATAAGAGAAAATCCATTGAAACCGATTGGCAAAAACAGGTTAATGAAATTAAAAATAAAAAAGGCAAATTATTGACTCAAGGCAAAAGCGATTTTGAAATTGAAAATATTTTAAGCCAAGAAATTGAAGCTTTGGAAAAAATAAAAAATGATAAGTTTAATAATTTAGAGCAAGCTTTTGACCAGGCGCAGAAAGAATTAAAAGATTTAAAGCCTTTGACTATAATTTCTGAAAGTATCTATCAAAATTTAAGTTTAAAATATGGGCATATTTTTACCGCCGATATCGGCGCCAGCGCGGTTAGAAAACTTTTAGAAAAAATTGATTTGGATAAAACAATCGCTCAAATAGATAAAGAACTTTTGGTAGTAATTGACTCAAAAAAAGATAAAATGATTAAGCGTTTAAAATTATTGCGCAGTTTAAGAGCTAATAATTTAAGACCGGAATGGATGATTTTAAACATGGTGCCGGTTATACCGCCAGATTTAAGGCCTATGGTTCCGCTCGACGGCGGGCGTTTCGCCACCTCGGATTTAAATGATTTATATCGCCGGATTATTAATCGTAATAATCGTTTAAAACAATTGATTGATCTTAACGCGCCGGAAGTTATCTGCCGTAATGAAAAAAGAATGCTTCAGGAGGCGGTTGATGCTTTAATTGATAATTCTATCAGGCACGGAAAAACCGTGGTGGCTTCTACCGGGCAGAAAAGAATGCTTAAATCACTCGCTGACTCGCTGAAAGGCAAGCAGGGCAGATTTAGACAGAATTTACTCGGTAAAAGAATTGATTATTCGGGCAGAAGCGTTATTGTGGTCAATCCAAAATTGAATTTAGACCAATGCGGTTTACCAAAACGCATGGCTTTGGAATTATTTAAGCCTTTTATTATCAGTCAGTTGATTAATAAAGAAATCGTTCATAATGTTAGAAGCGCTTCCCGCTATATTGAATCAGGCAAAGACGAAGTTTGGGATATTCTTGAAGATATTGTTAAAAAATCATACGTAATGTTAAATCGCGCGCCTACTTTACATCGACTCGGTATCCAGGCCTTTAAACCGATTTTGATTGAAGGCTTGGCTATTCAAATAAATCCTTTAGTTTGTACCGCCTTTAACGCTGACTTTGACGGAGATCAAATGGCGGTTCACGTGCCTTTAACCGAAGAGGCTATCGCCGAAGCCCGCGACATTATGCTGGCCAGCCATAATTTATTAAAGCCAGCCACTGGCGATCCGGTGGTAGCGCCTAACCAGGATATAGTTTGGGGAGCTTTTTATATTACTAATACTGACCAGGCTTATTTGGACGCTGATGAAAAAAAGTTAAAAAGTTTTTATTCGCCCGAAGATGCTAAATTGTCTTACGACATGAAAAATATAAAATTACAGCAAAAAATAAGGGCAATGATAGATGGTAAATTAACAATTACTACCGTAGGCAGAATTATTTTTAATGAAGTTTTACCCCCGAAACTTCGTTTTGTCAACGAAACCGTTGGTAAAAGCAAATTAAAAAATTTAATAAAAGAATGCTTAAGATTTTATGGTGAACAGCCGACAATTGATTTATTGGATGATTTGAAAAAAACCAGTTTTAAATATATTACTAAAAGCGGGCTGTCTTGGGGCATGGATGATATACCTCATCTTTATGAAAAAGATGAGATGTTGGTTAAAGCCTCAGAGCAAGCCGAAGAAATTAGCGAACAATATCGCGATGGATTATTAACCGACAGCGAACGTTATAGCAAAATTATTGAACTTTGGACCACTGTGAAAGAAAAAGTAACGGAAATTTGCCGCCATCATTTGCCAAAAGACGGGCCGGTTTATTCTATGATTGAATCAGGCGCTCGCGGTTCCTGGGCCCAGCTTACTCAAATTTTAGGCATGAAAGGCTTAGTGACTTCACCCTCCGGCGATATTATTGAATTGCCGGTTAAGGGAAATTTTAAACAAGGCTTTAGTGTTTTGGAATATTTTATAGCCACGCACGGCGTGCGCAAAGGCTTATCCGATACGGCCCTTCGTACTTCTAACGCCGGTTATTTAACCAGGCGCTTAGTTGATGTTTCTCAGGATATTATAGTAGTTAAAGACGATTGCGGAGATAAAGAAGGTCTGTTAATTATTAAGAAAGAAAGCGAAGAGATGGGCGAGAGTCTGATTAGGCGCATGACCGGAAGATTTTTAGCGGCTGATTTAAAGAATAAAAACGGAAAAGTTTTAATCAAAGCCGGAGAATTAGTCACTGAAGAGCTGGCGGAAAAAGTTGCCAAAGAAAATATTGAAGAAGTTAGGATTAAGTCGGTTTTAACTTGTAAAATACACCGCGGTATTTGCGCTAAATGCTATGGCTACGATCTGGCGTATAATAAAACCGTTAAGATCGGCACAGCCGTAGGCATTATCGCGGCTCAGTCAATCGGCGAACCGGGAACGCAGCTTACTATGAGAACTTTCCATACCGGCGGCGTGGCCGGACAAGAAGATATTACTCAAGGTTTGCCAAGAGTGGAAGAAATTTTTGAAGGACGGCCGCCGAAGAAGAAAGCTTTTATTGCTGATGTTGCCGGCAAGGTTAAAATTGAAACAGCGCAAAGAACCATTGCTAGTGAGGCCGGGGAAATGATTGTTTCCAACCCGCAGTCAAAAATTTTAAAAATATATTACCAGGGCGCCGAGAGCGATAAACATTATTTTACCGAAGCGGTTAAAGAGGCTTCTCTGGAAGACAAAGATAATAAGAAAAAAGAAGTAAAAATATTGGTTAAGGACGGCGCCGAAGTCGTTAAAAATAGCGAACTTTTTTCCGTCGGTAAAAAAGTTTTTAAAGCCAGAAAAGCCGGCGTAGTAAAATTAGATGAAAAGTTAATTAAAGTTATTAGCGACATAGAAAAGGTAAAAGAATATATTGTGCCGAAAGGTTTTGGTATTTGGGTTAAAGACGGAGATGATGTTAAAATCGGCGACCAATTGACTGAAGGTTCTTTAGACCTCCATCAGTTATATCAATTGCGCGGTAAATTAGAAGCGCAAAAATATATTATTAAAGAAATTCAATATGTTTATTCATCTCAAGGCCAGCCGTTAAATGATAAACATATAGAAATAATCGCCCGTCAAATGTTTGCCCGTGTTTATGTTAATGATGCTGGCGACACTGAACTGCTATCCGGAGAAATTGTAGAGAAAGCGATTTTTGACCGGACTAATGAAGAAATTAAAGCTAAAAGCAAAAAAGCGGCCAAAGGCGACCAGATGTTATTAGGTATAACCAAATCATCCTTGACTACCAATAGCTGGTTATCCGCGGCTTCGTTTCAGGAAACCGCCAGAGTTTTAATTGACGCGTCAGTTACCGGAAAAGTTGACCATTTGGAAGGCCTGAAAGAAAATGTTATTATCGGCCGGCCGATTCCGGCAGGCACGGGTTATCGGCAGAAAGAAGATTAATTACGGCAGGCAAAGGCTTGGGCTAATAATTTTTTTCACTGCGGAACTCGCCCCGCTTAACGGGGCTCAAACAGTCCTCGCTTCAAAAAATGACTAGCCCAAGCCTTTGCAGAGTTTTTATAAAAATTTGTTTACCTGTTCTTTAAGATACGAAAATAAAAAAGCATTATAGCGAAAGTTATAGTGCTTTTTTATTTTTCTGTCATTCCCGCGCAGGCGGGAATCCAGAATTTAATTTAGCAGCTATTAGGCTTGAGAAAATTATTTTTGCGCTTAGATGAAATTTGGGTTTTTAGCAAAAATTATTTTTTTATTAATAATTTAGAGGTGATAATTTTTGCAAAAAATATTTACAATTTCATATGCGCGATAAAAATAATTTTCTCAAGCCTATATTCATGAGAGATTATATTTTTTCGCGTTTAGATCCGCCAATTTTTGGATATAAGCAATTTGTTCTTTGCCTCGTTCGTCTTTAAATAAATGTTTGAATCTGCCCTGGGGTTTTAAATATTCTTCAACCGGCGGGTGCTGGGCTGATGTTTTTATAACTTCGGCCAGTTGGCCGTTAATAAATTCTACGGCCGGGTAGATGCCGGTTTGTACGGCTAATTTAGCTAAAGCTATGGTTTGGTCGGGTTCAATTTTCCAACCCGGAATGCAAGGCACTAAAATTTGCAGATACGAGGGGCCGGAAGTGGCGGCCGCTTTTTTTACTTTTTTTATTATATCCAACGGGTAGGCAACAGTTGTTTGGGCGACATATTTTAAGCCGTGCGCTAAAGCGATAGCCAGCATATCTTTTTTTCTAAAATGCGAACCAATGCCGTTGATATCAGGCGAAGTTCCGGCCGGAGTAGTCGTGGTATTAGCCGCCCAAGGCGTGGATGCGCTGGCCTGCGCGCCCGTATTCATGTAACCTTCATTGTCATAGCAAACATAAAGAATGTTTTCACCGCGCTCCCACATGCCGCTTATTAGGCCAAAACCGATATCAAAGGTACTGCCGTCGCCGCCCTGGGCGATTACTTTAATTTTTTTATCTTTACCTTGCGTTTTTAAGGCGGCATAAATGCCCGAGGCTACGGCCGAGGCATTTTCAAATAAGGAATGAATCCAGGGTAGGCCCCAGCTTGATTCAGGATAAGGGGTGGTGACTACCTCTAAGCAGCCGGTGGCGTTAGCAACAATGGTGTTCGGCCCCAGGACGTCAGCCACTAATCTGGCAGCAATCATTTGCCCGCAGCCGGCGCAACCGCGATGGCCGGGGGAGAGGAGAGATTTTTTTATATTATTTTCCATATTGTTTTTACAATTTTAATTGGCTTCAGCAATTTGTTTTTTAAAATTTTTAATTTCTTTTATTTTATCCATCTGCCCGACGAATTTAGACGCGTTCAATATTTCAATTAAAACCGGTTTTTTTGTTTTTGATAAATGGATAATAAAATTACCAAGCTCAATGGCGTGGTCAATCGGGTCTTTGGTAATTTCCCAGCTTATTATATTGGCTTCAATGTCGTATTGCATATTGCGAATGTCATTCTGGAGCGAAGCGATAGAATCTTGTGGCTATACGATAGAATACGAGATTTTATCAGTCGCTACGCTCCTTCCAGAATGACAGGCTAAGATTTCACAGGGAAAAAAGTAATTATTTTAATTACCCCCGCCTCTTTTTTATAAATTACTTTTACATTTTCTTTTTGTGCCGTCAAAAGTTTGCCTTTTTTGCTAATCTTGTCCGGCGCGCCAACCGTATTTTCAATCTGTTCGCGCGTAAAAAAAACTTTATGCTTGTTTAGTATATCAAACTTATTTTCGGCGTATTTAGTAAAATAAAGCATAAATTTATTGGCGGCAGGCGCCAATGGTAATGTTAACAACCCCAGAATTTTTATTTGCTGTGTCAATACTATTACCGCTCCAAATATCTATTCTCCTGCCCTTAATTCCTCCGCCCGAATCTCTGGCCGTATAAGTAGTTTTATTGCCGTTTTTATTAACGCATATTTGCTGTTCTTTGTTAAAACAGCTGTAGTCAACCGCTACATCACCGATTTGTGGTTCTTTACCGCTGGAATTTTTATTGCAATAGTTGTTTCCGCTAAAAGATTTACAGGGGTGGTAGTTTTTATAATTAGGGAAATATTCATCGCAGTTGCTATTTAAATCTCTGCCAGCTTCTCCTCCGGGGCAAGTACAATTCATAGCAACCATGCAGAGGGAATATTTGCTATTGTCATTGGCGGGTTTTATATAGCCAGTGGCGTAAAAATCAACACCGGTATTAAGATCTACATTACAAGGCAGATTTTTATATTGTTCGGCTGTTCCGCCGGTTCTGTCGCTAACCAATACTTTTATTTTTTCCACTAAAGTTATATCCAGGCCTTTGAAATTTAATAGCGCCGGATTAACTTGATAAAGTATAGCATAAGAGCATAAAGCGATGACCAAACCGGTTAGAGAGGCTCCAATCCAGGCCTTGGCTTCGCCGATCATGGTGGCGCTGCCCCCGGCCACTATCCAAATTACCCCGCCGATCATTAAAACCACCGCGGCTAAAATACCCACAATGCCGATAGCGTATTTATAAATGCCGGCGATATATTCTCCGACCCAGGGGAAGTTGCAGATTTTTTTGCCGTTTTCTTCTCTGCACGAAGCTTTTATTTGGTCGGCGGAGGTAAAAGTTAATCCGGGAATTTTAATCTGCAGGTCAGGCATTTTAAAATTAGGCATGGAGTCATTAAGTCCGCTAGACGTTACGGTTTTGCAACAACACGAGCAATAAGCAAAACCACTGCATTCTGAAGGTTTAGTTACGCCGCATTTTGATTCTGGTGTTATAGGTGTTGCTCCTGCCGTGACGGTAATCTGTGTGCCAAGATTCGTACAGTCAGGTGCTTTATTCCAAGTGCAAACTTCTTCCGCTTTAACCGGAATCGAAAAATAAAAAAGATTAACTATAAAAAATAGTATTAATGGCAGGTATAATATAATTTTAAATTTTTTTGTCACAATTTTAATATAATCAATATCAATTTTTAGATTGGCAAATCGGCACCATCCCAGTTTGTTGATAAAAGCTGCATAATCCATTCATCCCGCTATCAAATTTATAGCTAGGTGATTTTGCATCGCCTGGAAGATTAAGCAAGCTGCCAGATCCCGAGCATTCGCTCGATTTAAAATTTTTGTAGCAATATTTATTATCCGTTAAAGATATTGTGCCAGTTTTAAAGCTGACCACACAGCACCCCACCCTTTCTGACTCAGTTATACATTTGTTATTTTGGGCAAATTTATCTTTATAAAATGAGCCCTTGTTATTTGAACATTCTAAGTTTGTAATATTATATGCTACTTGTCCTGCAGTTGAAGAATAAATACAGCAACCAGTGGTTGTTTCCTCGACTTTTTTTATTGCCGTAGTTTTTAAATCCACCAGCGCCGGATTGATTGTGGCTAAAATTAAATATGACAATAAAGCTAAAAGCAAACCGGCCAGAGAAGCGCCAATCCAGGATTTGGCTTCGCCGATGGCCGTGGCATTGCCGCCGGCCACAATCCACATTACGCCGCCGACCATTAAGACTACGGCGGCTAGAATACCCACGATGCCAATAGCGTATTTATAGATTGCTCTTACATATCTGGCAATATTGCCAGTGCCGGCGTCTTTAGCGTCAAAAGTATAATCAGAAACTTGCACTTGCGGCGTGAATTTAATGTCGGCCGCTTGTCCGGTTGTCGGCATAAGAGCTAAAAACAACAAGCAGGCTAGCTGAAAAATAAAAACTGTTAGAAAAAATATGGTTAGAATTTTTGGAAAATTTTTCATAAAATTTCTGGATTCCCGCCTACGCGGGAATGACAGGTTAGTGAGATTGCTTCGCTTGCGCTCGCAATGACAGTGAAATTACGCTTTTCCTATAAACTGCGTTTTATCGGATTTTTTATTTGTTAATTTAATTATTTTTTTAATCATTTCTTTGGTGATATCGCGTCCGCCCAGGCCGACAATAAAACTACTAATATTAGCCTTAATTTTTCCTTGAGCAATAGCTTTAATTTCCGAAGCTAATGTGCCGATGTGCCCAAGGGAAATTGATTTGTCTATAACCGCGATATTTTTGGCCGGTTTAATAATTTTTAAAATTTCATCGGCCGGAAAAGGGCGGAAACATTTTATTTTTAAAACGCCCACCCCGCCCCCGCCTCTCCTTAGCAAGGAGAGGGGCTTGTTTGTTTGTTCGCCAACCGTTTGTTTAATTGTGCCGATTACCGAACCCATAGCGATTATTATGGTATCCGGTTTTTTAGGACCGAAATATTCTAATAGGCCATTGTCAACTCGAGATCCTATCGCTCCGCCGGCACTACGCTTCAGGATGACGGAAGAGGTATATTTTTTAAATTCTTGGTTTATAACTTCAAGGCTGGCGGTTAAATTTTCATGCAGTTCCTGCCTTATTTCCATATAATGCGCCGGCGTGGCTAAAGCGCCCAGAGTTACCGGATTGCCCGGGTCTAGAAATTGCCCGGGTTCAGGCTTATAGTCCGGCAGATATTTTTTAATTTGTTCAACCGATGGAATTATAACCGGTTCATAAGTATGGGTCATGATAAAACCGTCAACATTTACCATAACCGGCAGTTTTAATTGCTCAGCCAATTTGTAGGCCATAATATGCTGGTTAACCGCTTCCTGATGGTTTTCCGCGAACAAAAGAATCCAGCCGGCGTCTCGCATAGCCATTGCATCCTGCTGATCATTCCAGATATTTATCGGCGCGCTTACCGCCCGATTGGCGCAGGTCATAACAACCGGTAAACGCATACCCGCGATGTTGTATAATACTTCTATCATTAAAAGCAGTCCCTGTGAACTGGTGGCGCTATAAACGCGTACACCGGTGGCGCTAGCGCCTAAAACTATGGAAGCGGCCGCGAATTCGGATTCGGCGCGCACATATTCATAATCAGCCTCGCCATCGGCCTTGAACTTGGCCAAGTCTTCAACAATATGGGTTTGCGGGGTAATCGGGTAAGCGGAAACAACCGCCGGGCGGATATTTTTAATGGTTAAAGCAATAGCGCGAGAGCCTTCTAAAATTTGTTGTTTATTCATAAAATTATTTTTGCTCAAGCCCCATTTCTATGGCTTTAAACGGGCATTCTATGGCGCATAAGCCACAGCCTTTGCAATAGGATAAATCACACGTAAAATATTTTTTACCGGTAGCATTAGTTTTGCCGGTCTGATAAATTATTCCTTCGGGGCAAGTTCGCGAGCAAATACCACAAGCCGTGCATTTATCATTTATAAACTTTGGTTTGTTGGTGCGCCAGGCGCCGGTTTTATTTATAATTGTGGTATTGGGTTTAACAACAATTTGCATATAAAATTAAAAATTATTTTGATACGCTTGCTCAATAGCTTTAATATTTTTATCTATTAATTCATCGTGTCCGGTGAATTTTTCCGTGATAGCCTGTTTTAAAGAATTAAGGCTAACCAGGCCGGTTATTTTAGCAAAAGCGCCTAAAATGACCGTATTAACGATGTTTTTACCGATTATTTCCATGGCGATTTTAGTGGCGTCAATCGTATAAATATTAGCTTTCGGTAGATTAATTTTTAAATTTTCTTTGGCTTTAGCCGTATTAATAATAGCAATGGTTTTTTTATCCGCACCCTTAGTTACGTCAATACTATCTAAAAGGCTGGCGTCTTGGATAATTAGAATATTAGGCTGGTAAATTTGTTCCCTGGTAATAATCGGCTGGTTGTCCAGCCGGGCGTAAGCTTCCACGGGCGCGCCAGTCCTTTCCACGCCAAAAGAGGGGAAGGCTTGCGCTTGCTCCCCGTTTTTAAAGGCGGCAATGGCGATTAATTCCGCGGCCGTTACTACGCCTTGGCCGCCGCGGCCATGGATGCGGATTTGAATCATATTGTTATTTGTCATCCTGGAGCGAAGCGATAGGATCTTGTGAATATTAAGTAAAACGAGATTCTATCGCTTCGCTGACGCTACGCTCCAGAATGACAATTATTTTTTATTTTTTTAGCCCCTCAATTATTTTAATAAAAGTGTCGCGCGGTATATTTCCTTCAATTTTATAGCCGTTGATAAAATAGGTGGGCGTGCCGGTAATGCCGAATCCCTGCCCATCCGTTAAATCTTTTTGAATTTGAGGCAGATATTTTTGTTTGGTTAAACAATCATTAAATCTGGCTGTATCGGCGCCGACCTGATTAGCTAAAGCGGTTAATTCGTCAATTTGGCTGACGCCTTGATTTTGAAATAACTTATCATGTATAGGCCAAAATAAACCTTGCTCGCCCGCGCAACGGCCGGCTAAGGCTAAAACTGCCGAGTATTCCGCGACTACCGGATAGTCACGCCAGATAAATTTTATATCATTTTTATATTTTAAACTTATTTCTCTAATAGTAGAGAATGACTGTTCACAAACCGGACAGGAAAAATCGCCGAATTCAACTACAGTTATGGGAGCTTTAGCCGAGCCCAGCCAGTAATGGTCTCCCTCCGCGGCTTTATATTGCTGCCCACTTAATTTTATGCCGGTTTGTTCTTTGGCTGTTTTGATGATGTCATAAATATAGAAGCCGGCGGCCACCACAAAAATCAAGATTATAGTTAAAAGAATAACAACTAATTTACCCCACCAGGTTTTAAGCCAAAGTTTAATGGTATATTCCATTGATATTTTTATTCACCCCAGTTAGAAAAAAGTTTAATATCTTGACGGGCGGATGAATGCATATTACATTAATAAGTATGTCATTAAAGGCCGTGTGTAAATTTCTAACGGGGTAAAGCTGTTTTATTATGAAGTTATGAATATTATAACATTTATTTTATGAATAAACAAAATTTGGCCAAGCTGGAGCGGGAGCTTGAAAAACGGCTTAAGTCGCGGGAGAAAAGAAAGAAAAGGCCGATGAGGGTTAGCGGCGGCTCGGTTAAAAAATTGCAGAAGATACTTGTCTCGCCGAAGCTTTAAGCTAAGGCGGAATCATTGCAAAATAATTTGAAAGTTGTATAATTAAACCACGCCCTTTTGGCGTCTTATTAATTTTTTTAATTAATTCTTAAACAAGAAAAAAAGCAAAAAGTATGTTCACACCAAAGAAAATGTTTTTTACCAAAGGGGTAGGTGTCCATAAGGACAAGCTAGCCTCTTTTGAGTTGGCACTGAGAAATGCCAGTATTGAGAAACATAACTTAGTTATGGTTTCAAGTATTTTGCCGCCAAATTGCCAAATTGTGCAAAAGGAAAAGGGCGAAAAGATGCTTTATCCCGGCCAGATAGTTTTTTGTGTTATGGCCAGAAGCGAAACTAATGAGCCTAATCGTTTAGTTTCAGCGGCCATCGGTGTGGCTAGACCGAGCGACGGTAATAATTATGGTTATTTATCAGAGCATCATGCTTTTGGTGAAATCGCCAAAAAAACCGGTGAGTATGCCGAAGATTTGGCCGCCACTATGTTAGCTACTACTTTGGGCGTTGAATTTGATGCTGATAGTGCCTGGAAGGAAAGAGAGCAAATTTATAAAGCCAGCGGTAATATTTTCAAAACCTCCCATATTTGCCAGTCGGCCGAGGGTAATAAAGATGGTCTATGGACTACGGTAATTTCTGTAGCGGTTTTTTGCGATTATAGTTTGCATAAAGAAGTAATCACGCCAATGATTAAAGATGAAATACAAAATAGCGTTAATGGTAATGGGCTTAAAAATTAATTGATTTTTTACGATATTCAGCAGGCTTAGTTCTTTCTAGAATTAAGCCTGTTTTTATAAAATATATGGCCTTAGAAAAGTATCAAGCCAAAAGAAAATTTAGTAAGACGCCGGAGCCGAAAGGCCTGGTGAAAAAAAGAAGCCTATCGCGCTTCGTGGTGCAAAAGCATCAGGCTAGCCATCTGCATTATGATTTTCGCCTTGAAGCCGATGGTGTTTTAAAATCCTGGGCTGTGCCTAAGGGCGTACCGGAAAAAGCCGGCATTAAGCGGTTGGCCGTTCAAGTTGAAGACCACCCGGTTGATTACATAAATTTTTCAGGCCGTATTCCGGAAGGCGAGTATGGCGCCGGCACAGTGGAAATTTATGATAAAGGTAAATGGCAGGCGCTTGACGGCAGTTTGGAAAAGGGCAGTATAAAATTTAAATTGGCTGGTAAAAAATTGAAAGGTGAGTATGTTTTAGTCAGACTTAAAGATGAAAAGAATTGGCTGATTTATAAAAAATAAAAATTTGCCTTTTAGCCAATTTTAGGATAAAATAAGTCTATTATGGAAAAATATAATCATAAAAAAATAGAGCCGAAGTGGCAAAAATATTGGGAGAAAGAAAAGTTATACAAAACTTCTGAAGCTAAAAATAAGCCTAAATTTTATATTTTGGACATGTTCCCTTATCCTTCCGGCGTCGGATTGCATGTCGGACACCCCAAAGGCTATATTGCCACGGATATCTTCGCCCGCGCTAAAATGATGCAGGGCTATAATGTGCTTCACCCCATGGGTTGGGATGCTTTTGGTTTGCCGGCGGAAAATTACGCTTTGCAAAATAAAATTCATCCTAAAATCGCCACGGAAAAAAATATAGAAACTTTTAAAAATCAGCTGGAAAAATTAGGCTTTACTTATGATTGGGATCGGGAAATAAATACTACTGACCCGGAATTTTATAAATGGACGCAGTGGGCTTTTATAAAAATGTTTGAGCGCGGTTTGGCTTATGAATCAAGCGAGCCGATTAACTGGTGTCCCGGTTGCCAGACCGGTTTGTCTAATGAAGATTTAGAAGACGGGAAGTGCGAGCGCTGCGGTTCGGAGATTGAAAGAAAGCCGATGCGCCAATGGGTTTTAAAAATTACCGATTACGCGGAAAGAATGTTAAACGATTTGGAAAAATTACCTGGCTGGGAAGAGTCTATTAAAGAAATGCAGAAAAATTGGATTGGCCGATCGGAAGGCGCGGAAGTTGATTTTAAAATTGGCGGAAAGAAAATAACAGTTTTTACAACACGGCCGGACACTTTGTTCGGCGCGACCTTTTTTGTTATGGCGCCGGAACACCCCATAATTACAAATTACAAATTACAAATTATAAATTACGATCAAGTTGAAAAATATATAAATGAAGCTAAGAAAAAAACTGATTTGGATAGGACCGATTTGAATAAAGAAAAAACAGGAGTAAAAATTGAAGGATTAACGGTAAAAAACCCGGTCAATGGCGAAGAGCTGCCAATTTATATTGCCGATTATGTAATGATGGGTTATGGCACGGGCGCGATTATGGCTGTGCCGGCGCATGATGAGAGAGATTGGGAGTTTGCGAAAAAGTATAATTTAAAAATTATTGAAGTGGTTGGCGGTGGTGAAGATGTGCAAAAAGAAGTTTTTGTCGGCGATGGAATTAGTACCAATTCTAATTTTTTAAACGGTCTGGAAACCAAAGCGGCTAAAGAAAAAATAATTAAGTGGCTTGAAGAGAAAAAATTAGGCAAACGCGCGGTTAATTATAAAATAAAAGATTGGGTGTTTAGTCGTCAAAGATATTGGGGTGAGCCGATTCCGATCGTGCATTGTGAAAAGTGCGGTAATGTCGCTGTGCCTGAAAAAGAATTACCTCTAAAGTTGCCGGAAGTAAAAAATTATGAGCCGACAGGAACAGGCGAGTCGCCGTTAGCCAATATTAAAGATTGGGTTAATACTAAATGCCCGAAGTGCGGCGGCCCGGCTAAACGCGAGACTAACACCATGCCGCAGTGGGCCGGGTCAAGCTGGTATTATTTACGCTATATTAATCCGCACAATAACAAAGCGCTAGTTGATAAAGCTAAAGAAAAATATTGGTCGCCGGTTGATTTTTATGTTGGCGGAGCCGAGCACGCTACGCGGCATTTGATTTACGCGCGCTTTTGGCATAAATTTTTATACGATATTGGCGCGGTAAATTACGACGAACCGTTTACGCGGTTACAGCATGTCGGTTTGATATTGGCCGAAGACGGACGCAAGATGAGCAAACGCTGGATGAATGTTATTAATCCGGATGAAATTGTGGAAAAATTCGGCGCTGATGCTATGCGCGTTTATGAAATGTTTATGGGGCCGTTTTCCCAGCCTTGCGCTTGGAGTACCAACGGACTAATAGGGGCGAGAAGATTTCTAGATAAGACCTGGGATTATCTTTTTGCGAATTATACAGGAGTATTTATAGACGATAATGATCGGCAGCAATGGATTAATGGTGAAAGAGAGGGTTCTACTTCTCATGAGATAGAAGTTTTATTAAATAAAACAATTAAAAAGGTGACTGAAGATATAGAAAATTTTAGATTTAATACGGCGATTAGCCAATTAATGATATTAAGGAATTCTTTCTATGAAATAGAAGAAAAACAGCCCATATTAAACAAATCTTATATTGAACCTATACGAGGACGATGTATAAAAAAATCTGATTTTGAAAAATTTGTGATTATTTTAAGCCCGTTCGCGCCGCACTTGGCCGAGGAATTATGGAGCCAGCTCGGACATAAGGAAAGCATTTTTAAGCAAAGCTGGCCGGTGTATGATAAAAATTTAGTTAAAGATGAAACTATAAATTTGGTAATTCAAGTTAATAGCAAGGTTCGTGATATGATTAAAGTTTCGGCTGATATTAGCGAAGAAGAGGCAAAAAAAATCGCTTTGGCAAGCGAGAAAATTAAAAAATGGCTAGAGGGGAAAGAAGTTATAAAAGTAATTTTTGTTAAAGGGAAGCTGGTGAATATAGTAGTAAAATAAAAATATTTTAAAACAACCCTTATGCTTAGAGTTGTTTTTTTATTATTTTCATTTGTGAGATTGCTTCGTTTACGCTCGCAATGACAAATACTATAAATTCGCTATTAGCCAATTTCCGTCCGATTGTTTTTTAAGATAAAAATTTACTTTAACTTTACGGCCGACAATGCCGACATAAACTTCGGTTGAATAAATTTTTTCATTGTCGGTTGAACTTTCTAATTTTGTCGCCGACATCATATTGCCTAAAGATAATCTGCCCTCATCTTTAAGTACAGACATGGTATATTCAACTAAGTTTTTTATTTCCGGCGTGAAGTAGGTTGCCGCCGTTGACGTTTTGTTTGACCTAATGGACGCGGCCGCGCCGTCTACAATTTGTTTTACTTCATCGGTGGCGGGTGTTGTCGTTGACGACGTGGCGGTTGACAAACTTAAATAACCGATTTGGATATTATTTATATCAGCTTCTTTTATGCCTAAACTCATTTGGCGCATCAAATTAAAAGCGTCAATCGGCCGGCCTAAATAATATCTTTTTAAATCAACCGGATTAACATACCAGCATTCGCCTTTGCTCTGGACCTGTAAAAATATTTTTCCGGCATTATTTCTGGCAAAAGTTGTGTCCGTTTGATTATCTTCTTTAACCGGCAACTTGCTTAAATCCTGGTTAGTGATGCCTATGCCAAGCTGGCGCATTAAATTAAAAGCGTCTGTCGGCCGGCCTAAATAATATCTTTTTGAGTCGGAGGGATTAATATACCAGGCTTGGCCAAGCGATTCTACTTGCAGTAAAATTCGGCCGCTTAATTTTTTAGCCAGGTCAATTTGCGCTAAACCGGCTTGGCCGGCCAAGAAAAAGGCAAATAGCAAAGCAATTTTAATAAAATTATTTAATTTCATAATATAATCTTAGCATAGTTTTAAATTTTATTGAATTTTGCTATAATTAAAGCATAATTTAAAAGATAAATATATGCTAAAAAAATACACAAAAATTTTAATAGCCGTGATTATTTTGGCAGCTGTTGTTTATGCCGGTCTGGGTATTTATGATTATGCTAAATGGGCTAAGGCAAAAAAGGCTGTGGCTGCCGGCGGTTTTACTTATCAATGCGGCGCCAATAAAGTTGTATTTGTAACGCCTAATTGTAAACAAATTCCTGGTCCGCCTTTTTGCAGTTGTGCGGAGTGCGCTTTGGTTTGTGAAGGAGCTACCCAACTTATAATTGAACCGCAAGCAGTTTGTAGCCAAGGTGCATTAAATCCGGCGGTAGTGTGTATTTCAGAAGATGTTAAACAAGCAAATTCTAAAACTATGCCAACTCCACTCGAAGCCTTGGCTGGCAAGCAAGCAATTTTTGCTGGTTTTTCCAATATGATGGCTGGCAACGGGGTTATAGCTACGCCGTCATTGGCGGCAAGCAATATTGAAAAAGTAATCAGTTGGTTTGATTACGCCATGGCAATATTCAAATGAATTTATTAGAGCAAACTAAAGAACTTTGCCGTCTCTACGATATTAAGCCTGCCCGCTCAAAAGGGCAGAATTTTTTAATTAGGGAAGAAATTTATGACGATATCGCGGCGGCGGCTGATTTGCGGCCTGGTGATGTAGTTTTGGAAGTTGGTCCGGGCCTGGGATTTTTAACGGCTAAGCTGGCGGAAAAAGCCGGACGGGTAATTGCCGTGGAACTTGACGATAAACTGGCCGAAGTTTTGCGCACCGGTTTAATGGCGCGGGGGATTAAAAATGTGGAAGTGTTAAATCAAAATGTGCTTGATGTCAGCATGCAGTCCCTTTTACCTTCCCACCAAAGAGCCGGCTATAAAATTATCGCTAATTTGCCGTATAATATAACCTCTGTTTTTTTAAGAAAATTTTTATCTGAGACCGAAAATAAGCCTGAGCTCACAGTATTAATGCTGCAAAAAGAAGTGGCGGAGCGAATAATCGCTAAGCCCGGTAAAATGAGTTTACTTGCCGTGTCGGTGCAATTTTATGCCCGGCCGGAAATAGCGCGAATGGTGGAAAGAGAAAATTTTTGGCCTAGGCCGGAAGTGGATTCGGCGATTGTAAGAATTACACCTCGCCCCGGCCCCCTCCTTAATAAAGAGAGGGAGAAAGAATTTTTTCGGCTGGTAAAATTCGGTTTCATCGCTAAAAGAAAAATGTTAAAAAATAATTTAGCCGCCGGTTTTAAAATAAATCAAGAAGAAGCGGAAAATAAAATAACCAAGGCCGGCTTTAACTCTAAAATTAGAGCACAAGAGTTGTCAATTGATGATTGGCTTAGATTGTTTAGCCTTTTTAATAAGACTGTGGTATAATTTTTATATAGTTAACTTAATATGAATAGCCGCGAATGAAATTAATTATTCGCTATATTCGTTTAATTATGAAAGAAATAAAAAATATTAATAAAATATCGTTGGCGAAAATAACGGCTTTAATCTATGGTTTAGTTGGTTTTTTTATAGCTTTAATCGTGGCTGTATCAACCATGGCCAATATCATGGCGCAAAAAGATTTCACCGGTTCAATTATTTTGGTAACCTTGTTTAATATAGGAGCCGGCCTGCTTTTAGGGGTTTTGTCTTCTTTGGTTACGGCTTTAATCGGCTGGATTATCGGTTATATCGCGGCCGGTATTTATAACTGGTTCGCAAGGAAGGTAGGAGGAATTAAGATTGAACTAACGGAGGCGGGGGGAGCTGAAATAAAGAGAGAAGGTAATGTCGCTGAAACTACAAATAATTTATCTTAATTTATAATCTTATGCCGCCAATTAATGAGAGTAAAGATTTATTGTATATAGTTATTTCCGTTTCGGTATTAGTATTCACCATTTTTTCTTGCTGGGCCATCTATTATTTAGCCAGAATTTTACAGCAGATGTTTAAGGTGATTAAAGAAACTCGCGACCGGCTTAATAAATTTGACGAATTGGTGAAAATGATAAAAGAAAAAATTGAGCATAGCGTTTCCTATTTGCCTTTAATTGTTGAAGGAGTAAAAAAATTAGTGGAACTAATGAAAAACCGAGCAGAAAAGAAGAAACGAAGCAAAAAAGTAGAATAAAAAAGTTTTGAAAATAAAAAAACAACTCTATTGATTAGAGCTGTTTTTTATTTTTTTAGCTATTTTATAAATCCACAGTCTTTATTGGAACATTTAATTTCGCCTTTTTTCGCGTCTTCTATTAATAAACTTTCGCAGTCAGGGCATTTTTCGCCGGTCGGTTTTCCCCAGAAAGCGGTTTTGCAATCCGGGTATTGGTTGCAAGCGTAAAAAATGCCGCGGCGGCTCCGTTTTTGTACGACTTCGCCCTTACCGCAAACCGGGCAGGTTATGCCGGTGCCGTTATTTCCACCGCCGATATTTTTTAAATTTTTGCATTTTGGGTAGCCGGTGCAGGCTAAAAACGGGCCGAATTTTCCGACTTTAATCGTCATGGGCGAGCCGCATTTTTCGCACACCTCGTCTTTATGTTTTTCTTTCAGTTCTTTTATTTCTTCGCTATCGGCTTGGCCGTTTTTATCTTTATCCGTACCGGGCATGGATTTTATATTTTTACACTCGGGAAAACCGCTACAAGCTAAAAATTTTCCGTAGCGGCCGGTTTTGATGATCATGGGCGCGCCGCATTTTTCGCACACCTCGGTTGATTTTTCTTCAGGCATAATGTCGTTTTTATTTATAACTTCGTATTTATTTTCTAAATTAGCGTGAAACGGCTCATAAAATTCTTTAATTACCGGCTGCCATTCAACCTCGCCGTCGGCAATTAAATCTAAGTCGTTTTCCAGTTTAGCGGTGAATTGATAGTCTACGATATCAGGAAAATGTTCAACCAATAAGTCGTTAACTACAAAAGCGATATCGGTTGGTCCCAGGCGTTTGTTCTCGTCGCGCTGCACATAGTTTCTGTCAACTATTGTGGCTATGGTCGGAGCATAAGTTGACGGCCGGCCGATGCCGTATTTTTCCAATTCTTTAACCAGTCCGGCGTCAGAATATCTGGCCGGCGGTTTGGTAAAATGCTGTTCTTTTTTTATTTCTTCTAATTCTAACTTCTCTTTTACTTTTAACTCCGGCAGTTCTATCTCCTGGCTTTTTTCAGGGTAAATTTTTAAATAACCGTCAAATTTTAAAATTTGGCCGTTGGCTCGGAATTGGTAAGGCGTGTTCTTAGCAAGAACATCAACGACCGTGGCGTCAACTATGGCTTCGCTCATCTGTGAGGCTAGGGCTCTTTGCCAGATTAATTTATATAACTTATTTTGATTAGGATTTAAATCGCCGGCCACCGATTCTGGGGTGCGCGAGGCTTCGGACGGCCGGATAGCTTCATGCGCTTCTTGCGCGCCTTTAGATTTAGTTTTAAAACGGCGCGGCGTTTTAAGAGCGTAAGTAGCGCCTAAATTAGCTGTTAAATATTCGGCCGCCTCGCCTAAAAATTTATCCGCTAAATTTAGCGAATCGGTTCTCATGTAAGTTATAAAACCCATTTCGTAAAGCTGCTGGGCTACCATCATTGTCTGTTTAGCCGAGAAGCTGAGCCAGCGGTTAGCGGTTTGCTGCATGCTTGAAGTGGTAAAAGGTTTTGGCGGCTGTTTTTTAGTTTGCTTTTTTTCCAGATTGGCGACGGCGTATTCGGCGCCGTTAAGCGCGGTTAAAATTTCCGTGGCTTGCTTTTCGTTTTTAATTTCCAGCTTGTCGATTGATTTATTATTTATTTTATTCAGTCTGGCTAAAAACGGCAGCTGGGCGCCGTTTTTTAGTATTGCTTCAATTGACCAATATTCATCGGTAATAAATTTTTTTATTTCCCGTTCGCGTTCAACAATTAAGCGGACCGCTACCGATTGCACGCGGCCGGCCGATAAACCTTTGGCTACTTTTTTCCATAAAAAAGGGGAAAGTTCGTAGCCGACCAGCCGGTCAAGAATTCTTCTGGCCTGCTGGGCGTTAACCAGCTTCATATCAATTTTTCTCGGATGTCCCAGGGCTTGTTCAATTGCTGATTTAGTAATTTCATGAAAAACAATGCGATCTGTATTTTTTAAATCAACTTTAAGAGCTTCCGCTAAATGCCAGGCAATAGCTTCACCTTCGCGGTCTTCGTCGGTAGCCAGAACAATTTTATCTGATTTTTTAGCTAAGGCTTGAAGTATTTTAAGATTTTTTTTGGCTTTGGCCGGCACGACATATTTAGGCTCAAAATCATTTTCAATATCAATACCCATTTTACTGACCGGCAAATCGCGGACATGGCCGAAAGAAGATTCAATAACAAAACCGTCGCCCAAGAATTTGGCGATGGTTTTTGCTTTGGTTGGAGATTCGACAATGATTAATTTCATAAAAAATAAATGTCATTATAATGACAAGTTAATTATCGCGCTAAAACATATTGCATATTGCCCAAATTTTTTACCATACCTTTCATTTCCATGATAGTAAGTGTACTATTTATAATTGAGGTGTCAAGTTTTGTCAACTGCTTAAGCTCGTCAATATGCACCGGTTCGTAAGACAGGCGAGTGAGAATTAATTTTTCTTCATCCGTGTCCGGAATAATTTTTTTATTTTCAATGTAGGCGGCCGCCTCGGCTAAATTTAAAGTTTCAATAATATCTTTAGCGCCGGCCACTAGTTTGGCTCCCATAGCGATTAAACGATTAGTGCCCTCTGAAACGCCGGAATAAATGCTACCGGGCACGGCAAAAACTTCCCGGTTTTGCTCTAAGGCGTGAAAGGCCGTTATAAGCGCGCCAGATTTTTCGCCGGCTTCAATGACCAAAGTAGCGCTGGACAAGCCGGAAATTATGCGATTTCTTTGGGGGAAATGATGTTTTAAGGGCATGGTGCCGATTGGATATTCTGATAAAATCAACCCGCCGTGAGCTTGAATTTTATCGGCCAGGTAGCGATTTTGCGATGGATAAATATTTTTCTGGTCAAGTCCCGAGCCTAAAACCGCGATAGTTTTTCCGCGCGCCTCAATCGCGGCCGAATGAGCCAGAGTATCTATGCCTAAAGCCAAGCCACTGACGATGGTTAATTTATTAAAGGCTAATTCTTTGGTTAATTTTTCCGTAACTTGCGCTCCGTAAGCGCTATATTTTCTGGCGCCGACTACAGCCAAGAGATAACCGTCAAAAGCTTCCGGCGAGCCGCGGTAATATAGAATAAACGGCGGGTCGTAAATTTGTTTTAAAAGTTTGGGATAAGCCGGATCTTCTATGGTTATAGCCCGCAATTTTTCTTTATATAAATTTTCCAATAATTTATCAGGCTCAATTTGGTGTTTAAAAATCATGAATTCTTCGGCCACTTTTTCTTCAATGCCGGCGCGGAGATAATCTTTTAGAGAAGCTTTATAGGCGGCCTCAATATTGGGAAAATAGTTTTTTAACCTTTTGAATTTAGCCGGTCCGAATTTATAAAACTGGCTTAGCGCCAGCCAATATTTAAGATCGTTCATATATTATAAGTGTGATAATAATTTTTTACATGAAGATTGGCCTAAATTCATAAAATTTTCTACTGCGGAACTCGCCCTGCTGCCGCAGCGCTCAAACAGTCCTCGCACGAAAATTTTACAAATTTAGACCAATCTTTGTGATTTGTTTGCTATTATATTATCGGGAATAAGTCTTGACAGGCGGTTTTGGTTGTGATAATATGATATATAAAATAAATTTATGTATCACAGAGTAGCGTTCAGCCTGTTACTTGCTTAAGGGCCTAATTAATAAATAGTTTTCCTCCTTAATTATTTATAAATTTTGCATCCCTTCTAAGCAAGTAGCATGTTGGGCGCTATTTTTTAAAATTTTGACAATTGTTAATTTTAATAATAACATATTTACTAAGAGACAGATAGTATTTAGAATTTTGTCTAGGAGCGGTGAAAATTAAACCTCCCTCCTGGTTTGGCTGGAGCCTTAAATTGGGGTTATCCCTGGGCTTCTAGACAAAATTGTGGATAGTAGCCAGAGTTGATGAAGGAAATATAGAAAAAGACCGTTTTGAATATGGCCTTTTAAGCGAAGTGGAGAAACAGGATTTTGTTAAACATCTGAAAGGTCTGGATTTTTCCGCCGCGTGCGACAAAAAATTGGAGCGTGCTATGAAAGAAGGCGTGAGGAAAATCATTGTAGCGGTTATAGCCGGCGTGGCGAAGGACGAAAGCCTTCTTTCGGATGCGAGAAGCTATTACTACTATTTTACTTTGGAAATGGTGGGAGCCATGTCCGCGTGAAGTTTAACCGGAGTTGGTTCAAACCAACTCCTTTTTTATTTGAGAAATTTGATTTTCAATTGTTATAAGTTCAGTCGCATTAAATTTTTGTAAAACGAATTTTTCCGCTGGAATTTTTTCCAGCGCCGGCGCGCGTATGCCGATTCTAAGTCGCTTAAAGTTTTTAGTTTTTAATCGGTCGATAACAGACTGAACGCCTCTATGGCCGGCGCTTCTGGAATCAACGGAAATTTTATATTTGCCCAGTTCTATATCTAAGTCATCATGGATAACCGTTAAAATTTTCGATAAATCAGCGTTAGCGGTTTTTACGAGGCCTAATTTTTTCGGCAGTAATTTGTAATACGACAAAACCGCGGCCACGGCTTGTCCGGAATTATTCATGAAAGTTTGCGGTTTTATTAAAATAAGATTCGGATTACTGGCCGTTTCAGCTTTAAATTTTTTGTTAGTTTCCCAAGCCAGGCCGAATTGTTCGGCTAAAGCGTTGATAGCCAAAAAACCGGAATTATGGCGAGTATTTTTATATTGTTCGCCCGGATTGCCCAGGCCGACGATGATATTCATATAATTTTAATCACGATGCAATCCATGGACATTTTTCTTTTTTGCCACAGTAACCGACAGCGGAGTGCCTAAAAATCCGTAAGTTTCGCGCAAACGATTTTCAATAAAGCGCAAATAGGAAAAATGCAAATCTTCCTTGGCGCCGATTTTCATTTCAAATTTTGGCGGATTGGCCTGAGTTTGCTTGAATTCCCGGATTCTTGGGTGGCGCACGCCTTTGCCTTTGGCCGGCCGATGAATTTTAACTATGCGAGATAGAAATTTATTAAGTTGAGAATCGCTAAGCTGTAATTTTCTTTCTTCGGCAATTTGCAAGGCTAAGTCCAGAATTTTTTTTATTTTTTCTTTGGTTTTGGCTGAAGTAAATTGAATGGGTGCAAAATGGGCGAAAGGCAATTTGCCGTAAAGATAATTGGTATATTTTTTTGTATCCCGCGTTTCGATCAAGTCCCATTTATTGGCGATAAAAATAAAACTTTTTTGAGCTTCGACTATTTCTTCAATTAATTTAGCGTCTTGATGGGTTATATTCTGGCTGATATCAAGCGTCATTAAGGCGACATCGCTTTTGGATAGAGCATTTAATGATTTGGCGATGCCGAATTTTTCCAGCCCTTTGGTTTTTGTACCCCTTTTGCTTATGCCGGCCGTGTCAATTAATAATATGGGCCGGCCTTTGTAAATTATTTTTGTGTGCTGGGGTTCGCGCGTAGTATGAGGCTCGGGGCTGACAATTACCCGCTCATAGCCCAAGATGGAATTTAACAGACTGGATTTTCCCACATTAGGTTTGCCGATAATACATATTTTAATTAAATTTTCTTCAGCTGTTTTAACGGCTAATGCTTTTTTTTCTTCGTCTTCATTCTCATCTTCATCTTCAAATTTTAATTTTTCAATTATAACATCAAGTAAGTCGCCGGTGCCGGAGCCGTTAGCCGCGGAAAGCGGGTAAGGCTCGCCAAATGATAATTTATAAAATTCGGAAACTTTTAAACGGTCTTTTGGTGCGTCAACCTTGTTAACCGCTAAAAGAACTTTATCGGAGTCAACACTTTTTTTAATTAAAAGCGCCATTTGTTTGTCCTGAGGCAGGAGGCCGGTTTTGTTGTCAACCAAAAATATAACCAAATCAGCCCGTTTTAAATATTGGCTGGCTTGTCTTTGCACTTGGTCGGCAATAGCGTCGGCGCTGGAACCCTTTTTAGTTAAATATTTTAAATCAATAATGCCTCCGGTGTCCGCGATTTCAAAACGGTGGCCCTGCCAAGAAACCTGGCCTAAGTTGCTGTCGCGGGTGGTACCGGCGATATTGGAAATCAGGGCCTGTCGCTTTTCGGTTAAGCAATTAAACAGAGTTGATTTGCCGACATTAGCCCGGCCGAAGATAACAACAAGGGGAGAGAGGGCGCTGTTTTCTTTTTTGTCTATTTCTGCCATAAATTGGAAATTAAATTTTATATTTTTTATTGTTGTTCCGTATTGGCTGTTCCCGATTTTGTTTCATCCGCGTCTTGGCCGAGCATTAAAATAAAATCAGGCTGGATCGGATTGGCTACGCCCGCGAGTTCTTTAGCCATATCATCAATTAACCATTGCGGCATGCCTAAAGCGACATTGGCGTTGGTCCGGTTTTTTAAAATTGTTAAGGCTTGAATTTTTCCGCCGTAGGTTAAATCGTAGATGACAGATTTTTCAAAATTTTGCTGGCTGCTGTTGCCAACGCGCACTATGTCATATCCGTATTTTTCTAAATCTAAAGCCGCTTTGTTGGCCAGCCCATTTATCCAGGTGCCGTTTCTGATTTCAACCGTGGCTTTTTCTTCTTTTACTTTTTCTTTGTCGGTCGCCGGCGCGTCATTAAAGATATTGTTAACTAAATATTTTATTTCCGAGAAATCTCCACTTCTGGGCGACAGGAGATAAGCGCCGTCTAATCCGGTCGTATCGACTAAGAGGCCACTCGGGCTATTATCAAGCACGCGAGTCGAGATATTTTCGCTTTTTATGTCTTTGGCCAGCCCCCATAATTTGGCAATCTCCCAAATTTTTAAATTGCTGCTATAGTTTTCATTAACGTCGGAGATTATTTTAGAAATCATGCTGGGCTTAAATAAAATATTAAGCGACATAACTTTTTCTTTAACCGCTTCCAGGACTTTTTGCTGTCTGCGCGAGCGGGCGAAATCAGAGCCTTCAACGCCTAAAGCATGCCGGGAACGGACATATTTTAAGGCGAGTTTGCCGTCCATAATCTGCTCTCCCTGATCAATGTGCAAATGTTCCCATCTTTGGTTCCAGCCAGCGTCTTCGTTTCCCAATATGGGATATTTGTAATCATCAAAAGTGTTTTCCACATTAACTTTTATGCCGCCCAGGTCGTCAATAATTTTTTCAAAGCCGGCGAAATCTACGGTTAAATAATAATCAATTGGAATTTTAAAAATGTCGCTTATGGTTTGGCTTACGGCTAATCCGCCTGAGCCGGGAGTTTCCATCTCGGCATAAGCGTTAACGCTATTAATTTTTCGCCAGCCCATATTTTCAATCGGTACGGCCAAATCGCGCGGAATGGAAAGCAAAGATATTTTTTTTTCGCTGGGTTTTAGGCTGGCTAAAATTATAGTATCGGTTAGTAATCCGCCGTCATGATTTTTTCCGCCGATGCCGAGTAGCAGGATATTTATCCGGTCATTTGTTTCACCTTTTAATTTAGTGTCCGCGCTTTCGACTAAATGTTTAATTTGGTTTATAATGGGCAGATTATAAAACCAGGAGGATGATTTTTCGTCTGATGTTTTATTAAAAGCAAAAATTATATAAACAACCAAAAGAAAAATTAAAATAAACCCTATGGGTTTAAATTGTCCGGCGCCAGGGCTTTTACTTGATTTTATAGCCGTTTTCTCCGTGGTTTCAGGTTGAATTGAATTTAATAAATTAATTTTTTTATTCATATTATTTGTTATTCTGTCGATGCATAATAATTATATATTTGTTTATGATTTTTGACAACTAAACTGGTTTGTTGCCGCACTTATTATTATCTTTTATTTTGATTAAGTCAACTGGCGGCTTGTCAGTAAGCCGCCTTTGTCTTTTCGGCAATAAGCTGTTATAATAATTGGTAGACAAAATACCAATAAAGTTGTAAGCTTATTTACTCTTGTTAAATAATGTTTTTTGCTTTAAAAATACACTTGAATTATTTAGTGGCATAAGCTATATTAAACGGGGTAATTAATAATCATTTTTTATGGTAAAAAATTTTTTTAGTTATGTTTTTGAGTTAATTAAGGTAGTAATAATTTCTTTGGCTATTATTATTCCGGTTAGATATTATTTAATTCAGCCGTTTTATGTTAAGGGCGCTTCCATGGAGCCTAGTTTTTACGATAAGGAATATTTAATAATTGATGAAATTAGCTATCGTTTTTATGAACCGGCGCGGGGCGATATAATTGTTTTTCGCTATCCCAGAAATCCGGAAGAATATTTTATAAAAAGAGTCATCGGCCTACCCGGAGAAAAAGTTCAAATTAAAGATGGGTTTGCTTATGTTTATAATGAAGAGAACCCTTTAGGCATAAAGTTGGAAGAAACATATTTAACTGCAGGTGATAAAACCTACGGGTTAAATGAAGAAATCGTAACTTTAAGCAATAGTGAGTATTATGTTTTAGGTGATAACAGAAATTCATCGAAAGATTCAAGAAGTTTCGGCCCGGTTGATAAAAAATTAATAACCGGCAAGGTGTTATTTAGAGGTTGGCCGTTTAATAGAATTGATGTTTTTTCCGCGCCAGAGTATAGTTATTAATAAAAAATAAAAATTATTTATTATGCCAAAATTTTTCAAGAAAAAAGACAATAAAGAGGCTGAAGGAAAAATTCTTAAGGCCAGAAAAATTAGATTTATTTCGCGCCTTAGAGGCACCAAAGATATTTTGCCCGACGAATATAAATATTGGAATTTAGTTATTAAAAAAGCTTCAGAACTTTCAAGGGCTTATAGTTTTAGGCGAATGGATACGCCGGTGCTTGAAAATTTAGAATTGTATGAGCGTTCCAGCGGCCGCAATTCGGATATTGTTACTAAAGAGATGTTTTCTTTTATTGATAAAAATGGAGAAAAAATTGCTCTTCGGCCGGAAGCAACGCCCGGGATTGTTAGGTCGTATATTGAACATGGTATGTTTAATTTGCCTCAGCCGGTAAAATTATTTTGGCTTGGGCAGGTATTTAGGCATGACAAGCCACAAGCCGGCCGTTTTCGCCAATTCAGCCAGTTTAATTTGGAAAACATTGGAGAAGCCAGTCCGGTTGCCGACGCTGAGCTTATCGCTATAACATATTATTTTTTTCGCGAGCTGCAGCTTGAGGTTATGACTCAAATAAATAGTGTTGGCTGTGCTTCATGCCGTAAGGAATATTTAGTTAAATTAGAAAATTTTTATAAAGAGCGCGGACGCAGAACTAAATTATGCAATGACTGTAAAAAAAGATTGGTGAAAAATCCTTTGCGCCTGCTTGACTGTAAAGAAAAGCATTGCCAGGAAATTGCCGTCGGAGCGCCGCAGATAGTTGATAGTTTATGCGACGATTGCCGCAATCATTTTATAAAAGTTTTAGAATATTTAGACGAGTTGAACATACCTTATAATTTAAATCCAACCTTGGTCAGGGGTTTGGATTATTATAACCGGACAGTTTTTGAAATTTGGCCTATTTCGGGCGAAGGAGAAGCGGCGGATTCAAGCCGCCAGCTGGCTTTGGGCGGCGGCGGACGATATGACGGTTTAGTGGAATACATGGGCGGACGGCCGACTCCGGCCTGCGGTTTCGGTATTGGCATTGAACGCGTGATTTTAAAAATTAAAGAAAAGAGCATTCCCTTGAAAGATGAAGAAAAGGGCGATCTCTTTTTGGCTCACTTGGGCGATCCGGCCAGAAGAAAAATAATGATTTTATTTGAAGAGTTAAGGAAAAACGGTTTTAAGGTTCGCCAGGCTTTTACTAAAGACAGCTTAAAGAGCCAGCTTGAAATAGCTAACCAAGCCGGAGTAAAATATACTTTGATTTTAGGCCAAAAAGAAATTATGGATGGCACTATTTTGATTAGGGATATGGAATCAGGCATTCAAGAAATAGTTGATTATAAAAAGATTGTGGCGGAAATTGAAAAAAGGCTAGGCAGCCCGTCGAAAAAAGTTTAAAATTATAGACAGTTATAACTCCGTGAATAATAGTAAATTTTCTACTGCGGAACTCGGCCGCTTGAAGCGGCCTCAGACAGTCCTCGCACAAAAATTTACCATTATTCACGGAGTTAAGCGCGAGAGAACATAAATAACATAGATAGAAAGCGAGGTGGACTTATGGCAGAATTCAAAAGAAAAAAAGGAGAGAGTTTCGAAAGTTTTTTAAGAAGATTTAATAAAAAACTTCAGCAAAGCGGTAAATTATATTTGGCCCGCCAGATTCAGCATGTTCAGCCGAAAATAAATAAAACCCAGCAAAAAAAGCGCGCGTTAGTCGGTATGAAGTTAAAATCTAAAAGAGAATATTTGAAGAAAATCGGCAAACTTGAAGAAGAGCCAAGAAAACGCTGGTAAATTAATTGGTTAAATGTATGGCTAAGTTATTAGAACAAATTAATCAGGATTTAATTACGGCCATGAAAGCTAAGAATGCCGAAGAGACATCGGCTTTAAGAATGCTAATCGCGGCCGCGCGCAATAAGGAAATAACTTTAAGAAAAGACGGCCAGGCCGAGCTGTCCGACGAGCAAGTTTTAGAAGTAATCGCTTCGGAAGTTAAAAAACGCCGTGATTCGGCCGTAGCTTATAGCCAGGGCAATCGACAGGAATTAGCGGATAAAGAAAATAGTGAAATAAAAATATTGGAAAAATATTTGCCCGAGCAAATGTCGGACGAAGAATTGGAAAAAATTGTTAAAGAAGTTGTGGCTTCAGGCGCTGATAATTTCGGTAAAGTTATGGGTCAGGTTATGGCGCGCGTAAAAGGCAAGGCCGACGGCGGTAAAGTCGGCGAGATAGTAAAAAAGCTATTAGTAAAATAAGATAGTATAATAAAATACGCCCCGTAAAATGCGGGGCGTATTTTATTTTATATTCGGTATGAATTTTTTAATATTATCCATCACGGTAGTTTTTAAGTTTTGTTTTATTTTAGTTCTGGCCGTAGCGGTTTTAACAAACTTAAGCCAATCGCGGCTTGGGCCTTTACGTTTTTTTTCAGTGGTAATTTCCACTAAATCGCCGTTTTTTAATTCTATGTCTAAGGGTGCAATTCTATCGTTTACCATGGCGCCGACCGCTTGGTTGCCGATATCCGAATGAACATAATAAGCGAAGTCAATTGGTGTAGCTCCTTCAGGCAGGTCAAAAACATCGCCTTTTGGAGTGAAGACAAAAATGCGATCATGAAAAACGTCAAACTTTATTTGTTTGATAAAATCAGTAGTATCTTCGGTTTCCTTTTGAATATTTAAAACTTCTTTTACCCAGGCCGGCTGTTTTTTTAAACCACTACTATGGCCGCCACCCATTTTATAAGACCAATGAGCGGCAATGCCATATTTAGCGCCCTCATCCATTTCCTCGGTTCTAATTTGAAATTCGGTGGATTTGCCTTCCGGACCGTAAACCGTAGTATGAAGAGCTTGATAGCCGTTAGGTTTTGGCACGGCGATATAATCCTTAAATCTGCCCGGGTTGGGCCGCCATAAAGAATGAATTATACCTAAAGTTTTATAGCAATCAGCAATATCAGGCACGATAATGCGTAAGGCAAAAACATCATAAATTTCATCAAATTTTCTATCTTTTTTCTGCAGTTTTAAATAAATGCTGTAAAGATGTTTAAACCGGCTGGTAATCTGGAAAGGAATTTTAGCCTCTTTAAGTTTCACGCCCAGCATGTTTTTTGTTTTTTGAATGTATTGGTTATGCTCAAGCTTTTTTTCCACTTCGTATTTATAGGCCAGTTTTTTATAGTCTTCCGGATAAAGATGTTTAAAACAAATATCTTCCATCTGCCATTTTAACCGCCAGACGCCCAAAAGCCCGGCGATTGGGGCATAGATTTCCAAAGTCTCACGGGCAATGCGCTGGCGTTTTTCTAAAGGCAGAGATTCCAGCGTCCTTAGATTATGCAGACGGTCGGCAAATTTAATTAAAATAACCCTTAAGTCTTGCGCCATGGCTAAAAACATTTTACGCAAACTTTCACGATAGCGTTCAATACCTCGGTATTTTATTTTGCTTAATTTAGTTATACCCTCTACCAAATCGGCCACTTCTTTGCCGAAATTTTTTTCTATGTCCGCTAAAGTATATTCGGTATCTTCGGGAATGTCATGGAGCAATCCGGCGATAATGGTTTCCATATCTGCCTTAATTTGAACTAAAACAAAAGCCGTGTGCAGGCAATGCTGAATGTAGGGTTCGCCACTTTTTCTTTTTTGGCCAGAGTGAGCTTTAATGGCAAAATCATAAGCTAACTGAATCATGGTGGTATCAGCTTTAGGATTATTTGCTTTAAAGTTGTTTACAATTTGGTTTATGGTCATTGTTTGCTTTTGTTATTTTATTTATGTTATAATATTATTATAAAAGTGTGCAAAAGTCAAAGCCAATAAATTATAATTTGTAGTTATAATATTTTCAATTTTCAATTTTCAAACAATTTTCAATGATATAATTTTTAATGAATTAATTCAGAAATTGCTTGTTCTGGCTCGGCCAGGGAAATATTAATTTATTAGTTTAGAAATCAGAAATTATTCTTATCCCATGCTTACTCACTCAAAACACACTAAAATTTTAAAAATAGCTGTATGTTTGTTTATTGTAATAATGGCTATTTTTTTGTTGTCAAATTTTGTTTTAGCCGCGGCCGCGCCTGACGTTGGCATAACTTATCCTGAGGGCACCGGGTTGAGCAATACTCAAGATATTAGAATAATTATAGCTAAAATTATTAGAATAATTTTAGGTTTTTTGGGTATTATCGCGGTCGGCTTGATAATTTATGCCGGCTGGCTCTGGATGACGAGTGAAGGTAATGAAGAAAAAGTTGGGCAAGCTAAAAAAATATTGCAAAATGCGGTTATTGGTTTAATAATTATTATGGCCTCGTTTGCGATTGCCAGTTTTATTCTTAATAAGTTGCTGGGCGTGGCCGACGGAAATACCGCCATAAATCCCGGCGGCGGTTCGGGCGGCGGAATTTCGGCTTTAGGTTCGGGCATAATTAATTCTCATTATCCGGAACGCAATCAGAAAGATGTTGCCAGAAATACTAAAATTGCCATTACTTTCAAAGAGGCGATCGATCCTTCTACTATTATAACCGGAGATAAAATCAACGGGCAAAATATTAAAATTTATAAAACTAAAGACGGCGCATCCGGCGCGGTTGCTTTTGATGTTATTGCCAGAAAAACCGATGATAACAAAACTTTTATTTTTAAGCCGGCGCAATATTTAGGTTCGCCCACGGAAAAAATTTGGTACACGGTGGCCTTAAGCAAAAATATAAAAAAAGCCAATGGCGATCCGGCTTTCGGCGGAGTATTGGGCGAGATAGCTTATGATTGGATGTTTGAAGTCGGTACTTTTATTGATAATACGCCGCCAAAAGTTGAAAGCGTAATTCCTCAGCCTAGCGCTACCGAGCCAAGGAATGTTGTCGTGCAAATAAATTTTTCCGAGGCGGTTGACCCGATTTCGGCCAGCGGAGCTTTCAAGGGCGGCAGCGGCTTTAATAATATTAAGATTATTGATAATGCCACCGAGAGTTTGATTGAAGGTAATTTTTATATTTCTAACCAGTATAAGACTGTGGAATTTTTAACTTTTGACGCTTGCGGCATAAATTCTTGCGGCCAGACGATTTATTGTTTGCCGGGAGACAAGCAAATTAAAGCTTTTATTAATGCCGCCGCTTTGATAGCTCTAGATGCGCCGTCGGCCGATTTTCCTTATACCGGAGTAGTTGATATGGCCGACAATTCGTTTGATGGCAACGCTAACGGCAAGACAGAGGGGCCAAAATCACAAAGCAATTTAGCGCCTTATAATGCCAATAGCCAAACGCATGAAGGCGAAGGTGATGATTATTATTGGCTGTTTAATACTAATAATACGATTGATACCGTACCGCCAAAAGTAGATCTGGTTAACCCGGTGGTCGGCGGCAGCGGAGTAGATTTATTAGCCACCCCGGAAGCTGCTTTTTCCAAATTATTAATGAGTTCGTCTTTAAATAGTTCAAGTATAAATTTTAAAAGCGGCGGCGCGGGCTATAATTACTGGATAACTAAAAGCGATAATTTCAGCGACAAGAAAACCACCGCTAAAATTAATCATGATCAGTTTAATGAAAATACTAATTACGCGGTTCAATTAAATTCCGGCGTTAAAGACATTTATCAGAATTGTTATACGCCCTGCTCCGGCCTTGGTATAACCGGCAATCCATCTTGTTGCGACGGGAAAGCGAGCAGTCAGGCAAGCTGCCAATAAAAAAATTATTAAGTATTTTTCATGAATAAAGTTAGAATAAAAAAAGTATTATTTGTTTTTTGTCTGCTGTTTGCAGTCTCTGCTGTGGCTCATTTTGCTATGGCGGCGGCCGGGCCTGAAGTGGGCTTAGAAGCGGCAGCCGGCACAGGGTTAGGAGCAACCGACCCAAGAGTTATCGCAGCCAATATTATAAGAATAATTTTGGGTTTTTTAGGCATTTTGGCCGTGATTTTAATAATTTTTGCCGGCTGGCTTTATATGACGGCCGGGGGTGAAGCGGAAAAAGTTGAAAAAGCTAAAAAAATATTAATCGGCGCGGTAATCGGATTGGTAATTTGTCTGGCCTCGTTCGCTATCGCCAGCTTTATTTTAAATAGTTTATTGGACGCTACCGGCGCCGGTACGGTTAATACTACTTCAGGAGGAGGCACGGTAACTCCGGGCGGCGGCATGGTTAGCTTGCCCGGAGAAGGGCAGCCTTGCTTAAAATATTCATTAGATACTCAATGCGCCGCCGGCCAATGCGCCGCCGGGTTAAGCTGTTCCTCAAGTGATTGTTTGTGTAAAAAGACCAGTCAGCCAGGAGAAGGCCAAAGTTGCGACGGCGATACTAATCTTACCGGCTGTCAGGCGGTTGATTGCGCGGACAGTTTAGTTTGCTCATCTAATGATAGTTGCTCTTGTATTAAAACGCCCCTGATTGCCTGGGTAAGCCCGATTGACGCTTCCTCGACGCCTAACGGCGCCGTAGGAAATTTTATTACCATCGGCGGAAGATATTTTGGAACTACCGCCGGGCAAGTGATTTTTATGGGCGATCCTAATAAATCAAACGATGATAAAGTTGCTACTTTCCCCAATCAAGTCAATCCGCTGTGTATTAGCTTTTGGCAAGATAACCAGATTATAGCGGTCGTGCCTAACGGAGCGATGAGCGGCCCGATTAAAGTGATTGACAGCAAAAATCATTACGACACCACGGACGATAGCCGCGGCGCGCGGCTTAAAGATTTTTTAGTAAATAGCCTTAAACGTCCCGGGCTTTGTAATGTTGACCCGTCCAGCGGCGGTTTAGCTGATAAATTTAATTTGCAAGGCAGCGGTTTTAATGTTTCTCCGCATTTGGTTGTATTCGGCAGCGATGTTAACACGGTTACGGCCAATGACATTGCCGGCTGGACCAATACCTCGGTTAATGCCGGCGTGCCCAATATCAAAGACGGCAGAAGTTCGGTGTTTGTGCAGACAAACAATATTAATTCCAATAATCTTGTTTTTACAATAATAAATAGCGCGGACGCTAATCCGGCGATTGAATATATTGAGCCGAATAAAGGTCCGGCTGGCCAGTACATAACTATTTATGGCCGTAATTTTAAAACCTATAACGCGCAAAAAAGTTCGGTAAAATTTTATTTGCCGGCTGACCCGAATACAAAAATTAATGCGGATATTGATTTCCCCGAAGCTTGCCGCAATAATTGGTGGCATAATACTTATATTGTGGTTAAAGTGCCTAAGGTTAATAATTTAGGAGCCTATAAAGTTGAAGTCACTAACACTGACAGCAAAACAAGTTTGCCGGCCGATTTTATAATTAATAATGAAACGCCGGCTCCGGGACTTTGCCTTTTAGAGCCGAATAATGGTCCGGTTGGCTGGCCGGTAGCCGCGAATGGTGAAAGATTCGGCGCCAGCCAGGGAACTGGCCGCGTCCAATATTTTAATAATAAAGATGGCGTAGCGCGCAGCTGGGCGGATAAAAAAATTGATACTAACGTGCCGGTTGATTCGGTCAGCGGTCCGTTTAAAATAATTGATGGCCAGGGATCTGCCAGTAATTCTTTACCTTTCCGCGTGGGAAAATGTACTTTAAACTCCGAATGTGATACGAGTGAAGAATGTTGTGGCGGCGGCACCTATTGGTCAGGCATCTGCCGTACAACCGGTACCTGCGCCCAGGGTTCGCCCGTGGCTTGCGGCTTTGGCTGGACATTTTCTACTAAATCAGGGCAATGTTCGGTTAACCAGGAAAAATGCGATATACCTAACGCCGCGCCGGGCAGTGATATTACTTTTCATTGTTGCGCTCGCGGCCAATGTAATCGCCTTAACGGCCAATGTGATAGCTGTACTGTTAATAAACCGGATCAATGCGACGGTGATTTACAATGTTGTTCTACGGGCGGCTGTAAAGATTTAGACGGCGACGGTAAAGCTGAATGCTCGGACGGCCAAGCCTGCTCAAGTTATGGCTTAAGCCAATGCTCAAGCAGTTATTTTTGTCCAAATTCGCCGGGCAAATGTTCAACTTATGGCGGCGGCGCGGTTACCGAAACCGGCAGCTGCGATTATAGCTGTAACAATTTTAGCGTTTGTAAAACTGATTTGTGCGAATATAAAACGAGTATTGATAAATGCGCCAAAAAGAATAAAACTTGCGGTTTACCTAAAACTGTTGATTATACCATCGGCGATGTTGCCGCCGCCGCCACAGCCGACTGCTTGGTTTATGGCAGCCAAAACAGATGGATCATAAAAATTAGCACCTCTTGCCCGGCCGGCTGGACAAGTATTAGCGGCGGCCGCTGCGTAGAAAATAATACGACCTGTTCGGTTTGCAGTTCCGGTTTTAAATGTATTAAAGAAACGGCTAGCGCAATTGATGGCAGCTGTTTGGTTGATCAAAGTCTTTGCCCGGTCGGTTCAGTTTGCGGCAGTAATAACAAATGCACAAAAAATGATAGCGCCAGTTGTGAATGCTGCTGCCGCATCGGCCATGATAGCGAGGATTGCTGTTCGCCTTTAAAGTGCGAAGGCAAATGCGGCAGTGATGTAACCGCTAACACCAAGACTTACGGCCGTTGTTCCGGTTGCGGTAATGTTGGCACGACTCAAGCCCAACATAATGAGGCCTGCAATTGCTCGGGTACCAGCGGTAAATTTTGTTTAATTGATAGCGCTAATCCGTCCGGCACTTGCCAAGATTGCGCCCAAATCAGCGACGCGGCTATTTGCAGCGGCCAGGGCGCGGGCGCCTGCTGCGTTGATGCTAAAAATAAAAATGCTTGCCGCGGTGGAACGGCGCCGTATGCCACCGACAACCAGACTTATAATTATTGCGGTTATTATGAGTGTAATTCCGGAAGCTGTTCTAATACGGTCGTAGCCACCTCCAGCGCGCAAACTTTCAAGACTCAAGCGGAATGCAATAATAAATGTACACCGGTGGCTCAATTCGGTAATACTTGTTTTGGGAGCGCTGTCGCAACGGAAAGTTGTGATATTAATAAATGTGCCGGCTTTGCCTGTATTAATGAAGATGGCACCGGCGCGTCAGCGCAAAAATGCGGTACTTGTTGCTGCGACCCTTACGCTAGTACGGACAGCTGCAAAAATATAAATCCGTCTTTGGCTTGCAAGGCCAACCAAACGCCTTGCAGCGGCGCTAAACGCGGGCTCTGCTGCGGCTGCAGTAAAGATAATGAATGTGGCGATGCCAATACGGTTGGCTGCGGCGATGATACTTGCTGTCAGGCCAGGCCCCAAGTGATTAACCAGAAACCGCTCAACGGCAGTGTCTGCCGCAACAGCTTGATCCAAGCTACATTTGACCAGCCCATGCAAGTAGGCACTTTTAATGACAATATTATTGTAGTCGGCGAATATGGTTTTGATCAGTGTCCGGCCAATACTAAATATCTGACCACGGCCTATAAGCCCGGCCTGTTTGACAGGCTGGTTAACTGGTTGGCTAAATTGCCCTTATTAAATAAAGTTTTTATAAACCAAGCCCAGGCCTTGAGCGGAAATTTTTGCGCCGTGCCCGGCTCGATCAGTGGTTATGCTAAAGCCGATAAAACAACCGTATTGGAATTCAAACCGCAGAAAATTTTAGAGGCAAATCGAAAATATTATGTTATAATAAAAGGCGACTCGGAAGTTGCCGACACTGTGCATAATGGAGTTTTAAACCAGGCGGGTATAGGCTTGAAGAAGACTGATGAAGAAATTTTCAACGGTGTAACTTTTAAAGGAAAAATTTGGTCGTTTACCACCAAAGAAAATACGGCGGCTAATAATGGAATTTGTTTAGTTAATTATGTAGCCATTGATCCGTCGGGTTATTTATTTAATACTATAGTGAATGATCCGGCTGATGATTCCGGCGCGGGCGATCAGACTATCAGAGATAGCGATAAAATTTTTACAGCCACGGCTTATTTCGCGTCAAACCAGCCGATTGTGCCGATTGAAAATGTTTATAATTGGCGCTGGGATTGGAGCATAGACAATAAAGCAGTGGTTAAATTTAAAAATGGGGGAAATGCGCTTGATGATAATCCAAAACAAACATTGGTTGCTCAAAATGTTAAAGAAGACAATACTTTAGTCCATACTAAAGCCACTATTACGCAAGATAAAATTAATAAATCGCCAACCACAGGGCAATTTAAAGAAAAAACAGCCGAAGTTTATGTCTTTTTATGCGCTAACCCTTGGCCGTGGTACAAAGATGATGGCAGTTGGGAACCGTGGCGAGATGCGTCTGGTAATTGTACTGCCGCGGCCGGTGGATGTTCCGGCACTAATTTTGAATTATATTATTGCCGCGATGCCGGAGGGGCCGGAACGGCTGATGATTTGCCGGCTATTCTAAGTGAAAAGGCGGTAATCCGCGGCTCTTCAGCCGAACAGAATATTTTAAAAGAATTTTATTTTTTCAGAGAGGGTACGCCTAATATTGAGGGCGCTAATTTAGCCACCACGACTAACGATATAATTAAGCAGGGCGGCAAAGCCGGATTGATTTGGCAGCCGATTAGCGTACCAAACAATGAACAATTAGATAAATATTTAGTTTATTATGGCGCTAAAGCAGGAAGCTATGAGCAGTCAATTCCGGTTACCGCGCCGGGTACGGCTGCCAGCCCGGCAATTATAAGCAGTTTAACAAATGGAGTTAAATATTATTTTGCCGTTACGGCCAAGTATAAAAGCGGCGCGGAAAGCGAATATTCAAATGAGACTAGTTTTATTCCGGCAGATAATTGGGCTCCGCAAACTCCGCAAGATTTGAGCGGTACGGCCGATATAGGCAAAGCGGTAGTTGCTTGGCAAGCCAATAATGATGATACGGCAATTTATAAAATTTATTATGGCGCCACCAGCGGTTCTTTGGGCGCATCGGTTAATCTTGAAAAAAATAAGTGTTCGTCTGCTACGGGAAAATGTGAAATTACCATAAATAATTTAACCGCCGCAGTTACTTATTATTTTGCGGCCGCGGCTTTGGATATTAAATCTAACGAAAGCAATAAATCCGGAGAAATTAATTTAATAATATTATAATTTAATAAGGGGTAATAATCCCAATAAATAATTTTATGTTTGACGAACTTGACAATAAAAACGCGGCGCTTGGAAGCGGCGTTCGGCCGGCCGGTCCGACACCGGTTAAGACCGAAGATATTTTTTCCGAAGTTGATAAAGTTGCTAAACCCGAGGCGCTTAGGCCAAGGGATAATAATTTTTCGCCGGCTCCGGGGACGGTTATACCGGCGGAAACCGGTTGGTTAAAAAATAAAATGCTGATTTTTGGTTTGATATTTGGAGGTTTAATTATTGTGATTGGCGGCGGCTATATTAGCTTGAGGTTAATGGTTAAAAACACGGCGCCGATTGATACGGGAGTTAAAGAAGAAGTTAATAATAATCAAATAATGCCAGAAGTTACGGCGCCAACAGAGGAAGAAGTTAATGATGTTGTTAACCAGCAAGTCCAGCCAACGGTTACCCAGCCGATTGATAGCGACCAAGATGGTTTAACTGATGAAGAGGAGGAAAGTTTTGGGTCTAACCCTAATAGCCCGGATACTGACGAAGACGGCTTAACCGATCGCGAAGAAATAAAAGTTTATAACACGGATCCGCTTAAAGCCGATACGGATGGAGATGGTTACGCGGACGGGCAAGAAGTTAAGGGCGGGTTCAATCCCAAAGGCCCAGGCAGACTATATGAAATAAATCAATAAACTAGATTTAATATGTTTGATTTTTTTAAAAAAAATAAACCGGAGCCGCTTGAGACGGCCACGGAAGAAATTTCTAAACCAGTATTAGAAGAACAGGTTAAAACTGATAATATAGTTATTCATGTTATGCCAGCCCGTTTCAGAAATCAGCCGGTTAAACAGGATAGCGCTAAAACTATCGGCCTTTTTATCATTGTCGGCGGAGCGGTAGTTTTATTAATAGCTTCAGCGGCGTTATATTATTTTTTATTGAGAAAACCAAGCGTAGTTATTACCGAAGAAACGCCTGCGGTTACGGAAAATAATCAATCAGACCAGGCGAATCAAACCTCTGAAACGCCGGAGGCTTTAATCGCCACCGGAACCGAGATGACAACCTTGCCTTTAGGCGATGAAATCGCGACCACAACCGCCGCCACTACAACTCCCGAGGTTATACCTGCGGAATCCGGCCTTAGCTTAAGTATTGGCGCGGATAGCGACAATGACGGTTTAACCGATACTGAAGAAATCATTTTAAATACCGGCGCCGGCTTGTCCGATTCTGACGGCGACGGCTATACAGACGGTTCCGAACTTATTAATTTATATAATCCGGCCGGCGCGGGAAAATTAACCGACAATTCCAATATTTCTCTTTACGAGAATAAAACCTTTGCTTATAATTTGCTCTATCCTTTGGCTTGGCAAATTAGCGTTAACGGCGGGGACGATTCGCTGATGTTTAAATCCGGCGATAATCAATTTGTGCAAATAATCATCCAGCCTAATATGAGCAAAGAGACAATTGAAGAGTGGTATATGGAACAGCTCGGCATTTTGACTATCAGCGAAGCGGACCGGGTTAGCGGCGTTAACTGGCAGGGCGTAAAAAGTCCGGATGGCTTAAATATATATTTGATGGATAAAAAACAAAATTATATATTTAATCTAACCTATAATCCCGGCGGCGGGAGTATTTTGGAATACACTAATATTTTTCAGATGATGGTTAAGTCGTTTAATTTAAAAGATTAAGCATTTTAGCATGAAAATTGAAATCAATAATCAGGTTAATGCTAAAATTGATTTAAAACTAATAAAAAAAGTTATTGTAGTTTTTGGCCGAGTTTATAAAGTAAGTAAAAATAAAGAAGTTTCTTTGGCCTTTGTCGGCGATGCTGAAATAAAAAAATTAAATTTTACATGTCGGGGTTTAAATAAGGTGACTGATGTTTTGTCATTCTCGGATGAGGGTGAAAATCTCGGAGAAATTATTATTGATTACAATCAGATTAAGCGCCAGGCCGGTGATTTTAAAAATAGCGCCGAGAAAGAGTTAATTTTTATTTTAGTGCATGGTTTATTGCATCTGATTGGTTATGACGACAAGATCAATAAAGACAGAGAGAAGATGATAAAAAGAGGAGAAAAGTTTATAAAAGATTATTTATGATAAGAATAGGCAGATTATTAAAAAGTTACAGCTACGCCGTTAAGGGGTTGTTTAAAACTTTTCGCGAAGAGCAGAATTTAAAAATTCAAACTTTTGTCGGCTTAGTAGTTTTAATTTTTGGCATTTTTTTTCGCATTAGCCGGATTGAATGGGCGATTTTAACTCTGGTGGTTTGTTTAGTTTTAACCGCCGAGATTACCAACAGCGCGGTTGAACGCATTACCGATGTTTTAAAGCCTAGAATTAATACTTATGTTAAAGAAATAAAAGATATTATGGCGGCCGTGGTTTTATTATCGTCAATCGCGGCGATAATCGTGGGCGTGATTATATTTTACCCGTATGTGTATAAATTTTTTGGACAGTTCTAAATTATTTTAGTATAATAAGGTTATTATGAAAGACAATATTATTGCCGGTTTGGATATCGGCTCAACTTCAATTAGGTTAGTAGCCGGTCAAAAATCGGTTAACGAATCAGGAGAACAACTGCAAATTTTAGGCGCGGTAACCGTGCCAGCTGAAGGTATAAACCGAGGCGTGGTTAATAGTATAGAAGATGCCACTTCGGCAATTTCGGCGTGTTTAGAAAAAGCTGAAAGATTAATCGGCGTGCCGATAACCAATGTTTGGGTAGGCATAAACGGCCCGAATTTAAAATGTGAAAAAAGCCAGGGCGTAGTAGCGGTCGGCCGAAGTGATAACGAAATAACCGAGGATGATGTTAACCGGGCGGTTGAAGCGGCTCAGGCATTATCAGTGCCGCCGAATTATGAAATTCTTCATGTTATACCGGTTAGGTTTACGGTGGATAATCAAGAAGATATAAAAGACCCGATTGGCATGACCGGCGTTAGATTGGAAGTTGAAACTTTAATTATTCAAGGGCTTTCAAGCCAGATAAAAAATTTAACCAAAGCAATTTACCGCACCAGCTTAGAAATTGAAGATCTGGTTTTATCGCCTTTGGCCGCGGCTGAAGTCGTTATCGGCGCTAAACAAAAAGAGCTGGGTGCGGCCTTAATTAATATCGGCTCGTCTACTACGAGCTTAGCGGTTTTTGAAGAAGGTGAACTACTCCATGCTGCGGTTTTGCCTATCGGCTCCGAGCACATAACGGCCGATGTGGCCATTGGGCTTAGATGCCCGATTAATTTAGCTGAAAGAATTAAACTTGAGTATGGTTCAGCCAGAAGCGATAAATTTACTAAAAAAGACGAGGTTGATATTAGCGATTTGGCCAGAGAAGAAAATATTTCCGAAGACAGCATGGTAATTTCTAAAAAATATGTGGCTGAAATTATTGAAGCGCGGGTTGAAGAAATTTTTGAAAAAATTGATAATGAATTAAAAAAAATAGACCGTTCCGGCATGTTGCCGGCCGGAGTTTTTTTAATCGGCGATGGCGCTAAGTTAAGGGATTTAGTGGAAGTGGCGAAAAATAAATTGCGCTTGCCCGCCTGCTTAGGCACCAATCAAAATATTTCTTTAGCAATTGATAAGGTTAATGATGTTAATTATCTAACCGCTTTAGGATTAGTCGCTTGGGGTAATCAATTAACCAAGCGAAAAAGAAATTCAAGGATAAGCTGGCCGACAGGAGGCGCGGCGGGGAAAGGAATAGAGCAAGTTAAAGAATGGTTTAAGTCGCTTATACCGTAATCCGTAATTAATTAAGTGTATAAATCTTTTATACAGCCTTTATTTTTAAGCAATTTTCGGCTCTTGATAAAAATATAATAATAGGTTAAGATAAAGTTAGTTGTTTACTTAACTAATATCTATATATGGCGGAAGTAAAACCGGTAGTTGAAACATTTGCCAAAATAAAAGTTATTGGCATCGGCGGCTCGGGCGGCAGCGCGGTAAACCGCATGATTGACGCCGGCATTCGCGGCGTGGAATTCATCGCGGTTAATACCGACGTTCAAGCTCTTCACTATAATAAAGCTTCAAAGAAAATACATATCGGGAAAACCATAACCCGCGGTTTAGGCGCGGGTATGAATCCTGATTTAGGCAAACGATCGGCCGAGGAAGCGCAGAACGAAATCCGCGACATGCTTAAAGACGCGGATATGGTTTTTGTTACTTGCGGACTTGGCGGCGGAACCGGCACGGGCGCTTCGCCCTCTATCGCCGAGATTGCCCGCGACTTAGGCGCTTTAACCGTAGCCGTAGTAACCAAGCCGTTTGCCTTTGAGGGCGCGCAAAGAAAAAATATCGCCGAGCGCGGATTAGCCGAGCTAGCCGATAAAGTAGATACCATAATTACCATTCCTAACGATAAGTTGTTGCAGGTGATTGATAAAAAAACGTCCCTGCTTGACGCTTTTATGGTGGTTGATGAAGTGCTCCGCCAGGGCGTTCAGGGTATCTCCGAATTAATTACCGTGCCGGGTTTAATTAATGTGGATTTCGCGGATGTTAAAGCGGTTATGGCTAACGCCGGTTCGGCTTTAATGGGCATCGGCCAGGCTTCGGGTGAGAATAAAGCCATTGAAGCGGCCAAAATGGCTATTAGCTCGCCGCTTCTGGAAATGTCGATTGAAGGCGCGCGAGGCATATTATTTACGATTGTGGGCGGGCCGAATTTAACCATGCATGAAGTTAATGAAGCGGCTAAAGTAATCACTTCTTCGGTTGACGAAGACGCGAAGATTATTTTCGGCGCCGTGATTGATGATAAATATAAAGATGAAATTAAAATAACCGTTGTAGCGACCGGCTTTGACGGCCGCCGCGTCGGCGTTAGCGAAGCGATTTCCTCGGATAGAGTTTATACGCCAAATCCTTATATAGCCGCGGAAGAGGATAAAGAGCAAATGGCAAAAAAGAAAAGTAAAATTTCTCCCTTAAAGCAGGCGCAATCAGAACCGGCGCAAAGGAAAAGCGCCGAAGCTGAAGAGGAAGACGAGTTAGGCATTCCGGCGTTTATTAGGAAAAAGATGATGTAGAGCAAAAACCTTTTAAATTGTTTAATATTCGTGAAATATTAAAGAATCGAAGTCATACTTCGATTCTTTTTTTGGTCGGAAAGGCCAAAAGGTAGAATTTCGACGGTATTGGGGATAAATCAAAAGCCCACAAGTAATTGAAAAATTATTTGTGGGCTTTTTTATATGGCAGTCAAAAATCTAAAATTTCATATTCAGAGCGATGATTATTTCGGCACCTTGGCCACGGTCTTGGATTTGGTGAGACAGCGGATTGACGAGGACGAAAACGAGCACGAAATTAAATCGCTCAAGAATGTAGTTAAGGATCTGATGTATCTACAAGAGCGGTACAAAATTGTGAAAAAAGGTTGAAAATTGAAAATATTAATTTGTCGGTTTTTTGCCGGCAACTAGAAAGGGGGTGATATCCATGGATAAATCCCAGACTTCTGTAAGCGAGTATTCTGAAGACTACCCGCTGGGCGGAAGCGTTGAGCCATATGATATTTGGCGAGAAAAGCAATTATTGGATCAATACTGCTATTTCGTCAAATCATTGGAAAATAAGACATCCACCTCTTTGGGGAGGCAGATGTCCTAGGTGTTTCGATAAACTTCCATGTCTATTGGAAAAAGCAACTTTCCCATAGACTTCGCTACAACCGTATCAATTTACGGTTTAGTAGTCAAGCGAACAAGGGAAGTGATTATTAATTAATAATATTGGCGTTTTATGCGCCAATCAAGAAAATTATGCAGACTAAAACTATGACAAAACCTGCTATTAAACAGGCGAACAAGTCATTCGGTAACTTCTTTATGGAGGTGGCCAACACAAAGCCGTATTTCAAAGCGGCTTTCGAAGGTTTTGCCGGTTCCGGTAAAACTTACACATCAGCTTTAGTGGCCATCGGGCTTCATCAGAAAATCAAATCAAAGAAACCGGTCGTTATGTTTGATTCGGAAAAAGCGGCTAAGTTTTTAAAGAGAGTATTTAATGAGGCTGGCATCGAATTGCTGGTAAGGGAATCACGCACACTGGCTGATCTTAAAGAGTCGATGAGAATTTTGAGGGAACAGCAAATTTCCGATATTCTCATCATCGATTCAATATCTCATGTTTGGGAGGATACGGTTGAATCATACAAGCGCAAGCTTAATCGCACGCATCTCCAATTTCAGGATTGGGGAATTTTGAAGCCGATGTGGAAAGCGGAATTTTCTGATCCGTTGGTGCGAGATCCGTATCATATTATTATGTGCGGTCGTGCCGGGTACGAATATGAGAATGAAATCAATGCGGATACAGGCAAGCGTGAGATCTATAAATCTGGAGTAAAAATGAAAGTCGAGGGGGAGACAGCCTATGAACCGGATATTCTTGTTTTAATGGAACGCTTTGAGGAGATATTGGGCAAGGATAAAAAAGTTTATCGCCAAGCAACGATTGTCAAAGACAGGTCTACTCAAATTGATGGCAAAACTTTCATAAATCCAGACTTCTCAAATTTTGAACCGGCTATCAACGACATGCTGGCCAGTCCGGTAAAGCGAGACATAATTGAAACTGACTCATCGGGTTTGTTTAAAACCGAAGAGGATAAGCGTGATTATGTCAGAAAAAAAGAGATCACGTTAGAAAAAATAGCCAATGAATTATTCAAGGCTTGGCCGAGTTCTGGTGCCTCAGATAAAAAACAACGCATCGAAGTTTCCGAGGTGGTGTTTGGTACAAATAGCTGGGAGGAGATAAAGCTTAAAGGTTTATCAGAATTAACGGCGGGGCTTGAAACTTTAAAGATAGTAATACAAGACATTTTGGCGACTGACTTTCCGGATAAAGCAAAATCTAAGAAATCAGATGACGAAAATGTTGGTTAGCGAACCAAGCGTTCCTCACCTAATCGCCGAAAAGGTGAGATTGAAGTCACGCATACAATCAAGGAATTATCTTTTGGGAGAGTTCCGGCAGATTGTTAAGCGGGAGAATGAAAAGGATAGCAGAAGAATTGCGGAGATTGAGAGGATGATTGAAAGACTATCACCGAGAAAAAAGATAAAACATTTTTTGTTCTTTTGACTTTACATATACAAGGCCTTTGTGGCCTTGTAAGGCGAGGGGTCAACTAGTCCATGGGTCTGGTTTCGACTGGATCCACCCCTCGTGTTATAAGGCCACAACTCAAATATAACCATGCTTGTCACATGAAATATACAATAATTTTAAATCAGTTAGTTTTAGCTTTCACGAAACTCGATATAATCGAGGGTGCTATTTTAGATTATTTATATTTCATCTGTACTACTCCCAACGAAAAAATTGAAAAAGAGCGGATCGATGGTTTTACATGGGTGAATTATAAGCACCTGATCAAGGACATGCCTTTGTTGCGGATTAAAAGCAAAGGGGCTATTACACCAAGGATCAAGAAGATTGAAAAGGCCGGGTATATTGCCACCAAGATTATCGGGCAAAAAATGTACATTAAAATCCTATCTAAGATTGACGAACTGTTCACTAATATGAACAGTCAAAATTCCAAAAACCCCGATTCTGTTCACCAAAATGAACAGAGAGCTATTCACGAAAATGAACACGATAATAATACTAATAGTTATAAAAACAACGTTAACGTTACAGACCGGACTGTGGAAAAACTATCAGATTCGCAAAAGAGCAAATTGCAATATTTATTGGAACGCATTGGCGATCAAAAAAATATAAGAGCATGGATGGGAGTGGTGGAGCAGATAGGATTTCAAAAAGTGGAGAATATTTTATTGGATGTATCGGAAAGCACAGACGCAAAAAATAAAGGAGCGTGTGCGATGGGATTGGCCAAGAAGGCTGGTTACAAAATTTTTTATAGACCGAACAAAGACCGACTATGAGTGATTTAAAAAAAATAATTGAAAAAAATTTATACTTGCGAGTTGATTTTGATAATCGTTATAAAAAGTCCGAGCAGGGAGTAACTCAGGATACAAAATTCTTTTTAATTGGAGTGTTGCCGGTAGCTATATTTTATAAAAACGGAGAGCGGGAGAAAGCGAGCATCAATTATCCGTTAATAGTGGACAAGGATCCATTCTTGAGACGTTTGCAGGGTGTCAAAGCTACTGATCAGAAAATAGTAAAACCTTATAAAAGCAAAGTTAAAAATATAGTGAGCGGACTGGCTGGAGGATTTTCGAAGATTACCGAATCGGGAAAGTTTAATAATAAAGAGTTTGAGAAAATATTAATTATAAATTTTGATTTAAAAGATGCAGGAAGTTCAAAACATAAAAATAGAGGAGATCAAGCCGTACTCCAAGAATGCCAAAAAACATCCGACCAAGCAGATTAAACAGATAGCGGAAAGTATCAAGGTGTTCGGTTTTAATCAGCCATTGGTTCTCGATGGGAGCAAGGTGATCATTGTTGGTCATGGACGTTATGAAGCGGCTAAATATATTGAATTGCCGGAAGTTCCTTGCGTGATAGTAGATTTATCCGAAGAGGATGCCAAGGCTTACAGATTGGCTGACAATAAGCTCAATGAGAGCGATTGGGACATGGAATTGGTTATTGAGGAGCTTAGAGGCTTGGATACGAGCAAGGTGGAGATTACAGGCTTTGATTCCGACTTATTGATTCAGATCAAGGAAGATGAGTTTGATGCCGAAGGAGAGTACGAAAAGATTAAAGAACCGAATGCCAAAGAGGGAGATATCTATGAGTTGGGAATCCATAGGTTGATGTGCGGTGATTCGACCAAGCGTTCTGATGTTGAGAAATTAATGGACGGCAAGAAGGCGAGATTGATATTTACGGATCCGCCATACAATGTGGATTATAAATCGCCGGGAGGACTAGATTATAATTCGACAAAATACGGAGGAACAGGCGGAAAGATTTTTAATGATGATAAGACAGACGATGAGTGCTTGGAATTTTACACCGATGTTTTAGAAAATTTGTATAAATTTACAACCGATGATGTGACGCTTTACTGGTGGTTTGCCAACAAGAACAATCACATTAACAGGCAGGCTTTTGAGAATGCTGATTGGCATATGTCGCAGATCATCATTTGGCTTAAGAATTCAATGGTTTTTTCTCGAGGCCAAGATTATCACCGGCAATATGAGCCTTGCATGATGGGCTGGAAGAACAAGAAAAGCCATTATAAAAATAAGAAAATTAATAATTTAAAAGACGTATTCAACCTTGATTTTGATGATTATAACGAAATGCTTGATGTGTGGTTTGAAAAACGAGATGTTACACAGAAGTATGTTCATCCCACGCAGAAGCCGTTGCGGTTAGCTGAAAGAGCATTAAAGAAAAATAGTGAAAAAGGTGATGTGGTTATTGATTTATTCGGTGGTTCTGGCTCGACATTAATGGCTTGTGATCAATTAGGGAGAACATGCCATTCGATGGAGTTAGACCCGAAATACGTTGATGTGATTATCAAAAGATATGAAAGCTATACAGGAAAACAAGCCAGAAAATGTGAACAATCTTGAAATCTTGAAAAAAGATACGAATTCAAGTTGGGGTGGTGCAAGGAATAATGCAGGCAGGTTAGCAAAGAAAGACAAGGAATGCGTTAGGAAAATGAAGGCGAAAATAGAAAAGCATGGACTGGGCGTTGAGGTGGTAAATGGCAAACGTCAGAGCCGGGTGGAAATTCTGTTAATGGTTCTATTTCGAGAGGGTGCTAAGGGTAATGTTCCGGCAATTAAAGAATATTTAGACCGGCAAGTTGGCAAATCTACTGAAAGCATTGAATTGGGGAATAAAGAAGGCCGAGTATTCCAAGTGAACATCACAACGGTTGGCGACAAACAAAATGGAAATAAACTGGGAACAAACCAAAAAGCAGAATGAGGCATGGGGGTATTTGACTAATGACATCACGAATGAGCTGTTATTTGGCGGAGGAGCAGGAGGAGGCAAGAGTTTATTGGGTTGCGCTTGGTTGATTATAATGTGCGGTCAGTATCCGGAGAGTCGATGGTTGATGGGTCGTTCAAAATTAAAGAGTTTGAAAGAGACGACATTGCAGACATTTTTTGATGTTTGCAAGATGTGGGAGATCAGGAACGAAGAGGATTTCAAGTATAATTCGCACGAGGGTTTAATTACTTTCACGAATGGCAGTTCGATTCTGTTAAAAGATTTATTCTTGTATCCGTCAGATCCGAATTTTGACAGTTTAGGCAGTTTGGAAATTACTGGAGCGTTTATTGATGAGGTTAATCAGATCACATTCAAGGCGTGGAGCATTGTTAAATCGAGAATCAGGTATAAGCTGGATGAGTTTGATTTAATACCGAAGATATTAGGGACATGCAATCCGAGTAAGAAGTGGGTATATCAGGAATTTTATAAACCTTGGGAAGAGAAGAAGCTGGAGCCGGAGAAGAAGTTCATTCAAGCATTGGCAGTAGATAATCCGTACATTTCAAGGCATTACATAAATAATCTAAAGAGCATTAAAGATAAGGCTACGAGAGAGAGGTTGCTGTTGGGCAATTGGAACTATGATGATGATCCGGCTTGTTTGTTTGACTACGACACGATTTGCGATTTGTTCACCAATAAAGCGATTAAGAGCAAGGATAAATATATTACCGGTGATGTGGCGAGAAAAGGCAGAGATAAGATGGTGATTATTTATTGGGAGGGATTTCAGGCAAAAGAAATAATGATTTTGGATTATGACATTAAGAAAAGCACGAGCAAGTCAGCAGAGTGGATTATCAACTACGCCAAAAAGAAACAAGTTAGGCATTCGCATATTATTTTGGATGAGGACGGTGTGGGTGGTGGCGTAGTCGATCAGATTGACGGTTGTGTTGGTTTCGTTAATAACTCCCAAGCCATACAGCCAGACGAGGTAAAGCAGGACAAGACTAAAACTGTTAATTACGCCAATTTAAAAACCCAATGTTATTTCAAACTTGCTCAGGTAGCTGAAGAAGGCAAAATCGGGATAGATGATCCGAGAGACAGTGAAATAAAAAGATTGTTAATCGAGGAGCTGGAGCAGGTCAAGCAGAAGAATGTTGATAAAGATGCAAGGATATCATTGGTTGATAAGGACGTGATTAAAGAAAACATCGGACGGTCACCAGATATTGCCGATGCCTTGATGTTCAGAATGTATTTCGAAATTGCCAAACGGCCAGTGCCGAGAATTATAACATTATGACTTGGATAAAAAGACAGATATTAAAATTGCTATTGCGGGCAGTGAATAAAATTGGGGGCAAGTTAAGAGTGGCAGTAGCTAGGAGAGCTGATATTTATGCCCGGGTTTATCGTGATGGCAAATGGAGTGAGAGGAAGATGTTAAAGCGAGGACTAAGATTTAAAAATCATTTTATAAAAAAGTAAACATATGATTTTAGTTATTGAAAACAAACTTGAAAAATTAATCAACAAGGTTTTGTTCTTTGCGGTGGTGCTTACCAATTCTTGCGAGGAATGGATAATCGATAAGATAGACGATCAGTCATTGAATCTGGGAGAGTATGTCGGCTGGGGGACAGGCACAGGCACCATGTCAAAAAACAACAGCACCTTGTTTAATGAATCAAGCGAAGCGAGAGTATTGGCCACAAGGTCGCAACCGCAATCTGATCAGATTCAGTGGGTTTCAATGCATACGGCCAATGCAACCAAGACTATTACCGAGGCGGGGCTATTTACGGCCATTACGGCTGGAAATTTGCTCATCCACGGCGATTTTGTGGGCATCGGGTTAAATACAGGGGATAAGGTGGAATTTACCATAATTCTTGAGATTCAATGATATGGAAGCGATTTTAGGCATAAGCCAGACATCGGTTAATAATTGCTCAACTATAGTCGGGAGTACGTGGCATCAGGGCATTGTTATTCCGGCCGGAATGAAGAATATTTGCAAGATTGATCTGCATGCTTTGGGGTCGCCTAATGTGGCAGATATGGCCATAGCAATTAAAGACAGTTTAACCGGACCCGAGTTGTATGCTCAGGCCATACACTTTGGTCATGAAGGTTGGAATGAGTTTTGGCTCAATGATGTATTTCCAGTCACGCAGGGCAAGACATACTACATTAATTTGCAAAGGCCGGGAGCAAGTTATATGAGCTGGGGCAAAAACGTGGGAGGCAATCCGTATCCGGATGAAATGTCATATATCGGCACATCACCGCACGCATCCAATGATTTCGCATTCAAGGTTTATTACACCGAGCCGGTGATTAAGCAGTCGATAGATGTTGTGGGTAGTGGTGTTGTTGCTATGAGCCAAATCGCCACAAGATTTAAAAATATGAGCGTAGCAATTTTTGGTACGGTCAGCGTGATTCCGATTAGGTTTTATCAGTTGGTGTTGAGTAAGGGATTATATACGATAGTTAAATTAAACACTTTTGCCAAGTTATTTTCCAGTGCTAGAAAAAAGATATATGAGGTTACGCAAGGGGCAAGAGAATTTTTTATAAAATCAAAATCATGAGAATAAATATTGAGACAATCAAAGGGGATGAGAAGTATGATTTGGTATTTCATTTGAATGATTTTAATGGTAATCCAATCAATCTTAATAGCGTATCGGAGATTAAGTTTAAGGTGCAGAAAAAAGGAGAGAGTGTTTTGAAATTTGAAGGAGATATGTCAGTGGTGGACGGAGTGGAGGGTGAGGTTAAGTATACGGTCGTGACTGGAAACTTTGACGAGATTGGCAAGTATTATGCCGAAATCGAAGCAACATTTGAAGACGGTCAAAGAATTACATTTGACGACATTTTAATAAATGTAAAAAGCGATTTGCCAAAATAACATATGGGATTTTTAAAGTCATTATTTAATTGGGGAGAGAAGATGGTGCCGTATTCGTTTTTTGTGAATTCGGGAATCATGTCATCAATCGTTACACGTTCCGATGCTTTAGATTTTTATAAGTCATGGGTTTACGCTTGCGTGGCCAGACGTTCGATGGGATTGGCGCAGATAGAATTCAAGCTTTATCGGCTCAAGAGCAATGGAGAAGTAGAAGAGGTGTTGGAGCATGAATTGCTGGAATTGTTATATCGGGTTAATCCGGAAATGACTAAGTATAATTTTTTACAGTTGAGTTGCGTATATCGAGATTTATTGGGAGCCAGCCCTTGGATATTGTCAAAGACAAATCCGAGCGATAAGTATCCAAGTAATTTATTCATAGCTAGGCCGGAGTTTTTTAAAGTAGAGCGGGATGATAGCGGTCAGGTGCTTGGGTATGTTTATGAAATAGGATCGTACAAGCGCACATTCTCAAAAGAGGAAGTCATATTCTTGAAGAATTATAATCCGAAGAATCCAGACAAGGGCATTGGAGTTATTGAAGCAGTCAGGCAGACGGCCGAGAATGATGACTTCATGATGCAATCGAATAGCAATTTATTAAAGAACGATGCCCGGCCGTCAGGATTTTTGGAAATTGATGGCAATGCCAGCAAGGGATTGATTAGCCGGTTAAAAAAGGAATTCAGGCAGAAGTTTCAGGGTTATGAGAATTCATACCATGTGCAGGTGCTTGAAGGAGGTATGAAATTCAAGCCCGTTACATTACCCCCGAAAGATTTGGATTTCATTGAGAGTCGGAAGATGAACCGGGATGAGATATTGTCGATCTTCGGAGTACCAAAGCCGATACTGGGAGTTTTTGAAGATGTAAACCGAGCCAGTGCAGTTGCGGCTGAATATGTGTTTAATAAATGGACATTAGAGCCGTTGGCCAATGAATTAATGGAGCAGGTCAATGAGTTCTTGGTGCCGATGTTCGGATCTGATTTGTGGCTTGATTTTGAACCCTTGGCCAAAGCGGACGAGGAATTGGACTTAAAAAGAAAAACCGAGGGGTGGAACAAATGGTTGACCACGAATGAAATCAGGTTAATGGACGGATTACAGCCGGTTGCGGGAGGTGATTATATTTATCTGCCATTGTCTAGCATGCCGTTAATCGGCGGTGAAAAGAAAGAGGTTATTAAAATCAAGGCGGTAAAACTGAACAGGGTAAATCTGAAAACACAGGAATATGTAAAGAAAAGACTTTTAAACAGAAACTTAAAAATAAATAGACTAGCTGAAAAAGCCACCAATAAAATCATGAGCAATTTGGTTGGCAATAAACAGGTGGTTTTAAAAATAGTCACAAAGAATAACCGGTTGACCGAAGAACAGAAAGAGAAATTTTATAAAGACCGCATGGCAAATGAAACAAAGCTTGAAGGCTTATGGAAAAGTAAAATGACGGATTTTTTCATTGAGCAAAAAAAGAGATTTATTGATTCATTGGAAAAGAGCGAGCAGGACAAGGTGGAAAATAAAAGCGTAAGCAAAACGGATGAGGTAACAGCTACAATTCAAATCATTAATCCTTTGTTGTATGAAACGGTCATGACTGGAATTGCTGGAGCAAGTGCCCTAATCGGGGAAGACATGATTATGGACATGGATTTTATTAAGGCGTGGCTAGATAAAGTGAGCGAAGAGATAGGCGAGAGCATTACCGAGACAACTATTGCCGAATTTGAAAAAACAATGAAGGAGGGAGTGACGGCCGGTGAGAGTTTGAGCGAATTAAAGGATCGGGTGGAGAAAGTCTTTGATTTTGCGGTTGAGTATAGAGCGGAACTTATTGCCCGCACTGAAACATCAAGGGGTGTAGCAGAAGCTCATCGACAGACATATGAGCATTACGGTTTTACGGATGCGGAGTGGCTGTTGTCGCCGGATGCATGCTCAACTTGCCAAGACAAAGCTAGTGGTAGTTGGACGATTAAAGATATTGCAGGACAGATTCCTGTACATCCGAACTGCAAATGCGATTTTACTCCATTATAAATAACTTATAAATCATATGAGCGAAACAATAAAAGAAATAAAAGAGAAGAGAGGCCAAAAAGATTTTGATTTAAATGTCATGATCAGAATCAAGGCTAAGGCAGATATTAAAATAATCGAGGAGAAGGACAACCAATCGCAGGGAGTTGTCGAGGCTTATGTATCCATTTTCGACAATATCGATTTAGTTGGAGATATTATTCGGCGTGGTGCTTTTTCCGAGAGTTTAAACGCAAAAATGCCGAAGGGAGTTTGGATGCATAATTGGGATGAGCCGATTGCCAAGACCTTGAAGGCTTTTGAAGATGAAAAGGGTTTATTTATCCGAGGTCAGTTTAATTTGGAAACCCAGCGAGGCAAAGAGGCATATTCTGATATCAAGTTTGGAATAATTGATGAGTTTAGTATCGGCTTCAAGATATTGGATTACGAATGGGACGAGCAGGACAATCGCATTATAAAAAAAGTTAAGTTGTACGAATGGTCGCCGGTATTAGCTGGAGCCAATCCAGCCACAGAGTTGGTGAGCGTAAAGGACGATAAGAAAGAAGAGAAGATGATTGATTTTGTGGAAGTTGATAATCAAGGGAAAACGGTGAAACTGTTTTATAAGGGCGGTGAAAAACAAATTATAAAAATGAGCAATAAATATATAGCTTATTTATCATCCCTTGGCGAAGAAGGGAAAAAGGTCGATTCTCTTGCGGACAATAAAGTTCTCCGCATTAGGCAAGTAGTCAAGCAAATTGACAAAGGAGCGGAGTATTTGCTTCGCATAATTAAAACTTAAAAAGAAAATATATGGATCCAAAAGAAAAGCAAACCCAAGTCATGGAAGTGACAATGGAGGCATTAAAAGGCCTTATCGCTGACGGCGTTAAAGAAATAGTCGGCGATTTAAAAACGGAAATCTTGAAAGAAACTCGGGAGGGACTTAGAGAGTTCAAGGTGGTAACCGATGACGAGAAAATTGAAAAAGCGGCTCAATTCGTCAAGGATGTATGCCTTGGCAATGTTGAGAAGGCAGTCAGTTCCGGCAATACGTCTTTCGGTTATACGGTTCCGGTGGAATTGGCAGATTATATCTTGACCAAGAAAGACAAGATTTCCAAGATTAGAAAGCTGGCATTTGTGTTTCAGCTTTCCGGTGAGTTCCAATTGCCGATGGAAGGCACTGGCGTTACCGCCTATTGGGTTGGTGAAAATCAGAACATCACCGACAGCAACCCGACAATCGACAAGAAGAACTTGTATGATTATTATTTGGCGGCTCGTGTCTTGATTCCTCGCAAGCTTTTGAACACTTCGGCGTTCAATATCATCAACTATATTGGTGAGTTATGTTCAAGGAAGTTGAGAGATACCGAGGAAACCACATTTGTGGCCGGTGATGGTAGTGGGAAACCTACCGGGATTAGGAGTGCTAGTTTCGGGTCGATCAGTCAGGCGTTAGCTGAATTCAAATACTTGGATTTGGTTAACTTGTATTATGAGTTGCCAGAGCAGTATCGCCAAAATGCGGTGTTTATGACATCAAGCATGGGGATGAAAAAGCTTAGAGGCTTGCAGGATTTGCAGGGCAATCCGATTTTTGATGTACGTGATCAGACCATTTTTAATCGTCCAGTGATTGAAAGTGCGGATATTCCGGCAAATTTGGGAGTTGGCATGGATGAAACCGAGATATTGTTCTTTGACCCATGGTACTACTGGATCAAGGATGGAGAACAGATGTTTGTTGATACGGATAAGAAAATCGCCACCTTGCAGACAGAGCTGGTTGTGGCTGAAGCTGTTGACGGTGTCTTCACCTTAGCCGATGCCGGCAAGAAATTGTCAGGCGTTAAATAAGTAATTACCCCGCCCTCTTTTTTCGCATGGGGAGGAAGAGGGCGGGAAATTATATAAATTAAATAGCAATTTTATGGCAAACGACAAAGACAAAGATTCAAAGAACGCTCCCGAGGACGAACAAAACGGCCAAGGAGAGAATGATAAAAAAGAAGGCAAAGAAAAAGCCAAAAAAAGCAAATTAGTCAGAGTCATCTTCAATAAAAGCTACACCCCTTATGTTAAGGGAGAAATGGCCGGACTAGAGCCGGATGTAGCCGAGAAGCTGATTGAGGACAAGATTTGTTCCAAGGCTTAAATGCTTTATGCCAGTCCCGATAGGTTCGGGATTGGAATAAGATTTTTAAGAAAAAGTATATGATCATATCAATTGATGAATTTAAAACATATTTTGGCATAGAGACTGATGACGATGATGAGGCTATTGAGTTGATCTTGTCAGGCGCTATCGGGTGGGTTGAGTCTATGTGTTCGAATAAACTTGAAGAGATTCAATGCGTTGAATTATTTGATGGAGAGTCAGAAGAGTTTTTTTTAGAGAACACCATAAATATTACGGAAGTTAAAGTTGAGCAATTCTCAGAGAGCAGTTGGGTGGAATTGGATTCGTCCATGTACAGGGTTTATGCCGGTGAAGGAATAATTAGGATTAATAATCTGGTTTATGGCGAGTTAAATTACAGGGTAAGTTATAAAGCTGGATTTAAAGATTCGGTGCCGGAAGATTTGAGATTGGCAATACTGAAGCTGGCCGGCAGATTGTGGAATAAGCGCAAGAGCGATGGTGTGAAGAATGAAAACTTGGGAGATGCCGGAGTTGCCTGGGAGGAATATTTAAATGACGAAGTAGCCAAAGTATTTGGTAAATATCGCAAATATAATTTATGAGATTTGTCTTTGAAAAAAGGATAATGGTTTATCGACTGGCAAGCGATCAGGCCAAGAGAAAGGAAGAGTATCAATATTACGGTGATATCAAGGGGGTAATCATGCCGATTAAGGCCGAGGATTTGATTTTAAGCGAGGGTAACCCGGCCAAGATGTACAAGTTGTATGCGGATTTCAATGCAGACGTGAAAGAAACCGACAAGCTGGTTTGCGATCAGGTTGATTATGTGGTGAAAAACGTTAAAAAGTTAGAATTTCGGGCATTGTCCAGAATGGAGGCAATTATTCATAAGCCTAATAATTAATATGGCATTTGAGATACATTTGGAAAATTTAAACGATATCAGAGAAGTGTTCAGGAAGTTCCCGCTAATAGCCAACGAGGAGATTCAAAGCGGATTGGAAAGAGCAGGCAAGTTGGTGACCCGCATTGAAAAGCAGGAAGTTCCGATCGGAGTGACTAATCAATTAAGGCAGAGTATTGGCATGAGACTGATACCGAACAATGTGACAATTGCCCCGAATAAGAATTATGCCATTAATGTTCATGAAGGAACGAGACCACATTTTGTACCAGTAAACAATCCGAGGGACCCGCTCCGGATTTGGGCGATAAAGAAAGGGCTTAATCCGTATGCGGTGCAGAAGTCGATTGCCAAAAAAGGCACGAGACCGAATCCGTTTGTCGAACGGACAGTGAGCAAGGCAGAAGGAGAAACAAGGCAAATATTTTCACAAGTTTTAGAAAACATAATCAAACGCATATGAGAACGCAAATTTTAAACGCCATTTATACCAAGCTGTACAATATCGATGGCATCGAGGAGGTGTTCAAATACAATAAAGGTCATTTTAACAAGTTTCCGTCAGCGGTGATTTTAGGGAGTGAGAATTCTAAAGTGCGGGAAAGCGTTAAGACTATTAAAAAGACTTATAAATTCAAAGTGCAGATATTGCAGGAGGTAAACGAGGACGGCCGAGGACAGAAGGACGGAGAAGATGTTTTGATATCAATTGGCGATCAGATAGATGATGAGTTTGACCGGGACGATACATTGGGCGGGGTTTGCGATGATGTGGCAGTTACCAGTTCGTTCGCCTGGGAGGATCGGGAGTTGCTTATGAGAATTCTGCAATTGGAAATAGTTTGTATCAAGCTTAAACAATTAACATAACCATATGTCAATCAAAAAATCGCAAATTGAGGACAAGAGCATCCGTCCGACCAAGCCGGACACTTTGACGGAGTTCAATTATCCTGATCACAAGATAACAATCAAGGCTTCAGATAAAGAAGAAGCCGATAAAAAATTAAAAGAATTAACTAAAACCATATGAGCGAAATTTTAAAGCGAAGATACAATATCGGGATTGGCAAGGAAACATCCCGGGGGACAAAAGCCACTCCCAAATATTGGCTTAAGCCGTTAAGCGAAGAATACAATGACAAGATTGAAGTTGTGGCCAGTGAGCGGGCTTTCGGAGTCATTGAAGACAGTGAGGAGATGGTGGTTAAAAAGAAATATTCAGCCGGAAAGATTTCTGGAGAAGTGTTTGATAAAAGTTTCGGCTTATTTCTCTTGGGAGCAATTGGTCAAGTATCCAGCGTATCCAAGGCGGAAGATTCGAGCGTTTATGATCATATCTTTTCCGTTTTGCAGTCGGCCAAGCACCCGACCTTAACGGTTGAAGTTAAGCGAGGCGATAATGAGCAAAAGGCATACCCGAATTGCGTGATTGAAAGTTTAAAAATTGAGAGCCAAGCTAACGAGTATGTAAAATTTGAGGCACAGCTCAAGGGTAAGGCGGGGAGCGTATCGGACGGCATACCGGGCTATGAAACCGAGAACTATTTCATGGGCAAAGACGTATCGGTTAAATTGGCTGATAATCTGGCCGGACTGGACGGAGCTACTCCGGTCGATGCAAGAAAAATTGAGATCAATATTGCCAAAAATATTGAAGAGGACAAGAGGCTGGGAACACATGAGCCGAATGATTATTTGAATAAGGAGTTTTCGGTTGAGGGTACGCTGGAGATTCTGTTCAGGGATACAACGCTTAAAAATTGGGCTTTAAACGGAAGCAAGAAAGCCTTGCGAATTGATATTGTTGATACTTCGACTACTATCGGCATATCTTCTCATCCGTCACTTCGTTTCGACTTGGCAAAGATCAAGTTTAAGGATCCAGTTGAGGGCGGAGATAATAACGATATCGTCAAGGTGACTGTCGGATTCAAGAGCCTTTATTCATCGTCAGAAGCCAAAAGCATTGAGGCGATACTTACTAATTTAGAAACCAGTTATTAATCAAAAAATATGACAGTATTAAAAGATTCAAGAGTTACAAAAAGCTTAATTCTGCCGGAGAGCGGAATTGCGGTAAAAATTAAAGATGGTTTATTGGCCAAGGATTTGGAAACGATAGAGGCGGAAAAATCCGATTTCAGAAAGATGATCGCCATGATCACAAGAATAATTGAGGATTGGAATGCGGAAAATGAAAACGGCGAAAAACTTCCGATTGATATAAATTCAGTCGGTTTGCTTGGTTTTACGGATCTCAAGTTTATTCAAGACAGCCTTTCATTTTTAAAGGATTTTTTAGTGAAAACTCCGAATTAGTTTATAAGATCAAGCAGTGTGTCCGGCATGGGATATGGAATGTGGAATCAATTAAGTTTTTCCTGTGTCATGAGATGGGCTGGACTGAAGAGGAGTTTTTAAATCAAGACGTGAGATTCATTAGGGGGTTGTTAGTTTTCATTACCGAGGTAAAAAATAAAATGAATGGAAAATAAAGAATTACAAATTATACTCAAAGCCGTTGATAACGCTTCAAGCGAGATCAAGAAGGTGGGGCAGGCTATGGATTCGATGACGAATAATGTTAAGCAGTCATCGGATTCTTTTGGCATGATGGCCAAAGCGGTGGCGGTTGGTAATTTGGCCTATAACGCATTGGCCGGTGTGATTACCCGAGTAGCCAGCGGTTTTTCTGATTTGATAAAAGAAAGCATTGGATTGTCGGGTCAGCTTGATCAATCAAAGGCGGTTATTTATAAGCTGGGTGAGAATAATCATTGGACGAAACAGCAGATTGACGGACTGGTCAAAAGCATTAGGGATGAGAATAAGGATATGTTGACGGCAATCGATCTGACCAAGACCGCTATCATGACCAATATGAATGAAAAGCAGGCTTTGGAATTGGTGGCCAGAGGTCGGGATATAGCGGCCGCATCGAACAGAAATTCAAACGAGGCAATCAAAGACATGATGCAGGCAGTGGTTAAGCTTAGGCCGGAACTGATGAGTAATTACGGCATTGAAATAAACTTGATTAAAGTATACGGAGATTTTGCCAAAAGTTTGGGCATTAAAACCAGCGAGATGACATATGCCCAGAAAACGCAAGCCATGTACAATGCGGTTGTGGCTGAAGCAACCAGAATGCAGGGGTCATATCAAGAGGCTATGGGCAGTTGGTATAAATTATCCATGTCAGTTAAAGACGGTATGGTGAGTTTGAAGCTTATTTTGGGAGACCTATTGGATGATGCCATGAAACCGTTAATCGGAGAAGTTTATAACGCAATCAAGGTATTTAGAGATTGGGCGTATACGGATGACAATGAAGTAAATCCGAAGCTGAAAGAAATGGCGCAGATAATCGGGACATCGGTCATGACGGCTCTTAATCTCTTAAAAGTTACGGTTAGCGAAGTGATTGATGTTTATAGAAAGTTGTCGCAGATAATCAAGGAGGGCATTGATATTGTTACGAAATATAAAGGATTGCTGGATATTTTCAAGGCATCATGGAATAACATTGCCTTGGTTTTCAGGGAGAACTTGTTGCCGGAATTAAAGAAGTTATGGGATGCACTTCAACCGCTTATGCCGTTTATGGAAACATTTGCCAAGATTATTGGAGTGATATTACTGGGTGCTTTAATTGCGGTTACAAAGTTGATTGAAATCAGCTTGATTGCGTTGATTCAGGGTTTAACCATTGCCATTCAGAAGGCTATTGAATGGATTAATGCATTCAAGGCCGGATGGGACAGCGTGACTACGATTATATCCAAGGTTGTCGATGGCATTGATAACTTGATCAATAAAATAAAGAGCTTGAATGTGGTGGCCAGTGCCAAAAATGCGGTTAGCAATTTTATGGGTTTTGGGGGAGCAAGAGCGGGCGGAGGTTCGGTATTCGGCGGTCAGGCATATCTAGTCGGCGAACAGGGACCCGAATTGTTCGTGCCGGGATCAGGCGGGAATATAGTCCCGAATAGCAGACTAGGGAGCGGAATGAGTGTGGTTTTGAATATTACCGGCAACACTTTTTTGGATAGGCAGTCGGCGGAAAAGATTGGAGATATGATGATTAAGAAACTTAAAGCAAGCAATTTGCTCGGTTGATATGAATATTGCAGTCAAAATAAATAATACAGACAGGACTGGTTTGATTGATTGGGAAAGTTTTGCCATTGAGGACAATATCAATGAACAGCCGAATCTATGCAATTTTACAATCAAGGTTTACGAGGGGCAGAATTATAAGCCGGAAATTAGTGACATGGTAGAGGCTTTTGACGGAGCAATAAAAATATTTGCCGGAAAGATTATCAGGGTTGGTAATTATGGAGAGGGTGATGTTACTTTTTTTGAGATTGAGGTCAAAGATTACACTTTGGATTTGGATCGGATATTGGTTATTGAAAGATTTGAGAATAAGACAGTCAGGCAGATTATTGAATATATTGTTGTGAATTATTTGGCAGGTGTCGGCATTACTTATAATCATGTTAATTGCGATTTGGATATCAGCGTAGTGGCGTTCAATAACATGAGCGTGAGCAAATGCTTATCCGAATTGTGCGAGCTGTTCAATTACAGCTGGTATATCGATTATGACAAAGACATTCATTTTTTTTCCAAGAACGATGAACCGGCACCATTTAATATTACTGATGCAAGCACGAATTTTATTAAGGACAGCTTGCAAATCGAGAATGATTTGAGTCAGTTACGCAATGTGGTAATTATCGAGGGCGGAGAGATTACTTCAGATAACATGAGAACCAAGACCCATGACGGTGATGGCATTCAGAAAAGTTTTGCGACTGATTATAAATATTCAAAAAAGCCGATAGTTAAAGTGAATAATGTTGACGTAACGGTGGGAGTAGAATTCCTAAATAATGACACAGATTTTGTCTGCTTGTGGAGTTACAACGAGAAATACATCAGGTTTGTTAATCCGCCGGTTAGCGGTGCGAAGATTGATGTTATTGGCTATTACTTGATTCCGATTATGGCGCAGGTAGAGGACAATGCCAGCATTGGAAAATATGGACGGTTTGAATTTAAGAAAATAGATAAGAGTATTAAAACCACCGAAGAGGCCAAACAGTATGGCGAGGCTCAATTATCGGCTTACGCAAACACGATCAGAGAGGGTGGATTCAGGACGTACGACAGCGGGTTGAGTTCCGGCCAGACGATCAGTGTGAAACTAACCAATCGGGGCATAGATGAAAGTTTTTTGATCATGCGAGTGAGTTTGAAAATGTTTACGGCCGATCGGGGAGAATGGATGGTTGAGCTGGCAACCTTGAGGACATTGGGCATGATCAGCTTTTTGCAGAGTTTATTGGTTGGAGAAAATAAAAAGGTGACATTGAATGAGGATGCAGTTTTAAAGAAATATTACCTGGATTATCAAACAATAGAAGTCAGGGAGCAGATCGGTCTGGTTGGAGAAATGATTGATCATCAGGATATAGAAGTGCTGGAATCTATCGAAAAGGATCCATTTGGTGAAAATGTTAGGCCGGAGTTTGTGCTTTCGCCGTATATTCCAACTGGCCATGGTGACCCACATAGAGAGTTTTGCCTTGATGTATCAGAATTAAGTTAAAAATATGATTTATAAAAAGACTAAAGAAAATATTGCAGTTGTCGGCGACATTACCGCCCAGTTTTACGATCAGTCAGGACTTACAAAAACGCAGATAGTTTGGAATCGATTAGTGGAAAAAATGCGGGCTAAATACCCGGGTATTATGAAGTTTTATATTTTAGGCAGACTGGTAAATGAGCAAAGGCGGTTTAACGTAATTTGCAATGCTGGATTCAATGCTTTAATCAAGCGATTAGTTGGCGATATAACATACACCGGCCATTTGAATAAGGCATTGCTTGGAGACGGCGCAGGAACAGCCGTTGCAGGTGACACACAATTAATCAATGAGGCATATCGCAATGATATGGCCAGCGGGACAGATAATAATAACATCGTTTTGCTCACCGCATTTTTTACCGAGACAGAATGCGCCGGAACATTTACCGAATTCGGGAATGTGATTGACGGAGGCGTTGGTGTAAATACAGGAAAGATATGGTCGCATCTAACCGGCTTGAACTGGGTTAAAGATAGCAATACAGTTTTGGTTATTAGCCAGAAGTATACATTTACAAGCGTATGATTTTGAAATTATCAATAAATGTTAAAGATAAACTTGAGGCCTATGATATTGTCAGTCGGTTGAGTTTTAGGCATGAGTTGGTGGAAGCTGAATTTGGAAAACATAAGGAGGCATTTGATAAAGAAAATCAACCAGCATATTTTTTGAAAGATAAACAAAAGAACATCGCTAAGTTTAAAAATTATGAGTTTGGAAAATAAGAAAAAACAAGAGAAGCTTTTTGCCTTTGAGATTAATGCGATTTTGAGGGCAATCAGGACTTTGGCAACAAACATAATCGCATTGAATAATCGGCGGACTTGGGAATTTATTAGTTCAGGTAGTCAGGCGCTTTCCGGTTCCGGATACGGCGCATCGCATAACTATACTGCTCCCGACAATGCCAATTTCGCTATTATCGATGTGTATTATGGAGCGGCTAGCGGATGGCCTAATCAAAACAGGACCCAGCTGATGGTTGCCCGAAATGGTGCGACTTACGCCGAACAAAGGAATTACAGTCTTTATTCCGGTTCAAGTTGCTTGCAGGTAAGCGCCAGCTGGAGCGGTAACACCGTATCAATCGGAACGTACTGGACGAGTTCTATCGCTTGGGGAGGAGCTTCAAACGTGTCGTTTTATACATAAAATATATGGGAGTTTTATCATTAGTCGGAATAAAGCAAGACAGCATGCTCGACAATACCATTGTTGAGAATCTTATCGATAGATTAACCGCGGATGCGAACAACGGGCAAGCGGTTATTAGCGTTGCCAACGGCGCAAATTTTGACGTTGGTGAAATGGTCATCGTCTATGACTGTGAGAATAATTTCGAGACAGCGGTAGTACAGAGTAAAAATGGAAATAATTTAACCATGACTCAAAACTTGGCCAATTCGTATTTGAAGGGATCGATGATTGGCAAATATCTTGGGGTGCTGGATACGAGCAGTGGAGGCAAATACTTGAGGCCTATCGCCCCCGAGCTGGGAACCGGTGCGGATGGTGCTTTTGTCAGCACAGGCAATGCTACTTGGTCGGCCGAGAAAAATTATACAAGCGTTTTGATCAGGAACGGTCACACGATAACCATCAGTGGAAACTTTGAGGTTAAATGCCAGGGTTCTTTTGAAATCGAGGCAGGAGGCAAATTGTCAGCCAAAGGTCAGGGGCATGGCGGAGGCTATGGCGGTAATTACGGTACTAGCGGTGCAGGAAATGGCGGAGGCGGAGTGTATCAGCTCAAGAATACAGGTCACGGAGGAGGTGGTGCCGGAGTGGCATCTGGCACGGAAGCGGCCGGAGGCGGAGGCGGTGGATACGGATCAAACGGCGGAGACGGTATTTATTCGAGCAATTATAACGACAGAGGCGTTGGTGGTATTCCTTATAATGATTCGGCGATGACTAATAAGACGGTTGGATATCTCATGGGGTCAGGCGGTGGCGGTGGCGGTTCGGCATTGTCTATTTCAGGATCTGGCGGAACGGGTGGAGGAATAATTAGGATCAGTTGCAGAAACTTGATTGTTAATGGCGAGATTGATTGCGATGGCAATCCGGGAAGCGATGGAAATACCACATCCTATAAAACCGGCGGAGGAGGCGGAGGAGCGGGTGGTACGATCATGATCGTATGTTTACTGGGAGCGACATTCGGAACAAATTTGATTCACTCCAGAGGAGGAGCGGGCGGTCAGGGCAGAAACGGTTCAACTCTGGGTTATTATAATGGCGGGGCAGGCGGAAATGGCAGAATTAGAATTGAGGCTGGCAGTTTGTCAGGGACAACCAATCCGGGTTACGGAACCGGCTTTGCTGGCGGTGCAAGCGGGAGGATGAAGTATGGCTGGTATGTAACCAAGGAGATTTTAACCGGCGTAGAATCTATCATTGCCAATTGCATCATCAAGCAAAATGTTACGATAAGCCAAAATTTAAGCAGTCTGGCGATTTCCGGCCAAGCTAATGCAATCATAACCAGTGCAAGTTCATTTGAGGTAGGCGATACGGTAATTATCAAAGAGGGCAATAAGTTGGAAATAAAGAAAATATCAAGCATTAATGTTAATACTTTGACTTTTGACAGCAATATGGAGAATGCCTATACGGTGGCCGGTTCTGTCATTCGTATCGATGTGCAGGGTTTTGCAAGCTTGGTTTTGCCGGGGCAAAATGAAAATTTTGAGGAGATGGAATTAAGAGAGGTTACGGATATCGGGAGCAGTCAGTATGAGATAACTTTTTCCAAATCTGTCAGGATCAACGGCGATGATAGAGGCGGTAGCAGATTGGTCGGAATGGTAAGATTGAAAGGGAAAAAGACCGGCGAGACGGACAATGTTTCAGTCACGCAAATAAATTGGATTTGGTTTTAATAATTAATTTATCAATATGGATTACACAAAAGAGCTTTTATTATCAGTGGCGACAATATTAGTCAGTACCGGGGTAGCAGTCATTCAGAATAATGCTTGGCAAGGAGTGGTCTTGCTTATGATTGGGGTGGTCGTATTTGTCGGTCGAGGATTCTATAAAAAATATTTTAACGATTAATCTATGGACAAGCTGGATTTGATACTTGATAAAATCAAGGACTTGAAGGACGACAATACGTCTGATCATCAGGGAATTATAAAGAGGCTGGATTTGACCAACGGCAATGTTGCCAAGAACACGGCTTTCCGGATTGAGGTTTCGACCACGATCAGGAATCTGAAGTGGTTTTTGGGATTGGTTGGCATCGGGAATATCATTAACTTAGTATATTTATTTTCAAAACACTAATATGCAAAAATCAAAATTTATAATGATTCACCATTCGGCCGTTTCACATGACCGGAATCCGGATCAGTTCGATGCTAACAATAAGTATCACAAGGCTCAATGGAATTTTAAAAGTTCGCTTGGGTTTTATCTCGGCTACAATTACGAGATTGCGAGGTCAGGATTAAAGAGGCAGGCAAGGCAAGACGGAGAACGGACAGCGGCGTGTTATCAAAATAATATGAATAGCGGGCAATGCATTCATGTTTGCTTGGACGGCAATTTCGATATTGAAAAGCCGGAACCGGAGCAGATTTACGCCTTGCGTGATTTGCTTAGGGCATTGGTTAAAAAGCACGGCATCAACAAGGACAATATTGTTTTTCATTGCGCTTACGCTCCGAAGTCTTGCCCGGGCAAAAATATGGACATTATGTTTGTCCGCAGTCTGGTAAGTTCGAATGTTATCAAGAAATAGGGCAGAAAAGCGTTGAACCTTGGCAGAAATTCAGGCTCTTGCCAAGGTTTTATTACTACGTTAACATCCTCCGCAATATGGAAAATATTACAAAGGAACAATTTAATGCTTATGAGGAGGTCAGGATTTCGGGCATGACCAATATGTTTGATACGCATAAAGTCACGGAGTTGAGCGGTTTGGATAGAAAGCAGATTTTAACGATCATGGCTAACTATTCAAGGTTGAAGTTTAAATTTTCAAAGCAATGATAAAAAAGAGAAATCTAAAAGATGATATTCGTAATGGTACGAGCTTGCTTGAGATTATTGGCGAGAATATTGACTTGCATGCGGAGATGTTTGCTGGCTCATATTTTGTTGGCAAGGATCGGACGAAGAAGGAAATTATTAAAATCGTCATTAAGGATTTGCATAATAATCTGGAGAAGTATGAAAAATGAAAATAATAAAATTTTACTCGGGACAGGAATATTGAATTGGGACCGAGGCGAGAGAGTGTCAGACCGCTACGGATCGGTCAAGCTGTATTCATCTACACGGAGCGAAGAGACATTGCTATTCGATCAAGGTGAGGCTGGTCAAAAAGGAAGATTGATCGCCAGAGTGATTAAAAACCGCAAATCAAATCACATCGGGGATTTTTTTCATGGTTTATTTCCTGAAATGCCGGAAGTTGGCGAAGAGATATTGTTGGGAGTGGGGAAGCTGTTTTTTGAGGATGATGTTGTTGGTTTGAAGCCGGAAGACGGTAGGGAGACTTTCTGGCTTGATCCCAAGAAACTTTATCGGGCGCATTTTCAAACAGTTGAGTTATATTTTGAAAAATAATAATCTTATGATCAAATCAAATCTAAAACTAAAACCAGCAACCAGAAAGCAGACGTATAATTCAAGTCGAATCGGCACGGTGCATGCCAGCTTTGAAGAACTTAAAAAAGTCTTAGGAGAACCTCATAATTGCGCTAAGCCAGGGGAATGGGAGTCTGGCGATGGTAAGGTGAGGGTTGAGTGGGCTTTTTTAATTGGTGGAAAGCCGAGCATGCTTTTTACAATTTACGATTTTAAAAGTAGATGGCCGTTAGAGCAGATTGGTCAGTGGAGTTTGGGCGGTAAAAATCAGAAAGTTAAGGATCTGCTCTCATTAATTTTGAAAGTTGAATAGTCGTGCCTGAAAAAGAGCCATATTTTAAATGATTTTCTGATAAGGAAGGTCTTTTTTGTATTTTTATAGTTTTTTGATAAATAATGATAGTAAAATAGCCTGTAATATTAGTATATTTTAATGACTTGACTGGATGTTCTAAGTATCGTATACTTAAATTAAAGATTTATGTTTAGTATAAACTACATATTCATATGATAACAAGACAGGAGCTAAGTTTAAAAAACGAATGGTGGGTTAATGATGAATACCAATTGGACGAGGTAAAATGGCCAAGGCGTGATTTGTTTACATTAATAGAGAATAACCTTGATCATCCACTGATGCTGAATATTGTTGGCTTGAGACGAGTTGGCAAGAGCACAATTTTAAAACAATTAATTGGTAAATTATTAGATCAACAAGTAAAATCGACTAATATTTTTTATTTTCTTTTTGATTATTCTACACAGATACAAAAGCCGGAGTTTTTGGATGAAGTGTTGTCGGTGTATTTTAAAGATGTTATTAATAAACCAAGTTTATCACTTCAGGAAAGAGTTTATATTTTATTGGATGAAGTCCAATATATTGAAGATTGGCAGTCTATTCTCAAGCGGTATTATGATTTGTCCGGCAAAAAAATAAAGTTCATTGTTACGGGATCACAGAGCATTTTGTTAAAGGGAAAATTTAGGGAGAGTTTAGCTGGCAGAGTCTTTGATTATTATTTACCACCATTATCATTTAGAGAATTTGTCAGGATTAATCATGATAATGTTAAAATGACCGAGCAGTTTGATTTACTGAAGTTGCCAGAAATTTTTGGCGAGTTAAGTTCGTATGATGCGTACCATGGCGCTGAGATTGCTAAACTGAGTCGTGAGTATATAATAACTGGTCAATTCCCGGAGACTACTCATTTGCCAACAGTAGAGTCTAGGCATGAATATATTGTTGAGTCGGTTATTGGCAAAGTTGTTGAGGATTGCATCAGGATTTTTAACGTTGAAAAACCCGACGAATTTAAATTAATCGTTCGACATCTTCTAAATAACGTTAGTTCTATTTTTGAACAGACTAATATCGGCAGAGAGATTGCTTTGTCACGTGCGACCCTAGATAAGTATCTCGAGTATTTAAAAGAGAGTTATATTTTTGAAATATTATATAAGTATCACAAAAGTCCGATCAAGCGGGGCAGAATCTTAAAAAAGATTTATACGCCATGCGTGAATTTTACTTGTGCCTTAAATCATTATAAGGAAAGTCATCTTGACGAAGTCCCTCAAGCCTTTGGAAAAATCATAGAGAATGTTGTTTATAATGTCTTGGCTCAAAAATATAAAGGCAATAGCATGAATGAGGTATTGAGCTTTTGGCGACAGGGTGAAAAAGAGATAGATTTTTTGGTGAATCAAGGCGACAAGCAATTACCAATTGAGGTTAAATTTTCGAATAATATTAGTTCGAGAGACTTGATGCCGACTACTGATTATATGAGAAAGAAAAAAACCAATTTTGGAATTGTTGTCACAAAAAGTGAGTTGAGCAAAAAAGAGGTTAACGGCCAGACATTGTATTATATTCCGTATTATTTAATTCTATTAATGATATAAAAATATGATTAACATGAGTTTAATAAATAATTTCTTTCAGGTGTTTATTTCAGTGCTTTTTGTTCTACTATTATTTATAACAATATATTTATTAGGAAAAAAGAATAGTAAAAATGATTGTTTGGATAAAATAGATGAGTTATATTTAAAAATTAAAAATGATATTAATTATTCAATTGCTCCTGAATTTATTAATAAGTTGTCTCTTGGCGTGAATGATTTAATTGATCTTGCTGTTGAAGTTTGGCGTATTGAACAGCGTATTATAAAATCTGCTTCAAGCCTACCCGAACAACAGCTCAAGGGATTGGAAAATTCTGTCCAAAAATTAAAACGATATCTTTCAAAATATGACTTTGAAATTTTGGATTATAAAAATCAAAAATATAATGACGGCCTAAATCTTGATATTCTCTCAATTGAAAAGGATCTTTCCTTGGCCGAACCAGTTATAAAGGAAACGGTTGAACCAACTATATTGTGCAAGGGGCAAGTTGTTAGAAAAGCAAAAATTATATTAATTAACAATCATTAATTATATGGCTACTCAACAAAATATTTTAATAGGTATAGATCTTGGCACGACTAATTCATCTGTAGCTATAAATAATAAAGGTAATATTGAAATCGTAAAAAAGCCGGGAGGTGTGGAATATACGCCATCCATTTTTGGTTTTAATAATGCTAAAAATAAGGTGGTTGGGCAGAAGGCTTACGAGAGTTTTTATAAAGATGCATCCGAAGCAGAGATAAAAAATTATAAACCAGAAGTAAAGAGATTGATGGGTACTTCGGAAAAATTCCATTTTGAGAGAGCGAATCTAGAAATGGGACCGGAAGAAATTTCAGCTGAGATTCTTAAGAGCTTAAAAGAGGATATTTTGCGAAAATATAATGAATTCGATACCGTGGCCGCAGTAATCACAGTTCCAGCCGCTTTTTCTGTCTTGCAGTCAGAGGCAACTAAGAGGGCCGGTAATATTGCCGGATTCAAACATGTCGTATTACTGCAAGAGCCTATTGCCGCCGCTATTGCTTACGGCTTCGCTAATACTAAAAATGAAAACTGGCTTATTTACGATTTTGGTGGTGGTACATTTGATGTTGCTTTAATTGCCTCTAAGGACAGAGCTCTTTCAGTACTTGGCCACAATGGTGATAATTTTCTTGGGGGTAAAAATTTTGATTTAGAGATTGTAGATAAAATTATAGTACCAAAAATTTTAGAAAAATTTTCAATAAATAATTTTAACAGGGGTAATGAAAAATATAGTAGTGTTTTTTCTCAGTTAAAATTTTTTGCCGAACGAGCTAAAATTGAACTTTCTGAATATGAGCAAACTTCAATAATGATAGAGAATATTTGCAAAGATGATAATGATAAAGAGATATATTTAACTATTGATTTCACAAGAAAAGAGTTTGAAGAACTTATTAAATTAATGGTTGACCGAACGATAGAACTTTCAAAAGAAACATTAAAAGATGCTGGCATAAAGAGTAGCTCCGTGGCGAAGGTGGTTCTTGTAGGAGGTCCTACACAAATTCCTTATATTAGAGAAAGAATAGAACACGATCTAGGAATTACTGCCGATGCGTCAGTCGATCCTCTTACTGTTGTGGCAAGAGGCGCTTGTATTTTTGGGATCGGTCAAAAAATTCCAAAAGAATTTATTGAAGTTGAAGATAATAAATTAAAAAAATGCACACAATCATTATCACTAAACTTTGAATCGCTAACATCTGATACAGAAGAAACAATTAGTGGCATTATTGAAAATCTGAAAGACTCAGAAGATGAATATTATATTCAGATCCAATCAGATAGTGGCTTTTATAGTGGATCAAAAATTAAGTTAAAAAGCGGTAAATTTTTTGATACCGTTGCAGTAGAATCGAATAAATTAAATGTCTACTGGATTTATCTTTTTGATAAAGAAGGTAATTCTATCCCCGTTGATCCAGATTCATTTACAATTACTCATGGTTTGTCAGTTTCAGGGGCGCCTCTACCTCATTCGGTTGGCATTATAGTCGCCAAAAAAGACCATGTTAGAAATATTGCGACAAATATTTGCGAAAGAATTTTTGACAAAGGATCAATACTTCCTATAAAGAAGGTGCTTACTGATTATAAAACCTCAAGAAAACTTAAGAAAGGAGAGGAGAATAAATTGGATATTACTTTAGTGGAAGGTGAATCTGAAATTCCTGATAGGAATACTTATCTATGTGATTTAGGTATTAATGGCAAAGATTTACCGCATGATCTGCCCGAAGGAACCCCGATAGAATTATCGGTTGAGATGAACGAATCCCGTGAGGTTTTTGTGACTGCGTATATTCCGTTAATTGATCTAACTTTAAAAGCTCGATCAACTGCGCAAGATGAAACAGTAGAGGTTAAAACTATAGAATACGACCTAAACGTCCAAACAGAAAGAGCACAATCAGTTTCTGAAAATTGTTCTAATGAGGAAAAAATTAAACTCAATAATACAATTAGCTCAGTTTCAAATAGTTTAAAAAGTGCTCATATTGACGAAGATGAAAAGCGAAAAGCAAATAAACAGCTGAAAGACTTGAAGATGACTATTGATCGATTAGAAAAGGAAAAGGAGATGCCTCAGTTGATCAAAGAATTTAAAGAAAGTGTCGAGAGTACTCAAAAAGTAATTACTGAACTCGGAGATGATAAGGATAAGGTGCAACAAGAGGAGCATCTCAAAAAAATGAGTGAAGAGGGAGAAAAAGCTATTACAGATAACGATAAGACACTTTTGATTCGAGTAAATGAACAAATAAAAGATCTCGGCGCTAAAGCTTTTTTCTCAAATCCGGCAACATGGGTATATCAATTTCATCAGCTAATCGGTAGTGATAAGAAGTTTATTAATGAAAAAGAAGCTGGTTACTATACTGAAAAAGGAAGACGGGCGATAGAGCTTGGGGACATTGATGAACTGAAACGTTGTGTTCATAATTTATTATTATTGCTTCCTTCGGAGGATCAAGAGACGATGAGGAATAATCTCTCGGGAATCACACGTTAATTTATGCTTACTACACTTAAAAATAACGCCTATCACATTCTCGGGCTGGATACTTCGGCCAGTGAGAAAGATATTTTAAAACGTTCAAGAGAAATTATTAATCGTCTCAAAGTTGACGATGTTCCAGTCTACGATATTGACATTGGATTTTTTGAAGATTTTCGTTCGGAGGAAGCCGTAAAGGATGCGCTACAAAGACTACAAGCTCCAAAAAAGAGAATTAAAGAATACTTTTTTTGGTTTCAGATAGCAGACAATATTGATGAACAGGTATTAGGTTTGTTTAAACTTAGAGATTATTTGAATGCTATTCGAATTTGGATGAACTCATCTGAAGGACAAAGTACAAAAGCTTTCTTTTATAAAAAGAATCTCGCTATTCTCTTTTGTCTTATCCTTTCTGTGGAAAATAATAAGGATTATTTGCGAAAATCTTTGACGATTTGGAAAGAATTAATAGATTCAGATAAATTTTGGGCATCATTCTCCAAAGTTTACAAACTACATGATGAGCAAACGGCAAGCGATGATATTATTTCCGATCTCAAAAAGCATGTAGTAGGATCTCTTTCTGATATATATGCGGAGTTACATCAGATTCATAATGACAGTGAATACATTAATGAATTCCAAAAAGTTTTTTCTGCGAAAGGTGAGAAAATAGAAAAAAATGTTTTAGGACCCGCATACCAGACAATAAATCGAGCAGTTGAAGGTCTTGAGAAGATGGAGGTTAGCAAGGATGGTAAATTTGACAGGGAAGAGTCAGAAGAAATTAAGCGATTTGTTGCTATTGTGCAAGTAGAATTAAACAAACTAATTGACCTCGGACTTTATGACGATAGCCAAACTAAAATAATGCGTGATCGTTCTGCCAATGCTTTACGATCTATTGTCTTAGATTTACATAATAATTTGAGCGAATTGCAAAAATCGGAGGGGCTTTTACGAGCAGCTATCAAATTAGCAGGCACGGAAAGTCTAAAAAATAAACTTCAAGGCGAACTCGAACAAATACAAAAAAACGTCAAAGATGATGCGGAGAATTGTGTTGAAATAGAGATTCCAGGGACGTTTAAAAGTTCAGCGGTTGTGTTTAAGAATAGCTTTGTTGAATATAATAATAAGAGAATTTTCTTCAAAGATGCACTAAGTATTTCTTTTGATTCTACTGCTACGACTTCAAAGGTTTATGGCGTTTCAGTTTCGACATCATATACGTATAGATGGTCGGTAGCTTCTGAAAAAGAAAATATTTCGATAACCCTATCTGCTAGTAGAGAAGAGAGTAAAGCAAAAGAGGAATGGATGAAATTACTTGGTTTGGCAACTAATTTAATTCAGCCACATATAGTAAAAAGAATTATTGAACAAATTTTTGATCACGGGGAAACTGTAAAATTTGGAGAAGTTGAATTTTCAAAACAGGGATATTCAAGAATGAAATTTAGGTTCTTTAAAGAGAATGAAAAACTGATGGTATATTGGTCAGACACTATGTACATACCTAAATTTCATCAGGGTACCGTTATTTTATGGGAAGATAAGGATGGGAAAGGTAGTCAATTTGCAGCCATTCCAATGTCGACTCCAAATGCGGTAATCATACCTGATTTAATTCAAGCCTGTTGTGATAGACAGGTGAAATAGAATTATGAAAGAATACAAAGACCATCTTAATATTGATCTTGAATTCCTTGATAAAAAGGAATCACCAAGGACAACACCTAAGCCAAACTCTAGCTCTGGGCAAGGACCCGGTGTCACAACCCAGGCACGGGTTGGGGGTCAGTATAATTGGAAAAATATTTTTATAATAGGAGGAGTCATCTTGTTTTTCGGTTGGGTGATATTTTCCGAAGACAGTAGCAGTTCAAGTTCAACCGCAAATACCTATAATGCGCCGGTAAGTGGACAGCAGTCGAATACTGATGATAATCTAGTGATAGGACAATATAGTTGTTCTAGGTATCATTATGACCAAGCAGTCGCACTTGACCCAGACGAATCAGAACAACAAATTGAAATTGCTCGCACGGCACTGGAATCCCGTTCTAATGAGATTGACCGTTTGCAAAGTAAAATTAAAAATTCTTATGTTAATGAGTACTCTGATCAATGGGAGATTGATGAGTACAATGAGCTGATAGATGATTATAATAAAAAATTATCATCTTATAAAACTGATTCTGCAAGTTTCGAAACAAGAATTGATAGATATAATGTACAAATCGAAAAACATAATAATTATTTAACAGCTAACTGCACCAAGAGATATTAAAAAATATATGGAAGAAGAATCAAAAAAATTAAATATTGATTTGGAATTTCTTGATGGCAAAGAACAGCTTCGGACCCCTTCTAAAATGCCAGTAGAAGAAACTAATATCGAAAATAAACCAAAGGTTAGTATTACTACAAAAGCGCATCCATGGACGAGATATTGGGCGCGTTATATAGATATCATTGCGTTCTCGCTGGTTTTTGGTATTTTTTTAGCGATTTTTAAGCCATCAGTTTTGGAGTCATCCAGTGCTTTTTTAACAATTCTTATTCTTTTTGTATGGATTTTTGTAGAGTCAGCTTTGCTGAGTACATGTGGGACTACACCGGGCAAGTGGCTTTTAAAAATAAATCTTAGTGGACGGAGTGGCAGGTTGGATTTTTCGTCAGCGCTTAATCGAAGTTTTGCTGTTTGGCTCAAGGGTCTTGGTCTTGGTATTCCTATTGTTAGTCTATTTACCCTGGTATCATCATACAATCATTTAAATAGGGAGGGAGTAACAACATGGGATAAAGATGGTTGCATCACAGTAACTCATGATAAAATTGGAATTATTAGAGCGATTGTTGCCGTGATCATCTCCGTTATATTTCTTTTATTAATTTTTAGTGAATAATAAAAATATGGCAACACCAACAAAACCAATTTTATATAATGGATTTATAGTAAGGGGTAATGTGTCTGTAAAAAATCGTATCGAGCGTATTTTTTTTACTGAAGTCTATCTACTTTCCGATGATCAGTATCTCTATCTTTTCACCAATATAAAACCAGATGAGGTTGTGGATCGTGCGAGAAAATATGATTTAATTACCATTAATCACGAGGGTAAGAAGCATCTCGGTGTTATTACTGCGGAGCATGCCAACGAAAAGATTACTGATATTATAGACGATTTGACCGTTTTGCGTGGTTTTGATTGCGTGGCTGGTATGAAGCCATTAAAAAATCTTTTAATTAATGAAGTCATTGAGCCATTGTTAAATCCGGAAAAATATAAAAAATTCAAACTTGGCATTCCGAACGGTATAATGCTTTTTGGCCCCCCTGGATGCGGAAAAACCTTTATTGTTAAAAAATTAGCAGATGAGCTTGGGTATAATTTTATTGAAATGGCACCTTCATCTGTTGCTACTTCATATGTTCATGGTGCCGTAGGTAATATTGGCAAGGTTTTCGAAATGGCAAAACTTCAGGCGCCATCAATAATATTTATTGATGAAATTGAGGGTTTGTTGCCGAAAAGAGAGGATCTTGGATCTCACGCTGATACAAAAAAAGAAGAAATTAATGAATTTTTAATTCAGCTTAATAACGCAGGTCAGAACAAGATTTTAGTGGTTGGGGCTACTAATCGTCCTCATATGATTGATACTGCCATACTTAGATCAGGGAGAATGGACAAGCGAATTTATATTGGTCCGCCAGACTTTGAAGCAAGAAAAGAAATGTTTAGACTTTGCCTTTCGGGTAGACCGTATGATAAGGATATAGATTTTGGTAAGCTGGCAAAAATTTCGGAAAATTATGTCGGGTCAGATATTGAACTAATTGTTACCGAGGCGGCTCGTAAGGCAGTATCTCAGGATAGAAGCATGGTTGATGAAAAGATGTTAATAGATTCTGTGAATAAATTTAATCCATCAATCACGGTGGAAGAAATTCAGTATTATGAGCAATTCAGCGATATGGAACGAAAATAATATATGATAACTGAGGAACAAAAACATTATAGGATTATTTTTTCAAAAATAGCGACTGTAGCGCTACTGATAGCCGTAATCCCTATTTGGCCATACGTTTTTTATCAATTTTTAAAATTAATGATATTTGGCTCATCTGCTTTTTTTGTTTATCTTTATCATAAGGAAAAGAATAGACAGTGGTTAATAATCATGCTGATTATTGCTATTATTTTTAATCCGATCAACCCTCTTTATTTTGGACATTTTTTATGGTCAATCGTAGACTTGATTGTTGCTTTTTTGATTTATAAATCTCCTAAACTCACCAAATAAAATGACTATCATTAAAATAGTTAAAGGAGATATTACAGAATTAAAAATTGACGCAATTGTGAACGCAGCTAATAATACACTAAGAGGTGGAGGCGGAGTTGACGGGGCGATCCATTTTGCAGCCGGATTAGAGTTGTTAAAAGAATGTATAAGCATAGGGTTTTGCGATACCGGGGATGCAAAATTAACAAAGGGGTACAACCTGCCTGCAAAATATGTTATTCATACAGTTGGACCGATATATGGTCATGAAAATAAAAATGAAGAAGATTTATTGAAAAATTGTTATATAAATTGTTTGATGTTGGCCAAAGAAAGCAGAATAAAATCTTTGGCATTTCCTGGAATATCAACCGGAGTGTTCAGATTTCCGAAAGAATTAGCGTGTCAAATTGCAATAGGTGCCGTGAATAATTTTATAAAAGAAAATCCTGAAAGTTTTGATGAAATCATTTTTGCATTGTTTGATGATGTAAATTATGAAATTTATAAAAAAGTAATTGCGAATAAAAATTTATTAACTAAATAAGCATATGAAAAAAGTCCAAGTAGTAATAACTATTTTATCTATAATTTTTGTTGGCTCATTTGTTAATGCTCAGAATTTATCAAATAAATTATCTGGACAGATAGCATTGCAGGTCGAAGACAAGGGTCAGGCATGGTATGTTGACCCAGTAACAGAAAAAAGAGCTTTTCTCGGCAGACCGGATGATGCATTTAGGGTAATGCGAGAGATGGGACTTGGCATATCTAATGCAAATTTGAATAAGATTGCTAAAAAGGACGAAGCAGATAAGGATTTAATGTTTGCAAAGAAAATGGCCGGGAGGATTTTGTTGCAGACTGAATCAAAGGGTGAAGCGTGGTATGTATATCCGAAAAACTTCAAAAGATATTATTTAGGCAGACCGGCGGATGCATTTAAAGTGATGCGCGAATTAGGGCTGGGTATTTCAAGTAGTAATTTAAATTTGATTCCAGTGAATGATAAGTATGCGGAAAAATATTTTGCAAAGAACGGAAGTCAGTTATTTAAAGTAATAAAAGTTATTGACGGGGATACTTTAAACGTGAATATTAATGGCACAAGCACAACTTTGAGATTGATTGGTTTAGACACTCCGGAAAGTGTTCATCCAACTAAGCCGACTGAATGTTTTGGTGTTGAAGCTTCAAGCAAGGCTAAGTCTATATTGGATGGCAAAATGGTTGCGCTTGAAAGTGATGCGAGTCAGGACAGTCTTGATAAGTACGGTAGGACTTTGAGATATGTGTTTTTAGAAGATGGTACAAATTTTAACAAAATGATGATTGAGCAAGGCTATGGCCATGAGTATACTTACAATAAACCATATAAATTTCAAGCAGAATTTAAGCAAGCAGAGCTGGACGCAAAAAATAAGAAAGCCGGTCTTTGGGCTGATGGTTCATGCGGTAGTTCAATCTCAGTGCCAGTAACAACAACACAAAACCAGACCGCTTCAACCACTACTAGTGTTTATAATTGCAGTTCAAACACTTACAACTGTTCAGATTTTAAAACTCAAAAAGAGGCACAAGTAGTTTTTGATTACTGTGGTGGCGCTACTAATGACATTCATGCGCTGGATGCTGATGGTAATGGCGATGCTTGCGAAAGTTTACCTTAGTCACAACTGTAGCGAATTTTTTATAAAACAGTCCAAAGTTTAGGGCTGTTTTTTTATCTGTTCTTTATCTTTTCTTTAGCATAAATTCATCACCTATCTGCTAGTATAATAAGTCGGTTTGTGCCCAATAGGGGAAAACTGCGACAAAAGCCCAAGATTATTGGGTTTTTTGGCTTTCTTTAGTGAATATCTGATTTGCCACCGGTTTTTATTTACGTTAACATCTAATCAATTTTAATAAACGAAAAGACGGCTAATAGTCCGTCTTTTCTATCCTGCTTTGAAAAAGCAACTTTCTTGGCAGGGTATAATAATTATAGCACGAGCATTTCAGGATGCCAGTGGCGTTCTTTATGTTTGGCTAATAGGTGTTTCTATGAACAAAGCAAATCACAAGGCCTTAGGCCGTTACTGCTACGGCGGTAAAATCTACACAGGGCTATGCCCGAAGTGTGGAACCGAGCATTTAGTAACAATCGATCAGGTGCAGGAGATCATCAACAACAGTTATCTTCAGCCCCAGTCAAAACTGCAACAAAAATTCAAAGGCCGTGTCGCAGTTCTCGAGAAAGCGTTTAGTCTGTTTTTATAACTGCTACGATTATGAAATTATCAGAAGCAGGATTAAAGTTTTTTGCATGGTGCGAATTAGAGCAAAGTTATTCTCCCAAGACAGTGATGAATTACGAACATCATTTCAGGCATTTTTTCGAGTGGTCGGGGGATATTGAGCTTAAAGCAATCGATGAAGATTTAATTCTTAATTATAAAAAGAATTTACTAAGCCAAACACATGCGTATCAGCAAAACAAGACAATTAAGCCGTCAACGGTGGGAGAAAAGATGAAAGTAATTCGTACGTTGCTTCATTGCATGGAAATCAAGGGGATTAAGGCGTTTCCGTCATCCCGGGTTCCGCATGGGGTTAGAGCGGATGATCGGATCATCTTTTTTACCCAGGATGAATTTTATATGATGACAGACAAGGTTGAAGTCGGCAATGCTGAGGGAAAAAGAGATCGGGCAATTCTTGAGACTCTTTTTGCCACCGGCATGAGATTGGAGGAGTTGATTAGGCTTAACAGGGATATTAACGTGGAGGATGGGGAAGTGGTGGTCAAAGGTAAATTCGACAAGATTCGGACGGTTTATCTTAATGACAGAGCAAAACATTGGGTTAAAGAATATTTAAAAACCAGACAGGATAATTATCCGGCGCTGTTCACATTCGTCAGAAAAAGGAACGACTGGACCGAGTTGAATCAAGGCCGGATAGGAAAGCGGTCGGTACAGGAAGTGGTCAAGAAATATGTTAGGTTGGCGGGGCTACGGAGCGACATTTCGACTCATAGTTTTCGGCATTCTTTCGCAACGCATTTGATCAAAAATGGGGCAGATCTTCGAGCAGTGCAAATGTTCTTAGGACATAGCGATTTGCGCAGTACGCAGATTTACACCCATTATGTTAATCCGGAATTGAAACAGATCCACGGAAGGCTAATGAATTTTTAGCCCTCCGGGGATTCGTTTTGAGCCTTGCCATTACCGTTTTTGTATGGTAAGATTAGAGTATAAGTTTGAAAATTAGAGAGAATTTCAATTATTTGTGGACTTCGAGAAGGACTAGCTCATCATCCAGCATTTATTCGGAAGAAGATGATGTAAATATTTAAAAAAACTTTTTAGAAAAGGTTTTCCCCCTCCGGGGATAAATAATATTTTCCAAAAATATAAGATATTAATTTATAATTTAATAGCGGGCAAAGCCCTGCGGCCATAAAAATTTTTAAAATAAAAATTATTTGTCATTCCCGCGTAGGCGGGAATCCACTTCATTATATATAAGCACCCTGAGAGGGGTGTTTTTTTATAAAAAAATCAGCACATGATGTGCTGATGTAAATTTATCTAAGCTCCTTTAAACACTCCCTGGTTATTTTGGCCATGGGCTTAAATTGTTGACTCATAAAATAGGCAACTTTTATGCCGGTTCGGCCGTGATAATTGTAATACATCCCCCTGGCCATAGCTTCATAATCACTCAACTTCATACATCTGATTTGGCCTCTTAGCGGGAAAATGGCGTAGATCAGAAAACAAACGTTTGCTCCTTGCCTTAATGCGATTGGATTATTTTCTTCTTCGGCTTTTATAAAATAATCAACCGCGTACCAACTTTCCGGAGGAGTATTGGCCGTTTCCGTAAGTAAAGCGGAGATATAATTGCCGCAAAGAAAGAAATCAACTCCGATGTTTTTGTTTTTCAAAATAATGTCGGAGAACCTGGCTTCAAAAGCGCGTTTTAAGCCTAAAAAATCCATTACCACAATGGCTTCGTTGAATTCTTCCATCCCTTGCCGCAGCAACGTAGCCAGTCTCAGCCAATCGGTTAGGCTACTCCACCGATCTTTTTTCCTTAGACGTTTTTTAAAGGCCTTCAAATCAACAACTTTCCCCATAGCTTCCTCCCTTCGTCCAATAGTTGTCGCTTTTGATATTATAATAATATAGTATTTAGAGATTTTAGTAAAGTTGAAATACTAGCTTAAGAATGGTAAAGTTTAACTATAATATATTTATTAAAAATTTATGAAAACATTAGTAATTTATTATTCACGAACCGGGGTTACAAAAAAAATAGCGGATTATGCCGCCAAAAAAATAGGCGCCCAAATAGAAGAAATAAAAGATACGGTTAATCGCTCGGGCGCTGTCGGCTATATGCTGGCCGGGCGGGACGCTACGCTTCGCCGGCTAACCAAGCTTGAACGGCCGAGCCACAACCCGGCTGATTTTGATTTGGTTATTATCGGTACGCCGATTTGGTCATGGAATATGTCCACGCCTATTAGAACCTATCTGGAGGAGTATAAAAATCAGTTTAAAGAGGTCGCGTTTTTTTGCACCATGGGCGGAAGCGGGGACGAAAGAGCATTTAGAGAAATGGGAGAGATAATCGGTAAAAAACCTGTTGCGACGCTGGCAATGAAAACCGGGGAAGTGGCGGCTAGTGGAACTTTTGAAAAAGCAGATAAGTTTTCCGAGGAAATAATGGGAACAATATAAATAATATTATGAATGGACAAAATCGAGAAAATATAGAATCTGGCATGCAAGTTGCTATCGTGCAAAAGCACCACCAAAAAAGAGGCGATTTGACTTATGGCATAGTGGCGGACATTTTGACCAATTCGCCTAATCATCCGCATGGCATAAAAGTGCGCTTAGAAAGCGGGGAAGTCGGGCGGGTGCAGGAGATTTACGAATAATATTATGTGGCAAGTCTATATTTTAAAATGCTCAGACGGAACTTTCTATACGGGTATAACTACGGATATTAAAAGGCGTGTTATAGAACATAATAGCTCTACCTTGGGCGCGAAATATACTCGCGGACGAAGGCCGGTAAAATTAGTTTACTTTTTTAAGGTAAAAAGCAAGTCTTTGGCCGCAAAAAGGGAGTGGCGGATTAAGAATATGGCAAAAATGGAGAAGAAAAAATTGATTAAGACAAAAAAATAAGGAAATAGATTTTGGCCTCGGCTCGCTGGAGCTCCGGCGAAGCGGGTTGGAGGCCGGAATGACAAATTAAGGAGACCTATCCACATATCCACAGCCCCAAACCGAAAAGCTTGATATAAAAACAGAAAATGTTCTAATATTTTAATAAAACTATTCTAAAATTAGCCAAAGCGTCTAAACTTGACCATACTATATATAGTGGTATAATTAAATAGAAGACTACAAGATAGGGTGTTTTTAGAAAAAAGGCGATAAAGCACTTTAAACTGATTTTAAGTAATATAGAGTGCTTTTTTGTTTGGCCTTGTGAATAAGATTGTTACGCTTGTTCTAGCCGCTCACAATGACAATTTTTTGGTCATTTGGCTATAATTATACTATTTATGCGTTG
>Ga0247841_10000555_pt1 | contig 95911 bp, 84 predicted proteins | sample LaCruzMarch2015__2_FD_192410 | JGI IMG/M metagenome (GOLD analysis project Ga0247841, IMG submission 192410) | Freshwater microbial communities from meromictic Lake La Cruz, Castile-La Mancha, Spain - LaCruzMarch2015_18m | ecosystem: Environmental > Aquatic > Freshwater > Lake | place: Spain...
AAGTTATTTGAAATGGTAAAGTTTACAAAATCAAACCCCAATTCCAAAAGAAAAGGGGTAAAAAAAGAAACTATGTCATATATCACTGTATTTCAGTTAATTACATACACATAGCCTGACGGCTATGTGGTACTACCCGGGGCCGAACTTATTAATTGTCCCCTTAACTCGCCGTTAGGATACAAAGAACTATGTATATTTACGTAATACTAATTTGCCAGCAAGTCAGCTCTCTGTGAAGCATCCAATGGCACTGAATTAAAGTTTATGGATGAAGTAATTGGGGAAGAGCCCAGTGGAAAAATAACACCTCCGGAAACTCCGGCAGCACCTTTATGAATATGTGCACCGGTTGCGCTTATGCTGCTGAAATTAAACGTACCACTCAAAATATATGTGGTGGTATTATTTGAAAAAGAAGCTGTGCCAGATGAGGTTGATCCATTTGCAGGAGTTTCACTTGCCCCGTTCAAAGCAGTAAGGAAAGTAACAGTTGTATCAACAGGCATTATGCTTGATTTACTGCATGAACCTATTGTTATTGCTATTATTGGAATTAATGCATAAGTACCCAATTTTTTCAATATCTTCCATACTCCAAGTAAAAACTTATTTTAAGCTATTTCGCAATCCCCTCATCGCAATACCAAGCTGTCCGGCAACCTCAGCCATCCCTTTACCTCCGGTGAGCTCCCTGATTTTATGTTCGGCTTCGATGGGCCCTATTTCATTTCTGGCGAACTTGTCCATGGTATCCCGCAGTTGATACAAATGTTCGGTAGCTTTCGGATTGGCTTTTGCCTTTAACCTGAGCATCGGTTCAATCTTGGTGTTGAAATCTTTGGTCAAACCCCGCATCTGTTCCTGCATGATTCCGTAATAGCCAAGTTGAGGATGATTAGCCGGCAGAGTGTTTACCTTGAATCCGGAAACATCGGCGGCCTGCTGGACCCATGCTTTATTTGTTTCGAAAACCAGTGCGGTTTTTGTTCCTTTGCTGCCCAGCCAGGCCAGGTCGCGGTATGCTTCCGGATGGTAGGAAGTGGTAAATTCCACCATTGCTTCTCCTGATGGCCTGCCATAGATTTTTGCAAATGATTTCTCCAGGATTTCCTGGCCTATCTTCTGAAGTTCCTGCGGTGAACTTCTTCTGATATTGCCGGTGGCATCCTTAATGGTCAGGTTTTGTCTCCAGGCAATATGCTCGGGATTGGGAATTCTTTTTCCGGCCGCATCAAATGAATACCTCGGAGGCTCCACTACTCCCAAATCCAGATCGTTGCCTACTTTCCCCTTCGAAGAAGAATTGGAAAAAGTCTTGCATTTTTGAGGATTGAATCCAGCATTGACCAGCTCCTGTTCCACGTCAGCCTGTAGTTTTGACAGAGAGGTGCGTTCAAAGGAATTGTAATGCGCCGTGGTTTTAGTATCGCCTTGCCTTGCCAGGGAATTGACGTGTTGTTTGGCGTACAAATCGGTCTTGATCACTTTATAAGCTTCTTCCGCACTGCTCCTCAACAGTTGGATCTCTTCTTTCGGAGCTTTGGCTTTTCCGGCGTCTGCAAGCTTTTGCATCCTCTCCTGGAATATTTTTACTTTGGCGCGGCCATCGGCCTGGCGTGATACGAATTGAGCCTGTTGAATCTGCTGTTGAATAGTAGGCCACTTACCGGAAGAGGGATTAACTGCGTTGCCCCGCGAATCCACCACATCGGACCATTTAACCGGAGCTCCTTTGGGGTTGGCTGGCATCAAAGCCCCGAGAGCAGCCCGGAATACGACGGTTTTCAAAGCTTCTTTCCCAACTTCCCATCCCATTCCCCATAAACCGGCTTTGTTTTCATTCAGGGTAGTGTTTGCAGCATTTCGCGAATGTTCTTCGAGGTGGTCCAATACCCCTTGCTGATAGCCGTTCATCGCGGCGTTGGCCATCATTGTCACCGTATTGTAGGAGGAAGCCATCCGGGTAAATGCCCCTGTAACCCCTCCATCGACATACCCTGCTATTCCCTGGTATGCGAAAAACACCCTGGCTGCCTGGGCAGCCCTCATGGAAGCCGCAATGGCATTGGGAGCAGAATAGGCAAAATAAATAGGAGCCCCGATGGAAAGAAGTGTCAGGGATATTTCAGCACCCGTTTTTACATATTCAAGGCCTTCCACCATATTACTCACCGTAGCAGCCCACTCCTCCTTTTCTTTGGCTTTTCTTTCCAACTGGTCGGTAATCTGGTTTCCCACAGCTTTGGCTGCTTTTCTCATCCCTTCGGCATCAAAATTACCGGTTTCGGGGGAGACCATATTCCTTTCGAAAAACTTCCTGAGTTCCAGACGTTCGGAAGGATCTGCCAGTTCCAGCAGTTTGGGCATTCTTTCCAGGGTTCTTTTAATGCGGTGGGCTTCCTCAGCCATCTCTCTGCCCCGCTCTGCCATCATCTGCATATTCAGGGCATCGAGGTCAGTACGGGTATGAATGTATTCCCCGGTTTTAATACTTGATATGGCATCCTTTTCCTTTTGCAGTGCATCCTGCTGGTAAAGCAAGTCACGGGTGAGACTGTTGCGCGTATTCACATCTCCGGCTGAACCCGGCAGCCTGCCTTTCAATGATTCAATATTCCCCTCAAAATATTTGATGTTTGTTTCGTGGAATTTGATCTGTTCTTCCTTTTGCTTTTTGATGGCTTCCTTCGTTTCCCATTCTTTCAACGCTTTCAGGTAATCTATCAGTTCTTGTGTCACTTCCGGTTTTGGCTTCTGGTCCTCCGGAACAGGTTGAAAAATATCGGAATACTGCTGATTCAGAAATTTCAGCCTGTCTTCCCTCGTTGTTTCAATATCCTTCAACATTGATTCTCTCCTTTCTTTCTCAATCCCAGGCCTTTCTGAAGCCGGAAGATTTTTCAGATACATGTCCATGTCAACATTCGATTTTAAAGCGCCTTCATTAATTCCGGCCTCTTTCCTGGCTTTATATTCATCTTCTATCTTCTGCTTCTCTTCGAGATATAATCTCTTCTTTTCCTCCAGGGGCGTTGGACCTCCCCTGACTGCCAAGGCTAATTCATCCGGAAATTCATTTCTCCATTTACCATAGGTATCATATTTCGCCTTATCCCACTTTCTCTCCGGAACCACTTTTATCAATTGATCCCATTTTGCCGGATTTCCATCTATAGGCAAAACCGGTGGAACAGGATAGGTTTCCTTTGTCCTGGCCAGGGTGTATTTTGCCACTCCCGATGTGTTCGCCAATTCATTGGGTGGTCTGTATTGGAGAATCTGTACAGTATCCGCATCTCCCTGATAGATACTGATAATCCGGATAAAACTCCAGTCAAGCGTGGCCCACGAACCATCCTCCAGGGGTTCAAAAATATGAATCAGGTCATAAATGCCCGGTATGAGAGTCATTCCTTTTGTCTTTTCGTTGTATTCAATTCCGGGTTTATTGATGTCTATTCCGTCTTTTTCCCATTTTTCCAGGGTAGACACCGGAAAATTGTAAACCAACACCTTACCGTCGTCAAAAGTTTTCATCACCTTCAACAATATATTGGAGCCATCTTCTGTTTCCCATTCTCCCTCAAAGGGGAAATTGTTACCTGCTATCAGGCTTAGCGCATTCCTGTGCAGTTTTCTGCGGTTTTCAGCCAGTGCTGCCGCATCGGGGGGATTGCCAAGCCTGACTATCTCATCCACAACTTCCTGCATCTGTTTTTGAAGGGCATTAATCGACGACACTGTAAATTCCATTTCACTCATGGTTTCGGCGATCTGGATCGTATCTTCTTCCCCGGCAGCCAGGGAAACCACTAAAACTGAAGCGTTATAATTTTCAATTTCAGCACCAAGGGCTTCCCGAATAGCCATAAATTTTGAAATCAACGGATTAAGTTGGTTTAGGTAATCCATCACATCTTTACATGGATTTTCAAATAGCGGTAACCATTCCTTTTCAAAACGCTTCTCCTCTTCGGAGGTCATCTCCCCGTATATCAGCCTCATGCCTTCCATCGCCATTGATACCGCCCCGGTATATTGCGCGCTTGTCATTTTCGCAAAATCAATGTCCGATTCAAACGAAAATTTACCAAAATCAATCAGCGCAGGTGGCCTGATTTTTCCAGGGTGATCTTTTTCGGGGACTGAGGGTTTCTTTTCCCCGTTTTGGTTTGCAGTCAGACTGTTTTCGGTTGGTCTGGAGATAGATGGTTGTTTTGAAGATTTATCCTTTTCTGCTGAAACCTGATTTTGAAGGCTGGTCCTATCTACATTTGAACCTGTCTTATCCTGAAAAGATCCCGGCTTATCCGGTGGTGGAACCTGAGGAATCTCCTGCCCGGCACGATCAGACTGTTTATTAAGTTCTTCCGGTTGTTTTGGCACCGTTTGGGTCTTTGTTTCATTTCCATAAGCCGCAAAAGAATTTTGGGTTTGGGCCGTATTACCGGCAGGATTCACCTGTAACGTACTGAGGAAAACCAGAGCTTCATCCCTCAGTTCCTTCTTCTGGCTGATCTTATCATAAATGTATATATTATACATTTTCCCATTTACCCAGGGACTGAGGATAAATCCCCTTTCCCTGGAATCTTTGAGGTTAAAAGTTATCAGGTGACTGTTACTTTCCCCGAGAGCACCATATTCACTATTATTTTTAAACTTATCAACATAGTCCTGCCGTGCATACATATCGTAGAAGATCTTTACCATCAACTTGTTAAAGTCCTTTTTTGCAGGACAATCCACCGGCTGCTTTTTTACCTGGATCACATAATCGGGTTTGCCATTCGTTATGTGGCTGAAGGTGAAAAATTCACCGTTTGAACTGATTGGGTCAACCTGCCATCCTGAAGGAAGGTTCAGATTCAGCCAACCGAATACCGATGGTTGTGGAAGTGGACAAGGGGCCGCCACTGAAATAAATCTTAAAAAAACAAAAATGATGGATAATGAAATGATTGTCAGAAGGCATTTTTTTGGTTCCATAGGACATAAAGCTCCATATTCACTATAGCAAATTTATAAAATATTTTCAAACAATTGCTTGCCCACCAATCATTTCCTTAAAAGTACTTTATAGTTTTTGAGTTTGACATAATCGGAGTAAGTTTTATTTTGAAAGGCAAAGGACATCACTAATATTTTATTAATTACAAAAAACAAGAATCTCAACCATTGATTATCAAATGATTGAGATATTAAGTGTAGCCTCACCGCGACTCGAACGCGAATCTAAAGTTTAGGAAACTTCCGTTCTATCCCTTGAACTATGAGGCCGTAAATATTTTACGGCTAAATAATTTTTCCCCGGATCAATTTATGAAGGGGCTTTCTTCTAATGATAATAACCTACAGGTACCCTTTTCAGTTTATGAGCAGCTTCTTCAAGTAATTCGTTGGGTTTGGCAAAACAAATTCTTATAAGCTGATTTTTGGTTTTTTCATGCTGAAAAGCAGAAAATGGCACAGTGCTGACTCCATGCTCAGCAATCAATCTGGTCGCAAAATCAATATCCGATTCATCGGAAATCCTGCTATAATCCATGATCTGATAGAATGTTGAATGTGTTGGTATCAGTTTAAAATTGCTACCCTCCAATATCGAAATAAACAGATCTCGTTTGGAATGGTAAGTTTCGCATATTGCATCGAAGTCTGGTCCATCCTCTAAAAATTCAGCCAGGGCAAATTGCGCAGGAGTATTAACGCTGAATCCCTGAAATTGCTGAATTTTTCTGAATTCACTCATAAGCTTATCCGGACCGAAAATGTAACCTATGCCCCAGCCTGTAATATTGAACACCGGACCAAAACTTGACACGATCAGACTTTTGGCTGCCAGATCCGGAACAGAGGCAAGGCTATGGAATTTCAGTCCATCAAATACTATATGGTCAAAAACTTCGTTACTCAGGATTACAATTCTTGTTCCGTTTGTCATCCGTTTCAGCTGGTCGATATCTTCTTCACTCAAAATCCTTCCAGTGGGATTTTGAGGGTTATTTATAATAATCATTCTTGTCTTCGAGGTAACCAGCTTTTTAACCTCTTCCCAGTCTATACAGAAATCCGGCATTTTCAGACTGACAAAAATAGGGCGCCCTCCATTTAGTTCTATAAATGGGGCATAAGACTCCTGTACCGGTTCAAAAATAATTACTTCGTCATCGTCTTTAATAAAAGTACTGATGGCAGTGGTCATAGCCTGTGCCGGCCCTGCTGTGATTGTTATTGACGTATCAGCGTTGAATGAAGTATTGTTCTGCCTGTTAACAAGCCTGATTATTTGTAACCGTAATTGCCCGACCCCCTCAACCGGGGAATAGTCATTATTGCCCAGTCTCATATTCTTGCTAACCAGTTCAATTAATTTGTCCGGGCAGGCAAGATTGGACATAGGAACGGCCAGGTCGATTGCATGAACCTCTTCGGCAATTTGGAGAATCGTCGAAAAGGTATTTTTCTTCGGTGTAGGAATTTTTGATGAACCCATTTTTTGTAATCAGTTGCTCTCAGCAAAAGTAACAATTTTTTGAATGTAACATTCTTATTTTCCGATTCTGACTGCCGCCGTTTTAGAATTATTGCTGAACTATAAGTATTGTGTTGTTAATGAAGAACTTCTCTCAGTATTTCAAGTGATTTTAAATTGAGCTTATTTCCAAGGTGGAGACCGAAATAGTCCAGAATAAAATCGGTTAAGACATTCCGTGACCCTTTATCAGGTCTGAATTCAGATAAATTCTGATAGCTCATTCCAAGCAGTTGCGAAAAAAGTAAACTTTCGCGATTTTTTAAAAACCAGAGATGCGAGGGTGGGGAAGAAACGAATTTCCCGGCAAGCATATCAAAATATTGATTGGATTCAGAATAATTGTTTATTGGAGCAAAGCCTATAAACCGGGCAAACTGTACAAGGAAAATCAGCGAGAAGTTGTTTATCCCGGCTTCCAACAGGTCAAGTATCTGGATCGAGTGGAAAAGAAATTCAAATAAATCGGGTCGCGATTCTTCTTCGCGCAGTACTTTGTGTAAAATTTCGGCCAGAAATAGCACCTGTGATGATTTAACTATCACATAAGGTATTGATCCGAAAGGTGAAATATTTTTTATCTCTCTTATTCTTTGCAAATCCCTGCCCGGTTTATAGTCTACTTCCATTTCCAGCAGAAATAATTGCCGAAGAAGATTTCCTTTAATTAACGATTTTTTCCCATGTGTACCTTGTACTAAAAACGACATCCTGCCAAAAACTTCGGTATAAATGGTCGTAATAATTCCTGTCTCACCATATTTAAGGCTGTGAAGAACTATTCCGCGCGTTTTCTTAAGCATTTTCAATGTATAAACAACAGTTTGATAACCCGCGACTGATTTCCTTCCCTGTCAGAGCAAAAGATCAGGTAGACCCCCGTGTTTACACGTTTCCCGTCTCTGTTTTTCCCATCCCATATTGCCCGTCCACCGTTAGATATGGTCTCATAAACCAGATTCCCGGTTAAATTGGTAATTTTCACTACTGACTGGTCTGTAAGACCGTCAATTGTAATGTCGCCGGAGTAGGTTTCCCTTACAGGGTTTGGCCATACATAAAGCTTGTCATACGAATTTTTACCTTCGGTTGCATCGCCCATCCACGATATCAGGCCGCGTTCTGTTGCAAAGAAAACCTCGCCATTCTGACTATTAACGGCAATACTTGTTACCCGATTCGAAAACAAAGGTGAATTATCGGTATTAAAGTGGCGTATCAGTTTTGATCCGTCTCCTGAAAAGAGGAATACACCTGAATTTGTGGATCCAAACCATTTTCGGTTGCCACCATCAACAGCGATGGCACTAATTGTTACATTTTCAAGGAGTGGATGAAAGAGCCCGTCACCTAAATCAACTGCAGGTTGAATCCCATAAAACCCGTTATTTACAAAAATTGCTTCAGGATCGGAGTAAAGAACAATACCATTTTCCGTTCCCACCCAAATATAACCATCATGATCTTCAGCAATAATATTTATCTCGTTAAAACCTTTTATAACAGTCGTTTCACCATTCGAAAATCTACTTCGCACAGAGGTTTTTCTGTAAAGTCCAGTACTGGAATTGTCAGGACTATTCCCTGTGCGGAGAGCAAAAAGAGCTGAATGATTCACAATTATCCATTTTGTTCCTGTTTTGGTAATAATAAGGTCTCCTGCAGAATCAAATTGGTTATCAATTCCCGGATAGCTGAATGATCTCCATGTGCCGTCTGGTTTTATGACATGCAGCTGGTTTTTAATCATGGGGTTTGTTATCCATAAATTGCTGTTGGCATCATAGGAAATTCCCCCGATTTTGCAAACCCCGTTTATCGATTCAAGAGGTGAATTGCTTGAATTATAGATTTTTACTGACTTTTGTCCGGCGAATTCAACTAACCCATCCTCCCTCGTTGATCCCCAAAAATGGTCCGGGTTTTCAGGTGAAGCCACAACCGTGGTAATATTCTGTAGCCCCGATAAGTTAAGGTCGTTATACAGGTTAATGGAAAACCAGTTCTGATCCTTTAAACAGTGTATTTCGGCGGAAATGCTTCCGGCCTCTGCATCATCAAGTCCTGTAGCCACATACAAACTGTTACCGGACAAAGTGAGCCGGCGCGAATAATTATCGGCAGGGCTGGAGGGCACAACTGAAATAAACTGGCTGTCTCCTTTCTTGCGCATTAATCCAAATGTATAATCACCAATCCACAGATTACCTGAATTAGCTATGATTATGTCAGTAGGGTGGATTTTTGAACTGGAAACAGTGTTGGTATCATAGTCAGATATTTTAGTATGGCTGGTTTCACTTACTATTTCAACACGATTATCGCAAACAAATGCAATACCAGAGGCGAAGGACCTGATTTTTTTTATTCCTGTTATTTCAGGATAGATTATTGTCCATGATATTCCGTCGAAGGAGTATATTCTTTTTTCGTTATCGCAGGTATAAATCCTTTTATTAAATAATGCAATCGAATTAAATTGTTTTTTTGAAAGAGATAGAATATCCTGAAGAATCCAGCTATGATAATCCTGAAGATTGGGGTTGATCCTTTCAGCTTTAAATACTCCTGATTCGGTTGCAGCCCAGAAAAAATGCTCATCTGCCGTCATCTCATTTACTTTTATGCGCGAACCTTCCGGTCCTATAAACCATGTTTCTGCCACCTCCCACCTTTTCAGATTGATTTTTACGATACCGAAATCACAGCTTAACCAAACAAAGTCTCCCTCACAAAATATATTGTTAATAGATTTGTTGGTGATTGATGTCTTGATTTTAATATCAGGCAGGTTATGTATGGCTGTCCCCACAATAACATCAAGGTTCCCATTCGAATAGCCAATTATCAATGCTTCTTTGGTTACTGACCATCCGATTGCTGAGATACCTGAATCAGAAAGCCCCTCAACCCGTGACCAAGTTTCAAAACTATTGTCTGACAGATTATAGGAAAAGAGACCGCTTTCGCTGGCTGCAAAAATGTTTTGATTGCCTTGGGTAATTGCAATTATTTGATAATATGACAGATATGAACGCCAAACATTTGCCCTTGTACTTAAAGAAGCGGAGATCCCGATCATAAGAAAAATATAAACCTTCAAATTGGCGTACATTTGGCGAGGCGGTATATTGTTAATATTGTCATTAAAGACTGACTATTTCATATTTTTCAGATAATCGACTAATTTCATGACCGCTTTTCCCCTGTGACTAATCAGGTTTTTATCATCCGGTGCCAATTCGGCGAAAGATTGGTTATAGCCATCAGGAATAAATATGGGGTCGTATCCGAAACCGGCCATACCCCGGGCTTCAGTAAGGATATTACCTTCAACAAGCCCTTCAAATTGTTTTTCTTTCCCTTCAATAACCAGTGATATAACACATCTGAAACGTGCCTTCCGGTTTGATTCGTATTTCATTCTTTCCAGGACCTTTGACAGGTTGGCTTTATCATTTTTATCTGCTCCTGCGTACCGCGCTGAAAATACTCCGGGTTCATTTCCAAGTGCTTCAACTTCAAGCCCGCTGTCGTCAGCAAAACAATTTAACCTGTATTTATCCCAAATGTAGAATGCTTTCTGTGAGGCATTTATCTCAAGTGTAGTTCCGGTTTCGGGTATATCTTCCGGGCATCCTATCTCTTTCAAATTCAATAATTTGAAGTCTAAAGGTAAAATCTGCTTCAATTCTTTCAGTTTATGCCCGTTGTTTGTAGCAAATACCAGTTTTATCATCTTGATTTAATGATTTGGTACAAATTTAAATTAATTCGGAAATAAAGTTTTATGCAATAAAGTATAATAGCTCTTGTTTTTAGAAAAAGATTCAGTAACCCAACTTTTTAGTTTTATCTTTCCAAAGTATTAGCTATCTTAGGAGCTCTTTTTTACATTAATTTTTCGGTTTCTTCCGGTTATAGGTTTACTGAAGAGCTTACTCAGACACCGATGCAAAAATATTTATGATTATGACAACCACAGATTTTACAAATCATCCGGAGGTTGTAAGTTTGATTGCTGGGATGAAAAATGACAAAGTAGATCGGAAACCTTTCTCAGATATTATTGATAGCTCAGGTAATCAGTATGTTGAATTGGTACTTGAGGGAGGGGGTGTGTTGGGGGTGGCATTAATCGGGTATACTTACGTACTTGAACAGATGGGTATCCGGTTTTACAGCCTTGCCGGAACTTCTGCCGGGTCAATCAATGCAATGTTATTTGCCGGTTTGGGAGATGTTTCAATATTAAAATCGGAAAGAGTATTAGAGGTACTTATCAATAAAAATCTATACGATTTTGTCGATGGAGGCGATGATTCGAAAGACTTTATAAAAGCTTTGTTGGAAAAGGCAAAGCGGTTAAAACTGATCTGGAAAGGGTGGCAGGTTATTGATGAGATTATCGATGATCTGGGACTTAATCCGGGTGACAATTTTTTAAATTGGCTCACCGGATTTCTGAACGACAATGGGATTAAAACGTTGTCTGACCTGAATGACCGGTTTGTAAAAATACCTCCCGATATAATTATCAGGGATGGTATTTCGAAAACTATCGATGAACTAAAACCACGTCTCGCCATAATTTCTTCGGATCTCACAACAGAAACCAAAGTAGAATTCCCAAGAATGGCAAGTCTTTATTCCGTTAATCCTGACAAGGATAATCCAGCCATTTATGTAAGGGCGTCAATGTCGATCCCATATTTTTTTGTCCCCCTGCGCATCGCCGGCATTCCTCAGGGAGATGAAGCAAAAAAAAACTGGGAAGAGACAGTAAGTTTTATGGGTGAACTGCCTCACGAGTGTGTCTTTGTTGATGGCGGTTTATTATCGAATTTTCCAATAGATGTTTTTCATAAATTTAATTCAGTTCCGCGTTTACCAACATTTGGTATACGTCTGGGAGATAACCGCGATGACGCTAATAAAATATCTAATCCGACCAATCTGTTCGGGGCGATGTTCAATTCTCTGCGCCATCTTCATGATTATGACTTTATACTTAAAAACCCAGATTACAGAATGCTGATTGAAAAGATAGACATTGGTTATCACCATTGGCTCAATTTTGAAATTACGGATGATGCAAAACTTGATTTTTTAATACGTGGGGCAAAGGCGGCAGATAGATTCCTGAGGAGATTTGACTGGATTAAATATAAGAAAGTCAGGGAGCAGCTGATTGTGAAAATATCTTACAATGAATAAACAATCGGTTATAATAGTGGGTGCTGGTGTGGCGGGAATGGCTACTGCAATTTTCCTTGCCAGGAATGGTTTTGACGTTACAGTTTTTGAGAAGAATCCTCAACCGGGAGGACGGTGTGGACAGATTGCGCACGATGGTCACAGGTTTGATCTTGGTGCGACAATTTTGCTGATGCCTTCAATATACCGGCAGGTATTCGAAGCATTAGGATTGAATTTTGATGAATGTTTTGAATTGAAAGATCTCTCCACAATTTATAAACTCTATTTCGGGAATGGTGAACAGCTGGTCTTTTCCAGGGACGATTCGGTAATGGAAACTCAGCTTGAGGCTATGGAACCTGGTAGTTACAACCATTATAAGGCTTATATAAAAACTGGTTACGGTTTCTTTTGCGATTCCTATAAAAATCTCCTGTCCCGTAATTTTTACAACCTGTCTGAGTTTGCCACTCCGGGCAATATGCTGATGTTATTCAGGTTAAAATCCTATCTTAAACATTATACTTTCATCCGTAAGTTTTTTAAAAATCCAAATTTACAGCAAGCCTTTACTTTTCAGAATATTTATATTGGGCAGAACCCCTTTAAAGCCCCGGCACTTTTTTCGATGTTACCAGCAACAGAATTGACCGAAGGTGCCTTCTTCCCGGTAGGAGGGATGAACCGCATTGCTACGAAACTCGAAGAAGTAGCGAAGGTAGAGGGTGTGAAATTTTTTTACAACAGGGAAGTTGAAAAAATAGAAACGAATGCCAATTGTGTCAAACATCTGGTCTTTAGCGATGGAACTATAGCAAAAGGCGATATTATTGTTATGAATGCCGATCTGCCATACACCTATAGTAATTTGTTACCCGACAATAGATTATCTGCGAAGTTGGAGCGCAAAACCTATGCCTGCTCAGCTATCGTTTTTCATTGGGGACTTGATAAAGTATACCGACAGTTCGAGCACCACAGTATTTTTCTCTCAGAAGAATATAGAAAGAACCTGGATGCAATTTTCGATCAGCAGTCATTAGCCCCAAATCCGAGTTTTTATATCCATGCTCCTGTCAGGACTGACCCCACAGCAGCACCTTCAAATGAGGATTCAGTATCTGTGATTGTGCCTGTTGGTCATGTCAGCGATAAATATCCACAGGATTGGGAACAAATCAAGGGTATGGCCCGGTCTGAAGTGTTAAAACGACTTAATGATGAAGGGTTCAGTGATATTGAGAAACATATTAAATTTGAAATCTGTTATACTCCGGTTGCCTGGAAATCAATTTATAATGTTGAACGCGGGGCTGTGTTCGGAAGTATTGGACATAATATAATGCAGATGGGATATTTCAGGCCTCACAACCGTCATAACCGGTATCATAATCTCTATTTTGCAGGTGGCAGTACCCATCCCGGGAATGGTGTACCGCTTGTTTTATTGTCAGCAAGGCTTACCTCAGAAAGAATTATCAGGGAAAACAATCAAATTTTAACATCTGACGACTGATAAATCCAACTGAATCTTCTATTTTTGGGAAAACTTACTATGAAAAGGGAGCTTGAAACATATCTGAACATTTTTAATCAACTGGATTTCGAAAAGATTGTCGATCATCCGAATATCCTTATTGCAGCCAATTTCTGGGAAGAAGATCGTTTTCAGGCTGCCAAAACCTGTTATCAGTTTATGAGGGCTATTGATGATTTTATAGATAATTATAAGTCAGAAAATCAAAAAATTGCTGAAAAAGACAGGGAATTATTTGAAAATGAGGTTACACAGTGGATCAAAGCAGTGTACAAAACTGATAATACTGACAAGGACAATAATAATCTGACCAGGACCATTAACCATTTCAAAATCCCACTCTGGACAATGGAGACTTTCGCCAGGTCGATGATCTATGATATTTACCACGATGGATTTGACACTTTGGCGACTTTCCTGGATTATAGCAGAGGGGCTTCAATTGCACCTGCTTCGGTATTTGTTCATCTTTGTGGTATCACTTCGGTTAATTCGGTTTACAACGTACCGGCCTTTGATATCAGGGAAACGGCAACACCTTGTGCTGTATTTAGTTATATTGTGCATATCATCAGGGATTTTCAAAAAGACCAGCATAACAACCTTAATTATTTTGCAGATGATCTTATTGAAAAGCATGGATTGGACAGACAGCAACTTAAATCAATAAGTAACGGGGGTGTAATTCCTCGGGGATTCAGGGATATGGTACGTGAGTACTATGATCTTGCCGATAAATACCGATTAATGACTTATCGTATGATTCAGAATATTAAGCCTTTGGTTGGACCGCGTTACCAATTAAGCCTTGAGATCATATTCGGTTTGTATATTATGGTATTCGAGCGTATTAATCCGGATTGGGGTGTTTTTACCTCTGCCGAGCTAAATCCTGCACCGCAGGAGATCAGGGAGAGAGTTTACAACATTATTCTTGGTTTTCAGGAAACTAAATGATACGATTTGCCAAATTGCGGATTGACATTCACATTTTGCAATCAGTAAACTACAAATTATCAACAGAGGAAAACATATGGCAAAGAACATTGAAATTAAATGTGTGAATTTGAATTGTGATTGCGAGTTTCCGGCTGGAATTACTTTAGGTGAGATTGCCGTATTACTTGGGGTTAAGACGAAGCACACAATCCTCGGCGCTTATGTTAATCATCGTGCAAAACCTTTGGATTATGAGATGGTCAAGCCGCGAATGGTGGAGTTTTTCGATTATTCCTGCCGCGATGGTCAAAGAATGTACCTTCGCACACTTTCTTTTATACTTTATGCAGCAGTCAGGAATCTGTGGCCGGAAGCCCGGCTTAAAATAGATCACGCCATTTCGAAAGGTTATTATTGTGAGATAGAAGGTCTGGAAAGGATTTTCACTGAAGAAGATGTCTGGCTTATCAAAGAAGAGATGAGGTCAATAATCAGTCTTGATATAACAATTGAAAGAAAAATGGTGTTTGCCGACACGGTGATTGGATTACTCGAAAAGAATGGCCTCTCCCGGAAAGCGGAACTCTATCGAAATTATGGCAGACTTTATGCACCTATTTATCTTCTCAATGACCATATCAATTTTTTCTACGGCCATATGCTGACCTCCACAGGGTTCGTAAAAAATTTTAGTGTCGAAAAATATTATGACGGATTTCTGCTTCGTTTCCCGATACAGGACAATACTGAGAAACTGGAACCTTCAATAAGACAGGATAAGCTTTTCGGAATTTTCAGGGAACATAAAAAATGGGCGGAAATTCTTGGGGTTGAAGACATACCGCGACTGAATGCTGTTAAACATGCAGGCCGTTACGGCGATCTGATTAAAGTTTCAGAAGCCTTGCACGAAAAAAAGATTGCGGAAATAGCTACGGTTATTACCGAAAAGAGACATCTGGTGAACATTGTACTGATTTCAGGTCCTTCAAGTTCCGGTAAAACCACTTTTAGCAGGAGATTAGGTATACAACTGGCTGTTAATGGATTACATGCAAAAGAGGTTTCGATAGACGATTTCTTCGTTAACCGTGATTTCACCCCTTTGGATGGAGCAGGAAACTACGATTTCGAAGCTCTGGAGGCGATTGATATCCCATATTTTAATGACTTTCTTCTAAAACTGATTGCAGGAGAGGAAGTTGAACTACCCCGGTTTGATTTTCATCAGGGAGTGAGAACTGCCAGTGGTAAGACGATGAAAATGGAGAAGGACAATATCCTGATTATAGAGGGAATACATGGACTTAATCCGGAATTGACACCTCGCATAGATCCCGAAAAAACGTTTCGCATTTTTGTTTCGGCTTTGACGCAGATTTCGATTGATGAGCATACTTACATACCGACCACAGATAATCGTTTGTTGCGTAGGATTATCCGTGACAGCAAATATCGTGGTTATGATGCCCTGACAACAATTCAGCGTTGGCCAAGTGTCCGCCGGGGTGAAGAGAAGCATATTTTCCCGTACCAGGAAAATGCCGATATCATGTTTAATTCGGCACTAATATACGAACTTGCCGTGATAAAGAAGCATGTAAGCCCATTATTGAAACAGGTAAAGGAAAACACCCCTGAATATTCTGAGGCTGTTCGCTTACTAATCTTTGTCTCTTATTTCGACACCATTCCTGAAGATGAGATCCCGCCAACATCGGTACTAAGGGAATTTTTAGGTGGCAGCAGTTTTGATTACTGACTTTTTCAATTACTTAGCTGTAACTAATCGTGGTTTTATCCGTCTTAATTGAAAAATTAAAACTTATTACTATGAAAAAGTTTATTTTAGCTTTACTCCTCTTCTTTGTTACCGGGGCATCAGCTCTAAAAGCACAGGATACTGTAATGGTAAAAGTTCTTGGAAAAAATGTAGTTACAGTGGTCGAAGGTGGTAATCGCACCGATGTTAAAATTGGTAATAATGCAATCGACATTAAAAATGGGCATGGCGATACTGTGAAAGTTAGGGTCGGGCGGAAAGCGTTGGTTATTGCGGATAGGAAACATGGTTCAGACATCAGGATTGATCAGCTGAACGATAAGGAATACGAAACCTGGACAGGTCATCCTGTAAAATTTAAGGGTCACTGGGCAGCAATTGAAATGGGGATAAACTCCTTTTTAAATGTTGACTACACAGGTTTTGCTCCAAATTTTATGGATCTGAACCAGAACAAATCTTACGAAATATCTTTGAATATTTTGAGATATAGTATAGGTTTGCAGGATGATAAGCATAATATTGGCCTGGTAACCGGGCTTGGCCTTACTTTTAATGATTACCGGTTTTCAAATTCCAACACGATCGTGAACGACAATGGTATTGTCAGATCTGTTATTCTCGTGAAAGAGGGGCTTTCAAAATCAAAACTTTCAACTTCTTATTTAACAATTCCCTTAATGCTGGAATTTCAAATTCCGGTAAAAGGACACGACAAGAGTTTCTATTTATCGGGCGGGGTGATTGGTGGTTTGAAACTGGGATCACACACAAAAATCAAAATGGATGGTGATAAGTCGAAGAGTCGTGACGATTTCAATATCAATCCTTTCCGTTATGGAACAACTGCACGTATAGGTTATATGGGAGTTAATGTATTCGGGAATTTTTATTTATCATCTTTTTTCAAAAACGGACGTGGTCCGGATATGCTCCCTTTTACGATTGGTATTGGTTTGATGAACTGGTGATCAGGGTAGTTTGAAGTATGATTTGACTGGCTGACCAATTTTAATATGAATTAAGAAATTCAGGGGCCCGACGATGTTTAATCCCGGTTTTATAGCGGGATATTCCCATGCTTTTTCAATGGATTTGATCTGTGCTTGTTTTGCGTCATCTCCAGTGCCTGAATGAGTTTGAATCGTGTTTGCGACGGATAGATGATTTCATCGATATAACCCAGTTCTGCAGCTTTATATGGATTGGCAAATTTTTCACGGTAATCATCTATTTTTTGTGCGAGTTCCTGCTCATTCATTTTTTCACGGTGAATAATTTTAACAGCCCCTTCAGCACCCATTACCGCAATCTCAGCGGAGGGATAGGCAAAATTGATATCCCCGCCGATGTGCTTGCTGCTCATTACATCATATGCTCCGCCATAAGCTTTGCGGGTAATGAGGGTGATCTTAGGTACAGTCGCTTCAGCAAATGCATAGAGAAGTTTTGCACCATGGCGGATTATCCCTCCAAACTCCTGGACTGTGCCGGGCAGAAAACCGGGAACGTCGACCAGGGTAATAAGAGGTATATTGAACGCATCACAAAAGCGGACGAAACGAGCCCCCTTAACAGATGAATTTATATCGAGAACTCCGGCAAGGCAGGCAGGTTGATTGGCGACAATACCAACACTCCGACCTCCAAGGCGTGCAAATCCAATAATCAGATTCATGGCAAACGCAGGTTGAATCTCGAAAAAGTTCTTCTCATCAGTAATACTTACAATCAGGTCTTTCATGTTGTAAGCTTTGTTCGGATCATCAGGAATAAATGTATTCAGATTCACATCCTCACGATTGATATCATCCTTACAATCAATAATATGAGGATCTTCAAGATTGTTGGAGGGAAGATATCCGATCAGTTCACGGATCATAAGTAATGCATGTTCTTCATTATCCGCAGTCAGATGTGCGACACCACTTTTCACGTGGTGGGTAGTGGCTCCTCCCAGTTCTTCCATAGTTACTTCCTCGTGAGTCACAGCTTTTACAACATCAGGTCCTGTTACGAACATGTAGCTTGTATCTTTCACCATCACAATAAAGTCGGTGATTGCCGGTGAATAAACTGCACCTCCTGCACAAGGTCCAAGAATTGCCGAAATCTGGGGAATCACACCTGAACTCATAACATTACGGTAAAAAATGTCGGCGTATCCGGCCAGGCTCGCAATTCCTTCCTGAATACGCGCCCCACCTGAATCGTTCAACCCAATGAGCGGCGCACCCATCTTCATGGCAAGGTCCATGATCTTAACAATTTTATCAGCATTTGCCCTGCTCATCGTTCCTCCAAAAACCGTAAAGTCCTGTGCAAATGTGTAAACCAGGCGGCCATCAATTTTCCCATATCCGGTAATTACACCATCTCCGGAGAACCGGTTATTTTCCATCCCGAAATCATGCGAACGGTGAACAACGAACATGTCCAGTTCTACAAAAGTACCAGGATCGATCAATACATCAATCCTCTCGCGGGCTGTTTTTCTGCCGGCAGCATGCTGACGGTCAATACGCTCGGGACCTCCTCCCGATTCAGCTTCGATAATCCGCTCTTCAAGCTTTTCGTATTTGTTTTGTTGTGATGGCATATCTTCAAATTAAATCATTAAAAACCAAAATCGAACTTAATTTCTTCATGTTCACTTATTCTATTCATCCTCAATAACTACTAAAAGCTGGTTATTGTCAACTATATCGCCTTCTATTACTGGTACTTCCCTTACAATACCTTTCCTCCCTGCCTTGAATTCACTCTCCATCTTCATTGCAGAAAGGACCAGAAGCGATTGGCCTGCCTCAACCTGATCCCCTGGTTTAACGAATATTTTCACTACTTTCCCAGGCATAGGTGATCTGATAATATTGTCACCGCTAACAGGTGAAGATTTCATCCTGCTCTGACGGTATCGCGACTCATTATCGACAACTTCTACATCAAATTTAAAATACAATGTATTGATATTAAAATGTTTAGGTTGCTGACTTTCAATAACTTCGACATTAAAGGACTTCCCCTGGTATAATATCGAAAATTCCTGGTCACTGACTTTGACGACATCCACTTCGTACAATTCATCGTCAACTGAAAGTATCAGAATATTTCCCTCCCGCTTAACCTGTTTTACAACAGCCGTACGGTTATTGACTTTAAGTTCGAGTTCCATTTGATACAATTTATCTGAAAAGCTTGGTTATGATTTAAGTAAACAGACTAATGAATTCTCCTGCTGTAATTTTCAAGTCATTTTTCCATGTAACCTGAAAATTATATTCTTGAAGTAAATTTGCGTATCTGCCGTTTCCAGTTTGTCGTCCTTTTCTCAGAAGGAAATGCATTGGCTCTTTTAATGCTCTCCAGACGGGAAAGATATTCAGCAAACGTGGCGATAAGGGCTAAGTCTTCAAATTTCCGGTCGCATATTCGTTCTGCAAAGAGCAATTCTCTGTTTTTTTCAATAAAATGGGTATTGTACCCTCCCTTCCTGAAGTCAGGTGTATCCATAATTCTTTCCAAAAACCTGATTGTTGTTTTAACGCCAGTGATTTTGTATTCGTACAAGGCGCGACGCATTCTTTCTATTGCCTCATCGCGTGTTCTTCCCCATACAATCAATTTGCTGATCAGTGAGTCGTAATATATCGGAATGGTATATCCTTCGTAAACATAGCCATCGCATCTGACGCCCAAACCGAAAGGCTCGGTGATATGGGTTATGGTCCCGGGATTTGGCATGAAATTGTTATCTGTATCTTCCGCGTAAATCCGGCACTCAATGGCATGACCACTTTGTTGAAGATCTTCCTGATTAAATGGAAGTTTAAACCCTTCGGCTATTCTTATTTGTTCCTTAACCAGATCAACGCCAACCACCCGCTCGGTAATAGGGTGTTCGACCTGTAACCTGGTATTCATCTCGAGGAAATAGAAATTCAGATGTTCGTCCATGATAAATTCTATGGTACCTGCACCCTCATATTTAGCCGCATTGGCGGCTGCAACAGCATACTGCCCCATGAGCGACCTGACTTCAGGGGTTAGTATTGGTGAAGGTGTCTCTTCGACCACTTTCTGATGACGGCGCTGTACGGAGCATTCGCGCTCGAAAAGGTGGACTGTATTGCCGTATTTGTCAGAAAGTATTTGAAATTCAATATGATGTGGTGAGTCAACATACTTTTCAATATATAATGAATCATCGCCAAAAGCCGTTTTTGCTTCAGACCGTGCAGCCCGCAATGAACCCGAAATCTGCGATTCTTTTTTAACGAGACGCATACCTTTACCGCCACCTCCAGCCGAAGCTTTGATCATTACCGGAAATCCGAGCTCACGTATAAACCTGGCAGCTTCCAATTCACTGGTAACTTTTTCGGTTGTCCCGGGAACGACCGGAACACCTGCTTCGATCATTTTTTTCCGTGCGCTGATTTTATCTCCCATCATCTCGATTGATTCCGGCGATGGCCCTATAAATCGCAGCCCTTCTTCCCTGCAACGGCGGGAGAAAACTGAATTTTCTGACAAGAACCCATAACCAGGATGAATAGCATCGGCTCCTGAGATTTTAGCCGTTGCAATGATTTTATCCATGTTAAGATAACTCTCTGAAGAAGGAGCCGGACCAATGTTATAGGCTTCATTGGCATATCTCACGTGCATAGAGGTTCGGTCGGCATCACTAAAAACGGCTACGGTCTGGATACCCATCTCACGACAAGACCGCATAATCCGTATCGCAATTTCTCCCCGGTTTGCAACCAGCACTTTCTTTATCGGTTTTTGTTCCATTACTGATCTCATTGACTAAAAATATTCAGGTAAAAAGTGAGAGTTCGTCTTCTGTAAACACATTGGTTTGGAAAATTGTTTTTACATTGGCATAGGCTACCCATTTGATGGTTTTTTACTTACTTGCAAAGACAAAATTAATATTTTTATGAAACTTCTACTCATTAGTAACTCAACAATGCCCGGCAAGCCCTATCTTGATTTTCCCAAATATGAGATTAAAAAATTTCTGGGTGGAAAAACTGTCAATGCCCTTTTTATTCCATACGCTGCCGTGACCTTTTCTTTTGAGCTTTATGAATCAAAAGTTAAAGAGCGGTTTGCAGAGATAGGACACCATATTACCTCAATTCATCATTTCCATAATGCACTTGAGGCGGTTCAAGATGCTGAAGCAATTGTTGTTGGCGGTGGCAATACCTGGCAGTTGGCAAAAATGATTAATGATAACAGGCTAATGCAGGCAATCCTGATAAAGGTTAAGAATGAAACCCCATATATTGGTTGGAGTGCAGGTGCAAATATCGCCTGTCCGACTTTGAGGACTACTAATGATATGCCGATTGTTGATCCCGGAGGGTTTGATTGCATGGGATTAGTGCCGTTTCAGATCAATCCCCATTATCTGGATGCTAATCCCGAAGGTCATGGCGGAGAAACACGGGAACAAAGGATCTTTGAATTTTTGGAAGTAAATCCTGGAATTGAAGTAGTCGGACTACGCGAAGGGACAATGCTTAAATACGAAAACAATTCCCTGATATTAATTGGCAGCCGGAGTGCCCGGATTTTCAGAAAAGGAATTGCTCCATATGAATTAAATACTGGCGACGACTTTAATTTTCTGCTTAATCATCAGGAGAAAAATTAGTCCTTCGATTCACCGGCACTAAATAGTCTTGGCACGGTATCCCCTAATTTGATTTTTCTCTTATATTTGTTTAATTTTCACGTCATGCCAGGAAATTCATAGCTAAAATTGTTTGAAATCAAAAACCATAAAATAATGAAATCTATTTATTTTTCACTTAAAAGCATCATTTTATTGATAATGTGTGCGATGGCCTTCAACGGTATTGCTCAGAAAACTGTTGGCCTCGACAATTGGTACAATCACGAGACTAATATGAAAACCGGGAAAATCTTTCATTATACATGGAATGATACCCAAAACAGCGGATTCTCACAATTAGGTGATTTATTTAGGAGCAAAGGAGCCGTATTAAAGACCATTGAGTCTGAAGCGAACCCGAAGAGCCTCAGCGGAATTGATATCTATATTATCGTAGATCCCGATACAACCTCAGAGAATCCGAAACCAAATTATATAATGGCAAATGATATCAAAGCAATCACGAAATGGGTTAAAAATGGCGGGGTACTTTTGATATTGGCTAACGATAAACCAAACTGCGAATTTACACACCTAAATCTTTTGGGGAGGGAATTTGGGCTCCATTTTAATCCTTTGACCTTAAATCGCGTAAGCGGACAACAATGGAACATGGCTGCTGAGACTAATTTGCCCGACCATCCGCTATTCAAAGGGGTAAAAAAAATCTATATGAAAGAGGTTTCATCCCTTAGCCTGAGTGGCAATGCCAAAGCCGTGCTGTCTGATAATAAACAGGTTTATATTGCTGAAACCCCTTATGGGAAAGGATTCGTGCTGGCCGTCGGTGATCCCTGGTTGTATAATGAATACATTGATCACGCAATGCTTCCTGCCGACTTTGAGAATTTGAAGGCAGCGTATAACCTTACTGAATTCCTTCTTTCGAAAGTAAAAAAATAGATTATGCTTCGAATATATTGGATGTTGCCGACGGTTATTATCCTTATGTAATAATAACCTGGTTAGTTATAAATTTTTCATATTGAGATTTTTTATTTATTTAACCAAAACCTGGTAACGATGACACGAATCAGATTATTTTCTTCTCTGCTGGTAATATTTATGATTGTGAATTGCAGTAAGGCGCGGGATGTTGCAGGTGATAATGGTAAAACTGTTTTAATCTGGTCCGATGAATTTGAAGCTAACGGATTGCCCGATCCTTTAAAATGGGGGTATGAAGTCGGATTTATCAGAAACAACGAAAAGCAGTATTACACATTTCAACGAACGCAGAATGTCAGGCAGGAGGCTGGATGTTTAATAATTGAATCGCTGAAGGAGGATTTTCAGGGTGCAAAATATACTTCAGCCAGCATCAATACACTGGACAAAAAATCATTCGATGGCGACATCCGTATAGATGTAAGTGCCAAACTACCGCAGGGTAAAGGTATCTGGCCGGCAATCTGGATGATGGGAACAAACATTAAGCAAGTAGGTTGGCCAAAGTGCAGTGAACTGGATATAATGGAGTTCGTAGGTCATACACCAGATAAAGTGTTTGGAACACTGCATTGGTGGGATTCGAAAAGCACAGATCAAAACATGCATAACAGTAAAGGGAATAGCTTGGTTATTAGCAATTTGCTCAATTTATTTCATATATATTCACTCGAAAGGAGGGGGAATACTATTTCATTGTTCGTAGATGGAAATAACTATCTGACTTTCACTACTCCGCCAACAGCCTATGTTAATACTTTTACAGGTCCACTCTATCTTTTGTTAAATACAGCTGTTGGCGGCAGCTGGGGCGGTGAGATTGAAGATTCAATCTTTCCACAGAAATTTTTAATTGACTATGTGAGAGTTTACAGGTTATGAAATTATTGAATAAGGATCAGTATTTTGAAGCCATTTTGCCGCTTAAAGAGGTATCCTTCAATCATTTGTTTGCAAGTGCGGTTGTGGAACAAAAAATTGAGGGAATGGTTTTCGCCGACAGTTTCAGTTCTCCGACTTGCTTTTATATTCTTCATCCGTATGGGATGTCGTTGCTAATTGGAAATTGGGCAAATGAAGAATTTATTAAGCAACTAACTGATTATATTTTCAATATTGATAAAACCCGCAATCGGACTGAGTGGATGCAGGTGAGTCCCGAAAGTTGGAGTACTCAGCTTTCAAAATTTCTGGGCAATCAGCTCTTGACCAAAAAACAGAAGGAGGAAAAGGATTACTCCGAAACATTAATTGTACAGGTCGAGGAACAGACAAGAGTAAATTTCAGGTTCGATATTAATAAATATTATGAATTTAGAGCTAAACATACTGACAGACGCTTCGAAATATTTCGCACAGGGGAGGAGGATTTTCAAGAAATGCCTGGAACTGTTGTTCCGAAATTCTTCTGGCGAAACGCATCCCAATTTGTAAACGAGGGTGTAGGTTTTAGTATAAGGTTCAAAGGAGAACTCGCTTGCACAGCATTCTCTGTAGCAATTAATGATCATCAATTGGAATTGGGGATCGAGTCAGTACCCAGGTTTCGAGGAATGGGTTTTGCCATGCATTCATGTTCAGCACTGATCGAGTATTGTTTAAAAAACAGTTTTGAACCTATCTGGGCGTGCAGGTATGAAAACACCGGATCGTACTTACTAGCTCAGAAACTCGGATTCAGACCGGTTAGCTTCCATCCGTTTTATAAGATGAATTATTAGTTTATCTGATCAATAAGCAGATTATCAGGTTTATTGTGAAGGATCACTGAAGGTAAGATTGAAAACGACAACTTCAGGAGAAGTACCAACTCTTACCGGGGGTCCCCATGAACCAAACCCTGAGGAGACATAGAAATTAGTATTCCCTTTTTTAAGAAATCCACAGCTAAGTTCATATATAGCATTGGTAATATAATTGAAAGGCCACAATTGCCCGTTATGGGTATGGCCCGAAAGGTGCAGGTCAACTCCTTCATCTACAGCTTCATCAAGATCAAATGGTTGATGGTTCATAACAATTACAGGAAAACTTTTATTCATACCAGTCATAAGTTCCCTCAATGATTTTCGTCCATTACCATTTCCCATTCTGCGGTTGTCACGATCATCGCGTCCAACCAACTGAACCCCGTTTGGAAGAACAATTGTTTTATCACGTAAAATATTGATATTTATACTTTCAAGGTAGGGTAAAGTCTTTTGGATACCCCCAATATACTCATGGTTTCCTGGAATTGCATATACACCCATTGGGGATTTGATCTCCTGAATATGTCGTCCAAGATTTTTACGAAGTACTGATGCGATGTCCCCGTCAACCAGATCCCCGCAAAGTAGAACTAAATCCGGCTTTTGCTTATTGATAATTGCGACAAGACGCTTCTCACGGTTCTCCCCGATTAATGCTCCTAAATGAATATCAGAGGCAATCAGTATCTTCATTTCATTACTCCCTGTTACAATTTTGGGGATGTTAAGCGAAATTTCCCTTATGCGGATATTCAAAGCATTAATATGACCGGCAAGCACAATGAGCGAGACTATGGCAACAACAATTAAACCGAGGTTGAAACGCAGGGTCCGGGTCATTTCGGGCAGGAAATGAAAAAAATAATTTAAAAGGCGGACAATATCAAACAGAAAAATTGTCAGCGCGAAGTATAGCATAAATGCCAGCCAGAAAGCCCCGATGCGGTAAATCCATTCACCCGCAAGAGAGGAATGGGTATGTTCGAGAATTTCCCCAATAATAAAACACGAAACAATCAGCCAAAAGCATATAATATAACCTCTTCGCCATACGGGGGATATTGAGAAAGCCTGTAACCCCCTGGAATAAATAAGAAAGTTAACAGAGAAATAGATCAGAAGAACTGTTCCGAAAAAGATTAAAAACGTAGTGGCACGCATAATTAAAATATTTCTGTAAAAATAAAACTAATTTGATGAAATATGTTTATTACATTTTACTGCTGTAAAAACCCAAACGATTTTTAACTCAAATAAACTGACCTGCAGGTACAAACAACAGAGTTTACCTTTTGCGGTTCCTGAATATAGTCGCCGGCCTGACTTTGTTCTGTAGTGCGGGAAGCATTCATCTCATTTTTTTTATCTTTGCATGGTAACAAATAACTCTTTTATGAGATTTTGTCTTTTCACAATTTTGCTGGTTGTTTTTGTCCTCTTTTCCTGTAGCGATGGAGACCGATGTTATGAATCAGTCGATACCTTAATCGTGACTTCTTTCTCGGTAAATGGATTTAAACCAATCAATGTCCTCTCAATTAACGGAGTTGATCACAAGGATGTGGGAGATACTCTGGTGAATGACAAAGGGTCTTCACTAACAAAAAGATTCATGCTGCCGCTCTCATTGCAGGCTGATTCAACAGGGCTTGTCTTAAATGCCAATGGAACCAGGGATACCCTTTATATCAGACATACAATGATTCTCAATTTTATATCCGAGAATTGCGGATTTGCGCCTAATTATGTTATCACAGGTTTCAGGTTTACAAAAGGTATTGATTCAGTAAAGATCTCAGATGCAAAGATTAATCCAAAATCTAAAGAGAAAAAAACGAATGACCAAAATATTGGTATATACTTTAATTCTTCTGTTCATTAGCAGTTTCACGGGGTATTCCCAAGAGAAAGCTGAGGTCTGGCGTTACGAAGGTCCACGTGTTGGTATTGATCTCTCACGATTTTTGCTGCCATTTATGCAAAAGTCAAAACGGAATGGCTGGGAAATTCAGGCTGATGTTCCATACAAAGGCAATTATTTTCCAACTTTTGAGTTTGGCATGCAATGGTTTGATGATCAACGTGATGGATTTCATTATAAAAATAATGGGACCTACGCCAGGTTGGGTGTTGATATGAATATTATAAAATTCGAATCATTAAGAGACCACGATCTGCTTTTTGTAGGAGCCAGGTACGGTTTTTCGGTTTTTAATCACCAAACCGATGATATTAAATATTCAAATTATTGGGGATCAATTACATCTTCTGTTCCCCGACTGATAATGAACGCTCACTGGGCGGAGTTGGTTTTCGGGATGAAAGGGGAACTTTTAACTAATTTTTTTCTTGGATGGACGTTACGTGCCAAATTTCCGATTTCAGTTACAGCAGATCCAAATATCAAACCGTATATCATTCCCGGAATAGGTAAAACAACAAATGGTACCCCTTTCGACTTTTCTATTGGAGTCTATTATCGTTTCCCGATATTTAAGACAAAAACCTTACCAAAACCAATCAAAATGGGAGGTACAACTCATCCCGGTGAGAATGACGGATCTGATCAAAATTATCCGGGAAATTCCGGAGGATCGCAGTCAGGTACGGGTGGATTGAGAAGTTTAAGAGGTGGAGAATAATTCAGCCCAGACCAAATATTATCATTAATATTAAAATTGCAGTTGTTTTGCACATTCTATGATTAATTACAAATCTTGCAAGTCAGATTTCAAAATAATCCGTTTTTAAGTGAATGTTGCCGTTCGTGAAGAAGCAACCATTTTTTCTTCTCCAGGCCACCAGCATATCCGGTTAATTTCCCATTATGTCCGATAATCCGGTGACAGGGTATGATAATTGGTATCGGATTTCGACCATTCGCCATCCCAACAGCCCTGCCTGAATTTACAGATCCGATGTCACGGGCAATTTCAGCATAACTCTTTGTATAACCATACTCCAACAACATTACCTGATCCCAGACACGTTGTTGAAATTCAGTCCCTTCAGGATTAATAGCCAAATCGAACTTTTTCCTGTTGCCTGAAAAATATTCTTCCAGCTGCTTCAGTGCGCAGGTTAAAACATCTGGTGTAAATGAATCAATTTCAATATACTCCTGATCAAAAGAGATTGATTTAAGACACTGTTCGTCCGAAATTAACTTTAGTACGCCAATCGGACTGTTCATCATTTTAAAAAAAATTACCATTCTTTAATTTTTATATTACGAAAGGCAACTTCATTTCCGTGATCCTGCAACAAAATATAACCATCATCATAATCCCCGAATCCAGGTGATTTACTGAATTTGCTTTTTGCGATGACGTCTTTAAACGCCTGGGATCCCCTTGTTATTTCAAGTACTTTACCACCATTAAGGAAATGTATGACCTTTTTCCCATTCACCCCGGGCACCAAAAGAACCAGCAGAAAGGCCTGTCAAAATTACAAATGCAACTAATTTTTTCATGGTATTTGAGTTGAATTTATAACTCATTTTCACCCGCAACATAGCCGAAATTCGCGAGGATACCACCGTCGACAAACAGCAGATGCCCATTTACGTAATTACTTGCTGCAGAAGCGAGAAAAACTGCCGCACCTGCAAGATCTTCAGGATCACCCCATCGTCCGGCCGGTGTTCGGGTCATTACCAGATTATTGAATGGGTGTCCATTTACCCGGATTGCTTCCGTCTGTAAGGTGGCGATATACCCCGGACCAATGCCATTAGCCTGGATATTATGCTTAGCCCATTCGCAACACATATTGGCTGTAAGAAGCTTAAGTCCTCCTTTCGCTGATGCATAGGCAGATACAGAATTACGGCCATAAATGCTCATCATTGAGCACATATTGATAATTTTTCCTCCGCCACGCCTGATCATTGAAGGGACAACCCGCTTTGAAACAATAAACGGTGCAACGAGATCAATATCTATTACCTGACGGAATTCCTCAACAGGCATATTCAGTATGGGGATCCGTTTAATTATTCCGGCATTATTTACAAGTATATCTATATGCCCAACCGACGTTTCTATCGTACTGATACCTTTATCTACATCCTCTTCCTTTGTAACGTCGAACACAACTGTAAAAACATCGATTCCAGCCGCGGTATAATCTTTTTTACATGCCTGGAGCCGGTCTTCAGAAATATCGTTCACACAAATTTTTGCACCTGCTGATGCCAGGGCCTTTGCAATAGCCATCCCAATACCATGGGTTCCTCCTGTCACAAGGGCGACTTTCCCGGTCAAGTCGAACATTTTCATTCGTATCTGTTTAATTATTTGTGAAATATAAAGCCTGTATAATTATTTATTGTCAGGAATTTTGCCGAACTAATTCAATAGTTTTCAATCTTACCTTAGTTTATCAGCACTTACCATATCCATATCGCCATAATTAAGGTTCTCACCCGCCATGCCCCAAATAAATGTATAATTGCTGGTACCTGCAGCCGAATGAATTGACCATGGGGGAGATAGTACTGCTTCTTCGTTTTGGATCCAGATATGGCGGGTTTCTTCCGGGTCACCCATGAAATGACATACAGACTGTCCCTGAGGTACCTGAAAATAAAAATAGGCTTCCATCCGGCGACTATGCGTATGGGCCGGCATCGTATTCCAGACACTCCCGGGTTTTAGCTCCGTCATTCCCATCTGTAACTGGCAGGTCTGAACAACTGAATTGACCAATAATTTATTTATTCTTCTCGCGTTTGATTGTTCCATTGCTCCCAATTCCACTACTTCAGCATTTTTCAAAGTTACTTTTTTAACAGGATATTCTTTATGCGCAGGAGCTGAGTTGATGTAAAAACGTGCTGTGATCGCTGGATTTTCAGATGAAAATACAACAGATTTACTTCCGCGGCCAACATATAATGCCTCTTTGAATCCAAGAGTATAAATTGTTCCGTCAATTTCAACAGTCCCGTTGCCCCCGACATTAATAATCCCCAATTCCCTCCTCTCACAAAAATATTCAGCTTTCAACGGTTCAAAAGGTACAAGTGCCAGTTTCATGTTTTGCGGAACAACTCCACCGACAATGAACCTGTCATAATGCGAATATATCAAACTAATCTGATCTTCCGTCATTAAATTTCTGATCAGGAATTCCTTACGTAACCTTGCTGTATCATAGCTCTTTGCATCCAATGGATGCGTAGCTGGACGTTCTTCAAAAATAGTAGTCATAAAACATAATTTAGTATAAACATTTTCTTTAATCCTATTTTGTAATTTACAACTTTGAACAACAAAATTAATAAAATAAAAATAGTTATGCAATCGATTGCATTTAATAAACTCAATTGATGTTTATCCGTAATATTTCTCCACTTTTGTACAATAATCCGAAATAAGACAACAATAAAGGCTGTATATACCTGCAGTATGAGAAACCATCCCGAAATTACAATACATGATATTGCGAATGAGCTGAAAATATCGGCATCCACGGTTTCCAGGGCATTAAACAATAATGTTAGAATAAACGAAAAAACCCGGAATAAAGTTAAGTTAAAAGCTTCCGAAATGGGGTATCGTCCCAATTTTCCTGCTGCTAATCTTCGTAATAAGCTGACTAGTACCATTGGGGTGGTAATCCCCCGCATTGACCGCTATTTCTTCTCATCGGCCATAAGTGGTATAGAAGATTATGCGTGGACGAAAGGTTTTAACGTGATTATTACTCAATCGAATGATCTGCTGGTTAAAGAGGTTAATTGTGTCCAGGCACTTTATAATAACAGGGTTGATGGTTTAATTATTTCGATTTCGATGCAGACCAATGAAGACAGGCATTTAAGACTATTTTCGGATAAAAATATTCCTATCCTTTTTTTCGACCGGGTTTGCCCTTCAATTGATAGTGATAGAATTGTCGTGGATGATTTGAATTCAGGGTATAAAATTACATGCCAGCTAATTGGGCGGGGTTGTAAGCATATTGCCCATATCGCAGGGCCAGAATTACTTAATATTTACAAGGACCGGAAAGATGGTTATCTCAAAGCTTTGAACGAAGCAGGGATACCACCTGTTAGCGGATACCTTGAAGTAACCGGTCTTACCAAAGAAGAGGGGATGCAGGCATTCGCCCGCCTGATGTCACTCCCTGTTCCACCTGATGGGGTATTCTGCGGAAATGATACCACTGCACTTGGTGCTCTTCAGTATTGCCAGAAAAGCAACCTGAAAGTTCCTGATGATGTTGCCCTGGTTGGATTCAGCGATGAACCATTCAGTGCTGTTGTCACACCATCACTCTCGACGGTTAGACAACCGGGATATATGATGGGATTTCTGGCTGCGCAGAAAATTATTCATCGGATTGAGAACAGCAACTCAATAATACCTTTTGAACAAATTGTACTGCCTACTGAGCTAATCATCAGAGATTCATCCAAATAACTTTGAGCACAGATTACAATAAAATGATTATTTTTGCAGGTCATTATTGAAAAAATGGAGAGAAATAATACCAGCTTTAACTGGTATGCTGTCAGGGTAAAATCGAGATCCGAAAAAAGAGTTTATTCCGAACTGATTGAACAAAAAATCGAAGCATACCTTCCCCTTCAACGAAAATTGAGACAATGGAGCGACCGTAAAAAATGGGTGGAAATGCCTTTGATTTCCGGTTATGTTTTTGTTTACATCAGCCGCAAAGAGTATGAAGCCGTACTTAAAACCTACAATGTGGTTTGTTACGTATATTTTGAAGGAAAAGCTGCAGTCATCAGGGTTGAAGATATCAACTTGTTGAAAAGGACGCTGGGGCAGGGTGAACTTGAAATCGAGATAACACTTGACGAACTAAAACCTGGTCAGATGGTCGAAATAGTGTCCGGACCTTTGTGTGGAGTCGTTGGTGAATTAATTACCTTTAAAGGGAAAAACAAGGTAGCTCTCAAAATTCCTCCGCTTGGATATACTGTCCTGATTGAAGCCCCGGGAAAGAATCTGGCATTATATAAACTTTGATTTGAGAAACAATCAGATAAATTTAAGTATTTTTGTAATACAGGGTTCTAATGAAAAGTTATGAAAAAATATTCTTTTTCGTTTCATTAATCGCAGGGCAACCCTCTCTTTATGCTTTGTTAAGTTACTGAGAATGTGAAGCTGCATTAATATCCTGTTAATTGATATACATAATACCATAATGAAGATTCTTATAACCGGTACTGCCGGATTTATCGGCTTTCATCTTGCTAAAATGATTCTTGAACGGGGTGACCAGGTCATTGGGATTGACAATATCAATGACTATTACGACGTTGATCTGAAATATTCGCGTCTTGAAGAAACGGGCATAACACCCTCGGCCATCACCTATAATACCCCTTTCCAAAGTTTAAAGTACCTGAACTATAAATTTTACCAACTTGATCTGACCGATCGGGAAAACCTGGGTCAACTATTTGCGAAACACAGTTTTGACAAAGTAATCAATCTTGCCGCACAGGCTGGCGTACGATATTCACTCCAAAATCCCCAGGCCTATATTGATGCGAATATAACCGGATTCTTAAATATTCTGGAGTGCTGCAGGTACAATAAAATCAAACACCTGGTTTATGCGAGTTCATCAAGTGTTTACGGGAATAACAGCAAAATGCCGTTAAGCACATCCGACAATGTTGATCATCCGGTAAGTCTGTATGCCGCCACAAAAAAAAGTAATGAGCTGATGGCGCATACCTATAGCCATCTGTTCGGATTACCGGCTACAGGCCTCAGGTTTTTTACTGTATATGGTCCTTATGGCAGGCCTGACATGGCTTTGTTCCTTTTCACCAAAGCAATACTCAGTGATAAACCGATTCAGGTTTTTAATAATGGGGAGATGGAACGTGATTTTACCTATATTGATGATATTGTATCGGGTCTGATACGGGTGCTTGATCACCCACCACAACCGGATTCAAATAGCCTTTCGGATCCATCGGCCAGCAAAACAGCTCCTTATAAAATATATAACATAGGTAACTCTTCACCTGTAAGGTTAAACGATTTCATCGAAGCAATTGAGTCCAAATTGGGTATTAAGGCCAGAAAGGAACAACTGCCAATGCAACCCGGAGATGTTGTTAAAACCTGGGCTGATACATCTGATCTTCAGAAAATGTTAGGTTTCAGTCCCAATACACCTATAAAAGAGGGAGTTGACAAGTTTATCGATTGGTATATAAGCTATTATAAGATATGACTCAGGAGGTGTCGATGAATGGTATGAGCAAAAATAAAATTGGAGAAGAGTTCTGTTTAAGGCGTAATTGTCGTCATTCTGCAATATTTCTCAAATCCAGATAAATTATGATTCCACTTATTTTTTCGATTCCGCAATGGCTCCGCCTCACGCTAAGTCTTGTCTACCTGACCATTATCGCATTGCTGTCTCTTCTGCCTCCGAATGATTTTCCACAGATTCAGTTATTTCAGGGAGCTGATAAAATTGTTCATATATGTTTGTATCTTGGACTTACTTGGCTGGCATGTTGGTCGTTACACGCTGAGATAAACCGCAGGATGTATTTTTTTATCATATTCTTTTCAATCGGTTTTGGTTTAATTATGGAAGTGTTCCAATTCTTTTTGGATATTGGACGATCATTTGAACTCTTCGATATAATGGGAAATTCAATCGGCACATTGTTTGGTGCCGCAATCTTTATAACAATGGTACATATAAAGAAGAAAATTGACTTAAGAATATTGGGAATGCGTTAGATTTGACGATTTTGTAATCCGGTAATATGACAATTCGATAATTGGAAAGTAAAGAATTTACTATGAAACGAGCATGTTCGCTAAGCACAAACACGGATGAAAATTTCACATGCGAGTTCCCCCGCCGGATCGGGGCAAGCTATCCGGCCTTAAAAAACAAATTATTTACGTATGAAAGGAATAATACTTGCGGGTGGTTCGGGTACAAGGTTGTACCCTATCACAAAAGGAATTTCCAAACAATTATTGCCCGTGTATGACAAGCCTATGGTCTATTATCCTCTGACCACATTGATGCTTTCGGGAATAAGGGATATTTTGCTGATATCAACCCCTGAAGATATCAATATGTACGAAAGGTTACTCGGTAATGGTAAAGATTGGGGTATCAGTATAAAATATAAAATACAACCATCTCCTGATGGGCTTGCCCAGGCATTTATACTTGGACAGGAATTTATAGGAACCGATGATGTTTGTCTCGTATTGGGCGATAATATTTTCTATGGTTATGGTTTCTCAGGAATGCTGAATGAATCAGTTCAACTTGTTAAAAATGAGCAGAAGGCGGTGGTTTTCGGATATATCGTTTCCGATCCCGAACGGTATGGCGTAGCAGAAATAGATCAGGGAGGAAATGTCCTTTCACTTGAAGAGAAACCTTTATTCCCAAAATCGAATTATGCAGTTGTAGGTCTTTACTTCTATCCGAATTCAGTGATCGGAATTGCTCATACCATCAAACCTTCATTGCGGGGAGAATTGGAAATTACAACTGTAAACCAGGAATATATGAACAGAAAACAGTTGAAATTACTAATTTTGGGACGTGGTTTTGCCTGGCTGGATACCGGAACGCATACTTCACTAAACCAGGCATCAAACTTCATTGAAACGATAGAGACCCGGCAGGGACTGAAAGTTGCCTGCCCGGAAGAGGTCGCCTATCGTAGCGGCTGGATTACAAAAGATCAGCTGATTTCTCTTGCACAGCCTATGATAAATAACCAGTATGGACGTTACCTGCTTCGTTTATCAACAGAATAATTATTAAATAAGACTTTAGTAAAGTGAAAGTTATCAACACCCGTATTCCTGAAGTTTTAATTTTTGAGCCCGATATTATTGGCGACCATCGCGGCTATTTTTATGAATCTTACCGTCAGGATATAATTGAACAATATATTGGTAAAGTCCATTTTGTTCAGGACAACCAGTCTAAATCAGGATTTGGTGTTTTAAGGGGACTACATTTTCAAATCCCCCCTTTTTCCCAGTCAAAACTTGTACAATGTTTGCAGGGAAAAGTTCTGGATATTGCAGTTGATATCAGGATTGGCTCACCAACTTATGGAGTGTATATTCCTGTGCAACTCTCAGAGGCAAACCACCGGCAGCTTTATATTCCCATAGGATTTGCCCATGGATTTGTTGCGCTCAGCGAATTGGCAGTACTTTCCTACAAATGCGATAATTACTATAATCCGAACGCGGATGGTGGTCTGGCCTGGAACGATCCGGAAATTAATATTGATTGGATCCTCCCGGTACAAGACATTAAACTCTCAGAGAAAGATAAAAAATTGCCTCTATTGTCACAGATTACTTGTTTTAAATATGAAAGATTCGATTAGGTTATTGCTTGTAATTTTTTTAATATCAGCTATTTGTGGCTGTAAAAAGGGTGGGGCCCCGACTCCTGAACCATTTCCGGATACGACAAAACCTACTATCTCGGTTTCAAAACCAACCCCGGGACAGTTTTTTACTGCCGGAAATGCCATCATTTTTCAGGCATCCTTCAGTGATAATGAGAAACTTGCAAGCTACGAAATCTCTGTCACCAGGGTCGTATCAGGAGGTTTCTTTTTAAAAGTTGTTCCGGCCTTAGTACCATTCAGCTTTACAAAATCTCCGACAAGTTTTAATCCGGGAGTTAAACAACAGGAAATAAATATTACCGATATTATTATACCTTTGAATACAACAACCACAATCGTAACACCAGGGAAATACAACTTTAAAGTTTCATGCAATGATGCTTCGAACAATTCTGCCTCAACTACTACTGAAATCAATATTAATTAAACTGTCTATCCCTTTAAGTCAGGTTAATTAATTGATTTTTGATTATTTACTGTTTTATCTTATAGGCCATCAACGCTTTGCCATGACGGACATATAAAACGCCGCCGCAGATCACCGGGTGTGAAAAATGTTCTTTAGTCCCTTTTTTAATCTTAAATTTACTAATCAATTCCATTTTTGTCCCGGTTGGTTTGATCAGATTCATATTCCCATTATCACTGTAACAATACAAAAGATTATCCGCATAAATTATACTACCACGCAGATTCCGGACCGAGTCAGTCACGATACCTCTCTTCAGATCAAGACATTTCAGATAATTGTCTTTTGAAGTGCTGAAAAGTTGGCAGTCAATTTTCACAAAACCACCAATGGCATTTTTTACCCTCCCGTTTCTCCATATCTCTTTAATCTTATTTCCATCAGACGATAATTCCAGTTTGTAGGCTCCCTTCCCTTTATCAACTCCCGATACTCCATAAATGAATCCATCAGCATAAACAGGCGTGTTACAATATTCTCCCTCCAGTTTAACGGAATCCTCCTTATATGACCAAAGCAATTCTCCATTCCGTATATCAATTCCCATCATATATTCACGAGATAAAGTAACAAGTATATTTCGTTCCGGAAGTTTAATTATGACCGGAGAACAGAACGATACTAAATCACCCAAAGCTTTCGAAGTCCACACTGTTTTACCGGTAAACTTATTAAGTGCTGCAACATTAGTTTCATGGCCCCCAGGAAAGCAATACACATTTTTCTCATCAACCAGGAGGGACTCAGCATATCCAAACATATTAAGCCTACCACCCAAATCGCGCACCATATCAACACTCCATTTTTCTTTTCCGGAACTGGTTTCGAAACATGCTATCCGTCCCAATCCTGAACAAACGTATACCAGATCGTTGTACAACGTTGGTGTTGAACGGGCACCTGGAAAACCGCCTGAAAAACCGGTCCCGAAGAACTCCGGACCATTTGGTGATTTCCAGATCAGTTTTCCCTTCAAATTGAAAGCAAATAAATGACTTATGCTATCTATCTCACCATTGATATAAAGTTTGTCGTCTGTGATTACTGGAGAACCATAACCATTGCCAACTTCTTCGGTCAACCACTGTAATTCAGGACCAGAATCCGGCCAGATTTTCAGAAGATTATTTTCCGGATAAATTCCGTCGCGGTTCGGTCCTCGCCATTGTGCCCTATTTTGTGATTGACCAATAAAATTACAGGAAGTCAAAAAGAATAAAAATAACATAGTTAAATTGTAATTCATATTATGATTTGTATGTTTAATTAAGCATTGTTTAAGACTACCTTCTCTTTAATCTTTTTACAAAGATCACAAATTCACTGAAATATCAAACCTGCGAAATATACAGAATCTTTTCGGCTATAAAATGATCAGCACAAATATTCCTCAAAGAGTAACAAAATAAACCTGATTTTTCCTGACGTAAATATGCGTCGTATTGAAATTAGACGTATATTTACGTCGTAATTTATAATGGAAGTCATGGTTGTATCAAAATCGGAGCTTTTTAACGCTGATCTTCAAGAAAGGGCAAATCTGTTCAAGACACTGGCCCACCCGGCGCGCCTTCAGATCCTGCAATTTCTTGCTGAAGCAAAGTTGTGTATATCGGGCGATATTTCAGACGAACTGCCCTTGAGCCGGACAACAGTTAATCAGCATCTGAAGGGATTGAAAGAAGCAGGACTGATTTGTGGTCATGTAACAGGCGTGAAAATGAACTATTGTCTTAACTATGGAAAAATGCAGGAGCTGAAAAAAATTCTGACATGTTTTCTGAATGAAATTCAACTTCCTGAAAATTTTATTTGCCGATGAAAAATGATCAGCTAAAGTAAATGCTTCCATCATTCATCTGCATCATTTCCAAAATTATAAGTACTTCCAAATCAAATTAATTATTTTCAGGTTTCTAAATTTTCAAATTTATTAAATGGATTTTTCAATCGATCTGAAGTCACTAAAACCAGTAGGATATACTATTCCAACTGTTTCGTCACGTTTAAAGTGGCCGGATTATTGGGGCACAATCAAAGTAAGATGGGGATTTGGCCGTGACAATTATACGGTTCTGCCTGGGCTCTACAAGGTCGGAAAGCCAGATGGTGAGTCGGATGTGTTTGTTTCGGCAAACTACAAGCTTTCATTTGACCAATTGCGGAGGAGCCTCGATTCTTTGGACGCCTGGGTTCTGGTGATCGACACCAATGGTGTTAACGTGTGGTGTGCGGCAGGGAAAGGAACTTTTGGAACCAGCAACCTTGTGAAAAGCATTAAAAATATTTCGCTGGATTCCTTCGTCAGGCATCACAGAATAATCGTTCCACAACTTGGTGCCGTTGGCGTTGCCGCATACAAAGTAAAAGAGCAAACAGGATTCAGCGTTATTTACGGTCCTGTTCATGCAAAAGACATCAGGACATTTGTGAATTCCGGATATAAGGCGACACCGGCTATGCGAACAATATCATTCCCGGTTTATGAAAGGGCAAAACTTGTTCCCGTTGATATGCTCTATGGGAAATATAAGCTGTTGATTGCCCTGGCTATGTTCTTTGTTCTGGCTGGCCTTGACCGGACAGGTATTATTTTTACCAGGATGGTCGAAAATTCTATGTTCCCTTTGATAAATATTGCCGGAGCATATCTTGCCGGGATTGTTGTTGCGCCTATTTTCCTTCCATTGATCCCATTTCGGGCTTTTGCATTGAAAGGTGCGCTCTCGGGAATCATAATTACCGGGTTTATGAACCTCTTTTTTGCCGCTCCGTTACCGGAGAGGATTGCAATGGGATTAATTAACATTGGTATTGCGTCGTTTTTGACAATGAATTTTACCGGTTCTTCGACCTATACCTCGCTTTCAGGGGTTAAGAAGGAGATGAAATGGGCTATTCCATTCCAGATTGCATCTGCAGCAATTGGTCTTATCATTTTCATTATTTATAAATTGAAATGATATGAAGACAATGCAATATTTAAAAAACACAGTAACATTAAAGCTTGATGCCGGCCTTTGCAACGGGTGCGGTATGTGTGTCAACGTTTGTCCTCATGAAGTTTTTGAAATCAGCGGAAAAAGGGCCCGAATCACTGATATCGACGACTGTATGGAATGCGGGGCATGTGCGCTTAATTGTCAGTCTGGTGCAATCTCCGTGAAATCAGGGGTTGGCTGCGCGGCCGGAATCATTAAAGGTATCCTTAACAATTCGGAGCCCTCGTGCGACTGTTCCGGCGTGAATAAAAATGACAATAGCAATTGTTGCTAATAACATATAATATATGAAAACCGGACCCTCATTTCCTGAAAGTTACCTTCAGGCATGCAATTAAAAATTTATTAATTAAATCTGCTTTTTATGAATACCATCATTGAAAAATTTGTAAGGGATAAAAACATCGCTTTGATCGGAGTCTCGTCGGACAAACAGAAGTTTGGTAATGCAATAGTGGCTGAATTAACGAAAAAGGGCTATACTATTTTCCCTGTTCACCCTACTCTTGCAGAAGTTGACGGAATGAAATGTTATCCTGACGTTGAATCGCTTCCTGATTATGTGACCAACCTTATCCTGGTTGTTAAGCCTCAGATTACAGAGCAGATTATTCCCCAGTTAAAAAATTCGTCCATCCAACGGGTATGGATGCATAGAGGTGCCGGAAAAGGATCAGCTTCAGTGGCTGCAATCGAGGCTTGCAAAAATAATGGAATTGAAGTTGTCTATGGATTTTGTCCGATGATGTTCCTGGCTCCTTCAGGTATCCACAATTTCCATTTCTGGTTACGGAAAAATTTTGGGAAAGTGCCTGCTGAATTCAGCAAATAGAATTTACCTGACATGGTACGTCCTCTGTTTTGGCTTTTCCAAATTAGCCTTACCTATTTACAAGGTACCGGGGATATCGTATTAATAAAACTAAAGTAAATGAAAGAAATATGGATTCCACCGGCTAAGCCGAATTATAATGTGACCAGTTTACTTCTTTCTGCAAGTGTATTAGTTTTGATCAGGTTACTCTGCCGGATTGCAGATTTGAATATGCGTCGTTCCTGTATATTTCTCTCCGGGTTTGATGTTCCTTTGGTAATTACCCCAGTATAAATCAGGGTAGTCAAGCAAATTATTAATGTACAGGTTGATATTGTTACCATTTTTATCAATACGGCACCCCTCCCTGGCATTTCCGTTAACTACAATATTGCCTGATCCTTTAATATGTAAGTTATATTTCCTGACATTCTCTTTGGTAGCCCTGGCTATAAAGGTGAGTTGATCGGGCGTTTCATTTTGTGTACCGTTATAATAAAAACTGCTGTTATCATATTGCCACTCCTTCTCCGGCGTCTTGCGATATGTATTTAAATGGCGGGTAAAAAGTGGTACTTTCCCTTCCGGGGATGATATATGTCCGGAAGGATAAGAACTCCAGTAAGAATCCTTCTCCCAGGATAAAGTATCGAAAATATTATCAAACGAAAATTTGATGCCCAACTCACGGATAAACTCCTGAGGCGGATTGTTTATTATATAAGTAGCAGATATCGAGCAATCAGGCGAGATTACTACAGTGAAGTCAACACCAATCAGGTTCTGGTAATCACCTTTTATTAAAATTTCAACTGTATTTTCCATTTTTTGGACAGACAAAGATTTCAGCTTCCATTCTTTACAATAATCGTTTATCTGATTTGATGAAAATTTCGTTTCCTTGCCCCTTGTCCTGAGATTCAGAAAAGGACCTGAAAAATGAAAAGTATCTGATTGTATATCAAGAATGTTGAAAAATCCGGTCCTTTTATCGAGATGAATTTTAAGGTTATTTTCACAGGAAATAAGATATTGGTAATTATCTTCAACCAGACTTATAATTCCACTTTGAGTAAAATCCTTCTTATTACTTTCTTCATTTCCACAACGCAATAAATAGTTATCTAACAGCAAATTGTGACTATCATAAAAATCAATTGACACAGTTTCTTTACCTGACCAATTCTTTATCGGTACAATTAAAGTTCCCCTGGCATGCGCAGGTATATCAGGAGCAATTAGTTTTTGAGTCTTTCCTTTATAAGTATAGTGAACAGTCAATTCATTTATATTCGTAAAATCGAACCGGTTGTAAATGGGGATTTCTATTGCCTCGCCTTGTTTATAATCATTAAATATTGTTTTTAATATCCTGACCGGTGAATATGCTTTTTTCACATTCCAGAATTCGGGTTTTTTGCGGCGCCATGTATCAACTATGCCCCACTCTCCATAACCAACTGTATTTCCGCTATACTCTGCCGGACTAACGTTTTTATCAATTTTCCCCCACCACTGGTTCAAACCTGAAAGGGTGTCAGGAAGCATAAAGGTTTCATCGATCATTCCCCATATTGCTCCTCCTAGTCCACCTTTTGCATCAAAAACTCCTTGCCACATGCTGTCAAGACTCATACCCCAGAAATCCCTGATGTTGGGATCTTCCTTAACTGTGAAGTTATTATAACATGCAACATGCGCCCATTCATCAAAAATTACGGGCATTTTGTCATTGCCGAATCCTTTTATGCTCTTACCGTATTGTTTCAAATTTCCGTCAATACCTGGATAGTGCATACTAATTAAGTCGTATGATTTTATGCTGTCAGGAACGTTTCCGGGATAACTGAAAATAACCGGACGGGTTTGATCGGTGCTTTTCACCCAATCGTATGACTTCCTGAAATTGGTACCGAACATATTTTCGTTTCCTATTGACCAGAAAATTACTGATGGATGATTACGTTGGTTATAAATAATTTCCTTAAGCTGTGATAAATATCTTTCGGTAAATTCGGGTGAATTCTCTGAATTTCCTGGGTAATAATCAGCTGTTCTATGCGATCCGACAAAACAAACAGCAGTTTCGTCTTCTACAAAAATTCCATATTTGTCGCATAACTGTAAAAAGTGATCCGTAGGGGGATAATGAGAAGTTCTGATAAAATTGATATTCGCTTCTTTAGCAAGCAGGACATCTTTTATCTCATATTCGGGAGTTGAAACCCTGCCCAGCAGCGGGTGAATATCATGACGACAGGCGCCTCTAAGCTTAACCTGTTTGCCATTCACCAAAAATCTGTTTTGTTTAATCTCAATTTCTCTAAATCCAATATTATAATCCTTATACATTACTTCTTCCCCGTTTTCAACTAATTTTACTCTTAGCCGGTATAATTCAGGATGTTCTGCATCCCATTTCAATGGATTTATTATCAGGTTTTTAATAGTGAAATGAGTATCAATGAGTGCGACAGATATGTTGTTTAGACTGACTTTTTTGTTGCCTTTATCAAACAATTCAAGTTCAACATGACAACCTTTAACGACTTTACTGATGCTACCCTGAACAGAAAGTACAGCGTTCGCATATTTTTCGTCCAGGTCGGTTGTAATAAAAAGTCGTTCCAGATGATGTGGCGGTAATGCCAAAAGACTAACATCTCGGAGTATTCCACCTATCTGGTGTTTTGCATATCCGCTTGCATAAGAAATTTCATCAGCCATATCGGTGACCTCAACTGTTACAGCTGCCGTTTTCCCAGGAATAACATTGGATGTAATATCGCACTCCCATGCGGTGAAACCTCCGGAATGGTCGCGTAGGTATTTGCCATTAATCCAGACCCTTGCATAACTATAAACTCCTTCAAAGCGAAGTATTATTTTCTTCCCCTTATAGTCCAACGGAACTAAAAAATCTTTTTTATACACAAACGGCCGATCATGTTTGATCAGATAACCCTGCATCATACATTCGCCGGGAACCTGAATATCTTTCCATTCTCCTCCTGTTTTATTATTGTCCGGGTCAGTTCCTGAAGGGTTAAGGCAAATTTTCCATGTCCCATTCAGGCTAATTACGGGGCGTGATACACCTTTGACATAAATATCAGTTTTGGTTTGAGCCTTTAAGCCGTTAAAGAGTATGATAAATACAAGGAGAATAAAATAGGTTTTCATACTTTGAGATTTTTATAAGTTGTTTTTAAGAAGTTCCTTCTTTGTTTGGATGACAGAATCATTGTCGTTTCATCATCGTGATTTTTGCATATTCTACGGGTAAGTCTGTAAACGGAATATTATTTTTTTCTTAATAAACTCAGTACTCCATTGATGAATGTCAATGGATGTACAGGATTTCCGGGAACATACAGGTCAATATGGTGGTTAGACAGAAATTCACGGTTTAAGGCAGGACTATCTGCAAAGATTCCTCCGCTGATGGCATCAGTACCGGCAAGAATAATAATTTTGGGAGTAGGTATGGCGTTATAGCACAGCTCTAATGGTTCTGCCATATTTGCAGTAACCGGGCCTGTGATCACGATCCCGTCTGCATGCCGGGGTGATGCCACAAACTCGATGCCAAAGCGGCTGATGTCGAACTGAACATTGTTTGAAGCATTTAATTCCAATTCACAGCTATTGTCTCCGCCGGCAGAGACTTGTCGCAGCTTTAGCGACTTTCCAAAAAGTCTGTATATCTCGGAACGGATTAAATCCGGGTTCAATCCAATGCCCTGGTTATCCCCTTCTTTAATTATCAGCCTTTCCCTTTCATTGACTGAAAGTTTATAGTCATTTGTAAAGACGATTTTTTCAGGAAACTGAATGGCACATTCACCGCAAAAAGTGCATTTTCCTAAATCGATGCTTACAGGATTCCCAATTATGGCTTTGGTTGGGCAAATCTCAGCCAGTAATATTTCATCAACTTTTACATCAGAAATTACCGGACGTCCCCTGAATATGCCAGGGACAATTGCGGTGGTAACATCGGGAATATATTGTTTACCCTGATGCCACAGTATTTTTATGTTATTCAACATAGCTATGCATGTATTTATAAGTCATGCCCACAATACGACAGATTAAAACTTTTGTTGCATATAGGGAAATCTGAAATGTCATTGTTCCTTACAGCCTGGGCCAGGGCCATCCAGTTATGGTGAGACGGGTCTTTTATTTTGTAAAAAATCAAACTACCTGTTTCATCGGTAATTGCGCAATGGCATATTTCACCACGCCATCCCTCAGTCAGTGAAATAATAAATTTCCCTTTTTGCGGCGACAGAACAATGTTATCCGGCTTTTTAAACTCAGGTACTTCTTTCAGCAACTCTTTTATGTAGCAAATGGATTGTTTCACCTCTTCTTTTCTGATTTGCACCCTTGAGTATACATCTCCATGCCGTTTTATAACAGGTTGATGGTTAATGGTCCTGTACAGGTTGTGAGGGTGCGACGAACGGATATCCCTGTTCAGTCCGCTCATGCGTGCAGCCATACCAACGGTTCCTATATCAAGTACTTCAGCAAAGGTAACCACCCCGGTTTTTTCCATCCGGGATAAAGCGCTTGGCAGGTTAAATAGCTTTTTTGTGATCTCATTGAAATCAGGCTCGTAGGCAGAAAATATTTCAGTTAACCTTTTTGCATGTTCACTTGTGAAGGCGAAATTGAATTTACCTGCCCTGATCAATCCTTTTGCCAGGCGATTACCTCCCCATTCCTGAAAGAAATTGACAATTGGGGTACGTAACCTTCCATATACTGAACTGGCAAGCTGATAGGCAATATCTGTGCAGATACCCGATAAATCGCCGGTATGTACTGCTATTCGTTCAAGTTCAAGCGCTAATGTCCGGGCAAAATTCAATGAATAATCAGGTGTGTAGTCACATAAATTTTCCCACAGGTTTACAAAGGTTGTTGTATGGCCTACAACTGTATCCCCTGCAATACTTTCGCATAGGGTTGTCCGTTCCAGTAGCTTTTTCTTTTGCAGGAGCAATTGTTCAATACCCCTGTGCTGGTAACCTAACTGAATCTCAAGGTGCATTATTTGTTCCCCGTTACAGATAAACCTGAAATGACCTGGTTCTATAATGCCAGCATGTATTGGTCCAACTCCAACTTCATGCAACTCTTCACTATCAGCATTATAGAATGGATAATTTTCGATTCTCTGATTTTGGTCTGCGCGGTTGGCGGAATACCGCACCGGTTTCAACCACGGGTGGTCTGTGTATCTTATTCCAAAGTTCTCGTGAATTTCCCGTTCAAACTTCTCAAAGTTATGGTTATGTGATGTAAATGAAGGTAGTTCAACATTTTTCCCTACAATGGAAGAAGAAATCAGAATTTGGTGCAAATCATCATCGGCTATGCAACAAATGAGTTTTATTTTGCCCTCAGCCGGATAGCCAAAATAGTTTACACAATGTCGCGCATAATTTCCGGTTATCAGATCAAGATTTATTTCCAGGAAGAGTTCATAATCGTGGACGGGAATGCTATTTAATGCAATTGTCTGATTATTTGATGAAATTATATATTTTAATGGTATCATGATAATAATTTTACTGCATCATTTATAAGTGCTACAAATTGGGCAGGTGGGGAATATGCAATAAATACGGCTAGTCCCAATAATAAATACTGCGAAAATGACTCCCAGGGTGAGATATGGGGTATTTTCGTCTCATCAATTGACAATGGAGGGGTGAATAGTAATTTGAAAATATTGGAACCAAAACCCCAGATTATCATAGTTAACAGTATCAGGACAAACAGTAGCAGAATAATATAGTGAGCTTCGAATAAGGACTGAAAAATCAGAAATTCGCTGATAAACAGACCAGAAGGAGGCATAGCTGTCGCTGATATAAATGCCAGAAATATTAATATTGCTCCTGCTTTATTATATTTGAAATAATTACCCACATCATAAATACTCTTGCTTTGATAAACCCAATAAATCTGGTTGAATTGCAGGAATAAAGTTGGTTTTATCAGAGTATGTAATATAATGTGTAATATGGCAGCATAAACACCAATACCTCCGGCTGCAAGTCCAAGGATCACCAGGCCCATATGCTCGATACCTGAATAGGCGAACAAACGCTTGATATTTTTAATCCGGGTCATATATACCGTTGCAACAAAGATCGAAATCAAAGCTGCAATAATCATTACTGTATTTGCCCAATGACCAAGTGGTGTGCGTACCATAACTGCATAAATCCTGTAAATGCTGACGAATCCTGCATTTATCAAAATGCTGGCCAGTAAGGCACCGGCAGGGGCGGGGGCTTTGTCTTTGGCATCAATACCTGCGGTATACATAGGTACGAGACCAAGTTTGGCTGTAAAACCTGTGAAGATAAAGAGGAAGGCCAGTTTAAGCCAGAATGGGTTCAGCTTACCGGCATTTGCATAAAGCGATTCAAACGACATATCGTCTATTCCGGCATCTTTGACTGATAAGCTCAGGAACAAAATGCCTATATAAACAAAAGTAATACTGATGGCACAAATGAAAACATATTTCCAGACACCTTCCAGTGCGCGAAGATTCCGGTGATGATATATAAGTGCGGATGCACTGAGAGTCGTAATCTCAATAAATATCCATGTGACAGCTATATGACCAGATAAATAGACAACGCTGCATGCGGATATCAACAGAACCATTGCACCGAAAAACAGCCCCCTCGATTTAGGTGTTTCATCCACATTATGCTTTTCAATATACCGGTATCCATGTATGATTACCGGAACTGAGACCACACATAAAGCTATCAGTAACAGTACCCCCAGAGCATCCGGCCTAAAAAACGACAACTCATTGATATTTAAATTATTATATTCAAAAACACTAAATACAATCAGCAGGGTTACGAATATAAACAGCAAAGCATAATTAATCAGTTTATTCCTGTTGAAAAACAGCCAGCCACTAATTACAAAAGCACATGTTAAAAATATCCCAATCATGGTCCGTTAGTCTTTAAGGTTTCGTAAATGGTCAATATCAGGATCTTTTAACAAATCACCTATCCGGTTAAAGAAGACACCAAGAATAAGGACGCTAGCGAATATATCGAGCATAATGCCAAGGTTCACCAGCATCGGCATTTCATTGCCTACCGCAAGTGAAAGTACAAAAACACCATTTTCGATTATAATGTAACCGATTACGTGCGTAATAATCTTTTTACGCGTTACAATCAGGTAAAGTCCGGTGAAGATGGTTGACAATGCAACTACAAAAAAAGTTTTATCAAGATTCGGATCTTTTATTGAACTCGACAAAATTATAGTTGCCACGGTGATAAAAGTCACAATAATCAATGAAACGAACATAGGCAGATACGGCTCAGCTTCGCGGGTTATGCCATTGCGTTTTATTATATAATTTATGAACCACGGAACTGCAATTGCTTTGAAGACAATAGTTTCCAGCATGATCAACATCAGGTTAACAGTGCTTATCTTAGTAAGGGTCAGAAAGGTGACCCCAAAGAGGATAAATCCCTGAAGGACTAATATATTCAGGTATGTAAAGAGCCGGTTAGCAATGCTTATGTAAAGCAAAGACATAGCTAATGCGATTAAAAGTATATCTGTCATATATCTAATATTTTATGCAAATTTTCCCAAAACCAGAAGTACTCCGAAAAATATCAGTAAAGAAACTGAAGTAAGGATAAAAACGAATTGAGGGTTATGGCCCATCCTGAACCGTGCCATAAACGATTCAATGCTGCCAACTGCAAAAGCGAAACCGGTCTGAATGGCAAAAAATATTGGGATTGATATTTCTAATGGTAACATCCCGATAAAGAAATTTGATATGATTGCTCCATACATGGCAAATTTCAGGTTGTTTGTGTACATTATCAGTCCAAGATCAAAACCGCTGTTGTCCAAAATCATCACCTCATGAACCATCGTAAGTTCAAGGTGGGTCTTTGGGTCATCAAGTGGCATTCTGCTATTCTCGATCATGGCAATCATCACAAGTACAAACGAAGCTAACGCCCCAAGTAAATACGAGATCTGTGAACCATAGTGCAAAGTACTGAAAATCTCATGAAAGGAGGTTTGCCCGGTAAATAGTGCAAAGGATCCTATTAGTAAAAAAAAAGCAGGTTCGACCAGCATTGAGAAAAGAGCTTCACGGCTTGCCCCCATTCCCTCGAAACTGCTGCCTGTATCAAGTGCAGAAATAATCATAAGAAATTTGCCAAAAGCCAGGATATAGGCAAACAGGATAAAATCGCCATCGAATGAAATAAAACCCGGATTGTTTCCATGAGGGATCATCAGAACTGCCATTAAAACAGAAGCAAAGTAGGCACTTGGTGCAATCTGAAATATAAAACTGGTCGTAGTACTAAAAACTGAGTCTTTCCTGAATAATCTGATAATATCCCACACCGGCTGAAAAATTCCTGGTCCTTTTCGTCCTGAAAATATACTTTTCGTACGGATAATAATTCCCGGGAAAAGCAGGCTCATAATTATTATGAGAAATAAGCTGGCCATATTATAACTGGTTTAAAAATTTGATTATTACTGCAATTTTTTCGATAACCGAAGGCAATAATATGGTTAATCCGATGAAAATAAACCCATAAAGTATATATGCCTGAATATTTCCATTTTGCAGGAAAACGAAAGACTTTAACAGTTTCCGGCTTACCAGTAATGGTTTATCGATAAACCATGTTTCAATTTTGTCGTATGCATGTGTTTTCTGCAAAATATTTTGAGGGTACAATCCTGCTGCCTCTTTTTTCTCCTTTTTAATTAAAAGGATGGGCTCAGATAATTTACGGTAAGAGCGGACGAAAGATGAGGCTGTATATTGCATTTTCGATGTAGCAGGGGAATATCCACAGCCCCATGTAGCATCCTGACTGACAGTCAGGTTTCTCCTGATTAATTGTCTTATTAAATAAACAACCAGAGTAAGTGATACAAAACCCATCGAATACCAGCCGACAAATGTTATGTTTTTTAGTGTCTCCCCAAACTGTGCCTTAATCAGCGGATTTAGTCCGGGGCCGTATAAGCTGATGATATTGATAAGATAATTATTGAAAAGTATCGGGAATATACCAATAATTATTATAAACAATACAATAAGATATAATGGCCAGGTCCGGTGTGGATTTTCAATATTATTTTCTTCATGAATATTATGGCGGGAGGACCCTAAGAAAACAATACCAAAGGCCTTTGTAAAGCAAATCAATGCCAGTCCTCCGATTAAAACCAGCCCCAATATGCTAAATAGTAGTGATAGAATAAGTTTAAAATTACTGGAAACTAAACCATGAAATAATCCATTGTACAAAAAGAACTCAGATATAAAACCATTAAACGGAGGTAAACCACAGATAGCCAATGATCCGATCAGAAACATGAATGCAGTATGTGGCAATTGTTTTATTAACCCTCCTAATGACTCGATATTCATTGTCTTTCTGTAATGATAAACGTTCCCGGCACTAAAGAACAGCAGGGATTTGAATAGTGAATGGTTCAGAACATGAAGCAGCGCACCTCCAAATCCGCAAACGACAAGGATTTGATTGTTATATCCAAGTCCAAGACTGCCTAAACCGATGCCAATACCAATTATCCCGATATTTTCGATACTATGGTAGGCAAGCAATTTTTTAAGATTGTGTTGCACAATGGCCAGCATTACGCCGTAAATACCGGTAATTACCGAGACAAACAATATAAAATAACCTGTCGTTATCATATCGGTCTTGATAAGCATAAGTAAACGAAGGATACCGTAAATACCAATTTTAATAATTACACCAGACATAATTCCCGATATATGTGCCGGTGCCACCGGATGGGCCAATGGTAACCACGAATGAAACGGAACAAAACCAGCCTTAATGGCGAAACCTGTAAAGAATAAAACAAAAAGTGCCAGTCCTGCAATATTGCTTTGAGAGGTGGTAAACAGGGTTATTGCATTAAAATCGAATGAGCCGGTTTTTACTTTTACCCACATGAAGGCGATAGTAAGAAAAAGTATGCAAACATGCGATTGTATCAAGTAGTTTATTCCGGCCTTTAAAGTGGCACTTTTATTATGTTCAAAGATCACAAGCAGAAATGATGATAATGCCATGATTTCCCAGACAACAAGTATCATAAGGCTATTCTGCACCAGACATATATCAATCAGGGATGTATAAAGTATGATGAAGGATGCGGCATGTAGTGCCAGATTATCAGCCTGGTTTATATATTTTTTCATGTATTGGACTCCATACCAGGCCCCGGTCAGAAAAGTAAAACTGATAACAAGCAGAAACCATGCAGATAAATAATCTATTCTTACCGGGATTTTCCCGGTTACAAAAGATCCTGGATAATAAAATTCAACCTGGCCGTTTTTAAATATTGAATAAACGAGGACTGAAGCAATTATAACCTGTAATGTAATTACCACAAGGGTAAGTATACCCCGGCCTCTTGTCTTCAGAAACAGGATACTTATAATTCCAACAACAGCAAGCAGATTAAATAATTCAACCAAAATCTTTTCCATAAATTAACTCAATACATGAGATTGAATGCTATGACAGGTAAAACCAAAATAACAAAAATAACCATAGCCTTAGTCCGCATAAAATTAGTCAAATTTTAGCTTTTTGATTATTATAATAATGAACCGGCCAAATTGGGAGAGTTGTGTCCGGGAAGAATAAAGGGCAAATATGAAAGTAGCTCCTGCCTTTGATTAAGTTGACGAAAAAATTCGTAATTTAAATTATATTGGGTATAGGGAAGGAGGCGGAAAACAATTCTGCCGATATCACAAACTGAGGACCCGCCTCCTTCCCTATACCCCCCTCCGAAAATGATGGCCGTCATTGCGATCCGCGAGGAACGAAGCGGAGAAGCAATCTGTTGAGAGTTGCATAAATTTTTCTTAACTCAATGACATTGCCAGTCAGGGACGCAATAAAAGAGATATACAAAAACGGTTAAAATCTTTTTCTGGCCGAATAATGAGTGTGTAAAAGGTGATGGGATTTTTCTCCGAGGGGTTTTATCAGGAAATCCTTATAAATCTTCACTATTTCGGGATTCTGGTGTGATTTTCTCAGAGGCATTCCGGCATCTTCGGCGTAGATAGCTTCGGTTCTCTTGCGGCGAATTTCGGGACTGGTCGGAATAGGCTGACCACCACCTCCCAGACATCCTCCTGGGCAGGCCATAAATTCGATAAAGTGATAATTTGCTTCACCTGAACGAATCGAATCCATAATTTTTTTTGCATTTACCAGGCCATGCGCGACGGCGCATTTCAATTCAACACCATCCAGAAATGCCCATTCCTTCAGCGGATTTTCAATCTTTACAGAAGCTTCCTTGACGCCTTCCATTCCGCGAACAGGGATGATGTTCAGGTTTTCAAAAGGGACTTCACGTCCGGTAACCAGTTCATAAGCTGTACGTAGTGCGGCTTCCATAACACCTCCTGTAGCACCAAAAATTACACCGGCACCTGTCGATTCGCCCATCAGCCTGTCATAATGCATATCATCGAGTTTCATAAAATCGATTCCCGCCTGTTTAATCATTATTGCCAACTCGCGGGTTGTAAGTACATAATCCACATCGCGGTAACCGCTATCGTGCATTTCGGGCCTGTTGGCCTCGAACTTTTTGGCTGTACACGGCATGATTGAGACTGATACTATCGTTTCAGGATTGAGATTTCTTGCTTTGGCATAATAGGTTTTAGCCAGGGCTCCGAACATTTGCTGTGGTGATTTGCAGGTTGATAAGTGATCAAGATAATCAGGATACATGTGTTCAATGTATTTAATCCAGCCTGGCGAACAGGATGTTGCCATAGGTAGTTTCACTTCCGGATCGTGATTTACCAATACTCCTTTCAGGCGGGTAAGCAATTCGGTGCCTTCCTCCATAATGGTCAGGTCGGCAGTAAAATCGGTGTCCATTACGGCATCAAACCCCAGTCGTTTTAAAGCTGCCACCATCTTGCCTGTAACCCTTATTCCTGGTTCAAACCCTAATTCTTCACCCAGACCAACGCGAACTGCCGGAGCTGTTTGTACAATCACATGCTTGTTTTTGTCAGCAATAGCATCCCACACCTCTTCGATATAATTTTTTTCGACCAGTGCACCGGTAGGACAGTGATTGATACACTGTCCGCAATTTGTACAAACCACATCCATCATTGATTTCTCAAAGAATGTGGAGATTTTCATCTGATCGCCCTTGTAAGCCACCGTTAATGCGTTAACCCCCTGCAATTCGGCACATGTTCTGACGCATCGTTGGCAACGGATACATTTGCTGTCATCTTTCACTATTGAGGGTGAAAACATATCAATGGTGTAATTCTTTGATTCGACGAGACGTATAAAATCCTGGGTAACTATTTTATACTCTGATGCCAGTTTCTGTAACTCGCAATTCCCGTTTTTATAACACCGGGTACAATCGGCATTATGTTCCGACAGTAACAGTTCAATAATATGTTTTCTGGAGTTACGAACTTTAAAGGAATTGGTAAGGATTTCCATACCTTCCTCGCAAGGGGTAGCACATGCCGCAGCAAGTCGTTTCTGACCTGCAATTTCAATCACGCAAACCCTGCAGTTTCCTGCCACACAAAGGTCTTTGTGGTAACACAATGTCGGGATTATAACTCCTGTCTGGCGGGCGGCCTCGAGTATTGAAGTTCCCTGTTCTATCTCAACTGTTACTCCGTTGATAGTTATTTTTAATGTTTTTTCCATAACATATCAATATTGCATAATTAGTAAATCATCTCTTCCCTGAAATTTTCAACAATCGACGAAAATGAATTTGCAATCGACTGTCCCAAACCGCACTTGGCTGTATACTGCATTGTCTCGGTCAATCTCAGAAGCTTATCGAGATACATCGCATTTTTTTCACCCCGTTTGACAGCCTTGATTCCATTCAGCAATTGCTGACATCCGACACGACATGGGGTACATTGCCCGCAAGATTCTTCACGGAAGAATTCCAGATAGTTGTCGAGTACGTTGAACATGGAGCGGGAACTATTGAACAGCATCATAGAACCTCCGGTAGGAAGCGAAATCCCTGTCAGTTTCCCCTGAAACCCTATAACTGTTTCGCCAAATCTTTTACGGGGCACCAAAAAGCCGGAGGCTCCGCCAACCTGAACAGCCTTGGTATCGCCATCTCCGAATTCATCTACAAAATCGGAGAGACTCATACCCAGCTCAAGCTCATAAATGCCCGGTTTCGGGGTATCACCTGAAACAGAAAACAATTTTGATCCACGTGAATACTGAACTCCCAGATCATAAAATCGTTTGGCACCATATTTAAAAATGGTGTAAGTATGCGCCAGGGTTTCTACATTATTAATAACTGTTGGTTTGCCCATATACCCGCTTGACGAAGGAAAAGGAGGTTTATTTCGCGGCTCGCCCCGTTTGCCTTCCATTGATTCGAAAAGAGCAGTCTCTTCACCACAGATATAAGCTCCGCTGCCCATAAAAATCCGGATAGTAAAATCAAAGTTAATTTCCCTGCAATAATAATCGAATTCACTGATTGCCTTGTTTAGTTCCGGGCGCAGAAAAAAGTATTCGCCCCTAAGATATATATATCCTTCTTTGGCACCAATAACATGACCACATACAGCCATGGCTGTCAATACTTTAAACGGAACTTTCGATAAGATTTCACGGTCTTTGAACGTACCTGGTTCACCTTCATCGGCATTACAAATTACATACTTGGTATCATTGACCGCTTCAGCCGAAAGTTTCCATTTCAAGCCTGTTGGAAATCCGGCTCCGCCACGCCCCTTTAATTCAGAGCTGATCAAATCATTAATTAAGTCCTGGGGATTACGGATAATATTTTTGCTCAGAATTTCTTCCCAGTCGTTTTGATTTTTAAAAATAAAATCAGCTCTTTTAAGTTGATAACCGGTTGTCATTTGATTCTCCTTCCTTTTTCTTGTTCATATAGACACTCAATATTTCACGGACTTTTTCAGGAGTCAGTTCAGTAAACATATCGTTATTAATCAGCATTGCCGGTGCCATGTGGCAAAAACCAAGGCAATTTGTCTGAAGAAGGGAGAAATTTCCGTCAGCAGTAGTCTCACCAATGCCGATTTTCAGCATGTCCTGGATGGCAAGCTGAACCTGATTCTTCCCTTTCATGGAACAGGTAATTGTCTTGCAGATACGGATAATGTACCGGCCCATTTTCTTATGTTCCAGGAAGGAATAAAAGGTTGCAGTACCGTAAACTTCCGATGCCGGTAAATCAAGCTCACGGGCAATCTCAATCATTGAGTACTCTGACAGATATTTCTCCTGCTCAACTACTCCCTGAAGAATCGGCAGAAGATTCTGTCTGTTTCTCCCGTGCTGGTCGGCAAGGTTTCGGATAAGATCTGAAATGGGATTCATCTGGTAATAATTTGTAGATAATTTAATTTTTACTTCTTTGGATATAAATTGTATGAAGCAATTCATGTGATTTATGACCCAGAGGAATACCGAGATAATCGCGGTACAACATTTTCACGTCCTCATTTTCGTGTGATTTACGCAATGCTTTTCCTTCGTCCTCCCGATATATTGCTTCAAGTCGCTTAGTCCTTATCGCATCATTTACTGGCCGTGGTTGTCCGCCGCCACTGATACAGCCGCCGGGGCAGCCCATTATTTCAATAAAGTGGTACGGACTTTTGCCGGTTTTAATTTCGTCGAGCAATTCAGCAGCCCCTGTTAATCCGCTCGTAACAGCAACCTTAACTGTAACATCCGCCAAAAAGCTAAATTCGGCCAAAGGATTTTCAATTTTGAGGTCTGCGGTTTTAATCCTGCTTAATCCGGAAAGAGGTTGAATATGAAAATTCTCCGTAGGAAGTTCACGTCCTGTAACAAGTTCATATACTGTACGTAATGCTGCCTCCATAACCCCGCCTGTGGTTCCGAAAATATCCGCAGCTCCGGATGAAAGTCCAAGTGGACTGTCAAATTCGCCATCAGGCAGGAATCTGAAGTCAATTCCACCATCTTTGATCATCCGCCCCAATTCGCGTGTTGTAATTACCGCATCAACATCAGCCAGTCCGTTACTGAACATTTCAGGACGGGTGATTTCGAATTTTTTTGCTGTACAAGGCATTACCGAAACGACAAATATTTTCGCCGGATCGATGTTCATTTTCTCTGCGAAGTAGCTTTTAGTCAAAGCGCCCAGCATCATATGAGGCGACTTGCAACTTGACAGATGCGGCAGCTGCCCGGGGTACCTGTGCTCGATAAATTTTATCCAGCCTGGGCTACAACTTGTAATCATGGGTAAAACTGCCGCTTTTTCGGGTGAAGTGAATGCATCTTTTACTCTTCCGAGGAATTCGGAACCCTCTTCCATAATAGTGAGATCGGCAGCAAAGTTGGTATCGAAAACGTAATCGAAACCCAATTCATGCAATGCTGAAGCCATTTTACCTGTAACTAACGTTCCGGGATCATAACCAAACACTTCGCCCAGTGCTGCCCGCACTGCAGGAGCAGTCTGTACAACAACTGTTTTAGTTTTATCAAAAATAGCATCCCAAACTATTGAAGTTGAATCTTTTTCTTTCAATGCCCCTACCGGGCATACCAAAACACATTGGCCACAATTTGTGCAAACTGATTCGCCTAAAAGTTCGTCTTCGGATGGTCCGATGAAAGTTGAGAAACCCCGGTGATGAGGATTCATCAGACCGACTCCCTGAATATCATTACATACTGTTACGCACCTGCGGCAAAGGATACATTTTGAACTGTCGCGGACGATTGATGGGCTTGATGTGTCAATAATATCTTTTGACTTGGCTCCTTCATATCTGAATTCGGTTATCTGAATCAAATTTCCGAGATCCTGCAATTCGCAGTTTTGGTTTCTCCAGCAGCTAAGGCACTCTTTCGGATGATCCGAAAGCATGAGTTCGTAAATAACTTTACGGACACTGCGAACACGGTCGGAATTGGTATGGACGACCATACCTTCTTTAACTTCAGTAACACACGATGCCATTAGTGTTTTTCCACCTTCCACTTCGACTACACAGATCCGGCAGGAACCAATCTGGTGCACATTTTCCATATAACAAAAGTGAGGGATTATAACATTGTTCTGTTTTGCAGCTTCGAATATGGTAGTCCCTTCTTCAACCTGAACAGCTTTATTATTGATGGTAATATTTATCATAACCAGAATATTATCCGTTGTTTATCGTCTTGAACATTGTAAACACCTCATCGCTTCGGCAAGTGCATTGAGCTTATGAAATCCTTGCGGTACTTCTTCAAAATTTCCTTGTCTCTGTTCCAGGTCAAGGTATCTCATCTGAAGCCGTTCATGCTCAACAGTAATGCCTTCTTCGATCCCTTTATCCGGAATGTCGATAGGCTCGCCGATATTTAAAGTACCTTTCCCTCCGAGATATTTATCAATTGACCTTGCAGCATTCTTCCCATCTGCAATTGCCGTAATTACAACATCCGAGCCTCTGGCAACATCTCCCCCGGCAAAAATTCCTGCCTGGGTTGTCATTTGTGTATCAGAATCAACAATAAAGGTTCCCCAGTCGGTTATACCAACCTCAGTTTTTGTAATAAAAGGAAAATCGGAGTACTGGCTCACCGCCGGAATTGCCATATCTATATCCATCATGAAGTTTGAATCAGGAATAATCACCGGAACACGTCTTCCGTCTTTCCCAAACCTGCCTGGTTTCATTCTTACACATTCTATTCTTGACACACTCTTGGTCCCGATAATACGGACAGGTGCTACAAGTTCGTGAAGGACAACTCCCTCCTCCAGGGCATCAATAATCTCCCTCTTGTCGGCCGGCATCTCTTCCCTGGTTCTCCTGTAAAGAATATGGACTTTATGGGCACCGAGCCGAAGGGCTGACCTGGCCGCATCAATTGCAGTGCTTCCACCACCTATGACCACAACAATTCCTTTAACATCAACTTCCTTTTTCAGGTTAATGTCGCGAAGAAAGTCAAGTCCGTGATAAACTCCTTTTTTCTCCTCCCCTTCAATCCCTATTTTTCGTGAAAGCTGGGTTCCGGTAGCAATATAAACGGCACCGTATTTTGACTTTAACTCATTGAATGAAACGTCTTTCCCTATCTTAGTATTATAAATAATATTTATTCCGGTTTGTGAAATTGAATTAATTTCCTTTTTTAATGCTTCTTTTGACAATCGGTATTCTGGAATTCCGTAGGCCAGTATGCCACCCGCAACGCTTTTTTCTTCATAAATATCAACAGTGTAGCCTTGCCTTGCCAAATAATAACCACAGGTTAAACCGGATGGACCTGCTCCGATTATCCCGACCGACTTTCCGTTTTTTTGAAAAATCATACTCATATATGGCTCCCCGGAATTAAGCACATAATCAGCTGCATATCGTTTCAGATCAGCTATTGCAATGGGTTCATCGAGTTGTGCGCGGCGACATTTACTCTCGCAAGGATGAGTACAGACCCGACCGCAAACAGATGGAAACGGGTTTTCCTGCCGGATCAGATTATAAGCATCACGTACTCTCCCTGCCGCAATAAGGGCAATATAGCCCGGAACATTTACCCCTGCAGGACAGGCGTTCTGGCAAGGTGAGATAAAAAGATCGGTGCAGACTCCGGAACGACAGTATTTATGACGGATATGCTCATCATATTCATGCCTGAAATTTTTTATTGTGCTAAGTACCGGGTTAGGAGCTGTCTGCCCGAGACCGCATATAGCAGACTCTTTGATTGAATTCCCTAATTCAATCAGCAGATCAACATCACCGTTTTTACCTTCACCACGGGTAATCCTCTCGAGGATTTCGAGCATACGTTTTGTCCCGATACGGCATGGGATGCATTTCCCACATGACTCATCCTGAACAAAATCCATGAAAAAACGTGCCATATCTACCATACAGGTATCTTCATCGGCACAAATCAATCCACCCGATCCCATAATGGCACCATGCTGAATCAGGGAATCGTAATCTATCGGAGTATTAAGATGACCGGGCGTAAGACAACCCCCCGACGGACCTCCGGTTTGAGCCACTTTGAATGACTTACCTTTGGGTATTCCGCCCCCGACTTCATAAATAATTTCGCCCAGCGTGACCCCCATTGGCACTTCAATCAACCCCTTATGTACAATATCGCCTGCAAGGGCAAAAACTTTGGTGCCAGTGCTCTTCTCTGTTCCAATGGATGAAAACCAATCGGCACCATTAAAAATTATTGAGGCAATGTTTCCAAAAGTTTCAACATTATTGATTACTGTTGGTTTTCCAAAAAGACCGCTTTGAATAGGGTAAGGTGGCTTTTGCCTTGGCTCGCCCCTCTTCCCTTCCACAGAATCCATAAGGGCAGTTTCCTCGCCACAGACAAATGCACCTGCCCCGATTCTGATCTCAACATCAAAACTGAAGTCGCTACCGAGGATATTTTGCCCTAATAGTCCAAGTTCCCTGGCTGCCTTAATTGCCAATGTCAACCTCTCAACTGCAATCGGATATTCAGCACGGATATACACGATACCTTTTGAAGCTCCTATAGCGAACCCTCCTATCAACAAACCTTCAAGAACGGAATGTGCATCACCTTCCAGTAAACTGCGGTCCATAAATGCGCCAGGATCGCCCTCGTCTGCATTACAGATTATATATTTTTGACTGCCTTGTGCAGCTTTTGCCATTGCCCATTTTAACCCAACAGGAAAACCACCACCGCCACGACCTCGTAACCCCGATTTTTTTATTTCGTCAATTACCTCATGGGCAGTCATTAAATTAAGAACCTTAGCTAAAGCAAAATATCCATCATGGGCTATGTACTCGTGAACAGAGGCGTAATCAATCACTCCACAATTCCTGAGAACAATCTTTTGCTGATGTTTGAAAAAAGGAATCTTATTTAAATCAGGAATGATCTCACCAGTGTTTGGATCTTTATAGCAAAATTTTTCGTCAGTTTTACCTTTTTTAATATGCTGATTCACAATATGTGCAGCACTCGCAGGATTAAGGTTGCAATATAAAATGTTCCCGGGATTAATAATTAAGGTCGGCCCCAGGGTGCAGGCCCCCATACATCCTGTCAATTTAATTTGGACTTTTGTCTCAAGGTTGGCATTCTCCAATGCCCGAATAAATGCTTCTTTAAACTCCTTGCACTCAGATGATAAACAACCGGCAGCGTAACAAATATGGGCAGTATACTGGAATTTTTTCTCTTTGTTCCGAAAATCGGTTTTTATCTCCTCAAGATCATTCAGTGTGTTGATTTTCATAACATTAAAGATATGATAATATGATTATAATTCGGGAATATTGGGATCATTAATTAAATCTGCCAGGGACATGTTCTCCTATTTACTTCAGCATTCCCAGAATCAGCTGAATTTTATTGGTATTGACTTGTTTATATACCTTCTGATTAATGGTCATTGCCGGTGCAAGCCCACACGCTCCGATGCAACGCATAACCGACAGGGAGAACATTTTATCTTCGGTAGTTGCACCAACATCGATACCCAATACAGATTTGAGCTTATTCAGAACATCCTTTCCACCACGAACATAACATGCCGTTCCCAAACATATAGAGACCGTATACTTACCTTTTGGCTGCGTTGAAAAGAAGGAGTAAAAAGTCAAAACACTATTGACCTTTGATACTGACAGATCCATTTTATTGGAAATAAAGTGTTGAACATCAGCAGGAACGTAGCCAAATATAGCCTGGGCCATATGCAAAATCTGAATTAGATTACTTTCTTTCTTCTCATAATCTATAATCACATCATTAAGAAGGGCAAATTTTTCCTTCTCTGTCATTGTGTGAACTTTACAAACTTCTTCTTTGAGAATCATTTTGTTGTCTCCTCTCAATTAGATTATCGGAATATATTAATGAAAACTTTGATATGTTGTGAAACTACGAATGAATATACAGACATGTCCAGCAAAAATAAATAATCTTTCTCAATATAAAGCAAATATTTGTTTGCCAAATCTCCTTTTTTATTATGAAGGCTGTTGGTGAAAACAGGATCACAAACCCTCATTCCCCTCAACAACCCCGTCCTTTATATGGATCATCCTGTCAGACATACCGGCAAAATGTTCGTCGTGTGTGACTATTATAAAAGTCTGTCCGAATTCTTCGCGAAGGTTGAAGAAAAGACGGTAAAGTTCCTCCTGGTTTTGAGAATCAAGATTTCCGGAAGGTTCATCTGCGAGGATTATGGCAGGGTTATTAATCAAGGCCCTGGCTACTGCAACCCGTTGCTTTTCACCACCCGAGAGCTGGGATGGTTTATGATCGGGCCGGTCGGTTAACTGAAGAATCTTCAGCAACTTATGGGCACGGGATTCCACCTCTTTTCGGTTTCTCCGTGCAATATATCCGGGTATGCATATATTTTCGAGCGCAGTGAATTCGGGTAATAAATGATGAAACTGAAAAACAAAACCTATCTCTTTATTTCTGAATCGCGAAAGTTCTTTCTCACCAAAAGATAAAACATCCTTTTGATTAATCCAGATTTTACCGGAATCAGGTTTTCCCAGAGTTCCCAGTATTTGAAGTAAGGTCGTCTTACCCGCACCGCTGGCCCCGACAATTGAGACGATTTCACCTTTCTCAACCTTTAGTGAGATCCCTTTCAAAACCCGGAGGTCTCCAAATGATTTGGCAAGTAACTCTGCTTTAAGCATTTTCCCGATTAAATCATTAATATTACTCCTTCAGTTCTTCTTCAATTTTGCGTTTTACTTCTGAGCCTCCCTTTTCGATTTTTTCGGTCAATTTGTTAAGATCCTGTTTAATATCGGCGGTATGATTTTCAAATTCATTTTTGAGGTCAGCAGTGGCCTTGTTAAATTCGCGCATTCCTTTTCCGATAGTACGTGCCAGCCCGGGGATAGCATCAGCACCGAAAAAAAGCAAAGCGAAAAAAACCACAACCATCATCTCACCACCACTGATAAATAGTAGAATATGTTCCATATTAATTTACTTTTTTACAAAGATACGATTTTGCATTAATCAGTTAAATCACTCATTACCAGAATCTTTTCGTGTAGTTGCCAGAACCATCTTAACACCATTCCTGGATCCTAATTGTAATACATCGACTAATGATTGCACTGCAATTGAATGATCACATCGGACAACAGCATTTACCTCACTGAATTCCTTCTTTATTTTCAATAGTTCAGGCTCAAGCTGAGCGAAAGGAACCTCTTTATTATTTATGTAATATTTCAAATCTTTTGTAATGGATACCGCTATTTCTTTGGGTGGTTTTTTCATAGATTGAGTCTGATCGGCCTGAGGAAGCATAAGTTTAATCGTACCAGGCATAATCATCGTTGATGCGATCAGGAAAAACAGCATCAGAAAAAACATAATATCACTGAAAGAGTTTGAAAAAATCTCAAAATCCTGTTTTCGTGAACTTCTAAAATTCATTTTAAAGGATTATTAATCAGGTCAATAAACCGGACGCTCTGATATTCCCATTTCTGTACCAGTTTATTCACTTTATTGTTTAAAAAATGATAAGATACATAAGCGATTATCCCTATGCTCAATCCAACACCGGAAGTAATCAACTTTTCATACAATCCACCTGAAATCAAGGAAATACTAATATTATCAGCCAGAGAGATATTGTAAAAAATCTTGATTACCCCTGAAATAGTACCAATAAACCCCATCATTGGGGCAACACCGGCGATTACTCCAAGAAAATACATACTCCCCTCATACTTATAGACCTCCAGTTTTCCTTCCATTTCCATTTGCTCATGAATATCGCCCAGCGGTTTGCCTAAATTCTGAAGTCCCTTTTTAAGAATGCGGGACTCGGAGTTATTAGTTGTAACACACAGAGTTAAGGCAGCATCAATTTTGCCGCTCTTTATCAGATCCTTTAAGCTTTCAAAAAAAACCGGATCGACTTTATTTTGAGTTTTTAAGAAATAATACCGGTCTACAAAAATATATATTGCAATAATTAGCAATAAAAATAAAGGGACCATCAACCACCCGCCTTTCATGATAAGGTCAAGGTATGATATTTCAACGGCACTTCCAATCAACAATATCATTGCATCAGATTATTGAAAAATTAATATTAAACTTCAAATTTTTTGCATGCCAAATATCAGCAAATTATTCCGATTTAAACAAAGTAATGCTAAAATAAGTTGATATGATTTATGTTCCAGTCTTAAAAGCGGCTGAATAAAGTCAGGAAGGCACTTAATTCCGTTAATCCAAATTCTAAGTTTATTAGCAAACCCCCGATAAAGAAATAAAAAAAACCCGGTACTGAACCAGACCGGGTTTTTGTAAGTTCTAATTGGAGTTATTTTTTCTCGACAACAATTCTTTTGCTTTTCGGCATTGAATCGTACGCTATTGGAGTGGCAACAAATACAGACGAATAAGTACCAATAAAGATGCCAAACAACATTGCAAAAATAAATCCCTTTATGGAAGTTCCTCCAAAAAGGAAAATAGCCACCAACACGATCAGCACCGTAAGTGAAGTACTGAAGGTACGGCGTAACGTACTGTTCATTGCATCATTGTAAGTTTTAAGTGTGTTCTGCTTAGGATGCAGATGCAGGTACTCCCGCAACCGGTCATAAACAACTACTGTGTCGTTAATTGAATATCCCAAAACCGTGAGGATTGCTGCAATAAACGACTGGTCAACGGCGAGGGAAAACGGAAGATAGCCATCAAGCAGGGAATATGTTCCAAGTAGTATAATTGCATCGTGTGCCAAAGATACAAGGCCTCCGATGCCGCAAGCCCAATTCCGGAAACGGAAAGCTATGTAGAGGAAGATAATCAGCAATGCGAAAATAACAGACAATACAGCCTGCTTTTTAATATCATCAGAGATCGTCGGGCCCACCTTTTGAGAGCTCAACTGGTAGTCGGTCAGGAATTTATCTTCAGTTACATTTTCGCTAATGTAGGGTTTCAATCCTTTAAATAAAAGACTTTCTATCTGGGAATCAATGGCCTCGTTATCTTCGTTTATTCTGAAATCTGTCGTAATTCGAACCTGATTGTTACCACCATAGGTTTTGACTTCAGGAGCTGTTCCAAATTCGGCTGCGAGGGAGTTGGAGATTGACTCAACTTTAACGTCCCGATCGAAACGGACAACGTAGGTCCGTCCGCCCTTAAAATCTATTGAGTAGTTTAATCCCTTGAAGGTAAGTGATATAATGGATATAAGAATCAAGGTGCCTGAGAAGTAATAGAATAATTTGCGGCTCTGAATAAATGGAACAGCTGCATGTCGTAACCAATTCTTTGACCACTCTGTTATAAAAGTAATCTTAATATTTTTATCAAGCCAGCGTTCGAAAATCAGACGGGTGATAAATATTGATGTAAAAAGTGATACTATGATACCAATTACCAATGTGGTTGCAAACCCTTTGATAGGTCCTGTGCCAAACATATATAATACTATACCGGTCAATAGTGAAGTAACGTGTCCGTCAATGATTGCGGAATAAGCATGCCAGAATCCGTCCTTAACGGCAAGCCGTATACCTTTGCCTGCCATTACCTCCTCTTCTATACGTTCATAAATCAAAACATTGGCATCAACGGCCATACCCATTGTTAGCACAATACCAGCAATACCAGGGAGCGTAAGCACGGCACCGAGGCAAGCCAGAAAACCTATTACGAGAAACAGGTTAACGATCAGTGCCATATTTGCAGCTAAACCTGCACCTCTGCTATAGAAAATTATCATATAACTAAGCACAAGAATAAATGCAACAAAGAATGAGATCATCCCGCTTTGAATCGATTCCTTACCTAATGTTGGCCCTACAATCTCCTCCTGAACTATTCTTGCTGATGCAGGCATTTTACCCGATTTCAACATATTTGCAAGGTCCTTTGCCTCTTCAACTGTGAAATTTCCTGAAATTTCTGTTCTTCCGTTTGGAATTTCTCCCTGAACAGTTGGGAAGGATTGAACATAATTATCGAGGACGACAGCAACACTTTTACCCACATTCTCGCGGGTCATCCTCTGCCATATTTTTGCTCCTTCAGCATTCATATTCATATCAACCACGCTGGAAGCTTTATTCTGGCCAAAGTCCTGCCGGGCATCAACAACAACATCGCCATCAAGAGGGGCCTTACCATCACGGTTTGTCACTTTTAATGCGATCATCTGAAAGAAGTTCCCTTCTTTTTCAGTAGGTTGGGCTGTCCATCTTAATAAAATTGTCCTGGGGAAAATAGATTTGATCTGAGGCATATTAAGATATTCGCTAATTGCAGCAGTATCTTTGCTGTGTGCATATCCGACAACCGGTCCGCGGAAAAGCTGGCCATCACGTGAAGTACTGGGGGACAAAAGTGAGAAAAGGGGGAAATTTTTTGCAATATCTTCTGCTGAACCCGCTGCCAGCGAATCTTTACCCTGCTTTTTAATTTCGCTCAGCAAATCACTTGCTTTTGTTGAATCCTTGACACTGACAAGTTTAGAAGAATCTTTGCTACTAACAACTGACCTGGTCAGCTCTTTTATCTCGCGCAGGCGTTTGTTAGCTTCCAGTAAATATGGGTAAACTTCGCTGTTTTCGTGTGTTTCCCAGAATTCAAGATTTGCAGTTCCCTGTAATAATTTCCTTACCCGTTTTGGATCCTTTACTCCCGGAAGTTCAACCAGAATACGTCCCTTGGTTTGAAGCTGCTGAATATTCGGCTGCGCAACACCAAAACGATCGATACGTGTTCTGAGAATCTGGAACGAATTATCTATTGCACTGTTTGTCTCCTTACGAATAACGCTAAGTACATCGGCGTTTGATGAATTAAAGTTCACCTTATCCCTTAAATCAAGGGTGTTGAAGATAGCCGCCAGCTTCGCATTAGGATCAACTGTTTCAAATGCTTTACCAAACAGGGAAACAAAATCTTCCTGACTGTTTTTCTCGTTTTTAAGTGCAAGCCTGATCGCAGAGTTAAAAGTAGAATCGGTACTGAAGCCTGACATTGCCCTTACCAGGTCAACCACCGATATTTCAAGTGTGACATTCATTCCTCCCTTAAGGTCAAGCCCCAGAGGAATTGCGAATTCGTTTACTTCCCGGTAAGTGTACTTACGCAAATTTAAAAAATTGTAAACAGGTTGACTGGCGATCGAGTCAAGATATAATGCTTCTTTCTTCTGGGCAAGTGCCTCTAACTCCAGAGGTGTTGCACCAGGATTTTTCATTTTTGCCTGTTTAATACCATAAGATTTAGCATCACTTTCAACCATATAAGATTTAAAAGTAAAATAAAGCTGGTAAAAACATACTAAGGCTAGAGCGATGGCTAAAAGCCGGATCAGTCCTTTATTCTGCATTGGATAAACGGTTTAATATCTATTAGAATTAAATAAAACACTTAAAAAACTCAGGAGGCAAAGATATTTATTTTTTGGTAATAAAAACGACTGAACAATCAAGAGACTGTTTATAAATTAATCTTTTGTTTTGTGCTATATATCAATGGCTTATCTTGAAATGGCTTATAAGGTAAATTACTTCACTTTGCTATATTTTATAAAATGCCGGATTTTATAATTATTTAACATTAAATATTTGGAAAACTTTCGTTTATACCATTACCTTTGAGGTACATTTTTTTTCATAAGTTTAGGTTTAGTTAGGTTAGTTAGTTTGGTTAGTTTTAGTAAAAGGATGAAACCGCCCGGTTTCATCCTTTTCAATGTTATTCAATTTTCTTGTTATTCAAACAGATCAAGGATCTCATCTTTTGTGATATCCCTGAAGGGGTCAGTTGAGTTTACAAAAGTATCAGCCAGTCTGGATTTCTTTTCCTGCAACTTTTGAATTTTTTGTTCAATCGAGTTCTCTGATATAAACCGGTAGACAAATACTTTTTTATCCTGTCCTATCCTGTGGGCACGACTGATTGCCTGCATCTCAGCTGCGGGATTCCACCATGGGTCCGTAATAAAGATATAATCCGCTGCCGTAAGATTTAATCCGACACCTCCTGCCTTTAGCGAAATTAAAAAAATCTTTTTTTCGGGGTTATCCTGAAACTCTTCAATAACCTGTTTACGATCTGTAGTCTGACCTGTAAGCAGGCTGTAATTCCATTTTTCTTTCTTAAACTCCGAGGCCAATAACATCAGGTGCTTAACAAATGATGAAAAAACAAGTATTTTATGATCTTCGGCCACAAGTATCTTTAACATCCCGAGAATGTCGTTAAATTTTCCCGATTCAAATGTCGATTCACTATCAATAAGTTTAGGATGGATAGCAATTTGCCGGAGTCGCGTAAGTGCCTGTAAAACAAAGAATGTTGATTTCTGAATTCCGGCATCACGGAAAGTATTTATCAGTACATTCCTTACTGCCGATTTGTCAGCTTCGTAAATCTCAGCCTGTTCATAAGTCATTTCAACAATAATCGTTTCCTCGGTTAAAGTCGGAAGGTATTTGGCAACCTGTTCCTTAGTCCGCCTGAGCAAAAACGGCTGAACTAATTTTTGTAATTTTTCAGTTGCTGCCGGTGATTTATCCCGCTCAATCGGAACAATAAACTCATGCTTAAAGTAGTTTATGCTACCCAGTAATCCGCGGTTGAGAAAATTCATCTGTGTCCAAAGATCAGATAATGAATTTTCTATTGGTGTACCGGTCAACACGATCCGGTGCTGTGACCTTATGGAAGTTATAGTTTTATAGGTTTTAGATTCGCTATTCTTAATATATTGACTCTCGTCAAGAATCAGGAAAAAAAACTCGTATTGCGAGAGCTCCTCTGCATCGCTTCTGACGGTTCCATAAGTTGTAAGTATGACGTCGTAATTTGTAATAATTTCGCTAAATGCACTTTTGCCGCGACGTTTAGCCCCGCTATAAACATACGCTTTCAAAGAGGGGGTAAATTTTTGAATTTCTTTTACCCAATTATGGACAAGTGAAACCGGCAATACAATCAGGGTAGCTGGTTGTATTTTTTCTTCTTCAGCTTCTTCCGGAACAAATAAAGATAACTGACCAGATTTTTTATGTTGAAATACGGGATAAAGACACTCTTTACGTTTTAATTTCAGCAATAGCGTCAGTGCCTGAATCGTCTTCCCCAGGCCCATATCGTCTGCAAGACATCCCCCTAATCCATTTGTGCAAAGATGATACAGCCAGTTATACCCTTCCTGCTGATAATGTCGAAGTTCAGCATTCAATTCCTCAGGGATATCCTGAACTTCGATATTGCTGCTGTCCAGTGCATTAATCCTATCCTTAACGGAGGGTTCCATTTCCCCGACGATTTCAGGAATTATCATGAAGTGATAATTATGCAACTTTATCGATTGCTCACCGACCTTCCCAAAACTAAAAATATTGTGATACCTCGCAAACCACGCTTCAGGAAGGATGGCAATTTCACCGTCTGGTAATTTGAACTCCCTGATTTGATTTAAAATATACTTTCGCAGCCGGATAAATGGGATGGAAAACTGACCAAATTTTACTGTTGCATGAACATCGAACCAGTCGTTGGAATGATTAATGTGCATGGAAAGGGCTGGTGACCCGGTGAAATAAGTCTGATCAAGTCTTTCCTGACTAACAGTAATTCCGGTTTCCTTTAATAATTCACTGTTTTTAGAAATCCACTCAATTGCGTCGTACAATGCATTTGTCTGATTGTCAGACAACGAACCCGATAAATGTAAAGCATTTGCCTCCCCATCCAATTTAAGTTCCCGAAGTTTGGAGATCAGGTCTGCCTCCCATGCATGGTCCTTTTCAAATCGCCGAAAAATATAACTCCCGTCCACTACTTCCAGGAAGGCAGCTTTCTTTCCTCCATCCTCAACTGAAATCAGATAATCGTTATATTTAAAAACAGGAATGAAAACCGGATAACCAAATATGTCGATTGCAATTGTAAGTAATGCTGTTTTTTGGGCCGGAATATCAATTATCCTGAATCCGGAATAGATAATTTCCTGACTTTTAACTGCATTTAATATGAATGAAGCAAAGTATTTGTATTCCACCTTCCGGGGGATAACTATGTACTCCTTGTCAAAAAACGGCTGTAATTTTGTTCCTGAAATATCATCAAAATAATAGAGTTTATTTTGATAAAGCATTCTGCAGGGCTCATTAACGAGCATAATGAAATTTCGCTGAAGTAACGAAAGCTGATTTGTACCATGCCGGATCGTAAGAAAATAATGAGTCTCATTTTCAAGCTTATGAAAATTGAAAACTGCACTGGTGTCTTCATAACACAATTCAATAAGGTCATCCTCATATAGATTGTTGTACTTTTCCCTCCTGAAATAAATCGGGATTCCGGCGGTTTTGAGCAGATCCAGACAACGAACCATGATTTCTTCAATGTAGACAACAAGTTTCCTGTTAAACTCTTCACTCTTGACATTTTTGTAGAAATCGTTCAGTGTCCCTTTTTTATTATATTTCTTGGCCAGATTTTCATCAGCATACTTTTCTGTTAGTTTAACCAATTGGGTCTCAATTGCTGAAAAACAATAATTCCCTTTTGTAATATCATGTACGCGAATACGCTGAGATATTGAGAGATACTTGCAGTCAGGCCCATTTTCAGCGAGATATGGTAATATTTGAAATCCGAATAAACGGTGTTTGGACACCGTCGCTATAAATTTTTGTTCCACACAACTACAATTGGTTAAAAGCAACATCCTGTAAATTAATGCCATTTTCAGAATTATGCAGGTTGCTAAATTAATAAAAAATTAATCCCCATAAATTAAGTAAATTTGCAGCTTCGCAGGCTGTTCTATCGCCCTGATTATTCGGGGAGGAAAGTCCGGGCAGTACAGGGTGCCATGCTTCCTAACGGGAAGGCGGGCGAAAGTCCGCAGTAGTGTAACAGAAAAAAACCGTCCCGGTGAAAGTCGGGATAAGGGTGAAAAGGCGGGGTAAGAGCCCACCGGTAACCATGGTAACACGGTTAGCCGTACTCCTCATGAACTGTAAGGCCAAATATATTACGAGTCCTTCTGGACACAGGGTTACCCGCCCTGGTTCAGGTCTCCGCTGTGATACCTGAAGTCGTAAGGGGTAGGCTGCACGAGGCTGCTGGTGACAGTAGTCCCAGATAAATGATAGAATGAAAAACAGAACCCGGCTTACAGGCCTGCGATTTTTTTAATTGATGGATCATTTTCATAATATCTCTATTCAGGACTATACTTACCACTTGCCTGACGAACGGATTGCAAGACATGCCCTCCAGGCCCGTGACCATTCGCGCCTGCTGATCTGGAATAACAATGAAATTTCCGATAAAAAATTTTACCAATTGCCCGATTGTCTTCCTGATAACTCAATGTTGGTTTTCAACAACACCAGGGTAATCAGGGCTCGTTTATTTTTCAGTAAAATGACGGGGGCAAAGATTGAAATTTTCTGTCTTGATCCTTCAGCTCCGGGGGAATACACTCAGTCATTTTCACAAACGGGAAGCTGCAGATGGAGGTGTATGGTCGGAAATCTTAAAAAATGGAAAGGGGAGGAGCTTAGGAGGCTACTCAAAATCGATGGGAAACAGGTAAGTCTTCGGGCTGAGATGGTTAACAGCCTTGGGAATAGTGATTTTGAAATACAGTTTAGCTGGGATAATCCTATTTTTACTTTTGCAGATATTCTTGAGGCGGCAGGCAAAATACCAATTCCTCCCTATCTCAACCGTGAGTCGGAAGATATTGACCTGATCAGTTATCAAACAATTTATTCCAAAATAGATGGCTCTGTTGCAGCTCCTACTGCCGGACTTCACTTTACAGAATCCGTTTTCGCAGATTTACAAAAGAAGAACATTAATTGCAAAGAAATAACACTTCATGTGGGAGCCGGAACTTTCCGTCAGGTGAAATCCGAAACAATCGAAAGCCACGAAATGCATACCGAACATTTTGTCGTTTCGATCAATCTGGTTGATCAACTGAAAACATTTGAAGGTAAAATAGTAGCCGTCGGAACAACCTCGGTACGAACATTGGAGAGCCTTTATCATATAGGTTGTAAATTGATTGGGAATCCGCATACAGATATTGCTCATCTAACTTTAAATCAATGGGAACCATACCATAACACAATGGTAAACTATTCACGCCGCCAGGCATTTGATGCCTTATCATTCTGGTTACGAAAACATAAACTTAAAGAATTGAACAGCTCAACACAGATAATCATAGTTCCAGGATATAAATTCAGGGTCATCAGCGGTATGGTAACAAACTTTCATCAGCCACAAAGTACTCTTTTATTGCTGATTGCAGCTTTTACAGGCGAAGACTGGAAAAAAATTTACCAACATGCGCTTAATAAGCAATATCGTTTCTTAAGTTATGGGGATACGAACCTTTACCTGCAATAATAAAAATTGGCATCCCGGTTTCCGGCTACTTTAACATATCTGGTTTATGTATAAAATTTCCGCACTCATAAAGGAGTTATTAATGGTTAACCGCTGATTGTTTTGGCTGATCGTAACAAGCCGCATTTTTCACCCGCGATTCTTACTCCAAAGTTTTCCTTGCCATGTATCCCTCTCAAGCAGACGCTTTTCAACTCTGGCTACAAATTCGTAGTTCTTCATTCCCCAGCGCGGTGCGATTACCATATTACCTGGAGCAAAGCTTACAAAACGTTCGACCATTATTGAAGGGCTTAGATTTTCGAGGTAATCGACAATTAATTCGGCATATTCCTCCACATTGAACAAACGGAAGCGCTCCGGGAACTGTGAATATTCATTAGCCATAGCTGTTTCCTTATGTATCTGAAGCTGATGAAGTTTTATATTTTCAACAGGTAAGGAAGATATGACACGTGCTTGTTCCATAAAATTATGATAATCCTCACCAGGCAATCCAAGAATAAGATGTGCACAGTTGTGAATCGAACGTCGCGCAGTTTCCCTCAATGCCCTCTCCGATTCTTCCCATGTGTGTCCCCGGTTGATCCTTTTCAATGTTGTATCCTCAATAGTTTCCAGGCCAAGTTCAACCATCAGATAGCACTTTTGTGACAGATATTCAAGCAGGTCAAGCACTTCATCATTGAGACAGTCAGGCCTTGTAGCGATAACCAGTCCGGCTACACCGGGGACTGACAGTGCCTGACTATAAAATTCATGAAGTGTGGAGATCGTTGAATATGTATTTGTATAAGACTGAAAATAAGCCAAATATCGCATGTTTTTATACTTTCTGGAGAAAAATGCTATTCCCTCTTCAATCTGATTCTTCAACGTCTTATTCAAATCGCAATAGGAAGGTTGAAAAGATTTATTATTGCAAAAGGTACATCCGCCTGTTCCACGGGTTCCGTCACGGTTTGGGCAGGTAAAACCTGCATTAACTGAAATTTTCTGAACACGGCCCTCTAACTGTGAGCGGAAGTGGGTAGAAAAATCGTTATATCGCTTACTATGACCCCACGGATATGTAAATGATTTCAGCATTGAATTATAATTGAACCGCAAAATTAGCTTTTATTCTTTTCAACATTTTCTTTACTTTCGCACTTAAAGAATTACGAATCACGAAATACGAATTATTAATTTTAAAGAGGATGTTCACAATCAAAGATATTGAACAAATTGAAATCAGGGGCAGTTCGCTGACTGAGATCGAAAAACAGGTTAATCATTTCAGGAAAGGATTCCCATATTTAAAATTGGTGAGGGCTGCAACTATCGGAGATGGTATTGTACGTATTGACGGTGTTAAAATATCTGAGGTCGTGCAACAATTTACCGAAAAAGTTCGCAAAGGGTTGCAGCCTGTGAAATTTGTACCTGCATCAGGTGCAGCGAGCAGGATGTTCCGCTCTCTTTTTGCTTTTGCAGGCGATGCTGTTACAAATGAAAAAGCAGTTATATTATTGCGTGAACCCCATTATAAAAACGTAAGGGAGTTTTTTGACAAACTAACATGTTTTGCTTTTTTCAAAAAACTTGATGCTGCCCTTAATGGCATAATAACCACAAATGGTCAGTTGAAATACACTGAAATAATAGATTATCTTTTATCTGAAAAAGGCCTTAATTATAGATTCCTGCCTAAGGGACTACTCGATTTTCACCTTTATCCCGATGGTCCCCGGACAGCAGTCGAAGAACATATGATTGAAGGGGCATTATATGGATTGGATAATAATGGAATTGTCAGGCTTCACTTCACTGTATCACCTGAGCATCTTGATCTTTTCATCAAAAAAACCGGACAAGCCGCGAAACAGTTCGAGCCAAGGTTCGGGGTAAAATATCAGATCACCTTTTCAGAGCAAAGTCCATTTACAGACACAATTGCAGTTGATCTGGAAAATAATCCTTTCAGACTTTCTGATGGGAACCTGTTTTTCAGACCAGCCGGACATGGAGCATTACTCGAAAATCTGAATCAGATTAACGGGGATATTATCTTCATTAAAAATATAGATAATGTGGTACCTGACAGACTGAAAGGGGAAACTGTAAGGTACAAAATGGCACTGGCCCTTTTTCTGTCAGAAATCCAGGAGCGGATATTCAGCTATTTATTGCTGCTTGAAGAAAAATCCAAAACTATACCTGGTGATATATTGTCGGAGATGGTAGAATTCGTTGAAAAGGAGCTTTGTAGTGAACCAGGGGAGAGTGGTTATTATGAAACAAAATCATCCATACGGGAATATCTGCACCGGAAACTAAACCGGCCGATAAGAATTTGTGGCATTGTAAAGAATGAAGGTGAGCCCGGAGGAGGTCCTTTTTGGGCACAAAACAGTGATGGTACAGTCTCACTTCAGGTGGTGGAGAGCAGCCAGATCAATTATGGCGATCCCGTACAAAATGATATTGCAAATCATTCAACCCATTTTAATCCGGTAGATATCGTTTGTGGCATTAGAAATTTTAAAGGTGAAAAATTTGATCTTACCGGATTCAGGGATATGGAAACAGGATTTATCTCCTCAAAATCAAAAAATGGAAAAGAGCTGAAAGCACTTGAACTGCCGGGGTTGTGGAATGGAGCAATGGCTGACTGGATCACTTTATTTGTTGAGGTTCCGGCCATCACTTTCAATCCTGTAAAAACTATAAACGATCTTTTACGCAGCGAGCATCAGTCAATATAGCCTGAAATGTTATCTTTGTAAAATCTTAAATGTAGTTTTATGGCAATGTGGGAAGGAGCACGTGAAAATTCCGGGAGTATGGAATTTGCAGGGGTCGTGAGGCGTTATAAGAAAATGCTATCTGAAGAACAGATTGGTTTCTTTGATGTTTCTGACTTCGAACACATTGTCGAATATTATATTGATAAGAACCAATTAACCAATGCATTGCAGGCGTGTGAGATAGCTTTGTCACAACATCCACATTCATTTTTAGTAAAGATTAAAAAAGCTCAGGTATTGTTGGGCCAGCTCAAAGTTGATAAAGCAATCGATTTGTTAAAGATTCTTGCTGAGATTGAAAATACCAATCCTGAAGTAATGTTTATGCTTGGAAGTTGCTATAGCATACAGGGCGTAGAGACTAAAGCTTATAACTATTATCAGAAAGCTGAGAAATTTTCTTTTGATGATCGGGATGAAATGCTCTACAATATCGGGGCTGTTTATGTCCAGAATGCTGAATATCAGAGAGCTGTTCATTTTCTTGAAAAAGCATATAACGAGAATCCAAAAAATGACAGTGTGCTGTACGATCTCGCATATTGTTACGATAAGATGGGGAATGACGAAAATAGCATCCGGTGTTATAACGAATATCTTGATCTTGACCCCTTTGCGGAATCAGCATGGTATAATCTGGGAATTATTTACACTCGTCGGGAGGAATACGATAAAGCGATTGAATCATATGATTTTGCTTTGGCAATCGATGAAAATTATGCTTCTGCCATCTTCAACAAGGCCAACACACTTTCATCAATAGAAAAGTATTCTGAAGCATTACCACTATATTTTAGTTATTTGCGATTCGACAAGAATTCATCTGATGCAAGGGTTTATATAGCAGAGTGTTATTTCCAGCTCGAAGAATATTCAAAATCTTATGCATATTATAAACAGGCTATCCAGCTCGATGCAAAAAATGCAGATGGCTGGTATGGAGCTGGTATCGTTTTGATGGTTGAAGAGAACCTGACAGAAAGTCTCGTTTATTTAAAAAAAGCGATTAAACTTGATGATAACTGTGCTGATTTCTGGAACGCTTTCGGAAAGGTAAATGCTTCACTCGATAATTACGAAGAAGCACTTATTGCCTTCCGAAAATCGGTTGAAATAGAGGGGACCAATCCTGATTTTTGGATATCTTTTGCCGATTTCTTTTATCATTACGATCAGACCGCTCTTGCGATTCAGACACTTTTTCAGGCAGAAAACACTGTTTCTGAGAAAGAAAATGCTCAGCTGCTTTACAAATTGTCAGGTTACCTTACTGAAAATGGCAATATTCAACTTGCAAGAATTTATCTAAAGAAGGCACTCAATATTAATTTTCCGATGCATAGTGAACTGTTCCTCGATTTCCCGGGACTTAAGTCAAGGCGCTGGATTAAGAAACTGATCAGCCAGTTTGCAATGAAAAATAATTTTTCCTGAATGAAACGCAAATTTGGATTAATTGGCTTTCCGCTTTCTCACTCTTTTTCCAGGAAATTTTTCACCGAGAAATTTTCTAAAGAGGTAATAGATGATGAGTATGTCAATTTTGAGATTGAGAGTATCGCACAATTGCCGCACCTGATCGGGTCTAATCCGGATCTTATGGGCATCAATGTAACGATCCCTTATAAGGAGCAGGTAATAAAGTTTATAGATCATATCGATAAAGAAGCGGCTGAAATTAAAGCAGTAAATACAATAAAGATACACCGGTATGGCCGGCATATTTCGCTATATGGATATAATACGGATATTTGCGGATTTCAGGAATCAATCAAACCATTGCTTAAGGAATATCATCACAAAGCTCTCGTACTTGGTAGCGGCGGAGCTTCCAAAGCTGTGGTTAAAGCCCTTGCCAACCTCTCAGTTGACTCAATGTTGGTCTCACGCAACCCGGAGAGCATAAGTGAGTTATCGTACAGTGATCTTGATGAGGACGTGATGAACAATTACAAAATAATCATCAATACAACTCCAATTGGAACTTATCCAAACGTTGATGCATCTCCTGCTATTCCGTTTGAATATATCACATCCAGACATTTGTTGTTCGATCTGATTTATAATCCTGAAGTCACGGAGTTTTTACGACTTGGAAAACTTAAGGGAGCCACCATCAGGAATGGTTTGGAAATGTTACATCTTCAGGCACTTGCCTCTTGGGAGATTTGGAACCGGGATCATTTACCGATCTGATTATACCTCTTGAAAGTTCTTCAGGATATGCGATATCCACTAAAAAAAGTCCTTTTGCCGGCACGCTTGTACCAGCAGCACAACGATCTTTTGCTTCTATAATATTGCAGAATTCTTCAGTTGATATTTTCGCATATCCCACCTCCAATAAAGTTCCGGCAATTGCCCTTACCATGTTACGTAAAAAACGGTCAGCCCTGATTGTAAATACATAACTGTTTCCCTGATCGCTCCATTCTGCCAGGTCAATCTTGCATATATTGGTTGTCACATTGGAACCAAGCCGGCTAAAACTCGTAAAATCCTGATAGTTAAATAATTTTTTGGCAGCCTCATTCATCATTTCCAAATCGGGTATTCTTACAGCCCTATCCGCATATAATCGTGAAAAGGGGTCCTTCGATTTGATCAGAAAATATTTGTAAGTACGGCTAATTGCACTGAACCGGGCATGAGACTCATTCCCTACTTTAAAAACAGACTGAACAGCAATATCGGGAGCCAAAAGACAATTCAGGCTGTGAATTATCTTTTCATTATCAAGATCTTGATTTACAGTGTCAAAATGGGCTACATAAAAAGATGCATGAACTCCGGCATCAGTCCGTCCGGCACCTGTGAGCGAAATATTATCGCGGGAAACTACCGATAATACTTTTTCGACCGTTTCCTGAACCGATATGCCATTGGGTTGTATTTGCCACCCATGATAACTGGTTCCATCGTAGGAGAGTTGTATAAAATATCGTTGCATTGATCTGTTATTTTTAAGGCCTGATAACGTACTGAATAAATTTACAGGCTCCTGTCTGCTTAAAAAATGTTAAAGGATAAAGGCTTAAGAATTTGCTTTAAATGTATCATTAAATCCTCAGTAACAATTAAATGATCAGCTTCCGGAGGTTTCAGTTTAATTTTACCCACAAAAATAGGACTTTAATTTAACGGGATAATGATATTTTGAAAATTATTCGGGAAGGATTTGCAAACTAAACCCTATAATTAGCTGATATCTGAATCTTCTTAAGGTAAAAAACCCGTCAGGTTTCGAAAACCTGACGGGTTTCCTGTTCCCTGTAAACAGCCATCTTTTTCAACTTAACTAAATACTTAACATTTTTTAATTAAATCATGCCTTTTGAAACAATTCAAAATACTATTTTCGTAACCGTTAATAAAGCACAGAATTTAATTATCTATTGGATTATGAATCAGACATTGGACATTAGAGAACTTAACGAAAGGATTCAAAGGGAAAGTTCATTTGTGGATCTTATTTCCATGGAAATGAACAAAGTGATAGTAGGACAGAAACACCTGGTTGAAAGCTTGTTCATTGGATTATTGTCAGATGGGCATATTCTTCTGGAAGGTGTTCCCGGCCTGGCAAAAACATTGGCAATCAATACACTTGCGAATACTATTGATGCAAAATTTGCCCGGATTCAGTTTACCCCTGACCTTCTGCCTGCCGATTTAATCGGCACAATGATATATAGTCAGAAGAGTGAGGAGTTTTTGGTCCGGAAAGGACCTATTTTCACAAATTTTGTTTTGGCCGATGAGATCAACCGTGCGCCGGCAAAGGTACAATCGGCGTTACTGGAGGCGATGCAGGAACGACAGGTAACCATCGGAGCCCATACATATCCGCTTGAAAATCCGTTTTTAGTGATGGCAACCCAGAATCCGATTGAACAGGAGGGAACTTATCGTTTACCGGAAGCTCAGGTCGACCGTTTTATGTTAAAAGTGGTTTTAAATTATCCCAAAAAAGAGGAAGAGAAATTAATCATCCAGATGAATCTTTTAAAAGATTTCCCAAGGGCAAAAGCAGTAGTGAAGCCTGAAGATATTGTAAGGGCAAGGGACATAGTGAAAGAGGTTTATATGGACGAAAAAATTCAGAAGTATATTGTGGATATTGTTTTTGCAACACGTGAACCCGGGGTCGCCGGGTTAGCTAAGTTTGAGGAAATGATCTCATATGGCGCTTCACCGCGTGCCTCAATCAGTCTTGCCCAGGCCGCCAAAGCATTTGCCTTCATTAAACGCCGGGGTTATGTGATCCCTGAAGATATCAGAGCTGTATGTCACGACGTTATGCGCCACCGTATCGGACTAAGTTATGAAGCTGAAGCTAATAATCTTACTTCAGAAGAGATAATAAGCGAAATACTGAATACAATTGAAGTCCCTTAATGGACGATAAGGACAGGATCGTTTAAATGAACAGCGCAGAAGAAACTGTTATTGATCAAAAATTCAATATAATAGAAAAGTGGAAGCATCGGAACTGTTAAAAAAGGTTCGGAAAATTGAGATAAAAACGAAAGGGCTATCCCGGAATATCTTTGCGGGAGAGTATCACAGTGCTTTTAAGGGGCGTGGAATGGCCTTTAGCGAGGTGCGTGAATACCAGTTCGGTGACGATATCCGCAACATAGACTGGAATGTAACTGCCCGTTATGGCCACCCGTTTATCAAGATATTTGAAGAAGAAAGGGAACTGACTGTTATGTTGTTGGTTGATGTGAGCGGCTCACGCGAATTTGGCACTGTTGAACGCACGAAAAAGAATGTTATAGTCGAACTTGCTGCAATACTTTCATTTTCGGCTATCTCGAATAATGACAAAATAGGAGTCATCTTTTTTTCTGACCGTATCGAAAAATTTATTCCACCCCTGAAGGGGCGCACCCATACTTTACGAATCATCCGTGAACTGATTGAATTCGAACCGGTCTCAAGAAAAACAGATATCGCAGTTGCATTACGCTACCTCACTAATGCCATGAAAAGGAGGGTTACAGCATTTGTAATATCCGATTTTATGGATAAATTCCCGCCGCTTGAACAGGCACTTTCAATTGCCAATAACAAGCACGATATGGTTGGACTTCGCATATATGATGAACGCGAAACAGAGATGCCGTCTGTTGGGATGATAAAACTCAAAGATGCTGAAACGGGTGAATATCTTTGGGTTGATTCGTCAAGCAGAATTGTAAGGGAAACCTACAGCCGGTATTGGAGCGCAAGAAACAACCAGCTCGACAGCTTACTGAAAAAGTCTGGATTAGACTATGTAAATATCAGTACACGAGAGGATTACGTGAAGTCGCTCGTTGCGCTTTTCAAGAAAAGGGAACACAAATTATGAACATATTGCATAAATTTAAATATTCATTTTCGTTTTCACTCTTTTTCTTCTCCTTGTTAATCGTTAACGGACAGGAGATTAAACTGAGGACTGCTCTTGAGCGTGATTCTATCTGGTTAGGCGATCAGATTAAATTGCTTATTGTTGTTGACCAGGCGAAAGGATTGAATATCGAATTCCCCCAACTCCCGGATTCAATCCACAAGATTGAAATTCTCCAAAAATCAAAGATTGACACCTCCAAACTGGATGGAACCAGGTTGCAACTCAAACAAACCTACCTCATTACCTGTTTTGACAGTGGCGCCCATTATATTCCGCCTTTCTACTTTAAAATTAAAAATGGAGACCGGAAGGATTCGCTCAGAAGCAACGACTTAACTCTGATTGTGAAGTTTCCTCCTGTAGATCTTAAAAGGGGACCTGCTGATATAAAAAGGCCGTTTTCAGCTCCTGTCACACTTAAGGAAATTGCCCCATGGTTGCTCGGGATTATCCTGATTTGCGCCATAGTGTTTTTAATCATTTATGCCATAAGCAGGATAAACAAAAACAAGCCTCTTTTCCAGCGTCCACCGAAACCAAAATTGCCTCCCCATATAATTGCATTACAAGAACTTGATAAATTGAAAACTGAGCAATTGTGGCAACATGAGAAAGTCAAGGATTATTATACACGTCTCACCGATATCATCAGGAATTACATTGAAGAGCGGTTTATGATGGCTGCAATGGAGCAAACTACATTCGAGATTCTGGCAGGATTTAGAAGTAACGAATCGTTAATTAATAACAAATCGTTCAACGAATTAAAGGAAATTCTGGAACTTGCCGATTTTGTGAAGTTTGCTAAGCTAACCCCGCTTCCCGACGAAAATCATAATATGCTGTCGAATGCCTATCTTTTCGTGAATGGGACAAAAGTGGAAATGATTGCTGATTTACCGGGATCTGCTGAAACAAAAGAAAATACAGAAGTGAATTTTAATTCGGGTTATAAAAAAGAAGAAAGTCAGCTATGAACAATATCACATTTGCCAAACCTGAACTGTTTTATCTTCTATTGGGTCTAATTCCGATGATCGTCTGGTATGTTCTCCGGCAGAAAAAGTCAAAGGCCAGTATCCAGATCAGTACTCTCGAATCACTGAAAAAAGTGCCGCTAACCTGGAAACACTTTTTACGTCATCTCGCTTTTGTATTACATTTAGCTGTATTAACACTGATCATTGTATGTCTGGCCCGGCCGCAATCCTCAGATAGCTGGCAAAATCAGACTGTTGAGGGGATTGATATTATGATTGCACTCGATATGTCGAGTTCGATGCTTGCACGCGATTTTCAGCCAAACAGGCTCGAAGCTGCCAAATCAGTTGCTACTGAATTTATCTCCGGACGTCTATACGACCGGATTGGACTGGTCGTATTTTCTGCTGAGAGTTTTACCCAATGCCCCCTCACAACAGACAGGGCAGTTCTGATCAATCTGTTCCAGAATTTGCAGGGCGGATTACTGGAAGACGGCACGGCAATAGGACTTGGACTCGCAAATGCAGTCTCAAGGTTAAAAGACAGCGAAGCAAAAAGCAGAGTTGTCATTCTTCTTACTGACGGTGAAAACAATCGTGGTGAAATTGCGCCTATCACTGCTGCAGAAATTGCTAAAACTTTTGGAGTAAGGGTTTATACGATCGGGGTCGGAACCATTGGGACGGCTCCTTATCCGGTTCAAACCCCATTCGGCATCCAGATTCGTGATGTAGAAGTTAAAATTGATGAAAAAACGCTGCAGGATATCGCCAACATCACTGAAGGTAGATATTTTCGTGCTACCAATAATAAAACACTGGTAGAAGTTTACAAAGAGATTGACCGGTTGGAAAGGTCAAAAATTGAAAACAAAGAGTTCAGCAAAAAGAATGAAGAATATAGCCGTTATGCCATTGCCTCACTATTTCTGGCACTGTTAGCTATGATTCTGCAATTTGCGGTATTCAGGCATATTCCCTAAAATGATCAGAAATTAATTGAATTATGGAATCTTTTAGATTTGCACATCCCGAATATTTCTATTTTCTGCTGGTCATCCCGCTTTTTATTGTGCTGTTTGTCTTTTCGAGAATAAACAGATACAGATCGTTAAGAAAATTCGGTGACCATTTATTAATTGCGCAATTAATGCCAAGTGTATCGGTTAGCCGCCCAATCATCAAATTCATCTTATGGATGCTGGCTTTGGCCTGTATTATTACAGCACTGGCGCAACCGCAATTCGGATCTAAGCTTAATACTTCCAAACGAAAAGGGGTTGAATTGATTATTGCCCTGGATGTATCAAACAGTATGATGGCCGAGGATATTAAACCTAACCGGCTGGAGCGGGCAAAAAGGGCTATTGCAAAATTGACTGAACGGCTTCGCGACGATAAACTTGGATTGATTGTCTTTGCAGGTCAGGCTTTCGTGCAGCTTCCAATCACCACCGATTATATTTCTGCTAAATTATTCCTCGATGCAATTAATACAAGTATCGTTCCTGTACAGGGAACTGCGATTGGTGCTGCAATCAATATGGCAACAAAATCTTTCTCACCCAACTTTGCCGGCAGTAAAGCAATTATCGTTATAACTGATGGTGAGAATCATGAAGACGATGCCATAGGAGCAGCCAAAGAGGCACTTGAGAAAAAAATTGTTGTTCATGCAATTGGAATGGGACTTCCGCAAGGGGCCCCGATACCAATTGGGAATGAGGGCAGTCGCGATTTTCTGAAAGACAAAGACAATAATATTGTTGTTACAAAGCTGGATGAAAGCATGTTAACACAAATTGCTTCAGCAGGTGGCGGCACTTATATCAGGGCGAACAATGCCGAAGTCGGATTAAATAATCTTTTCAACGAAATTGCTAAAATGGAGAAATCAGAGATTGACTCGCGTGAATATTCTGAATATAATGACCAGTTTCCACTTTTCCTGATTCTTGCTTTAGCATTTATTCTTGCCGATTTTTTGATCCTCGACAGAAAAAACAAACTGCTTCGAAACTTCAGATTATTCGGCAATCAAAAATGAACATATTATGAAGAAATTATTGGTGATAACTCTGATACTTATTCCTGTATCCACTGCATTTGCGCAAAAAGAGCGTAAGTTTGTCCGCGAAGGGAACGGTTATTACAACGACGGACTTAAAGATACTACTAAACTGGACACAATAAATTTTGGTAAGGCCGAAGTTGCATACCGAAGGGCACTTGAACTGAAACCTGAGGATTTCCATTGGCAGTTTAACCTGGCTAATTCAATATACAAACAGAACAAACCTGAACAGTCAGCTACTGAGTTTGAAAAACTTTCGGAAAAAACAACTGTGCCGGCTGAGAAATCGATGGTCTATCACAATCTGGGGAACTCGTTACTCGCGCAGAAAAAATTTGATCCAAGTATTGATTCCTATAAAAAAGCCTTGCGCATAACCCCAAATGACCCTGAAACAAAATATAACCTTGCCTATGCAATGAAGATGAAGAAGAAAGATCAGGAACAAAAGAAGAAAGACCAGGATAAAAACAAGGATAAAAATAAGGATCAGGACAAGAATAAGAATGATCAGAAAAAAGACAAAGACAAAGACAATCAGGATCAGAATAAAAATCAACAAAACAAAGATCAGCAACAAAAGCAGCAGCCACAGAACAAAATTTCAAAACAAAGTGCAGAGCAGATGCTTCAGGCACTCGAGAATGACGAAAAACAGACCCAGGAAAAGGTAAAGAAAGCCCAGGCACTGAAGGCGGAAAGAACAAAAGTGGAAAAAAACTGGTAAGAATGACTATTTTTGAAAGATTTTGATTAATAATAAAAAATATTTTAATGTCTTATGAGTATAAAGCATCTCTATCTCTTTGTTTGTGTTTCACTGTTAAGTTCGTACGGATTTGCCCAGCAGGTTAGCTTTACAATGGAAGCACCTAAGATAGTGGAACTTGGCGAACAGTTCAGACTTGCTTTCACTTTGAACGCCAAAGGCCAGAACTTAAAATTGCCTGAACTCTCTGACTTTGAAGTTTTGATGGGACCTTCAACTTCCCAGAACAGTTCTTTCCAGATTATCAACGGTGTAAGTTCACAATCCGTATCTTTTTCTTATTTATATGTGTTAAGGGCAAAAAAAGAGGGCCGGTTCCCTGTTAACGCTGCTACTGTCAATGTAAACGGAACCCTCTACACTTCCAATACTTTAACGATAGAAGTTGTCAAAGGATCAGCAAAACCTTCTGGTGGAGGTGTCGATGCGCCAACAACAACCCCCGGTTCGGTACCTAAATCGGACCTCTTCGTCAGGCTGATTGTCGATCGCCACAGTGTTTACAAAGGTGATCATACCATGGCAACAATAAAGATATATTCAAAAGTTAACCTTAACGGGTTTGAAGATATAACCCTTCCAAATTTCGAAGGTTTCTGGTCGCAGGATATTGTTCTGCCTCAGCAGATATCACTTCAACGTGAATCCTACAATGGAGAGATTTATAATGTAGGGACCTTGAAGAAAACTTTGTTGTTTCCCCAGCAAACCGGTGTTATTACAATTGGTAAGGTGAAAATTGATTGCGTTGTCCAACAGCGTGTAAGACAACCAAAAAGCTTTTTCGATGACTTTTTCGATAATTTTGCCAACGTACGTGCGACTGTAATAAGTGATCCGGTAATCATTACTGTCAATCCGCTTCCGGCAGGTCCGCCTGATTTTTCAGGTGCCGTTGGCAGCTTCGATCTACGGTCATCAATCACCTCAGCAAGTGTAAAGGAGAACGATGCCATCACCCTTCGCATCGATGTTACGGGTAACGGGAATATTAAACTGATAAATGCACCAAAATTAAATTTGCCTGCCGATTTCGAGGTTTATGACCCTAAAACTCAAAGTAATTATACAGCTACTGCGGAGGGTCTTAACGGGAATATTTCATTTGAATATCTATTTCTCCCAAGATTCGCTGGTGATTATACCATTCCGCCGGTTAATTTTGTCTATTTTGACCCTTCAACAGGAAAATTTTCTACAAAATCGTCACAGGAATTCAAAATTCATGTTGCAAAAGGTGCCGGGACACAATCTGCCAATGTGAGAAGTGCTTTCTCCAAAGAAGATGTAAAATTCCTTGGTAAAGATATCCGGTTCATAAAAAGCAATATCGAACTTGAACCTAAAGGAACTTTTTTCTTCGGAAGTTTTATTTTCTATCTGATATATATTTTCGGAATCTCCGGCCTGGTCGGACTGTACTTTTTCTATCAGAAGCGTATCCGTGAATATGCCAATGTTGCAAGGATGAAAAACAAAAAAGCCAGCAAGGTGGCCTTACGACGTTTAAAAGAGGCAAATGGTCATTTAAATGCAGGATCAACGGAAAAATTCTACGAGGCCGTTACACGTGCATTCTGGGGTTATCTGAGCGACAAGATGACTATTCCGTTTGCGGAATTGAACATGGAACGGGCTGCTGCTGAATTGGTCAGTCATAAAGCATCCGAATCCGTAATCACCAGGTTTATCCAGATACTCGATACCTGTGAATTTGCAAGGTTTGCACCCGGTGGAGGTAACGAAAAAATGAATGAAATATACGATGAGGCCTGCGATGTTATGAGCCAGATGGAAAAGGAGATTAATTAGAATGTTTTATTGGAAAATTCAAATTGAAAATGCAAAATGAAGAGCTTAATAAAATATAGTTTGCTAACGTTGATAGTAACCACTTGTCTGGTTTCCAGGGGACAACCGGATGCTGTCAAGGATTCGGTTTCGGCTGCAAATCTGCTTTATAATTCAGGTAAGTATCAGGATGCAATCCGGAAATACCAATATGTAACAGATCATGGGTTTGAATCATCAGAGTTGTATTTCAATCTTGGGAATGCCTATTATAAATCGGGTAACGCCACATACTCAATTTTGAATTATGAGAGGGCAAAAAAACTTGCGCCCAACGACGATGATATCTTATACAATCTTGAACTTGCCCGTACACAGATAGTTGATAACATAGTTACTTTGCCCGAGCCTGGCTTTCTTCGCTGGCTGAAACAATTTATAAGTTCACAATCAATTAATTTCTGGGGATTTTCGAGTATCATAACTTTTTATTCTTTTCTCGCTTTATTTGGATTGTTCCTTTTGTCGGGATCTTTCCGCACTAAACGTCTATCCTTCTGGATTTCGGTTGTGGCAGTGTCTGTATCCCTTATTACTTTTGCTTTTGGATCAAGCCTTACATCGAATCTGGTCAACCACAATTCTGCTGTGATTACCGACCGGAGTGTCAGGGTTAAAGCCTCACCGAGTGAGACAGGCACAGAATTATTTATTGTTCATGAAGGAGTTACTGTTCAACTGACAGATAAACTAGGCGATTGGGTTTATGTCAGTTTGCCCGATGGGAACAAAGGATGGATCAAAGAAGCTGCAATGGTGAGAATCTGATTATAATTTCTTAATTTCTTGATTCTCTTTAATTTACAATGAAACTCATAGACCTTACCCATACGATTTGTCGCAATACCGCAGTTTTCCCGGGTGACGACCCGCTTCAGCTTGAGAAGGTCAGGACAATTGAAAAAGACGGGTATAATGATTTCAGCCTCACTACAGGAATGCACACAGGCTCCCATATTGACGGGCCGATGCATATGATCCCGGATAACCATATGATATCAGAGCTTCCGCTTGAAATGTTTGCAGGAAAAGGTGTGATTATTGATGTGAGAGGTGAATTGCTGATTGAATTCAGAGAGTCGTACCGTTCAATTATTCAGCCTGAAAGTATTGTGCTGTTCTTTTCCGGATCAGATGATAATTTTGGCAAACCTGGATATTTTGCGAATTATCCTGACATTAGCGAGGAGCTTGGCAGATTCCTTGTTCAAATAAAGGTTAAAATGGTCGGTCTCGACTGGCCTTCGCCTGACCATCACCCCCATATTATTCATCAATTACTCTTAAGTAACAATATCCTTGTTCTCGAAAACCTTACCAATCTGGATCAGCTAATAAGCCAACCCAATTTCGAGGTTTATGCTTTCCCGCTTAAGATCGAGGCAGACAGTTCAATTGTGCGGGCAGTTGCGATAGTTACCTGAATATTTTTCAATACTTTCAAGTAAGTTTGTATTATTCAAATAAGTCCGTTTATGACAAGTAAAGAACATCCGTTTCAAAAATATATCATAATATTCTGGAGCATCTTTGGATTTGGTATATTGATGATTATTATACTATTTAGTTTAGTAGCAAGTGGTAAACTGGGTTTTATGCCAACTTTGACTGAGCTTGAAAATATAGAATCGTCATTGGCATCAGAGGTCTATTCATGCGACAACCTGGTAATGCGAAAATTCTTCTACAAGGAAAACAGGACGTTTGTTCCTTATGAACAGATTAGCCCAAATGTGATCACAGCTTTGGTTGCCACTGAGGATGAGCGTTTTTATCAGCATTCCGGAATTGATATTAAGGGGCTGATAAGGGTTGCCAAAGGGGTTATTACCGGAAACGAGAATGCAGGCGGAGGGAGCACAATCAGTCAGCAGTTGGCAAAAATGCTGTTCCCCCGTGAGAATATGGAAAATAAATTAGACCTCGCCTTCAGGAAATTCAGGGAATGGATCATTGCGGTAAAGCTTGAGCGGAATTTCACTAAGGAAGAGATACTTACGATGTACCTCAATAAGTTCGATTTCTTAAACCTCGCAGTCGGAATAAAATCTGCTTCTCAGATCTATTTTGGAACTACTCCCGATCATCTTACCCTCGTGCAGGCGGCAGTTCTTATTGGAATGGCAAAAAATCCTTCTCTTTACAACCCTGTTCGTCGTCCCGAACTGGTTAAACAACGAAGAAATGTGGTACTTGACCAGGTTCGGAAATATGGAGCTATTTCAAAAGCAGAATACGATGAATTGAAATCGCAGCCGTTAAACCTGAATTATCATAAAGAGGATTTTAAATCAAGTCCAGGTATCTATTTTACCGAATATCTTCGCACTATTCTCATGGCTCAAAAACCTGACCGTGAGAAATATGGTGCCTGGCAGGACCAACAGTACAAAGAAGATTCAATTGAATGGATTTCTAATCCATTGTATGGATGGTGTAATAAAAATCCTAAACCTGACGGATCCCCATATAATATCCATTCTGATGGGTTGAAGATCTATTCCACAATAGATACACGTATGCAAACGTATGCTGAATATGCTGTCAGGCAGCATCTTAGTATAGAGATTCAACCTGTTTTCAACCAAAGAATAAAGATATTGAGAAACCCTCCCTTTCCAAATTCTATGTCGAATGATGAGGCAGGTGCCTTACTCAATATTGCAGTCAGACAAAGTGAGCGTTTCAGGCAACTTAAAAGTCAGGGGCTTGACCAGCGTGAGATTCTCAGGGAATTCAATCAGCCTGCTGAGATGACGGTATTCAGCTGGCGGGGTGAGATTGATACTATTATGACTCCGCTTGACTCAGTAAAATATACACTTGGGTTTCTTAGATCTGCAATGATGACCATGGAGACAAAAACCGGCCATGTAAAGGCATGGGTAGGGGGCCCAAACTACAAATATTTCATGTACGATATGGTAAAACTGGGGAAACGACAGGTCGGATCGACCGTAAAACCGTTTCTATATACCCTGGCCATGCAAAACGGTTACTCTCCATGCACAATGGTACCAAATGCAGAGCAAACTTTTTATTTGGCAGATGGAACCGCCTGGACTGCCAAAAACTCCGGAAATACTGACTATGACGGGCGGATGGTAACCCTGAAGTGGGGACTTGCCAATTCAGTCAATCAGGTATCAGGTTGGGTTATGAAACAGTTTAATCCGGAGTCAATGGCAAATATGATGAGAAAACTGGGAATTACAAGTCCGATTGATGCTGTTCCGTCTATGTTCCTTGGTACATCGGATGTTAGTATTTATGAGATGGTCGGTGCCTATGCTACTTATGCTAATCATGGCGTTTACACGAAACCAATCTTTGTCACCCGGATTGAAGATAAAAATGGTAATATCCTCGCCCGTTTCTCTCCTGATCACCACGATGCGATCGATCCGAAAACGGCCTTTTTGATGCTGAATCTGATGGAAGGGGTTGTTAATGAAGGGACCAGCCAGCGTCTGCGACGGGAAGGACTGATCTATGGCGGACTTACAGCAGATATAGCAGGGAAGACAGGTACCACCCAAAACCAGTCGGATGGATGGTTTATGGGAATTACTCCCGAGCTGGTAACAGGTGTCTGGACCGGTGGTGATTTGAGGGCAATTCATTTCGAGGGGCTCTCAATGGGACAAGGTGCAAATATGGCATTACCTGTTTATGGTTATTTTATGAATAAACTTTACCGCGACCGCACATTAGGTTACTCTGAAGAGACTAAGTTTGAACCTCCGGAAGGATTCAATATGGATCTTGACTGCTCGAAGGTAATGAAAGATGAAAATGATAACCGGGGAAATGACAGCGATTTCTTTTGATACTAAAAAATGGTCAGACACATTATATTCCGGGTTTGCGGTTAACATTAATAAGCATTGCCATGAGCCTGCTCCGAAAAGTTTTTTTTGCCACCAAGACATCAAGTCTCAAAGTTTCACTAAGATTATATTGCTGATATTTAATACTTTGTGTAACTTAGTGTCCTGGTGACTTTGTGGCAATTTGTGTTGTTTTATTACTTTTCGGAGTAGGCTCAACTTTCATTTGCCAAATGGATTCTGTTCGTCAAATCCGAATTCCCTGTTACTTCCCATACCCGTGATCCTGACTTGTGTGCTGCTCTTAATAATTGTCTCCGGCATTAATCTTTGACCTGCCGGATGTATAAGACCGGGATCGTCGGCACCAGGATTTTTTATGGTTGGCGCAATAGGATACGCGTTCATTAATCCGCCCGGGTACGGATTTAAAAGACGTGTTACCTCAGATAGTGGCAAACTATTTGACAACCAATTTTTTTCATCTCCGCGATGTAGGATTACAGGTGATCTTGGATGCTGAATCATTTGCATCAGTTCGTTCGCCACGGTAGTGATGATTGCAAACGAGTTGATCATTTCTCCGGATTCAGGATTTGTCCATCTGTCCCAGATTCCCGCAAAGGCAAAAGGACGCACCTTTTCCCTAAGATAAACAAGGTATGGTTTATTTAATTTCTCCTTCTCAGGACCTTCAATAAATGCATCAGCAGGTATAAGACATCGCTGGCTCCTGATTGCCCTTCGAAATGCCGGTTTTGTTATGATTCCGCGTGATCCGGTATAATTTGGGTTGTTCTCTGTATTTTGGTCACCTTCGGCGCGGGCATTAATGAACAGTGAGGGTTTGGTCATCCACGATGGGGTCATCCCAAACCGGAATAACTGAATCTCATGGGGATGGTCATTTGTGATAACCGGTGCATACTTACCTGGTGAAATATTGTATGAAGGGACCAGGTGAATTGTATCAGGTACGCTTACCCCAAAACGTCTCTCAAGAACCTCCGCTTTCTGAATAAGAATATATCTGCCACACATTGTTGTCTGAGATATTTTTATAAAGATACAAAATTTGTGATTTTTATTGAAAATTTGGAAAATTATTATGGAGGATCTCATTACGCATCCTGGCCCCGTAAAAAGGTGGTTTATCCAAAAAATTCAGACCTGAGGATGGATTATTAAGCAATTTCTTCAAAAAGTCTCATGTGCAAATATAATATTCAGCATTTAATTATTTTAAAATTTCAATAAATTGATTGACCAAAAAAATACGACATTATTTCATTTTTACTACTTAATTGAATTATTATCGTTTATATTATAATTTTGAATATCATTTGAAAACTACTTATGACTAATAAAGAGTGGGACAATTTGCTCGCAGTCGTTAATGGTGAAAGCGTTAATGAAAAGGCAATTGGTTTTATTATTGACAGTCCCTGGTTGCCCGGGTGGGCTGGTGTTACAACGCTTGATTATTACACTTCGGACGAAATCTGGCTGAAATCGAATTTGAAAGCTGTTGATGCTTTTCCTGATGTTACTTTTTTACCCGGTTTCTGGTCTGAATATGGGATGTGTACAGAACCTTCAGCTTTTGGTGCACGGCTGATATGGTACAACGAAAATCTTCCGTATGCCGAAAAAGTGATTCACACTTCAGCAGATATTTCAAATCTTCTGCAACCTAATGTCCGGAGAGACGGAATGTTGCCATTTATGATTAACCGGCTGAAGAATCTTGAGCCACGGATTGCTGAATCTGGTCATTCAATAAAATTTGCAGTCGTACGCGGGCCTTTAAATATTGCCACTTTTTTAATGGGAACAACTGAATTTATGATGTTGTTGGCAACAGATCCGCATAAGGCGCACGAACTGCTGGGGAAAATTACAACTTTTATCTGCGATTGGATTGATTACCAAAAGGAGTGCTTTCCATCTATTGAGGGGATTTTTTTACTCGATGATATCGTGGGGTTTCTCGGTAAAGAGGAATGCCTTGAATTTGTAATCCCTTATTTGAAAAAGGCATTCGGTGCATTTCCTGCTAAGATCAGATTTTTCCATAATGATGCATATGGCCTGGTTTGTGCCTCTTTTCTAAAGGAGATGGGGATTAACCTTTTTAATTTCTCTTTTGAGCATCCAATCAATCTTATCAGGGAATTAGCCGGTTCTGAAGTTACGCTGATCGGAAATCTGGCTCCGCGTGATATTCTTGCTGCCGGAACCCCGTCTGAAGTATATTCAGCTACAATGACCATGATTAAAAATGTGAGTGATCGTCGTCGGATTATCTGGTCATGCGGGGGAGGAGTACCCCAAAATGTATCTTCAGAAAATTTAAATGCTTTTATTTCAGCAGTGAAAGATTCTTCATAATTTGCTGATTCAAATAAGATATACTTTTTTATGCTTTAATACAGATTTAAATGAAAAGCAATTTAATAATTTTGTTTTCAATTTTCCTGATTTGTATCCGCCTTTCAGGTCAGGAAATCATCGTGACTAAATTCTCAGTTGCATCAGGAAACGTGATACGGAGCGGAACTCCGGTAAGTGCATCATTGGAAGGTGTTGATTATAATACAGATAAAGGTGCACTTCGATTGTACGAATTAAATGGAAACGCGCGTGTTGAAGTTCCCTGTCAGCTCGAAGCCGGCAATTCACCAAGACTATGGTGGATTCCTGAGGGAGATACTCCGATAAACGTAAAAAGGAAATTTCTCCTTGTTAAAGATTCCACCTTAGTTGTAAAAAATCTGATAAAAACGGAATTAACTTCAAAGGTTCTAATAATCAGCAAGGACGAGAAGAAAGTATTGCAATATAATGTGGCAGAGGTCTTTCCTCCTGACACGATAAGTGAAATTTACAGGCGGGGTGCTTTTATACATCCTCTCTGGTCCCCTTCAGGAAATGTATTAACGCGTATTAATGCACCCGATCACTGGCATCATTTCGGGATTTGGAATCCCTGGACTAAGACCCATTTCGAGGGGCACAGCACAGATTTCTGGAATCTCGGTGAAGGACAAGGGACAGTCAGATTTGGAGGTTTTAATACACTTACTGACGGAACGGTTTTTGGTGGTTTTAAAGTTCGTCAGGAACATGTTGATTTTCAATGCAAAGGTGGTGATAAAGTAGCAATTAATGAAGTTTGGGATGTAAGAATCTGGAATATTGATACTTACAAAGGTTTACAGGTCTGGCTTTGGGATTTGACGACAACTCTGAATTGCGCTTCAGCCTCACCAATTATGCTCGAAGCTTACAGGTATGGTGGTGGAATTGCTTACCGTGCAACAGATGAATGGAATGCAAAAAATAGTTGGGTAATGACCTCTGAAGGAATGGCCCGGAAAGATGCCGATGGCACAAGGGCCCGATGGTGTGATGTTGGTGGACAATGTTCTTCAGGAGGAACTTCGGGCATTTTATTTATGTCGCATCCGTCGAATCGCGAATTCCCTGAGCCAATGCGGGTTTGGCCTGAGGATAGTAATGATCAAGGCGACGTTTTCTTCGAGTTTTGTCCGATCCGCCATAAGAAATGGGAACTGAAACCAGGAAATGTTTACGTATTGAAATACAGAATGTTGGTTTATGACGGCAGGATAGATTCCCAATCAGCAGAGAACCTGTGGAAAGATTTTTCAAATCCACCTGTAGTAACTGCCGAAAAATAAAAAGTAAATATTTGTTATAAATCAATTTGAACAAACCAAATAACTGATCAAATGGAAAGAAGAAATTTTTTAAAGAATTCAGCAGCTACCGCGGCTGGAGCAATGGTTCTCCCAACGATTCTCCCATCGTCAGTTTTTGGGAAAAACGCCCCAAATGATAAAATTAATATTGGGCAGATTGGTTTTGGCAGGATAGCGATGTCTCACGACCTTGCTGAAACACTAAAATTTGATGAGGCACGTATCATTGCTGTGGCAGATCTTGATTCTAACCGTGTGGCAAAAGGAAAACAATTTATTGAGGATTATTACTCAAAAAAAACCGGAAGTAAATCAGCCGTTTACGTGAAAACTTACGACGATTACCGTGAGATGTTACTCAACAAGGATATTGATGCAGTGATGATCTCCACACCTGATCATTGGCATTCACAACCGGCAATTGAGGCCGCCCTGGCCGGCAAAGATGTCTATTTGCAAAAACCTACATCACTGACTATTGCCGAAGGTAGAATGCTGGTAGATGTGGTCAAACGGACGGGAACAATCTTTCAGGTAGGAACTCAGCAGCATTCGATGCCTCAATTCAGAATTGCTGCTGAATTGGTCCGGAACGGGAGGATAGGAAAACTACATACAGTGAAAATTGGCCTGCCAGGCGATCCTTCAGGTCCGGAGGCTCCCGAAATGCCGGTTCCAAAAAATCTGAATTACAATATGTGGCTTGGATCGACTCCCGAAGTTTATTATACCGAAATGCGTGTTCATCCTCAGAATAGCCTGTCTGACCGACCTGGATGGCTGCGGTGCGAGCAGTTTGGTGCCGGCATGATTACCGGATGGGGACAACACCATTTTGATTCTGCGGCCTGGGGAATGGATACCGAGTATACCGGTCCGGTGTCAATTAACGCAATGGCCCAGTTTCCTAAATCGGGTCTTTGGAATGTTCACGGAGAATTTATTGCTGTTGCTGAATATAAAAACGGAATTACTATGATTACAAGCGGAGGTTATCCAAACGGTATCAGGTATGAAGGAAGTGAAGGATGGATTTTTGTTACCCGGGGCGATTATTCTGCTTCAGCAAGTGATCCTGTTTCGAAGACTAAGAGTAGTAAAGCACTCGATGCAAGTGATCCTAAAATCCTGACATCGACCATTAAGGGGAATGAGATTCATTTGTATAAGATAGATAATCAGCATGGTAACTGGATAGACTGCATCAAAACAAGGAAGACACCTATCTCACCTGCAGAGATCGGTCACCGGGCATGCTCGGTTTGCCTGATCACCCACATCTCGATGAAATTAGGCCGAAAATTACAATGGGATCCGGAGGCTGAAAAGTTCGTCAGGGATGATGAAGCCAATAAAATGCTTTCCCGTTCGCAACGTTTTCCATATGGTACAAGTTATATTAAAATGTAGAGTTATGGGCAAATCAATAATTTACGCATTCCTATTTGTTTTCACACTGGCATTTTCACCTGTAAATGCGGCAAAGATTGGTGCTGTAAAGGTCGGATCCAAAATTAATGTCACTATCGATGGCAAATTTTTCACGAGTTATATTTTTTCTTCTGATGAAAAATATCCTTTTTTCTATCCTGTAAACGGTCCACTTTCCGGCGGTTCGGTCACGTCGATGCGCAATGGTGAATATCCGCATCACAGCTCACTCTTTTTTGGCTGCGATTTGGTTAATGGAGGAAACTACTGGCAGGAGGGGTTGGAGAGGGGTCGTATAATTTCGGTGAATGCGGAAATACTTAAAGAAGGTGGCGATTCGGTTGTAATTTCAGATGTGTGTATCTGGAGCCGGCCGGGTGCTGTTTCACCAATCAAGGACAGCAGGAAAATTATCATTACCGCACCGTCATCCCTCATCAGACAGATGGATGTAGAGATAAATATGGAGATGCTGGTTGATGTCCATATTCTTAAAACAAATCACTCTCTTTTCAGTGCGAGGATGGCCGCTGATCTTTCTGTGAAAAACGGCGGGGTAATGGTAAATGCTGAAGGGATAAAAGGGGAGAAGGATACTTTTGGCAAGGTATCGCCATGGATAGATTTTTTTGGGAAGCGGGGTGATTTTATTGAAGGATTGGCAATAATGCAAAATCCATCTAATCCGTGGTACCCATCACCATGGTTTACCCGTGACTATGGATTTATCTCACCGACACCTATGTACTGGCCTGAGAATGGTGAGGAGACATTTTTGAAAAAGGGAGATATCCTTCGGCTTAGGTACCGCGTTCTGATCCATGGCGGCAGCTCTGAAGAGGCTAAGATTGGGGAGTTATTCGAGCTTTATAATAAGCAAGACTAGATTAATTGAATTATATTTTCTTTAATATTTCAGCGAACTCTTCCGGTGTAATATCAATTTCCCTTAATATTTGACGTATCAATGATCGTCCTAAATCTTGGTTCGCGTGGTGTGGAAGAGTTGTATAACGCCCATCCGCATGACGGTAAAAAACATGACTCCCGCTTTGGCGTTTTGCTTCAAAATCTAAGTAAGTCAACAACTTTTTAAGGGTTTTAACATTTACAACTGGTACTTTCGTACTCATACGGCAACCGATATGTTATGTGTGCCAATAAAATGAGGTAATTCCAATTTTTCTTCATCGCTCATTTCCTGTAAACACAACCGGATTACATCCTGTAGGTTGCAGTATAGCTCATCCAATGTTGGTGCTTGTGTATGTGCGCCTGGCAAGCCCGGAACAATGCCAATGTATTGGTTTATTTCATTGTCCTGAATTATTTCTGCAGTAAAATTATATATCATTTCTTTATACATTGTTTTGCAAATATAATAATTTATACTCACTCTCAGTTTTATTTTTTTGGTTAATAATGGTAAAGGTCAGAATATAAACCACATTCCAGGTTTTTGCTGATATAAAATTTAGTCGTAACTTAGCGGATCACACTTTTTTTGTTTCGATAATTTGGGAAACCACATGAAATATTTTTACTTAACGGTGAAATTGAATTTTAAATCAAAATAAACAGCTGAAAATAAATATTTATAAATAAAATTTGATATGCGTAGATCAATAATCCCGATTATGGCACTGATAGTTGCTTTTAGTTCATGCGGAGTAGGAAACAAGTCTCCGAAAAAAGAAGATTTAAAACCTGCTCCATTTACCGGGGCAAAAGGTGAGGTAAAGATTATGACCCTTGATCCTGGTCATTTTCATGCTGCCCTCATTCAAAAGAACATGTATGACCAGGTTAGTCCCGAGGTTTTTGTTTATGCACCCGCGGGTGATGATTTGAAAGAACATCTCAAAAGAATAGAAAGTTATAATTCAAGGAACGAAAGTCCGGCTGCCTGGTCAGAAAAGGTTTATACCGGAAGTGATTACTTCGAAAAGATGCTTTCCGAAAAACCGGGCAATGTGGTAGTTGTGTCAGGTAACAACCGGATTAAGACTGATTATATTAAAAAGTCAGTTGAGGCAGGCCTTAATGTATTAGCTGATAAACCAATGGTTATCACTGCTGACAAATTTCAGGTGTTGGAAGAGGCTTTCAGGATAGCTCAGGAAAAAGGTGTATTACTCTATGATATGATGACTGAAAGATTCTCGGTTACAACAATTCTTCAAAGGGAACTTTCAATGCTTCCGGCAATCTTTGGGAAACTCGATTCCGGAACTGTTGAAAAGCCGGCCGTTGAAAAAATAAGTGTTCATCATTTTTATAAAAATGTTTCAGGCAATGCCCTGGTTCGTCCGGCATGGTTCTTCGATGTGGAACAGCAGGGGGAGGGAATTGTTGATGTAACTACACATCTGGTAGACCTTGTGCAGTGGGGCTGTTTCCCTGATCAGATTATAAATAAAAGCGACATTAGGATTCTTTCTGCAAAGCATTGGCCTACAGTTTTATCCAAAGAAGAGTTCAAAGAGGTCACCCTACTAGGCCAGTACCCTGATTATCTCGTCAGAAATGTGAAGGCGGATAAACTGTATGATTTCTCGAACGGTGAAATTATATACAAAATAAAAGGAGCGGTTGCAAAAGTCTCTGTCGTATGGAACTTTAAAGCTCCTGAAGGTGGCGGCGATTCGCACTATTCTATCATGAGGGGTTCATTGTCGAGCCTTGAAATAAGACAGGGAATAGAAGAAAAATATGATCCGGCACTTTACATTATAGCAGCCAAAGGGGTAAATTTAAAGACATTCGCAACCAATCTGGCAACTGCAGTGAAAGCACTTCCTCAAGAAGGTCTCTCCGTTGCAAATGTGAATAAAAACACCTGGAAGGTAGTTATACCTGAGGTACTTAAAGTCGGCCATGAATCTCATTTTGCTCAGGTTACTGCAAAATATCTCGGATATCTGAAAGAAGGGAAACTTCCTGAATGGGAAGTTCCTAATATGATCACAAAATATTACATCACCACTTCGGCACTTAAACTCGCTAAAATGTGAAGATAATGCGCACTGAACCATCGTGTAAAAGCACCCGGACCCTTCTGTCCGGGTGCTTTTTGTTGTAGATTGATTCATTGTTAATTAGACAGCGCTTAAAAAGTTTAGAATTACTGATATATAAGAATGACGAATAAAGGCAGAACCCCGAAAGGGTACAATAACAATATTTTACAGTGAAGTTCAGCCCGCTTCAGGTCTGGAGTTGTGTCTTGTTCATTAACCCCCGGTTCCGCTTCATAGCCGTCAGGCTATGTGTATGTAATTAACTGAAATACAGTGATATATGACATAGTTTCTTTTTTTACCCCTTTTCTTTTGGAATTGGGGTTTGATTTTGTAAACTTTACCATTTCAAATAACTT
>Ga0247841_10000556_pt1 | contig 95593 bp, 77 predicted proteins | sample LaCruzMarch2015__2_FD_192410 | JGI IMG/M metagenome (GOLD analysis project Ga0247841, IMG submission 192410) | Freshwater microbial communities from meromictic Lake La Cruz, Castile-La Mancha, Spain - LaCruzMarch2015_18m | ecosystem: Environmental > Aquatic > Freshwater > Lake | place: Spain...
TCTCATTAGCTGGGGAGGTAGACTTGAAAGCAACTCCTTTGTTTAACAATTTTTGCGCTGTGCCCGGTATATTGAACCACTTGTATGGCTGTAGATCCTGACTTTGTCTTAACCTTTCTGATCCGTAACATGGTACAAAAAATAGGCGTTAGTGCGGTAAAAATCAAATTTATGATTTTTATGTTATTCATATTCCGTATGTTAGAAAATATAACCGCACTTAAATTACGAGGCGTCACAAGTCAGGATTTACCCCGGACTGGCGTCCATGTCTATTCACATTGAATCCCGTGGGGATTCAATTGGTGAATATCGCCTGTTCGAGCTTTTGCCTAATAAAAAAATTCCTGCACTTAAACCTCAACCCTTAACCCTTAACACTCACGAAAGGCTCGATGGCTCTTGCGTAAATGCCTTTCGTCCACGCAATCGCCATCCCATAGTTTGTTACCGGGATCCCGGCCTCGATAGCTTCTTTCAGCCGGCTATGCAGCTGTTTCCTTGTGATCATGCACCCGCCGCACTGGATGATAAGTGCATAATTGTGCCAGTCACTGTGGAATGCGTCAAGACCGGCAACGATATCGAATTCCAGTTTTTTGCCGGTATGATTACTTAGCCAGCCGGGGATTTTGTACCGTCCAATATCGTCGCAATTAACCTGGTGGGTGCAGGATTCGAGGATTAAAACACGATCGCCATCTTTTAGCTCATCAATCTTCGGCGTACCTTCAAGATACTTGTCGAACGGCCCTTTATGCCTTGCCAGCAATACACTGAAACCGGTCAGGGGAATATCTTTCGGGATGACCTTGTCGATCCGGCCGAACATCTGGCTGTCGGTAATCGCCAGCTTTGGCCTGATCCCGGTGGTTTTCAGGAAATGTTCCACTTCGGTTTCCTTCAGCACGATGTTGATGCAGTCGTTATCGAGCACATCGCGTATCGCCTGCACCTGCGGGAGGATCATGCGGCCTTCCGGCGCTTCATTGTCAACAGGGGTGATCAGCATCACGATATCACCGCGGTTCAGAAGTCCGCCAAGCAACGAAGGGTTGGTATAAGCCGTGTCGGGCATGTGCCTGGTGATCATCCGGATCAGGAGTTCCGTATTCTCCGGGTTCAAGGTTGAAAAATCGACAACTTCCGTCTGTAGCCCGATATGAATATGGTTTTTCAATTCAGGTGAAATAGGAGTAAGGTCGGATTTATTATGAACGAAGATAAAGGGGACATCGAACTTATTAAATTGACTAATTAACTCATTTTCAAAATTCCAAAGTTCATTGTTGGTAATGACGATGATGGCAAGGTCGATAGATTTTATGACCTGGAGCGTTTTACGGATGCGCAGTTCCCCAAGTTCGCCCACATCATCGATACCGGCAGTATCGACCAGTATGGCCGGGCCAATACCGAAGATCTCGACGGATTTACGGACCGGGTCGGTGGTGGTGCCGGGCTGAGTAGAGACAATAGCCACATCCTGACCCGCCAATGCGTTGATCAGGGAGCTTTTGCCATTGTTGCGCCTGCCGAAGATGCCGATGTGAGGCTTGAGTTCACGTCCTTTTTCTGCGTTCATAGTTAGTGCTTTTTACCTCACCCCCTTTCTGAGGCTGTATCAATAGTCCTTTGCGTACCTCTGCGTGAACTCATTGTAACTTTGCGAAATTTATAACTGGCTGTTACGCAGAGTTTCGCAAAGTTCACGCGAAGTTTCGCAAAGGTATTTTTCAATTTTTTCATTCTTTTGATACACCCTACCGGGGGGTGAGGCTGTTACGTTTAAAATAGTGCTTCGAATCGCCCCATTTGCCGTAGCCAATGGTCTCTCCGAGCGCTTTCAGGCTTTTTTCCAGTTCTTTCACAATCTCCATGGCATTATCCCTTACCGCAGGTTTCCCTTCATAAAGATTATAATTATCTGCAAAGATCTTCGGGGTCATGTTGGGCATGAAAACATTGGCTCCGGCCAGGATAGCTTTTATCCGCCCGTCGGGATCCAATGCCTGCATGGCCGTGGAAGAAGCTATGTTGACGTCTTTCAGCATAATCCGGGCAAGCGCGATCATTCTCAGGCTCAGGTCCAGGCGTTTGGCCGGTTCCAGCAAAGGAGCCTTCCATTTCCCCATGGGGGTATTGGTATGAGGAATATAAGGCCCCATGCCGATCATGTCAATATCGAAGCTTTTAAAGAACAGTAAATCATCCGCCAGGTTTTCCATCGTTTGCCCCGGAAGTCCGATCATCACCCCGGTACCGGTCTGAAAGCCCGCTTTCCGCAAATTTTCCAGCGCCATGAAGCGATCCTCGTAACGGTGAAATTCATTGTCGGGGTGGATTTTCCGGAATAATTCTTCGGAAGTGGTTTCCATGCGCAGAAGATAGCGATGGGCTCCGGCATCAAACCATTTCCGGTAAGTTTCAAGGTCTTGCTCACCGCAACTCAGCGTGATGCCAAGCAAGCCTTCACTCTTTTCCCTGACCGTCCTGATGATATTAGATAATCCTTCAATAAAGACCTTATCCGTCCTCTCGCCCGACTGGATCACGATCGAGCCGAAATCCCTCCTCCACGCATACATCGCCATGTCGATCACATCTTCATCACCCAGCGTATATCTATCAATCTTGTCGTTGCTTTTCCTGATGCCACAATAATTGCAATCTTTCCTGCAGATATTCGATAACTCGATCAGTCCCCTGAGGTAAACATTAGCACCGCAATGCAACTTCTTTACCTGGTATGCTTTACGGAATAGGGAATGCTTTTCTTTGTCTTCCTTTGTTGAAAGAAGATATACCAGGTCTTCTCTGGATAGCAGGTCTTTTGAAAGAATATGATCAGTTGTGGTTTTCATTTTTGTTTTGTTGCTCCGGCGATGCCTGGATTTTCTTCCGACGGGTAAATCCGTCGGTTCAGACATTTTTCTTTGTGTTTCTTCCGACGGGTAAATCCGTCGGTTCAGACATTTTTCTTTGATTTTCTTCCGACGGGTAAATCCGTCGGTTCAGACATTTTTCTTTGATTTTCTTCCGACGACTAAAGCCGTCGGTTCAGACATTTTTCTTTGATTTTCTTCCGACGACTAAAGCCGTCGGTAGACATTTTTCTTTGTTTTTCTTCCGACGACTAAAGCCATCGGTTCTGTTTTTTGTTTATCCCCTACGGGGAATTGGGTTTTTTGTAATCGATCGTTCTACAATACTATATCGCCTACGGTGAAATCTGCTAATCCCTGAACCGACGGATTTACCCGTCGGAGCACGATTTTCACTTTTTCTTCGAACCGACGGATTTACCCGTCGGACTGCGGTCCCATCATCGACCATTGACCATCGACCATTGACCATCGACCATCGACCATCGACCATCGACAATCAAAAGTACAGATCTCTTTCCCCTGTTTTGATCTTCTCCAGCCTTTCCCGCACTTCATGGGAAAACAACGGGTTTATTTCTTCCTCCAGTTTTTTTGCGATCAGAGCCCAGCCTTTTTCGGCAGTAGCTGCAGGAGCATAATCTTCCAAATATTCGGCAAGAGTGAGCAAAGCATTGGGTGTACAGTATCTTTTGATAAAACCGGGCACGGAAAACTCCATAAAATGCTCACCGGTGCGCCCTTTGCGGTAACAAGCCGTACAGAAAGAAGGAATGTAACCTTCCAGCAGCAGCTCATCGATCACTTCCCTTAAAGAACGGTTATCACTGATCAGAAATTGCTCCTTATCCGGATTCTGTGCAGTTTTATCTTTTTCTGCATAAGCGCCGATTTCGAGCTTAGTCCCAGCATCGATTTGTGATACACCGAATTGCATCACCTCGCGGCGGATGTGCTGTGGCTCCCTGGCTGTCAGGATCAGGCCGGTATAAGGCACGGCCAATCTCAAAACAGCAACCAGCTTCGTAAAATCCTCATCACTGACCAGCCATTCGGGAGAAATTTCATACTCGGATGCATACTGCAGCCTGGGGAATGAAATAGTATGTGGCCCGACATTGTAGCAGGCTTCGAGGTGATTGGTGTGGCGGACCAATGCCAAAACTTCGAAACGCCAGTCATATAAACCAAACAACACGCCAATGCCGACATCGTCAAGACCAGCCTCCTGTGCACGGTCGAGTGAAGTCAGCCTGAAATCATAATCTCTTTTAAAGCCACCGGTATGGTACCTTTGGTAAGCCTCTCTGTGATAAGTTTCCTGGAAGACCTGGTAAGTTCCTATTCCGGCTTCTTTAATTTTACGAAAGCCTTCTATTTCCATGGGTGCCGCGTTGATGTTCACCCGCCTGATCTCGCCGTTGCCTTTTTTTACCTGGTACACGGTTTTTACGGTATCGGCAATATAATCGGCAGAATAGGAGGGATGCTCGCCATAAACGAGGATCAGTCTTTTCTGGCCATTTTCTTCCAGCGCTTCGACGTTATCAATAAGTTCGTCTCTGGTTAAAGTCTTACGCTCGGCTTTTTTGTTGGAAGCTTTGAAACCGCAATATTTGCAATTGTTAACGCAATAATTTCCCACATAAAGGGGCGCGAAAAGGACGATCCGGTCGCCATACACTTCTTTCTTAAGTTTTCTGGCCGCCGCCTTGATCTCTTCAATCAGTTCCGGCTCTCTGGTGTTAACAAGGACTGCTGTTTCTTCAAGTGTCAGCCGGTTTTTGTCTGCTGCTCTTTGCAACACTTCACGTACTCTTTCAGCGGTGGGATGAATCCGATTGAGTAATTCACTGATCTCATCAGAATCAATAAAAGACTGCATCTTCTCATCCGGGATTTTATATTGTTGTGGTTTGAATTTCATCTTATTTGTTTTTTACAGATTTTTATAGATTGCAGCCCCCTCCCTGACTCCCTCCCCAATTGGGGGAGGGACGGGGTGGGGGCTAAAGCGGTAGCACAACCTCAAAAACACTCCCCGCATCCGGGGTGCTTTTTACACTGATCTTGCCGTTATAATTGCCTTCCACGAGTTTTTTTACTATGGAAAGCCCAAGCCCGCTTCCGGTTATCATTTTAGTTTTTTCGTTCTTGATCCTGACAAATTCCCGGAACAACAGGCTGATATCCTGTTCGGTCAAACCGATGCCGGTATCTTCAACTTTTATATTTAAGGCAGATAAATTCTGTCGCAGGATGACATGCACGCTGCCTCCGTCGTGATTATACTTAACGGCATTAGAGACCAGGTTGTTCACGATGATCTCTATTTCGTCAGGATCTGCCTGCATGATAAGATTTTCCGGTGCATCGAGATACATTTTCACATTTTTCTGGATTGCCATAGGTTCCATGGTATCCATGGCGATTCGGGCCACCTGGTTAAGGTCGACTTTCTTCAATTCCCTCACTTTTTTGCCTGATTCCAGGCGGGTCAGGTCCATCAGGTCCATGATCAGGTTGCGCATCCCTTTGATACGCTCCAGCGACCGGTCGATCATGGCATCGTAATCTGATAAGTTTTCGCCCACCTGTCTTTCTTTCATGATCTTGAGATAGCCTTCCACGGCATTGATCGGTGATTTTAGCTCGTGCGAAAGAACTGACAGGAACTGGAACCTCACCTGTTTCCCCTCCCGGTTCATCTGGCGGGTCATCCTTTTCAGGAAAAGATGTTTGGTAATACCTTCAATGGATGCCTTTAACTCATCAGGGGTAAATGGTTTCGGCATGAAATTAAAAGCCCCGTTGTTCGTGGCTTTAATGGCAAGATCAAGAGATGCATAAGAAGTGATCATCATGATCTGGCTGTCAAATTCTTTCTTTTTGATGTATTCCAGCACTTCGATGCCATCCATACCGGGCAGTTTATTATCGAGGAGGATGATATCCACCGGCTGCGCTTCGACAATTTCAATGGCTTTTTCCCCGGTTTCGGCTTCGAGGACTTCAAAATCAAAGTCCTCATCCATAAACGGGTATCCTACCCTGAAATTTTTCAGGATTCTCTGTATACCCGAGCGGATCCCCGGTTCATCATCGACTACTAATACTTTTAACGTAGACATCCTTTTTAATATTTAATTCCAAATTCTAGATTCCTTTGATAGTTGATTATTAGTCCTCTGCGGAACTCTGCGGTTCCTCTGTGTAACTCTGCGAAACTTATAATTAGTTGTAACGCAAAGTTTCGCAAAGGAATCGCAAAGTTTCGCAAAGAAGGTGTCATATTTTTAAAAGCTTATTAATTTCACGTTCCAGCTGATCAGGACGGATTCCTTTTTCGATAAACGTGTCCGCCTTAATCCATGAACGGTCGGCAGCCGTTTCCACTCCAAAATTCAGCCCGGTTTCGGCCGTGACGGCTGAAGCAATGATTACCGGAATGGAAGGGTATTTTTTCTTGATTTTATAGCACAGGATGAAACCACTGTCCTTATTTTCCATCATCAGGTCAAGGATAGCCAGGTCAACCTTGTGCTTATCGATCATTTCCTCTCCCGCTTTCTGCGTATCTGCCGTAATTACTTCAAAACCCAGCTTTTTCACCTGAATTTCCATCTGCGACAGGTAGTCGATGTCGTCATCAACGATCAGTACGGTTTTCTTATTCTCTTTCATGATATTTCAGTCTTTAGTCGTTAGTCTTCAGTCTTTAGTCTTTAGTCTTTAGTCGTTAGTCTTCAGTCTTCAGTCGTCAGTCGTCAGTCGTCAGTCGTCAGTCTTCTGACTTCTGACTTCTGTATTCTGTATTCTGTATTCTGTATTCTGTCTCCTCATCTTGGTATTTTTATCGTGAATGTCGTACCGGTCTGCCCTTTCCAGGGATCTGCATTGGAAATCACCTGGATCTGGCCCCGGTGCATCTTAACGATGCCATAAATCAGCGGCAATCCTAATCCCGTTCCCCTTCCCACTTCTTTCGTGGTGAAGAAAGGGGTGAATATCTTATCCATATTTTCCTGCGGAATCCCCATACCTGTATCACTCACAGCCAGCAGCACCTCATGTTCCGAACCCGACAGCAGGATCTTCAGCAGTCCGCCTTTTGGCATGGCCTCCACGGCATTTTTCTCCAGGTTGGTCAACACCTGCATCATCTGGTCCTTATCGATTTTAGCGATAGGATCACTGAGTTTGTTTTCTATTATGACTTCTATATTATCCGGATGGATGATGGAATCCAGGCTCCTGCTTACAAAGTCGGTCATGTTGGTTTCGACAAGGTAGACCTGGTTTTTGCGGGCAAAGTTGAGCAAGCCTCCGACAATTCCGCGGCAACGTTCCGCCTGTTCGACAATAAGCTGAAGGTCTTTATAAACCGGGCTGTCAGGCGGAGTTTCATCTTTCAGGATATTGGTATACATCGTGATGACGCCCAGTGGATTATTCAGCTCATGTGCAATCCCGGCCGAAAGCTGTCCCATGCTGGCCAGCTTTTCCGACTGGCGGAGGGCTTGTTGTGTATTGGCAAGCTGCTCATTGGAGATATTCAGGTCTTTGAGAGAGCTGTGAAGCTGTTCAATGGCATAGGGCAGGCACATTTCATTTTCCGCAAGACCTTTGACAATGGCGATGGCATGTTCCACGCAAGTGTCATATCCGCAGGCGCCACAGTTCAACTGGTCTTTTTCAGAGATTTTGCCCATACGGAATAAAACCTCTTCGACTTTTTCACGCGGCGCCTGGAGAGGTGTACGTTCACGTTTGCTGAATTGCTGTGAGTAATCAATGTCAGAAAACTCTTCAATATTCTTTTCCCAGGCATCTTCATTGAGGTTCCTGAGTTTTTCCTGGACATACTGGCTGATGCGCGCCATACCATCGAATTTCTTACAACCGTAAGTCATTCCGGGTCCCATGATGCAGCCTTCACAACAGAGCAATTCGAGATGCTGTGAATTCATCAGCCCGTTTTCAAATTCCTTGATCGCTTCCCGGAAATTCACCCGTCCGTCGGCAACCATGATATTGCCTTCTACCAGGTCATCATTCTTATTAGCCGTTTGCAGCAAACCACGGCTGACGGGGAAGATAGCGCCTTTGCCGGCTGACGGTTCATCGAAGGAGACCGGTTCAACCTTATCTTCTGTAATCCCAAATTCCTGGAACAATTTTCTTAATTCCCTGAATGTGATGGCTTCGTCGATCTCATCCGACTCTGCTTTCTTGGCAATGCAGGGACCAATAAAGATGATCAGTGGCTCCTCGCCAAATTTTTTACGTATGACACGGCAAAGGGCAACCATTGGCGAAGCGATGGGCGCTAACGACGAAACCAGGTTGGGATGATAATTTTCAATATAATTTACGATAGCCGGGCAGTCGGACGAAATGTAATGTTTTCCTCCGTTCTTTCCGAGTAGCTTGTTGTATTCCTTTGCCACCATATCAGCGCCGAATGAGACTTCCAGCACTTTATCGAAACCCAGCGCCCGGATCATTCCGACGACAGTCCTGTAATCGTCGATCCCGGTAAATTCTGCCGGAAAGCTTGGAGCAATGATGGCATAAACCGGACGGTTTCCCTGCAGGAGGATTTTGACTTGCTCGCGGGAGTCGATGAACACTTTGGCATCCTGGCTGCAAACCCTGACGCAATTACCACAGGCGATGCACCTTTCAGCGATCACCTCGGCCTGCCCGTTAAATATCCTGATGGCTTTCACCGGGCACTCCCTGACACAGGTGTAGCATACGCGGCATCGATCTTTTACCGTGTAAACAAGCTTTGTGTATTTTTTGGAGTTGGCCATCTGTTTGTTAGTTGATTTGTTAGTAGGTGTTTGTTATTGGCTTCAAGCTATAAGCCTCAAGCCTCAAGCTTGCAGCTTGTGGCTTGTAGCTTGTAGCTTGTAGCTTGTAGCTTGTAGCTTGTAGCTTGTAGCTTGTAGCTTACAAAAGCACATCATCTCTCTTTTTATAGTCCGTGTGCAGCAGCTCGTGGCTCTTATGCCCGAGGGGTTCGCCGAGGAATTTATCATAGAGTTCAATGATTTCAGGGTTGCGGTGTGAAACCCTGATGGATTCTTTGTCGTCGATTTCGTAAAGGCTTTGCATCCTGGCGCGGATGGCCTCGAGCCCGGCGCCGATGCGCTGGCCACCACCGGCTATACAGCCGCCCGGGCAAGCCATTACTTCTATAAAATGAATGTCTTTCCGGCCATTCCTGATCTCATCGAGCAGGATTTTAGCATTTGCCATGCCGCTGACAACAGCGACGCCAATTTCCAGGTCGCCAATCAGAATTTTTGTCTCTTTGCGCCCTTTCAGCCCTCGTATCTCGCTTACCCGGAACTGAACCATTTCTTTTCCGGTCAATTTATAATAGGCTGTCCTGAGTGCGGCTTCCATAACACCGCCGGATGCACCGAACAGCTTTCCTGCCGAACTGCGCAATCCCATAGGCGAATCAGCGCTTTCAGGATCAAGCTGGCGGATATTTATACCATACATTTTTATGAGGTCGACCAGCTCACGGGTGGTCAGAACCGCATCCACATCCGACAACCCCTTACGCGTCATCGTAGTGCGCTGGGCTTCGAACTTTTTAGCCGTGCATGGCATGATTGAAACCGAATAAATATTCTCAGGTTTAATGCCTTCCTGTTCGGCGAACCAGGTTTTTATCACTGCTCCCATCATTTGCTGAGGGGACTTGCACGAAGATATATTTGGCAGAAATTCGGGGGCGAATTCTTCCGCATATTTAACCCATGCAGGGCAACAACTGGTGAACATAGGCATGGTTTCGCCATGGACGATCCGGTGGATCAATTCGGCCGATTCTTCCATAATCGTAAGGTCGGCTGAAAAAGTGGTGTCGAAAAGGTAATCGAAGCCGATTTTGCGGAGGGCGGCATTGAGCAGCCCGTTAATATCTTCACCCGGCTTCATTTTGAAAGCTTCGGCAAGGGAAACAGAGATGGCAGGGGCATATTGCACCACGACTTTTTTTTCAGGATTATTGATGGCATCCAGCACCTCGCCGAAATGGCTCTTTTCATGCAAGGCTCCTGTCGGGCATACCATGATGCACTGTCCGCAGTTGATGCAGCTTGAAGTATTCAGTCCGCTGTCGTATGCTGTTCCGATATGGGTTTTTGATCCGCGGCCAATGAATTCGATGGCTGAAACTCCCATAACCTCTTCGCAAATCCTGACGCAGCGGCCGCAAAGGATGCATTTGTCAGGATCGCGCACCAGGCTGGCGCTGGAACGGTCGATGCTGAAATTATTTTTAATGCCTTTAATTCTTCTTTCAGTCACGTGTAATTCCCTGGAAAGGCTTTGCAATTCACAGTTTTCATTCCTGACGCAATAGAGGCAATCATCCGGGTGATTGGAGAGCAAAAGTTCGATGATTGTTTTCCTGGCATCCACAACCCGCGGAGAATGGGTTTTTATTATCATTTCAGGTGAAGCCGGAAATGAGCAGGATGGCACAAGGCGACCGTTATTTTCAAGTTCCACCACGCACATGCGGCACGATCCTGTAGGGATCATGTCTTTTATATGGCAGAGGGTGGGAACCTGCAATCCATTCCGGGTGAGCACTTCGAGGATCGTTTCCCCCTGTTTTGCTTCCAGCTTTTTATTATTGACTTCAATTTGAAAGTTCATGACAGATAGTATAGTTTGCAGGATTATTTAATGAAGATGGCGTCGAATTTGCAGGCTTCTTTACAGCTTCCGCAGCCTATACATTTATCTTCGACAATAAAATGAGGTGTTTTTTTTGCGCCAATGATGGCACCGGTCGGGCATTTTTTCGAGCAGACCATACATCCTGTGCATTTATCCACATCGATGTAAAAAATCCTCAGATCAGTGCATGCCCCGGCGGGACAAACCCGTTCATATACATGGGCTTCATATTCCTCACGAAACCAGCGCAGGGTGCTGAGCACCGGGTTTGGCGCCGACTGGCCAAGGCCACACAGTGAAGTATCTTTGATTATCTTGCTTAGTTTTTCAAGCTGCATCACGCCTTTAAATCTATCAAGGGCATCGTGGCCATTACCATTTTGCGGACGGCGGGTGATGCTTTCCAGTATTTCGAGCATCCGGCGCGTGCCTTCACGGCAGGGAATGCATTTTCCGCAGCTTTCGCGCTGGATAAAGTCCATGAAAAACTTGGCGATATCGACCATACAGGTATCTTCATCCATTACGACGAGGCCGCCTGATCCCATCATAGCGCCGACTTTCAGCAGCGATTCATAATCGATCTGTATGTCCAGGTTGGCTTCGGTGATACAACCGCCCGAGGGACCGCCGATCTGGACCGCTTTAAATTTCTTATGGTTAGGGATGCCCCCGCCAATTTTGAAGATGATATCGCGGATGGTAGTACCCATAGGGATTTCGACAAGACCGGTAAGATTTATTTTACCGGAGAGGGCAAAAACCTTGGTGCCTTTACTGGTAGCCGTTCCGATCGAATGATACCAGGAAGCTCCTTTTTCGAAGATGGCAGGCACATTCGAAAGGGTCTCCACGTTGTTGATCACAGTAGGTTTGCCAAACAACCCGCTGGTTGAAGGAAAAGGAGGCCGGGGGCGCGGCATTCCCCTCTTTCCTTCAATGCTATGGATAAGGGCGGTTTCTTCTCCGCAGACAAATGCACCGGCTCCCATTTTGATCAATAAATCAAATGAAAAGTTTGTGCCAGCCACGTTGGAACCCAATAACCCTAAATCATAAGCTTGCGAAATTGCAATTTTGAGCCGTTTTACAGCCAGGGGATATTCTGCCCTGATGTAAACGTAAGCTTTGGAGGCGCCGATAGCGTATGCTGCTATCGTCATGCCTTCAATCAAACGGTGCGGATCACCTTCAATGACCGCCCTATCCATAAAAGCTCCGGGATCTCCCTCATCGGCATTGCAGATCAGGTATTTCTGATCAGCTTGTTCCTGGTTGGCCAGGAACCATTTTTTACCTGAAGGGAAACCGCCGCCACCGCGCCCTCTGAGCCCGCTTTCCTCTGCGATCCGGCAAACTTCTGCGGATGTTTTAGTTTGCAGAGTTTTCAGGAGTGTATGATAACCGCCAAAGGCGATATATTCTTCGATACTGGTCGGGTTGATAATACCACAATTTTTTAGTACAACCCTGGTTTGTGGCGCAAAGAAAGGATGTTCGTCCATCATCGGGACTCCATCCCACAATAAGCCATCGCCCGCGGAAAACTGTCCTAACATTGGATGTTCGGGCAGTTCATTATAAAAAACTTTATCCAGGATGCCATCTACCTTATCTGATGTGACTTTTTCGAAGGAAATCCTTCTTTTACCCGGTAATTGAATATCCAGAATGGGTTCTGAGGAGCAGAGGCCGATGCATCCAACATCGATGATAGTTGCGTCAATACCATGACGCGTTAGATATTCGTGAGCTGTCTGTTTAGTTTTGCCAGCCCCTGCTCCAAGCCCACAGGTACCCATACCGATAAAGATCACGGGTAACGCCACATCGTCCCTCCGCAGGACCTTCAACTGTTTTTCCTTAACAACACTGTTTTTTGAGGAGGGATCAACAACCAAAAAATCAACCAATTGAGAACTATTATTTAATGACGTTTTCATTATCTATTCCTTATAAAATCGCGCATCCTGCATTTAATTTTCTTTTTGCCTTATGAAATCGTGCATCCTGCATTTTCCATCTTCCGGTATTCATCAATGATACCCTGGAGTCCTTCCTTAACGACTTTAGCATGGAATTCGCCATTGATGCAGATCACCGGTGCCAGGCCGCAAGCGCCGATACAAGCCACTACCTCCATGCTGAACAAACCGTCGCGCGTGGTTTGACCGGCTTTGATCTTCAGTATTTTTTCAAGTTCTTGCAGCACGGTGACGGATCCCAGCACATGACAGGCGGTTCCGCGACATACCTGGACATGGTACTTGCCGAGGGGCTCAAAGCGAAACTGGTTATAAAAGGTAGCCACGCCATATATTTTGCTGGCCGGTATATCCAGTGTCTTTCCGACTTCAATAACAGCTTGCCGGGAGAGAAACCCTTCTTCTTCCTGTATCTTTTGCAGGATCGGGATCAGGCTGTCGCTGCCGCAGTTGGCGTATTCAGTTAGTATTTGATTGACTGCAGTAGTCATTTTATTTAAGTTGAGGATTTAATCTTTTTTTCTTATCATAACTGACGGGTAAATCCGTCAGTTAATTTATTCAGTGGTGGAATGTTTCATCGAAAGGATGCTCTCAACAGCCGGGACAAGCTTTTTACCATCGACGGGTTTTCTCAGGAAACCATCTACGGGCAACCAGATCGACGGGCCCTTTTCAGTCCTGTAATCTACGCCGGCTTTACCGGTAATCACGTCCCTGACAAGCAGTACATCCAGTTCACGATAATTAGGATCCTGGCGGAATTCGCGGGCCATCTCCTGGACGGATGACTTGGTTGTTGTAAGTACATCAATTGAGGTCATCATTAAAACCGGCATGTTCTTAAATTCGGGGTTTTCGCTGAATTCCTTAGCCAGTTCAAAGCCTTCGAACTGGGTGGTCATCATGACGTCGAGGATAACCATGTCCGGTTTTTCTTTATAGGCCATTTTAAAACCTTCGATTTTGTCGGAGGCAGAGATAACGTTATAGCCTTCTTTTGTAAGAATGGCCTTCACAACAGTGATGATGTCGATGTCGTCGTCGACGATGAGGATCTTTTTCGATTCCATGGGGATGTTTTTTAAAGGGTTCATTTTAATTGAATTTCATGAAGCAAAGGTAAGCCCGCTCAACCTCGTGTGTAAGGGCACCAGGTCCTGATTTTCAATAAGAAGAAACCAATTTAAAAGCGAAGGGCACAGGGCAGAGAGCAGCAAAAGCTGACGGGAGAAAAGCGCAGAAAAATGGTAAAAAAGTACTGGTTTTTAAGGGAAAATAAAGGGTTCGATTAGATTAATTAAAAGATAAACAAGATGTTAGATGAATTGATGGCAATCAAAAAATATATAAAAAATCAGACAGAGTTTGGCTTATTTTTTATTGTTAATTAATTAACAATGTAAAATAATGTTTGACCCATCTATAGCGACAAAATTGATTTTCTGTTATATGGGCTAATGGAGGAGGAGATCAGGATTGGGGAGGGGAGCTGAGAATTACGCGATTGTCAATTCGGTCCGCCAGCTGGCGGATCGATTTTCAATTTAATTTTTGAATTTAAAATTGGTTTAGAATTGGTCAGCTTCGGGAACAATTGAATTTAATGCCTAACCCCTCAATCATTTCAAAATCATTGATCCACGTGTTTTCAGTGTTGCAACATCCAATTTCAAATCTCTTCTCAAAAAGAGGCAGGTTAGTGAAAAATTCCTGGTAAACTTTTGCCTGTAGGGCAAGAAGAATGTTTATCCCATACTGGGAATAGAACATGATGTTGTCTGCTCTGTTACAATACTTTAACCGTTATACGGTATGGCTTTCTGGATTTAATGTTTTAGTACTACCATGCTCAATTTCTTGTATTATTTCTTATATATTCCAGAAATATAAAGCTTGCCACACCCATTTTTATACCGAGCCGGAACAGGTTTGTAATTCCCAGCTCCAATTCCTCCCGGCATAACTGAAACTAAAAGAGGCTGTATTACAAGTCTGAGCTACCTCAATTTTATAGTAGTCCGACGACTGAATATTTAGATTTTCTTCCGACGACTAAAGCCGTCGGTTCTACCATTCCAGGAACCAACGGCTTTAGTCGTTGGAGCACAATGCTTTAGAACCAACGGCTTTAATCGTTGGAGCACGAACTAATATCAGGTCGCAATTCGACAGAATAGACTATTGATACATCCTCTTAAGTTTCAGTATAAATGAAATGAAAAATACATTGCGCCATGTAAAGCCCGTGAAAGGGGGATAAATCGTTCATTGAAACCTTTCGTAGAAACCCATGAAGAATATAGATTTTCGCGGGAGGGGAAAAATATATAATAATTTCACGTCAGCTATTCATATAGCACTCCTTCGGAGTGTTATTGCTATTAGATAGTCAGTTAGTTATATAACTTGTCATTGGTACGAAGGAGGGATCTGATGAATTGGGCAATTTGACGATTGGACGATTGAGGCCTGATTTTTGATCAACCGCAGGAAAAGCTGACAAACATGGACGAATTCTCAAAAATCATCATACACGCTATTGACCAGATCAAAAACGCTGTTGTTAAGATTGACGTATTTCGTGAACAAAACGGCCGGAAGATGCCGGCAGGCAGCGGTTCCGGTTTTGTATTTTCCAGCGACGGCCTTATCTTCACTAATGCCCATGTCATTGCAAAAGCAGGTACGATCAGGATCACTCTGCTCGACGGATCTGAATTTGAGGCTATTATTACCGGGCAAGATCCTGATTCAGACATCGCAATCCTGAAAATTTACGGCAATGGCTATACTGTCGCTAAACTGGGTGATTCCCAGCAACTGCTGATCGGTCAGCTCCTCATTGCTATTGGTAACCCCCTGGGCTACCAGCATTCGGTTTCGACAGGCGTTTTGAGCGGCGTGGGCCGTACTTTGCGCACAGCCAACGGGCAGACCATTGAAAACGTACTGCAAACGGATGCCCCGCTAAACCCTGGCAATTCCGGCGGACCGCTCATCAACACCGACGGCGATGTCGTCGGTATCAATACAGCCATTATCGGCGGAGCACAGGGACTGAGTTTCGCCATCGATATCAATATGGCCAGGGAAGTCGCCCGGCAACTTATCCTTAACGGAAAAGTCACTAAAGCATATCTCGGCATGCTGATACAGGAAATTGAAATCCATCCTCGTCTTCGTAATTTCCATCACCTTAATAATGCAAAAGGATTGTATGTAACCGGTATCAACGACCACTCCCCTGCCAAAAAGGCACAAATGATGGAAGGCGATATCCTGATTGAATTCGACGGACAAATGATCTCGGGTTCTTCAGGTCTTTTCAGGTTACTGACCGCTGAAAGGATCAATAAATTGCAGAAGCTTAAGGTGCTGAGAAAAGGAGGCCTGGTGGAACTGGAGATCATTCCGGTTGAAAAGCCAGCTTAAGAATGCGATTTTCAGGCTTCCTAAACCCGAAAATGCTATTTTTGAAGCCAGGAAATTAATATGGAGCAATAATGCATATTCCCGATGGTTATCTTAGCCCGCAGACCTATATTCCGTTAATGGGAGCATTTGTTGCGGCGGCTTCCGTCGCAGTAAGAAAAGTCAAAAATGAAGTTTCTGCCCGCAACATTCCATATCTTGGAATGGCAGCGGCTTTCTCCTTTATCATTATGATGTTTAATTTACCGGTACCCGGAGGTACAACAGGCCATGCAGTTGGGTCTGCTGTTATCGCGATCCTGTTTGGGCCATGGGCTGCCATGATTGCTGTGTCGGTAGCGCTGATCATACAGGCACTTATTTTTGGCGATGGCGGAATTACCGCTATTGGAGCAAACTGCTTCAACATGGCGGTATTTATGCCTTTTGCGGCCTATTATATCTTTAAGCTTTTCGGGAATAACCCTGCAAATAAAGGAAAAGTGTTTTTTGCCGCATTTGTTTCGGGATATCTGAGCCTGGTTTTGGCTGCCATACTTACAGCTGTTGAATTTGGGATACAGCCCATAATTGCATCCACAAGCGACGGAAAAGCCTTATATTGCCCTTATGACCTCAGTATTGCAATTCCTGCCATGGCTATTGAACATCTGTTGCTTTTCGGTATTGTGGAAGGAATCGTTACCGCATTTGTTGTCCGCTATTTTTTGAGATATGAGCCCGGATTAATTTATGTTTTCAGAAAAGGAAGTAAAAATGAAAATGAATAAACTGCAGAAAAAAATTCTCATCATACTACTTTTACTGTGTATCCTCACACCGGTCGGAATTCTGCTTCCTGTATTTTTTAATGCCGGCGATGCCTGGGGCGAATGGTCGGCGCAAACCGTGAACGACCTGGTGGGTTATGTGCCTGAAGGACTTGCAAAATATTCGGAGGTCTGGAAAGCACCTCTTACTGATTATACGGCCGACAGCGAGGATAAATCCCTTGTTCACCAGTCTGGTTATTATATTGTATCAGGCATAATCGGGGCAACTGCAGCTTATGGTGTCATGTTGTTAATCTCAAGGTTATTGATCAGAAATGGAAAATAAAATCCCTGCATATTTACTCCGGTACGATAATAATCAATATAAACCGCCTGTTGCAAAACGGGTAAAGCTTTCCTTTCTTAACAGGACTTTAATGAATGCTGCAAGTGCTGTCAGATCCATTTATTTGCAGGAAGAAAGTTCAACAAAAGACAATTTCATTCATGAGATCAATCCGCATATCAAACTTGTTTCGCTGATTTATCTTGAAATAATGATCAGTCTTGCGAATAACCAGGCTGCACAACTACTCACAACAGCTTTCATCTTTTTATTACTCATGATCGCCCGGGTAAAAATTTTCCAGGTATACAGGAAGATCTTTTTTCTCGCATTTATATTCGGCTTTCTGATAATATTGCCTGCATCTCTTAATATTATAACGCCGGGCAAAATCATTTTCAACCTGATTACATTCAATAAACCTTCACATTTTTGGATGTATAACATTCCTAAGGATATAGGTTTCACTTCTGAAGGAATTCAGGTAGTATCGCTGGTTTTTCTCAGAATACTCAATTCGGTTTCATTTGCTTTGCTCATCGTTTATACAACATCATTTCCGGCTTTTATCAAATCTTTTAAAATAATAGGAGTGCCTGATACATTTCTGATGATCATTACCCTGGCATACAAATATATCCTGATACTTTCCAGGACGATCGAAGAGACTTTCTTTGCATTAAAATCAAGACTGATAGGCAATATTAAAAATAATAACATCAGGAAACTGGTTAGCGGACTGATATTTAATATTTTTAAAAAATCCATGACAAATTATGAAAATACCTATTATGCTATGGTTTCAAGAGGTTACAGGGGAAAAGTCGAATGGCATTCATCAAGACATTTCACTTTTCTTGATTTAGTCGCCCTGGTTATTATTGTTGCGTTTGGAATTGGTATCATTTTAATTTAAGCAGATCATGGACGATATAATTTCGTTGAAGAATATTGATTATTCCTATTTCGGTAAAATCCCTGCACTGTCAAATATTAATCTTTCTGTGAAAAAAGGTGAAATGTTTGCTATCATCGGGCAGAATGGAAGCGGCAAATCGACCCTGCTGCATACGATCAATGCACTTATTTTCCCGGATTCAGGAGAAGTTTTATTCAACGGAAATCCCGTGACCGAAAAATCACTTCGTGATAAAAGTTTTGGAACATTGTTTCGGCAAAGTATAGGCTATATTTTCCAGAATCCTGATATTCAGTTATTTTGCCCTACGGTTTTTGATGAACTTCTATTTGCCCCTATGCAACTTAACCTTCCTTATGAAACTGCAAAAGAAAGAGCAGAACAAACCTTATCATTTCTTGATCTCGGGCACCTGAAAGACCGGCCTGTATATATGCTCTCAGGCGGAGAAAAAAAGAAAGTCGCCATTGCATCTGTTCTTACGATGAATCCTGATATTCTGCTAATTGATGAACCTCTTTCAAATCTTGATCCCAAAGCTCAAACCTTTTTCACCGAACTGATCCTTGAACTCAACCGTGAAGGAAAGACTATTATATTTACTACCCACCAGCTTGATCTGATCGATCACCTGCAACCAAGAGTGGCAGTGCTCTCAGAAGAACACACCATCCAAAAAACAGGTACGGCTGCTGAGATACTCAATGATGAGGAGTTTCTGATCAGTCTGAACCTGATCCATGAACATATTCATAAACATGGAGAAGAAGTACACAAGCACTATCATTCGCATTATGTTTTTCATAAACACTGAAATTGAATAATAATAGTTACTTACTATCTTTGCTCCGATTAATATAAAAATCGAATCATGAATTGTAAACCGGCCGTTTTTTGGGCATTTATCATGATGCCTTATGTTTTGTTTTCACAAAGCACCAGAACCACTTCAGGACAATTTCAGCCGGATAAAACCTGGTTTGAAATTTCATCCGCTGTGCCTGCAGCATCAGAAATAAAACTGTTGTATTCCGATTTGGAGATTTCAAGATTTGAGATTACAACTCAGGGATTCTGGAAAGAAAACATCAGGACTGCAGACGGGAATCCTGAGATAAGACTCTCTTTGGATAACAGCACCCCCCTGCTGATCAAAGGAGCGCCTGATCTCGATAAACTCACAGCTTCTATTATTATTCCTGATAAAGCGAGGATGCAGGTCAGCATAATCGGGGAAGAATTCACCGATCTCAGGGAAATCTATATTGTCCCTTCAAAAGGAAACCTTACCAGGGATATAGACCCGGATGATATTCCCTACGAATACGGGAGGGAATATGAAACCGATGCTTTTTTCCCGGGAGTGGTGACGGAACTCAGAAAACCTCATATAATAAGGGATGTGCGCGGACAGGTGGTGGTGATCTATCCTTTCAGGTATAATCCGGTTCAGAAAACATTGAGGGTTTATACACGGTTGTTAGTAGAGGTAAAAGTTGTGGGACAGGATGGGGAGAATATGATGATGATAAGGCAGGATGACCGTAAGAAGGATAGGTCTTTTGAGGGGATTTATGAGCGAAATTTCCTTAATTACCGGCAATACAAGGATGCTTCACGTTATAGTCCGCTTGAAGATGACGGAAATATGCTGATCATTTCATACGGTTCATTCATAGCCGACATGCAGGAGTTTGTCAATTGGAAGAATAGTTCGGGAATCCCAACGGAAATAGTAAATGTAAGTTCAATCGGTTCAACCTCGGCTGCTATCAAGGCTTATGTTGCTAACTATTACAATACCAATGGATTGACATTCTTACTGCTGGTTGGTGATGCTGCACAGGTACCTCCCTCCTCAATCGGTTCGGTAGTATCGGATAATGATTACGGGTATATTGCCGGAAGCGATCATTATCCGGATATTTTCGTCGGCCGTTTTTCAGCTGAAACCAATGCTCATGTGCAGACACAGGTTCAACGGACACTGGATTACGAAAAAGAGCCCGGAACTGTCTCCGGTTCTTTCGGGCGTTCTATGTGCATTGCCTCTGACCAGGGTCCAGGTGATGACGGCGAATATGACTGGCAGCACCAGCGAAACATCCGTACCGACTATATGGGATTTACTTATTCTTACGGAGCCGAATTGTACGATGGAAGCCAGGGAGGGCAGGATGCCACCGGAAACCCGAATTCTACGATGGTTTCCAATGAGATCAACACCGGGATCGGGATCATTTCTTATACCGGCCACGGAAGCAATACTTCCTGGGGTACCACAGGTTTCAACAATACCGGGGTCATTGGCCTGACCAACAATGATAAGCTCCCTTTTATCCTCTCCGTAGCCTGTGTCAATGGTAATTTTGTATCCTTAACCTGTTTTGCAGAAGCCTGGTTGCGGGCAACATACAACGGCCAGCCTTCGGGCGCTATTGCCACCATTATGTCAACCATCAACCAGAGCTGGAATCCCCCGATGTGCGGACAGGATGAGATGGTGGATATCCTCGTGGAGAGCTACCCGGCAAATATCAGGCGAACTTTCGGCGGTATCTGCATGAACGGGTGTATGAAAATGAATGATGTTTACGGTACGGGAGGATCTGATATGACCGATACCTGGACCATTTTTGGCGATCCTTCACTGATGGTCAGAACAGCAATGCCTTTAACGATGACGGTTTCCCATCTGGATGATCTGCCGGTCGGTTCAACTCAGCTTACCGTCGGCTGTGACCAGGAAGGGGCGCGTGTAGCCATTTCAAACGATTACGAGTTGCTGGCAACCGGAATTATCAGTGGCGGGAGCGTCGATGTGACTTTCGATCCGATCAATTCCGAAGATACCCTTACCGTGATAGTTACAGCTTTTAACTGCCTGCCGTCCATCGATTCAGTTATCATCGGCAATGCAGATATGACTTATGTCTCATCCCAGGCTTTTCACCAAAACTTTGATGGAGTAGCTCCCGGCGAGCAGGATGCCGGGGTTCTGGGTGTCAGGGTGCTCATGGCAGGTTCCCTGGATCCTTTCAACCTGCAGTCGCTGACCTTCAACATGAATGGTACAACCAGCCTTTCAGATGTAACAGGCATATCTGTTTACTTTACCGGAAATTCTTCGACTTATAATACTTCAGTGCTGATTGGTACCGCCCCTGTATCGGCAGGTTCAATCACCATTACGGGTACTCAGCTATTGAACGGAGGTTATAATTATTTCTGGCTGGCTTATGATCTTGATGGGGCGGCTGCACCTGGAAATTTCATCGATGCAGAATGTACCGGTCTGATCCTCAGTGACAGCAGCCTGGTTACAAGAGTTCCTTCGGTTACAGACCCGTCAGGTTACAGGCTTATCGAACTTAATTATTGTATTCCAACTTACTCTACTGGGACAAGTTATGGTGATTACATCAGCCTTGTTCAAATTGGCTCCCTGTCGAAATCAAGTTCAGGATCTGCATCACCCTATTATACATTCTACCAGGATGTAACCACTCATCTTGTCACCGGCAGCACATACCAGCTCATTGTAAGCCCAGGAACTTATAGCTCCGGCAACTATATTGCCGCCTGGATAGATTTTGATCGCGACGGTACCTTCGGGGCAAGCGAAAAGCTGGGGGAAGTGAACGTTCCACCCATGCCCGCTACAGCTGCCATCACTTTCCAGGTTCCGGAAACAGCATTTTTAGGACCAGTCAGATTAAGGGTGAGAGAGGTTTGGATAACTACAGGAATTGATCCCTGCAGTGGTTATTCTTACGGCGAGACGGAAGATTACCAGGTACATATCATGCCACCGGGCTGCTGGCTAGGAATTACCAATCAATGGAATTCTCCCTCAAACTGGAGCGATGGGATTGTCCCGGGGCCTGGCTCCCAGGTGATCATACCGGAGATTCTGATGGGAGACTACTATCCTGCTGTTTTCAGCGGCGACGATCCGGTAATAGAACAGCTGATAATGGAAGATGGCACAAATCTCGCTATTCCGGCAGGTGTCATCATTACTGTTGGCGACGGTAGATAAATCCAGGTTCAATCTTTTTATTTTTACTAATTACTACTTAGTAATATTTGTTAATTTTGCTAATTGCTAATGAGTAATAGTATGAATAAAGAAGAAATAAAAAAGGTAATTGTTGCTCAGAATGAAGTGAAGAAGCATATCAACTTCATTGAGCGGGACAAGACAATATCCTTAGATGGCATTAAAAATGATCCTTTTATTCAAATAATATCAGGTATCAGGAGGTGTGGAAAATCCACCCTGGTTCAACACATCAGGGAAAACAATATTGAAAAGAACTATAGTATCAATTTTGATGATAACCGCCTGGTTGGTTTTACCGGAGATGATTTTGAAAAGCTTAACGAAGCTTTTAACGAATTATATGAACCTGAAAGAACATTCTATTTCGATGAAATACAAAACATTGAGGGATGGGAAAGATTTATAAGGCGCTTGTATAATGAGGGCAATAAAATATATATCACCAGTTCCAATGCGAATATACTAAGCAAAGAACTCGGCACTCATCTTACAGGGAGAAATATTCAGACCGAATTGTATCCATTTTCATTCAATGAGTACTTGCGATTTAAAGGTATTCAACCTGGAAAAAACGATTTTTATTCTGCTGAAAAGTCAACCCAATTTAAAAAAGCTTTCAGAAACTATATTTTGGATGGGGGATTTCCCGAATTTTTACAAACATCCCATCCCCTGTATCTAAAAAACCTTTATGAAAATATTATATATAAAGACGTGATTGCAAGGTACAATATCAGAAATGTCAAGACAATCATTGAGATGATTCATTATCTTATAAGCAATATCTCAAAGGAGACAAGTTATAATGCTTTGAAAAATGTATTTGGATTGTCGAATGCCATCTCAGTGAAAGAGTACATCAGTTATTTTGAAAATGCCTATTTGATATTTTCTATCAATAAATTTGACTTCTCTTTAAAAAAGCAACTTGCAAATCCAAAAAAAATATACTCCATCGATACCGGATTGGCGAATTCGGTTTCTTTTCAATTTAGTGATAACTTCGGAAGACAATTGGAGAACGCTGTTTTTCTTCAACTAAAAAGAAAGGGTTACGAAATTTATTATCACAAAAACAAGCATGAATGTGATTTAATCATCCGGGAAAACGGAAAGATAAAAAGTGCCTTTCAGGTTTGCCAGTCCATTGAAAATTCTGGCACCAAAAGCAGGGAAATAAATGGTTTGCTGGAAGCCATGCGGCAATATGATCTTTACGAGGGATTCATCCTGACAGAAGACGAAGAAGATATCATAAAGCTAAATGATCTTACTATTCATGTTATCCCTGTGTGGAAGTGGTTGTTGGGCTAGTCACATTTTATTTCACTGCCACATGCAGGGCTGAAATGCCACCGGAGAGTCGCTTAAATGTGACCTCTGAAAAACCATAATCCTTTAGTAGATTACAAATATCTTCAGGTTGATAATAATTTATGACGGAGTAACTCAGGTATTTGTAAGCGGCTTTATTGCCTGAGATCAGGCTGCCGACAGGATAAACGAGGTAGCGGGTATAAAAGCGGAAAAGCGCCTTGAGCCAGATTTGGCGGGGCTGGCTGCTTTCGATGATAATAAATCGTCCGCCGGGTTTTAATACCCGGTAAATTTCCGTTAAAAATTTTGGTGTGTCGTGGTTTTTGAAGGTGAGATTCCGGAAAGCAAATGCGATTCCAACAGCATCGAAATGACCGTCTGTAAAGGGCATTGCAGCAGCATCGCCATGAATGAAGGCAATTTTATGCTGATTGGCTTTAACGGCTTTTTGTTTTGCTAAGTCGAGCATGGGCATACTGTAATCATATCCGGTGACCTCCGGTTCCCCTTGGCTCATCTTCGCAATCCTGATGGCCAGGTCGCCCGTGCCGGTGCAAAGATCCATAATACGGAGCGGATGGTTTACGAGGCATTCCTGCGCTGCCTGCACTCTCCACCTCTCATCCAGCCTAAGTGTAAACAGCCGGTTAATCAGGTCGTAACTCGGCGGAACGGCAGTGAATATATTATATAGCGGCCGTCTCTCTTTTTGTGGAGGCTTCAAAGCGCTGTCAGGTATAGATTTATTTTTCATAATGCTGCAAAAATATACTTTCATAACTTAACTTTGAAGTAATCAAGTTCCTTTTCAATATTAATCAAAGCTAATCAGCCATGTTCAAAGGATCAGTGAAATTTTTTATCATTATCGGGTGTTTTATGGTGATCAGCAGTTATTTGTATTCGCAGGAATATCAGATCCCCGTTAGAGATGAAAGGATAAAAAAGCCTCCCGGTGATGTCACCCATTTTGTCGATATTGGCCTGGGTTTCGGGCTGGATTATGGCGGGGTTCTTGGTTTCCAGGTAGGCGTTGCCCCGGTAAAGCACCTTACTCTTTTCGCGGCAGGAGGTTACTATTTGTTACAGATCGGATGGCAGGCCGGGATAAAAGGGCTGATCATTCCAAAAACAACCAGGCACGTTTTCAGGCCTTTCCTGAAGGCCATGTTTGGCTGTAATTCCGCCATCACCGCTCAAGGTACTGATGAGTATGATAAGGTTTACATGGGCTTCACTGTGGGTGCCGGGGCAGAACTTCGTTTTGGCAGGAAAAAAAAGAATGGTTTAGATTTCGACCTGAATGTCCCGCTGAGAACTTCAGATTTCTGGGATGACTTTAACAGGATGAAAAATGATCCCAGCCTGGAAGTCCTTCAAGGGCCTGTTCCCATCGCATTATCGATTGGATTTCATCATGAGTTTTAGTTCATAGTTCATAGTTCAAAGTTCAAAGTGGTTAGTTTAAAGTTTTATATTAGTTCCCTTCACTTTGAACTATGAACTTTGAACTTTGAACTATTTCCCATGCTCTATCCACGTGCTTCTGTTCTACATTCGTCTGGCCGATCATCATCCTGATCACATATTTACCGTTTAATTTGGTGTGTGACAAATAGATCTGACCTGAACTGTTTATCTTCTTCAACAACATTTCATTTATCCTGTTGAGTTCTTTTTCATTTCCGATACCTTTCGGTTTATACCGAAAGCAAACCAGGCTAAAGGTCACCGGGGCCATCAGTTCGAATTCCTCCTCCTGCTCTATCCGATTTTGCAGCTCTCGCGCCATCCGGATATGATCCCGGAGTTTTTCCTGCAGAGTCTCTATGCCAAAGCTCCGCAATACAAACCATAATTTCAGTGCACGGAAACGTCTGCCGAGAGGCACGCCCCAATCGCAGTAGTCATTTACCTTTCCCTGGTCCTGCGTGCGTAAATATTCCGGGATGACCTGCAAGGTCCTGAGGAGGGCGAATTTATCCTTTACAAAGTATGCAGAGCAGTCGAAGTTGGTGAAAAGCCACTTATGGGGATTAAAAACGAAACTGTCGGCAACCTCCACCCCTTTGATCATCCAGCGAAATTCGGGCAGGATGAGAGCTGATCCGGCAAATGCGGCATCAACATGCAGCCAGATGCCGTAATGCGAGCAAAGACTGGCAATTTCCTGCAACGGATCGATAGCGGTAACTCCCGTTGTACCTAAAGTAGCAACAATGCAAATGGGCTTATTGCCTGCTTTGAGGTCAGATTCTATCGACTTTTCAAGCAGCCTTGGATCAAGGCGGAACTGATTATCCACGCCAACTTTCACCAGGTTTTGGCTTCCTATGCCGGCTATTTTTACAGCCTTTTCAATGGAGGAATGGGTTTCGGTGGAACAATAAATCCTGAAGCTGTCAAACCATTTCATTCCTTTTTCATTGACCTGGAAACCGGAATGTTTCTCACGGGCGGTAAGTATTGCTACCAAAGTAGCCGAGGAAGCCGAATCCTGTATTACCCCCTGGAAATGCCCGGGCAGGCCGGTCATGTCTTTAAGCCAGTTCATCATTTTTTCTTCCAGTTCGGCTGCAGCCGGTGAGGTTTCCCATTTCATGCACTGAGCACCCAGGGTAGCCGTCAGCATTTCGGCCAGTAAAGAAGGATAACTGGAATTTGCCGGAAAATAAGCAAAGAAATTCGGACTTTGCCAATGCGTCATCCCCGGAAGAATAATGTTCCTGAAATCAATAAAGATCTCTGCCATCGATTCTCCTTTCACCGGGGCTTTTTCAGGAATCTGCCGGTAAATATCCCCCGGCTCCACCTGGGCTTTGACCGGAAGCATTTCAATTTGTTCCAGGTAATCAGCCATCCAGTCCACAAACTCGTGAGCGTATTTTCGAAATGCATTATTATCCATTGCTATAGCTATTTCGTACAAAGTAACTGCAATACCATCAAAATTAGATCAAATTTATCTGATTTACATGTTGAGGCTGTATCAAAAGTCTATTCTGTCGAATTGCGACCTGATATTAGTTTGTGCTCCAACGACTAAAGCCGTTGGTTCCGAGTTGTGAATTACTTTGAACCGACGGCTTCAGTCGTCGGAAGAAAATCTAAATATTCAGTCGTCGGACTACCATAAAATAGAGGTAGCTCAGACTTTTGATACTGCCACATCTTCTAACCAATCGATTTTTTTTAAATAACCGCTTGATATTTTAAAAAAAATGCTTACATTTATAGCGAGTCGGAACATGTTTGTGAATTTATAACCGCTGTTCCTCCCGGCATACGATTAATAGGTTCAGACTAAATTACTCTAAAATGGATACGAGAAAATTTGAATACATGGAAACCATCCGAGAAACTATTGAGATGGGTGACTACGATGAACTGGATGAATATGTGGAAGATATCCGCGACCAGGTGAAGAGCGACCCTGAATTCCAGGAGCTTTTCGGGGAAATTAAAAGCAAAAATTATGGTGATGTCATCTCATTGATAGATGAATTTATTTACCAGGATATTCAATCCGAAGCTGATGAATTTTTTCATGATGTAGCCTTGCAGGAACTTAGCAGCCTGAATTCAGGGCTGGACTTCACCTTAATTACTGAACAGGTCATACCTGAAGAAATCTCTTTCGAGGAATTTAATGATGATGATTACGCGTCAGTTTCGGGCCAGGATGAAGATTAATATTCCCTCACTCTATTTTTTATGAAAAAAAAATTGCTCTGGGCATTTATCCTGCTCGTTGTCATAAGTGGAAGTATCCTGTTTTTGACTGCAAAGTATGCCGACCGCATCCTTGAACCGTTTGTCCTGTCATTCTTTGATGAAAATAAACCGCTGAACCACCGGGTCGAGTTCGGGAAACTTAAGGTAAACCTTATTAAACGCCTGATAAAGATCAATAACGTCAGGATTTATCCCGATTCATCCCTCGTCAGGGCAGAAAATGTTTGGTGGGATTTTAATGTTTCTACAATTAAACTTACTGATTTCAATATCAGGGATTTCCTTTTTCATAAGAAACTTACTTTTGGTGACTTTCTTTTCCTGAATCCCCAGGTGGAAATACATTTCCCAATCCTTCAACCTGATAAAGTCAGAGATGTTTCGTCCGTATTGTCACCAAAAAAAATCAAACCGGCATCATTCAAATCGTTATCGCTTCAAAAGATCATGATTTCACAGGGGACCCTAAAAATTTACAAGGATACGGTCCTGCTGGCCAGCTCACCGGATATCAGCTTTATTGCCCAGCAGATTACCCTCGAAAAAACCGGTGATGATAAGCAATTCGAATTGAAATATGGAGATGTCAGGCTTAATATTTCGGAGATCGATCTGAATCCGCAAAAAAGTTTGTATGAGGTTAAGCTTGAGAAATTCGCCCTGAGCCGTTTAGACTCAACGATCATCCTCGAAGGACTGAGATTTACCCCACTCTTTGACAAGACGGAATTTTCTAAAAAACTTGTTCACCAGGACGATCGTTTTGATCTTAAAATCAGCCGCATCAGCATCATCGGTATCGGTTTGGAACAATGGATCGCCGGTCAGCCGCTTCACATTTCGAAAGCACTGATCGATAGTCTCGAGGCTGATGTTTACCGTGACAGGAATGTCGCCATGGATCTCAACCGTTTTCCTCCGTTTTACAATGAATTATTCCTGAAATTAAGTTACCCACTGCTGATCGATACTTTAATGGTAACCCATTCCGACATTCAGTACGGCGAATTGCTCGAAGGGGATACAACCATCGGGGAGATTATTCTCAACGATTTTAACCTCAGCACTTTCGGTCTTTCTAACCAGGTAGCCTTTAGCGCCAGAGCTGAAGAGATGCGCATTTTCCTTGATGCAAAAGTAATGGGCGAAGGTACCCTGAAGGTTGAACTAGCCTTACCGCTTGAAGGCAATCTTAATGAATTTACGTGTACAGGCAGCGTGGGTGCCATGAAGCTGAGTCCGCTTAATAACATGATGGGGCCTTCGATGAACATGAATTTTAAAGGCGGCAAGGTCAACCGGATGACTTTTGATTTCTCGGCAAATGATAATCATTCTAAAGGATGGATGGAGTTTTTATATCAAGACCTGGATGTTAGTTTATTAAGGAAGGATCCCGGTAAGGAATGGGGATTTTTTTCCAAACTGGCCAATGTCGTGATGTTATCCAATAATCCCGCTCCCGGCAAAGACCTGGTAACCGTAGAGATCGGTTATGAGCGCGACAAAAACAAAGGGATCATCAATTACCTCTGGAAAACCATCCAGAGCGGAATGACACGCACAATCCTTCCACAAAAGAAATACCATATCAACCGGAAGAAATAAGAAAATGTTCCTTTTTACATTTTGCATGTTGCATTTATGGGCTATTTATTCTTGTAAATAGGACGGCAGATCCTTCTCTGCGCTCAGGATGATAACTATTGGTTTTTTATAAGGAGGAGAAAGGCAGCTTAATAAACAGGAAAAATTTAATCTTGTTGGGTTAATTCCCCGCCCCTTGGGGCGAAAGTATAATAACCGACGGGTTAACCCGTCGGTTAAAAAGATACCCCGCTGCTTGCGGCGGGGAGCTTCATCGCGTTCGAGTTTTGATGCCTGTAAACCCATGATGACATTGCTTTTGCGAATCAAGATTTCAATGACTGGTTTGTTCTATATTAAGCATTTTTTCACCGCTGAAACCCATGGAGTGCTTATAACATCCAGCATTGTGTGGTGCAAATAGATGGAATTATTGCAGACAATTCTTATATTTGTATGAAGGATGGCTACAGTTCTTCATCATAATTTTTTAAGCATTTATTACAAGAAATTATTCAAGAACTATAGACAATAAATGACTTTGATCCGGAAATATCTCATACAGCGATATCCTTTGGAGGAGAATAAATGGAAAATCATTATTCCCATTTCTCTGTTTGTAGCTTTCTTTATAATTATTTTCCAGCCTTTCGGGCTCGATGAATGGCCATCGGATTACAAATACCTGTTTTTTTCAGGTTACGGCCTGGTCACTTTCATCATCCTGGTCATCAACCTGTGGATTCTCCCGGCTTTGTTCCCGAAATCATTCTGTGAGGAGGATATCCCGGTGGCTCGCGGCAATTCTGCTGAATTCAGGAAGCAAATCTCCCTGCATAACAGGTAAAATCCTTTCATTTCGTCCCGGATCAGAGGCATTTCAGCCCTGTATTCTCAATTCGTCACAAATTCAATCCAGTTGTCCCATTTTTCTTACAAGTTCATTTTCAGACATTAATATTGCCGCATCATTTTTTAATTATTCATTAAAAATTGATCAACATGAAAAATTTATGGATCATCGGAGTGGTGGTTGTTCTTGGAGCAATCGGCCTGATTTTAGGAATAAACGGTATTAATGTGGCTGATGCGGGAGATTTTTCCCTGGGTTATTTTTCTGCCGGTAGTTTTTCAGTCGGGATTTTCTCAGCAGGTATGTTTTCGGTGGGAATTTTCTCGGCCGGCATATTCAGTATTGGGATTTTTTCTATCGGAATCTTCAACATCGGGTTATTTGCGCTTGGTTTTTTCCTGGTAGCCTGGAAGAAGAAGTATGCAAAGGTGCATGTGGTTCCTGAACCAGAGACTGCCGATGCCCAATAGACTAATAATGCAGGCGATGGAAAACAGTTGGTATTTATTCGTCTCGTAAAAGCCTGCTAAACCAATAACCCGATTCCTTAATGATCCGTTCCTGGGTTTCGAAGTTGATATATACCAATCCAAACCTGGGCTTATAACCTTCGGCCCACTCAAAATTGTCCGTCAGGCTCCAGACAAAATAGCCATTAACATTCACGCCTTCCTGCCGGCTTTTCAGTACCTGCTTAATGCATTGCTCCAAATAATATCTTCTCTTTTCATCATTAATATTTCCTTCATGGACAACATCAGGAAAAGCAACACCACTTTCGGTTACAATTATTTCTTTGAAACTTTTATATTTACTGAACTTAGTAAGCATATAGTGTAAACTTTCAGGGTAAACTTCCCAGTTCATCACTGAAGTTTCAACGTTCCTTTTTTCCGCTTTAATGACTTTTGCCTTGATGACAGGCCTGATGCAAGAACTAGCCACAATTTCCCTGGTATAATTCTGAACACCTATAAAATCCATGTTAAAGGCAAGTTTATTCTCATCACCGGATTTAATGAAAGGTTCCATACGACGAAGGAATTTCAGGTCAGAAAAAGGATATCCGAGGCCGGCCAGCGGTTCCACAAACATTCTGTTCAGAAAAGCATCTACACGCTGGGCAGCCATCATATCCGGCAGAGATTTTCCCTGTGGTTGAATCAAAGAACATGAAAATGTTGTCCCAATACATGCGTCAGTCAGGATAGAACGGACCACTCTGCCTCCTTCAGCCTGGCATAATGCAGCATGATGAATTGCAGCAAGAAAATTCTTCATCCCTTTTTGACCGGGTGCATGAACTCCCAGATAATATCCTGCACCTGTAAAAACCAGGGGCTCGTTTAATATAATCCAGTACTTCACCCTGTCGCCAAAATATTTAATACACACATTGACATAATCACAGAACAAACCTATAATGTCCCTGTTTGTCCAGCCACCTTTCTTTTCCAGTTCATAGGGTAGATCCCAATGATACAATGTGATCCAGGGCTCTATTCCTAATTTTAGACAGTGATCTATAACCCGGTTATAGAAATTAATGCCGGCAAAATTGACTGTCTTAGTTCCTGCAGGAAGAATTCTGCTCCACGAAAGCGAGAAGCGATAATTAGGAATACCCAACCGATTCAGTAATTCCAGGTCTTGCGGGTAACGATGGTAAAAGTCGCAGGCTATATTCCCATTCTGATACTTGTAAATTTTCCCTTTAATATTGGAAAAAACATCCCATATCGATTTTCCTTTGCCATCAGCATCCCATCCACCTTCTGTCTGATAGGCCGAAGAAGAGACACCCCATTTGAAATCCGGCCCGAAATCAGACTTTGAGAATTTCATACTTTATATTTAAACCGAGTCGGAACAGAGCCTGTACCGATTTTTCGGTATTTGCGAATTTATAGCCGCTGTCCTTCTCGGTATAACTGAAACTAAAAGGAAAATGCTTCGCATCTTTTTCAAATTTCAGTATAAAACTGAGCTACAATCTTTTTCAAAATGTGTTTCCTGAACTTGTCGACCGTATAATTTTTCTCTTTGGCTAATGGCTCCTTTGATGCCATTTCCGCATGATTAGCAATGATTTGATTAATAATTACCTCTGTATTGTCAGGATAATCAACGTCCACAATTTTGCCTTTATCAATCCATTGGATAATTATAGCGGCCCTCGACGGTTTAAAGCTTTTTAGGACGGGCACTCCCATTTCACTTAAAGCTGCAGCGTTGCATTGCTGCTCATATTGGCCTTTCATAGGAATGACCAATAATTTTTTCCGCATAAAAAGGACTTCGGCCGGGGTCTCAAAGCCGGCTCCGCAAATAACACCTTCCGCGGAAGCAATACTTGAAATGAATGCATTATTATCAATTGGCCGGATAGTGACATTTTCCTGCCTGATCTTTTTCCTGTTATGTTTAGAGAAAACCTCCCAACGTACATCTCCACAATCTTTCAGTACTTTTAAAATCCTGTTGTCACTATATGCAGGGAGATAAACTGTGTAATGCCCATTGTTTTCAACCGGTTGTTTTCGCACCTGTGACCGGATAACCGGGGTGAAGATATTTTCGTCATAAGCCTTGAAATGAAAGCCGTACTTCACTTTTGAAGGTGAATAATTTTTCAGGACGGCTTTTCCGATAATGTCAACGTCCTTTGGTTTAGGCGCTTTTTTACTCAAAATGGCAGCCTGATGGCTTATGGATATACAGTAAACATTCCTGAGATAACAAGCCCAGGCCGAAACTGGTTCAAAATCATTGATAACCAGGTCATATTTATGAACCGGAAGGCTATTGATCTCTGAAAGTAAAACCTTGATATGATTTTTTTTATAAGTTTCAATCATATCAATACCTCCATTGGCGCCAAAAATGAACCCAAGGCCTTTAAACCTGTATTTTATGGGAAAAGGCAATTTAATTTCAGCATGCAAACCGCTGATTAGAATATCAACCTTATGATTTTTCTTTAAAACGGGAATGATATCTCTTGCCCTGCTGAGGTGTCCATTTCCGGTACCCTGGATTGCATAAAGTATTTTCATTGTCTCAGCATATTGAACTCCTGTAACATATTATCGAAAAGCTGGCTGGCATTCATGTCCCCCTCTTCTTCGTCTTTCAATTCAAGCATCATCTCGGCATGATCTACCACACTGAACCTGTGAATTGACCATTTTCCGTCAGTGAATTCAAGCGCAGAAAGGTTCTCCACCCAATCGCCTGAGTTTAAATAGGAAATACTTCCTTTAGCTGTAGTAATTGTTCGAATTTCCGGATGGTGAATATGGCCGCAAATAACATAATCGAAATTATTACTGATACCTATTTCAGCGCTGGTATTCTCGAAATTGTTTATGAAGGCAACAGCTGTTTTTACACTCTCTTTGATTTTTTTTGATAAAGACAATTTTCCTTTCTTCAAAACCTTTTCAGAGATGAAATTGCAGAATCTGTTAAGAAGGATTAAAGAATCATATCCCCTGGAACCTAACCGGGCCAATAATCTTGAATGTTGCATGGTAATGTCGAAAACATCGCCATGGAATACCCAGGCTTTTTTCCCATCAGGTAAATTAAGCACAACCTTGTTAACTATGCTGAGAGAGCCAAGCTTCATACCTGCAAATCGTCGCAGCATTTCATCGTGATTGCCTGTTATATAGTAGGTTTTAACGCCTTTACCTATCCACTTCATAAGATGTTGAACTACCTTCATATGACTGTTTGGCCAGTATGATTTGCTGAACTGCCAGATGTCTATAATATCTCCGTTTAGTATAACTATTTTTGGTTTGATGCTTTTAAGATAGTGAATCAGCTCTTTGGCGTGGCAACCATAGGTTCCGAGATGAATATCCGAAATTACAAGAACTTCAACCTGCCGTTTTGCTTTATGCATATGGAAATAATTCGGGCGGGACTTTTTGTAAATTATAAGCGGTGGCGATATTTTGAGTCAGGTCCAGAATTTTAGGCTACTTGAAAAAGTTGTGCAAAAATAGTCTGAAGACTGCAAAATGAATATTAACGTAATATCATCAATTTGTTAATAATGCGGATAATGAATAAGAATTACAATCAACCTGGCTTTCGGCAGAAGAACGATGTAATCCGGATTCAATTTTTTTCTTGATTTCGTTTGGGAACAGCATAAAATTTATTTCGTAATCTGCCTTGGGAACCTGCTCCCAATTCTCAGTCAGAAATGAGATACTAACAATTCCAGATGTAGGCAGGTGATCGATGGGTTCGCTTAAAAATCTGTTGACAAATTCACTCAGGGCAGGATTGTGCCCCACGATCATAATACTATTATAACGTTCAGGCAGATCATAAAACTGGTTCAGGATACCCTTTCCGTCGCAAAAATAAAGTTGAGGGTCTGATTTAATATCCTCTATCGGGTATTTAAGGGCATGAGCAAGAATTTTTGCAGTCTCTAATGCTCTGACGGCATGGCTGCTAAGGATGTAATCCACATGGATATTCATTTTCAATAAATAGTCAATGACTTTCTTAGTCTTTTTTTTGCCCTTTTCAGTTAAAGGCCGTTTCAGATCGAGAATACCATTAATATCCATCGATGATTTTGCGTGACGGACAATTAGCACTGTCTTCATCTTTTTCAGGATTGACCGGCTAAATTAGACTTCGTTTATTAAGTAAAAATGAAAGGAAGATTATGATAGTGTTAAATCCATGGGAAAGAATAAATCATTAAAGGCCGGGCAGGCAGACCAGATCGAAAGTGATGAAAAAAAATAATATCAACCTAACTGTTTATTAATATTCCTTTAATTTCCAATACTTTACTAGCCATTACTTTTACCGGAATAATACCAGGGCATATCGACCATGAAAATTCTTATTTTTTCTATCGCCATGTTATTCCCCAAAAGTTAAGTCATCCGTTTACTAATAATTTATCTAATGATTAACTTTACTCCGCCATCAAAGCATAGGCCGATGTTTGCATGCAGCATCACTAAAAGAATCAACCAAATTAATATTTACTATGAGTAGAGAAATGAATCAAAGAGTTTGCCCGGTGGAATTAGCCGGAAGTCTTGATAATAAACTCAGAAGAGTATTGCATAACCCGCAGAAAATTATAAAGCCATTTATTAAAAAGGGAATGACAGTCCTTGACCTAGGATGCGGTCCCGGTTTTTTTTCGCTAGAAATAGCCAGAATACTGGATAATTCAGGAAAAGTAATTGCAGCTGACCTGCAGGATGGAATGCTTGAAAAGGTAACCAGGAAGATAAAAGGAACATCATTAGAGAAAAGGATTAAGTTGCATAAATGCCAGGAGGATAAGGTTGGCCTTACTGAAAAGGTGGATTTTATTCTTGCCTTTTATATGGTGCATGAAGTGCCGGACCCGGTTAGACTTTTCAATGAAATAAAATCGATCTTAAAACCTGGCGGGAAGTTTTATATCATTGAGCCGAAATTTCATGTCTCCGGAAAAGCCTTTGAAGCCATGAATCAAAGTTTAATAAGTGAAGGTTTTAAAATTTTGGATAAGCCCAAAGTGTTTTTCAGCCGGGCGGTATTGCTGACGTTAAAGAAATAGTAAAATGCAATAACAATCTGGATATGAATGAATTAAACGTGAAGCGCTTTTGCTTTTATTCTGCCATCCTAACATCCCTGGTCACTGCTGTGACTTTTATCATCGCTATTTTCACACCACCTTTGACCGGACCCTTTTGCAAAAGTGGGTGCTTTGAATATCCTTATAACGAGATTATTGAACGTTTTCCAAGGGATTACCTGTGGATGTACCCTGCCATATTGATGATCCTTCTTTACGCCTTCCTCATGGCCGGAATTCACCAGGCTGCATCCGCTGAGAAAAAGATTTACAGCCAGGTTGGATTATTATATGGGATAATTTCGGCAACGGTTTTATTGATCGATTACTTCGTCCAGGTTTCAGTCATACAACCGAGCCTAATCAATGGAGAAACCGATGGAATTGCCCTGCTGACCCAGTTTAATCCTCATAGTGTATTTATAGCGCTTGAAGAACTTGGTTACCTGATGATGAGCATTTCCTTTCTTTTTATGGCGTTCGTTTTTGCTGGAACAGGCAGCCTGGAGAGGTTCATCCGATGGATTTTTATAAGCGGCTTTGGGCTATCTGTTCTGTCATTTATCATTATATCGATGATTTATGGTCTTCTCCGCGAGTACCTTTTTGAAGTAACTGTTATCACCATTAACTTTCTTGTTTTAATAATTAATGGGGTACTTTTAGGCAGGGTCTTTTATAAAGCGATGAATAAATATTCAAAAATTTCTTCGTTGATTTAATATAAGCACTACCAATGAATTTTAAGGATTTATTTCGATTTTTCTTATTATGATTATTTTTGCACCTTCCAGATGGACTTGATCAGGAATTACCTATCGCAGCGATATCCTTACGAGGAGAATAAATGGAAGCTTATTATTCCCATCTCCTTGTTCATAGGGCTTTTCATGGTTATTTTCCAGCCTTTCGGATTGAACGACGTTGGGACACAACTCAAATTTCTCATGCTGGCCGGATATGGATTGGTAACATTCATCATCCTTATTAGTAATCTTGTGCTAATTCCCGCCTTGTTTCCAAACACATTCAGAGAGGAAAAATGGACCATTGGCAAAGAGCTTTTCTTCCTTCTATGGATCCTTTTTACCGTAGGGCTTGGAAACCTGCTTTATTCAACCTGGGTGATGGATTTTCTTTTAACGTTGAATAACATGCTGATCTTCCAGGCTTATACTCTTGTTGTTGGTATTATCCCCATCACAGCGCTCACCCTGATCAAACAAAACTATCTGAAGCATAAAAATGAGGAAAGAGCGAAGATCATTTCATCCAGCCTGGCCGGCCTGACTCAGAATGAACCAACCGCCGAAAAGGTGAAGTTCGGTTCAGACACCGGGAAAGAACAGGTATCCCTGCTTGTCAGTGATCTCCTGTTCATTAAATCCGATGGCAATTACATCACGGTAGGTTATCTCAGGAATGGCAAAATGACAAAGACGATGCTCCGGAATACCATGAAATATGCAGCCGACCTGATGGAACCTTATCCTTTTATCCTACAGTGCCATCGTTCCTGGCTGGTCAACCTTGGCCGGATCAAAAAGGTTAGCGGTAATTCACAGGGCTTGCGTCTGCTGGTGGAAGGATTTGATGAGGAGATCCCAGTGGCGCGCAACCAGTCGGCATCTTTTCGCAAAAAAATCACCCGGGAACCTGCATAGATCCTGTTCCTTTCATCCCCTGGCGGCTGCATTTCGTCCCGGTATTTACCTTTGGTCACAAAACTGTTCCATTAATCCCATTTTTCTTTACAAGTTTAAATACAGGGATTAATATTGCCGCATCAAATTTTTATTCATTAATTATAAAAACAAAAAAGATGAAAAATGTAATTATTATCGGTGCGCTGGTTGTTCTTGGAGCAGTCGGCCTTATTTTGGGATTAAACGGGTATAATGTGGCTAATGCAGGAGATTTCTCTCTTGGTTATTTTTCGGCCGGTGAATTTTCGGCCGGGGTATTCTCCGCTGGGATCTTTTCGGTCGGGATTTTCTCAATCGGGATCTTCAGCATAGGGGTTTTTTCGATCGGGATCTTCAACATCGGGTTGTTTGCGCTGGGTTTTTTCCTTATTGCCTGGAAAAAAAAGTATGCGAAGGTTCAGGTTGTTCAGGATGATATCGAATCAAAGTAAGATATATATTCTTCAATTGCTGCTTTTGCCTGACCCATTGGCATAACTTTCCTCGTCCAGTCATCTTCCCCGTCTGGACCTTCCGGGGAGGAATAGATAATTTTTGCATACTGTTTTTGCCCTTCCGGGCTCAATGCTCCCAGGATCTCACTGGCCGCAGCGTGAGCCCGGATTTTCATGTCTTCCAGTATATCTTTATTACGGAATAAAAGCATTTTATATACTTCTGAAGTGATGTAACCTGCTTTTTCCTTATCATCTTTAAATTCCTCAATTACAGCCGGATTTACTGCAGACATGAAAACGGAGGCAGTCGTAACCGGTTCTTTTATTCGATCCTCAAGCCGGGCAATCAATTTTGGCCAGAGTGCGGGATAGATTTCAATCAGCACCAGGTCATTGGAAGCCAGGTCTTTCGCCAGCTTATCCAGATCGAAAGCCTGGAGCATGTTGCGGACAGGGCCGACAAGGAAATCCTTTTCCGGGAGGGATTCAATGAATTCGCGGGAGCGGAAACAGTAATCTTCACCTTCGATTTCTTCAGGACGTGGTTCACGGGAAGTGTAACGGATCACCTTCTGACAGTTGATCCCATATAAGGGCAGGGCATTTACCAGCCTGGTTTTGCCTGCACAGGAGTGACCGGAAAGTCGGAGGAGGAGCATTTTTTGTTACCCGGGAATTTTAATTTATCAGCATCAAAATTATTAATTAATAGCGACCAGAAATGTTTCTTTTGGTAAGTGAGATGTTTTTTAAACGATTAGTATTATGATGGATAGAAAGAAAAGAATGATTTATTTGAAAATCACCGGGTATTAATGTATTGAATTTGTAATTAATAGATATTAGAATTACCACTAAGGCACTCAGAACACTCAGGATCACTAAGAGAAATTATTTTAGTTAAATATTTCAAAATAACAGTTTATGACTCAAAAACAAATTAATGATCTGGCTTACAGGATAGTCGGAGGTGCAATCGAGGTTCATAGGAGCCTTGGTCCAGGACTTTTGGAATCGGTTTATGAAGTCTGTCTTATTGATGAATTGCGAGAACGAGGAATGCTCGTTAAATCACAGGTTTATGTACCGATATTTTATAAAAATAAAGTTCTTGGAGGCCATCTTAAATTGGATTTACTTGTAAATGAATTAATTATTGTCGAAATAAAGGCTGTAGATATGATGATCCCTTTGTACAAAGCTCAATTACTTTCATATCTCAGACTAACTGGAAAGCCTAAGGGTCTGTTGATTAATTTTCATTGTGAAAATATAGTTGAGCAAATGGTTCCTCTTGTCACTGAAGAATTTTCAAGACTTCCTCTTTCTTAGTGTTTCTTAGTGCTCTCAGTGCCTTAGTGGTTTTATTCTATCCAAACGAATAGGATTCTTAAAAAAAATTATCTTTGCATCACTTTGTTAATTCATTAACACTTAACTAAACTTTTTTAAAACATATTCTATGATCGGCAAAATGAAAGATTTCCTGGCCAATGAGCTCAAGACCATTGAGGATGCCGGGCTATTCAAACACGAACGCATTATTGAAAGCGAACAGGGTGCTGAAATCGTCGTAAAAGGCAAAAAATGCCTGAATTTCTGCGCAAATAACTACCTCGGCCTCTCCTCCCACCCGGAGGTGATCAAAGCTGCCCATAAGGGAATTGAAGAGCGTGGCTATGGGATGTCATCCGTACGTTTCATCTGCGGAACCCAGGATATTCACAAGGAACTGGAAAAGAAAGTTTCTGAATTCCTTGGTATGGAAGATACTATTCTTTTTTCTTCCTGTTTTGATGCTAACGGGGCTGTTTTTGAACCGTTACTGGGTGCAGATGATGCCATCATTACGGATGCGCTGAACCATGCTTCCATTATCGACGGGATCCGTCTGTGCAAAGCCCAGCGCTGGATTTATAAGCATAATGATTTCAGGGATGTTGAAGAAGAAGATCCCGCCACAGGCAAAATGGCCAAGGGCCTCGAGAAATGCCTTAAGGAAGCAAAAAATTGCCGTTTCATACTTATTGCTACAGACGGAGCTTTCAGCATGGATGGCGATGTTGCACGATTAAAAGAAATCTGCGACCTGGCTGAAAAATATGGTGCCATGGTAATGGTCGACGACAGCCATGCATCGGGCTTCATGGGAAAGACCGGCCGTGGGACGCATGAATACCGCGGTGTGATGGGCAGGGTGGATATTATCACAACTACTTTCGGAAAAGCGCTTGGAGGAGCATCCGGCGGTTGTATCTCAAGCAGCAAGGAAATTATCTCCTGGATGCGTAACAAGGCACGTCCTTACCTGTTCTCCAATACCGTTGCCCCGGCCGTGGTTAGTGGAACGCTGCAGGTACTCAACATGCTTTCTTCCACCACCGAACTCCGTGATAAACTGGAAAAAAACACCAAGTACTTCCGTTCAAAAATGACTGAAGCTGGTTTCGACATTGTCGCGGGCGATCACCCGATCGTTCCGATCATGTTCGGCAAATATCCGGACTGTTCCAAGCTGGCAGTTAAATTTGCAAACCGTATGCTGGAAGAAGGTGTTTACGTGATTGCTTTCTCTTTCCCGGTAGTAGCGAAAGGTAAAGATCGCATCCGCGTGCAGATCTCTGCAGGACATGACCAGCATCACCTGGATCACGCGATTGCCGCGTTTATCAAGGTTGGGAAAGAGCTGGAGATGATCAAGTAAGTTGACGGTCGGCGGTCGGCGGTCAGCGGTCAGCAGTCGGCGGTCGGCGGTCGGCGGTCATGTATTGATATTGTAAAAACGCTGACAGGTCTTGCGACGCTGTCAGGTTTTTTTATTTATCAATAACCCTGCACCTTCAGAATCCTTCCATCAGGAACGACAAATGCCGATCCACCGGACACTTCAACTTCTTGGTTTACTGTCAGATCCTCCGATAAAGTCACCGTTGCTCCGTTCGAAGTATTAATGATGAGGTTATGGATGAACCCAGGGTCAGAGGTTGGCAGAAAATTAGTTATCTGGCCGGTTTCCCCGTTGAATTCATAATCCGCTTCCGAATCAAGGTAAATCATTCCACTTATTACGAGGCAACCCGCAATACCAGAGGGGTGACCGGTACTCAGCCTGGCACCAGGAGCAAGAGAAAAATCGCCTGTACCGGAAATTTTCTTATTGGAACAATTCAAATAACCACTTATACTAGCCAGGTTTTTAATGAAAAGATCGCTCATTAATTTAACTCCTTCAGGATTTGAAACAGATAATTGTTTCAGGTTTATCACGCTTGAAGGAATAAACACACCCGGAGAACTTCCTCCAAAAAACAGGTTTGAGAAGCTATTAGTAAACAGGTTATTCGGATTCCCTGCAATGGGGTCTCCATCGAGAACCAGGATCTCACTATTAACCATCAATGGTCCATTGATAAGATTCAAAGACCTGTAAATAGTAGTATACCCGGTAAGCCAGGCCCCGGCAGGCCTGTCTATAATAAGGTTGCGGAGATCGACAGGTGGAATAGGTGTTCCTCCTGAAAATCCACCAATGTACAGACTGGAGTTTATGCCTCCCTTCAAAACGCCGAACATTTGAACAATATTACCGTTAATGGTCAATGTGTCCTCGCCTAAAATAAATTGGCCGTGCAGAAGATTCAAATTTCCTTCTACGGTTTTACTGTCATGCAAATTAACGCCGAAGGGATTGATGATAACCACATTACGAGGACCATCGGTATCCGGCCATTCTTCGTCAGAAGTGGTCTGACCGACAAGACCCTGATATTGCAAGGTGGCATTGGGGCCATACATCGAGAAGCCTTGACGCATGAGAGGACCATTCATCATATAAAATGTCCCTTCAACATCAATATTATCATCAAGATAAAGGCCTGAAGCCCTGTTCAGTATCAAATCGTTGAGCATGACCGTATTTAAATGCCCGGTCGAGCCCGAACCTCCGAAAACAAGGTTTGAAAAATCACCCCCGCCAAGAGTTCCTCCTAAATAACTAATTTCACCATTGATATAGAGTGTATTCAGAGCAATTGAAAATTCGCCTGTGACCAGAATCAACTCGTTTTCAATGGTTACATTGCCATCCATTACAACCCCCGCTGTCCGGTCTATGGTCAGGTTGTAAAGCGTAATATCAGGAATAAAGGATGAAAATGGGGATTCACCAAAATAAATACTGGAGTAGATGCCCCCGTTTAAAGAACCACCACCCGGGAAAATTATACCGAACATGTTGAGGGTTGTGGAGGCAATTGAAAGGGTTCCGTTATCCAGAAACAGGTTCCCGTAAATCCCAATGTCATCTTCCATTTCGATGACTGCGGGCCTGTTAATGGTAAGATTTAACAGGGTTATCCCGGGCAGGTAACAATTTCCCCCGGAACCGCTGAAGGTAAGATCTGAATTCATACCTCCCACCAGGGCACCTCCTGCCATTGAAAATATCCCGTCCATTACAAGGGAATTATTACTTATAGAAAAGTTGCCGGAATTAAGATGGAGGATTCCTTCGATAGTAACCAGCCCTCCCATAGTTATTCCAGAAGAGCGCTGGATTGTCAGGTCATTCAGTGTGATGGCAGGCAGGGTCGTTCCGTTTCCGGTGCCTCCAAATATAATATTGGATAAATTTCCGCCGGATATATTTCCCGACGGGCCTGGAACAATAAGCCCGTTTAGCGTCATTGTATTGGCTTCAATGGCAAAAGTTCCGTTATTAAGCATCAGGTTTCCTTCTAATGTTCGGGAACCATTAAGATATACAGTATAAGGATTACTGATATCAAGGTTGTAGGGACCGTTTGCAACGGGGAACTCGGCGTTGAATATGGTCTGGACAGTCGATCCGTTGTATTTCAGGGTACCGCTGGTACCATATGCAAGTACGAAACCATTAAGTGATAACCCCCCCTTGGTAATGGTAAAAGTACCGTGAACAGTGACATTTCCGCTCAACCCGATGCCATTCAGCCGATTCAGTATCAGATCATTCAGGATGACTTCCGGAAGATTGGTGCTTGCCCCGCTGCCGCCAAAGATAATATTGGATGAAGTGCCTCCGCTCAGGGTTCCACCGGTTTTAGTGATTCCCCCGTTCAGGGTGAGGGTATGCGCACCGATGGAAAGTGCTCCGCCTGAAAGGCTGAGTGTACCATTAAGGCTTCTGTTATCATGCAACGTTACACCCCAAACATTATTGATTTTCAGGTTAAAGGGTCCACTTGTGGAGGGAAATTCCTTGTTGGCCGTAGTTTGTGCCGATGCTCCCTGATATTCCAGGGTTCCGGTGCCACCATAGGTTACCGTTCCTGTTGAGACCGAACTGTTGGTGGTTGCATTACTCACCAGAACAAGTGTTCCGTTGATCGCGACAGATCCGTTTGACAGGGTAAGAATGGTGGCATTGGCTGTTGAACCTATTGTTAAAGTTGCGCCAAGTGACGTTGCCAGACCTGTACCCGTGCTTTGAGATCCGTTGCGGTAAAATGTATAATTTGCCGATGAATTATAGCTCCTGGTACCCGTAAGCCTGACACATCCAGTATTAGAGGTGGTATAAATACCTTGAGAATGAGCCGTTTTCAGACCGCCTCCTGAATTAAGGGTAAAATTGCCTGATGAACCGTTATCGATTTCAGATTCACCCATATCGAGGGTAGCGCCGTTCACCACTTCAAAATGGATCTTCTGGGAATAGGTACCTCCTGTTTTACTGTATGTGTGCAAACCGGCAGTATTAAACCTGAAAAGGCAGCTTCCGCTTCCAGGGCAGGAGAGGATTCCCCCGGAAAAAGAAAAATTTCCTCCGATATTGATTATGATATTGCCACTCGTGTTGGCCGGATAAAAATTACCTCCTGTTTGGGTATAATTTCCGCCAACATTCAAGGTAATATCTGCCGCATCTGACAATTTAATTCCGCCGCTGCCTGTACTGTTAATCGTGAAATTTCCCTGTATCGACGGGATTGTGGGCAAATTAAAAACTGCAGTCTGGTTAGGACAATCCCAGGTTAAATTTCCGAATGACTGATCCAGGTTTCCCGGATAGCTTACAGTAATGCCTGTTATCAGGCAGGTGGAACCAGCATTCCAGGTTGCTACAGGGATATTGCTGCCTGATTCTTTGCTATTATGTTCATACGTGCTACCGCTATTGAAATTTATCGTCGGGTCAGATCCTTCTTTTCTGAATTCCCCATATCCGGTGCCTTCATCTGACACTTTCACAGTACCACTGATACTGGCCATCAGGCCAACTTCACCATCCAGTTCGACATACATGTTTCGATCGGTTGAGGAAATTGTGCCCTTGATGATCAGCGTAGCTCCTGCCGCGATGGTCATTGCGTCACTTGCGATTGTATTTACCCCAAAGGTTCGGCTGGCTGAGGTATTTGGTTTGAAGGTCACGGTAATGCTGCCTGAAATATGCAGCTTTCCGATCTGTTCGGAACCGGTAAAGATAACCGTTGGCGAACCCGAGTAAGCATCGAATTTGGCAATATCATCTATCGCCCAGTTAATTGTTCCTCCGATCTGGGAACCATTGGAGTTATAGGACCAGTGCGTACCATCAGTAAAATTTCCTGATCCCCCGTTTATCCAGAACCGGGTTGTTCCGCAAAAAAGCAAGGAAGGCAGAATTACGAAAAAGGATAATGAGATGAAAGTTTTCATATAAAATCCTCCTAATTAATTGATTTGAAACGATATCACTATTTCGGGGATTAAATGTACAAAATAAAAATCTAAAATGCAAATTTTACCAAATCGTTATCAATTCGTATTCTTCTGCTTTTTGTAAGCTGATTTTCACTACTTTTGCAGCCCTTTTTCAGCCCCCTCCCCTCTGTCCCCTCCCCCAATTGGGGGAGGGGATTAAGGGGTAGGGGCAAATTTTAACCTTTAAAACTAACAACTTTGCCATTAAACAAACTTCGAAATATTGGTATCGCCGCGCATATCGATGCCGGAAAGACCACCGTAACCGAAAGAATTCTATTCTATACCGGAGTCACACGTAAGATGGGAGAGGTTCATGACGGTCAGGCCACCATGGACTTCATGAAACAGGAACAGGAACGGGGCATCACTATTGCCTCGGCTGCTATTTCATGTGAATGGAAAAATGCTCATATCAACCTGATCGACACCCCGGGCCATGTTGACTTCACAGTTGAGGTGGAACGCTCATTACGGGTTATAGACGGTATGATCGCCTTATTCTGTGCTGTTGGCGGAGTGGAACCACAGAGTGAAACGGTCTGGAACCAGGCCGACCGCTACAAAGTACCGCGTATAGCCTTTATCAATAAAATGGACCGCACAGGAGCCGATTTTTATGATGTAGTCACACAGATGAACCAGGTGCTGGATGCCAACGCCATCGCTTTCCAGATACCGATAGGTGTGGAAGAGGAATTCACAGGCATCATTGATATCATTGAAGAAAAAGCATACCTGTTTAAAGATGAAACAAGGGAAGAACTGCCTGTTCCCGAAGAATTCAGGGAAAGGGTTACCGAAGCCAGGGCAGCGCTTGCGGAAAAACTCTCTGATTTCAATGATGAAATAGCAGAGCTTTTTCTCGAAGATCAAAAGATCAGCAACGAATTGCTGAAGGCCGCCGCCCGCGAGGCCACCCTTCGTCTTAATATTACCCCGGTATTCTGTGGTGCAGCGTATAAAAATAAGGGCGTACAACTCCTGCTCGATGCGGTCATCGATTATCTTCCCTCACCTCTTGATATTGGTGTAACCGTAGGAACCGATGTAAATAATCCCGAAAAATCCCATGCCCGTCATCCATCCATTCGTGATCCTTTTTCAGCATTGGCTTTTAAATTGATCAACGATCCTTTTGTCGGGCAACAAACCTTTATCCGCGTATATTCCGGTCTGCTTAAGAGCGGGATGCCGGTACTCAATTCAACAAAAGACAAACCCGAGCGCATAGGCCGCATCATGAAGATCCACGCAAAGGACAGGGAAGAAGTAAGCGAGGCCGGCCCAGGCGATATCGTCGCCCTGATCGGATTAAAACTGACTAAAACCGGCGACACCTTGTGCGATCCCGCCCATCCGCTGCACCTGGAATCGATTACGATGCCCCTCACCGTCATCGAAATGAAGATCCTGCCATCCACACGTAAAGATCAGAGCAAGCTCGGAGAGGCCCTCCATAAGCTCTCCAATGAGGATCCTTCATTCAACATCCGATATGACGAGGAAACTGAAGAAACCGTTATCGCCGGTATGGGTGAACTTCATCTTGAGATCATTATCGATCGTCTGAAATTTGAATTCGGCGTGGAAGTGGAGATCAGTGAACCTTCGGTGGCTTACCGGGAAACCATTACTTCCGAAATCGAAGTATCGCACAGGCACTCAAAACAAACCGGCGGGAAGGGTCAATTTGCCGAAACCCACATGCGTCTTGAACCTAATGAGGGTAATGGCTACGAATTTGTCGACCGGATCAAGGGCGGCGCAATTCCTATAGAATATATCCCCTCTGTAAACAAAGGAATCCAGAAGACCATAGCCAAAGGCGTTCTGTCGGGCTTTCCCGTAGTCGATGTAAAGGTGGTACTCCACGATGGCAAGTTCCACCCAGTCGACTCCTCCGATATGGCTTTCCAGACCTGCGCATCCATCTGTTTCAAGGAAGGTTTTATGAAAGCCGGCCCGATTTTGCTTGAACCGATCATGAAGGTTGAGATCAATACACCTGACGATTACATCGGCGATATCGTCGGAAACCTGAATAAACGGCGCGGGAAAGTTGAATCATTGCGCCGCCACCGTAAAGGATCACAGAAAGTTCTTGCTTTCGTTCCATTGGTGGAAATGTTCGGCTACGCAACAACACTCAGAAACATTTCGAGCGGAAGGGCAAGTTTCTCCATGGACTTCTTCAAATATATGGCTTTAAGCAAAACAGTTCAGGAAGAAGTATTGAAGAAACTGGCGGAAAAGAAGGCGGCGATGAAGAAGTAATGCTACTATGGCTTCGTGCTCCAACGGGTAAATCCGTTGGTTATTAATTGTGCTCCAACGGGTAAATCCGTTGGTTATTAATTGTGCTCCAACGGGTAAATCCGTTGGTTATTAATTGTGCTCCAACGGGTAAATCCGTTGGTTCAAATGGCGTAAAAATATAACCGACGGCTTTAGTCGTCGGAGCAATAATAAAATAACCGACGGATTTACCCGTCGGACTATAAATAAAAACAGAACCGACGGCTTTAGTCGTCGGAGCAATAACAAAAACCCGTCGGACTAAAATTCTTAGACTATGCAAACCGTTTTAGGCTCCTCAGGAATAATTGGCAAAGAAGTTGCCAAAGAACTCTATCGTACCTACACTAAAGACATTCGTCTCGTATCTCGTAACCCGAAATTAGTCAATCTGACTGATCAGCTTTTCAAAGCAGATCTTCTGAATCTGGATCAGGTGATGGAAGCTGTTAAAGGCTCAGAAGTGGCATACCTGACGGTCGGCATTCAGTATAGCGCTAAACTCTGGGCGACGCAATGGCCGGTCATCATGCGGAATGTTGCTGATGCCTGCATCGTCCATAAAGCAAAACTCGTGTTTTTCGATAACGTTTACGCTTACGGAAAAGTGGAAGGTGTGATGACCGAAGAAACGCCCTATAACCCTTGCAGTAAAAAAGGGAAAGTCAGGCTGGAAGTTATCAATATGATGATGGATGAAGTGAAAAAAGGCAACCTTGAAGCATTAATTGCCAGGGCCCCTGATTTCTACGGCCCGGATACGCCCCTCAGCTTTGTGAATGTCACGGTTTTTAAAAATCTTGCGAAAGGGAAAAAGCCGCAATGGATGGGTAACGACAAGAAAAAACATTCTTTCATTTATACTCCTGATGCAGGAAAAGCCACGGCAATGCTGGGAAATACCCCTTCTGCGTACAACCAGGTCTGGCATCTTCCAACAGACAAGAACACCCTTACCGGGCAAGAATTCATCGAACTGGCTTTGAAAGCATTCAATGCAAAACCCGGCTATATGGTAATCCCTATGTGGATGCTGAAAATGATCGGCCTTTTCAATCCTATCATTAAAGAAAGTGTTGAAATGATGTATCAGAACCAGGTTGATTATCTTTTCGGCAGCAGCAAATTCGAAAAAGCGTTTGGTGTTGTTCCGACTCCTTATCAGACTGGAATAGAGATGACAGCCAAATCATACAAATAAAATCCGCGTTAATCCGCATAATCCGTGTCATCCGTGTTCTATTATGGCACACCGGATGACAAGAATACTACAGATGACCACGGATTAAAAATTTCTTTCTAACTTTCGGGCATAAATCAATAAGAAAGATTATGCCTATACCTACTTCAAGAACCTACGAAAATGGTCATACTGTAATTGACCAGGAAAAATGTACCGGTTGCGGACTTTGTGTAGAAGTCTGCTCCGACAGTGTTATCGAACTTATCGACGGCAAAGCTGTTGCAACACACAAAGGTTCCGTCTTCGGCTGCATTGGCTGCGGGCAATGCATGGCCGTTTGCCCGGAAGGCGCGGTGAGCGTCACCGGAAGGTTTATCTCACCCGATGATGTTTTCCCCCTGGCTGACAAGTCAGAGATGGCATCTTACGATTCCCTGTTAAAACTTTACCAGCACCGGCGCAGCATCCGTGATTTCAAAGATAAGCCGGTGGAGCAGGAATTTGTCGACAAGATCCTGCAAGCTGCTGTAACAGCTCCCAGCGGCATTCCTCCAACGGATGTCAGTGTGCTGGTGCTAAACGGTAAAGACAAAGTTTTCCAGTTCTCAAAAGATTACTGCGATTACCTCGAATCGCTGAAATGGATGGTTTCACCGTTAGGATTGATCTTTATGAGGATATTTTATGGAAAAGCAAACGGCGATATGTTCCGGGATTTCATCAAGCCGGTGATCAATTCCTATACCGGTTATATGAAAGAAGGCCGGAACCTGGTGATGTACGATGCCCCGCTGGCGTTCTACTTTTACGGTTCCCCCTACTCCGATCCCGCCGATCCGATCATTGCCTGTACTTATGCCATGCATGCTGCTGAATCGCTCGGATTGGGGACCTGCATGCTCGGCGCCATACACCCGTTCATACAGTCGGGCGGCGCCGCAAAAAAATTCCGCGAAAAGCACAACATCCGTTTCAAAAGCAAAGAAGGGTTGTTTTTGATCGTAGGTTATCCTAAAGTTAAGTTTCACCTCGGGATCAGGAGGACTTTTGCGAATGTGGATGTTTTGAATTAGTAGGGTTTCCAACCCTAGGGTTGGAAACCCTCATCCGCCCATTAACAATTTGATAACATTGCCATAATATTCACCTAACGTTAGAGGAGGACTTTTGCAGACAATTTAAAACCAAAACACATGATGATCCATTACAAAAGATTTTTATCAAAGGCTATAATCCTTACGGCAGTTAGCTTATCAGGATTCTCGGCCTTTTCACAGGAAGACCAGTCGGCCGCCGTAAAACAATCAGCCGATACCCTTAACACCAAAATAGAAAATGTAAAATCCGATCTCGATCTGCTTAAAAAACTTAAAATAAGTGGATATATCCAGGCACAATGGCAATTGGCTGATACAACCGGCCAGGCTTCAGCATTTTCCGGCGGCAATTTCCCGAAAAACGCCGACAACCGTTTTGCGATCAGAAGAGGCAGGGTCAAATTTACTTATGAAGGGACGTTATCCAGGTTTGTGGTGCAGATCGATGCTACTGAAAAAGGGGTGGCGCTGAAAGATGCTTATGTCAACTTCAAGGATCCATGGTTGCAAATGTTTTCGATACAAGGCGGGGTATTCGACCGTCCTTTTGGTTATGAAATCAGTTATTCCTCGAGCCTGAGGGAAACCCCTGAAAGATCCAGGGTCTATCAAACTTTATTCCCGGGAGAAAGAGACCTGGGCGCGATGCTTACGATACAGCCGCGCAAAGAATCGCGATTCAACTTCATACGTTTAAATGCAGCCCTCATTGCAGGAAATGGCATTGCTCCGGAAATAGACTCAAAAAAGGATTTCGTGGGACAACTCGGAATCAATAGAACGACCCGCAATGAAAAATTCCGTTATGCCATCGGAGTTTCTTATTACAACGGCGGCTTTTTCCAGGAAACTCCAAACGTGTATAAAATGACAACCCTTGAGGACAGCATTTATTCGGGAAAAGGGTTCCTGGTGGACACAACCGATTCCAACAAAGGCGAGTATGCCAGGCGCGAATATTATGGACTCGATGCGCAGTTCAGCCTTGACTGGATGATCGGTTTGACAACATTGCGCGGTGAATATATTACTGGCACGCAACCGGGAACCTCTGCCAACAATATCAGCCCCAATAACAGGCTTCTTCCAAATCCATATACAGTTACCAGCAGCAACGGAACGAGTACGACCTATAGCGGTGGTCCTGTTGATACCTATATCAGGAATTTCAATGGCGGATATGTGTATTTTATCCAGAACATCCTCCATTCCAGGCATGAAATCGTCGTAAAATGGGATTATCTGGACCCCAATACCAAAGTTTCAGGAAATGAAATAACATCTAAAGTCAATACACGGAGCACTAAAATGGGTGTTGCCGATATTAAATATACCACCTGGGGCTTTGGATACAATGTGCGCCTTTATTCCAATCTCAAGTTAATGGCTTATTATGAGATCGTCAAAAATGAGAATACCTCATTAACAACATCAACTGCTAACTATACCAAAGATATTAAAGACAATGTCTTTACGCTGAGATTACAGTTCAAATTCTAAATGACTTTATACTTAAATTTTAAAATAAAAAACAATGAAAAAATTAATTATCGTTATCAGCATTATGGCCATTCTTCCCCAACTTTTCGCGCAGAATGTCAATTGCAAGATCAAGGGAAGTGATACCGTACTTCCGCTCACCCAGAAAGAAGCCGAAGTGTTCATGAAAAAATATCCCGGTTCATCCATCATGGTGACCGGAGGAGGTTCAGGCGTGGGGCTGGCCGCTTTGCAGAATGGTACCACGGATATCGCCCAGTCGTCCAGGAAAATGAAGCTGGATGAAAAGATGAAGATGCAGGATGCCGGCAAGACTACCATAGAAACCATCATAGCCTATGATGCAATTGCCGTGATCGTCAATCCTTCAAACAAGATCAACCAGTTAACCCGCGAAGAACTTGAAAGCATCTACACCGGAAAGGTTACCAACTGGAAAGAAGTTGGCGGCGACGACATGCCGATCGTGCTTTACTCCAGGGAATCGAGTTCGGGTACTTTTGAATTTTTCAAGGAGCATGTGCTGAATAAAAAGAACTTTTCCCCTTCAGCATTGCTGATGCCTGCAACAGGCGCCATCGTTCAATCGGTCAGCCAGACAAAAGGTGCAATAGGTTACATAGGCCTGGCTTATATAGAAACCACTGTCAAAGCGCTTAAAGTAAGCTATGATAAAGGTACGACATACGTTGCCCCCTCAGTGGAAAACGCGATGAATAAAACCTATCCGGTCACCAGGCCATTGTATTATTATTACCTGAATACGACGGAAAAAGCAGTTAAACCTTTTGTTGATTTTATCCTTTCGACGGAAGGTCAGAAAATTGTAAGAGAGATTGGTTATGTCCCGGTGAAGTAAACATTATAATTATAAATATTGATACCTTTGAATTCAGAGGATTATCTTAAGTGTTATTACCACTGAAGCACAAAGGACACTGAGAGGCACTAAGTTTTTAATAGTTTGGCAATATTGCTTACTATCAGAATCAAATCCTAAGTGTTTCTTTGTGATCTCAGTGCCTCAGTGGTTTAATAAAGCCTTAATTCTCCCTCTAAATTATGAGAAAATACAGAAGATACTGGGAAAAATTCGTAGAAGGCGTCCTGTTCTCCAGCAGTACCATAACCAGCCTTACCGTAATTCTTATTATCATTTTCCTGTTCAGGGAAGGGATCGGTCTTTTCCAGAGCAAGCCGATTGACAAAGGGTATGTTTTTGCACTTAATATCAATAATCCGGTCAAAGAATTAAGCGCAAAACAGCTGAAGGATATCTTCAACCAGGATATCATGAACTGGAATGAAGTCGGCGGTAATAATGATACGATTACCCTTCTTACAATCAATGAAATACCCAACTATTATACCGAAGAGGAGATGGGTCCTGTTATGGAAAATCTCCCTGTTCTAATCAATAAACTGATCCAGGACAATACCGGTGCGATGGTCTTTATTTCCGACAAATATATTCCCGCAGATTTTAATGGCTATATCCTCCCGGTGAAGAATATCAGTCCTAAGGAATTTGTTCTCGGTAAAGAATGGTACCCTACTGCCGAGCCAATCCCCCTGTTCGGAGTATGGCCATTGATCCTTGGAACCCTGATCGTTACGTTCGGAGCCATCTTATTTGCTGTCCCACTGGGACTGGCAACAGCGATATACATGGCTGAAGTCTCATCTTTCAGGATGCGTAATATAATCAAGCCTTTAATTGAGCTTCTCGCTGGCATTCCATCAGTTGTATACGGCTTTTTCGGTCTCGTTGTCATCGTTCCGTTGATCCAGCAAGTTTTTCAACTGGATGTCGGCGAAACGGTCCTGGCTGGGAGTATCGTTCTCGGGATCATGGCCTTACCCACGATCATCACTATTTCTGAAGATGCTATTCGTACAACGCCAATGTCACTTAAAGAGGCAAGCCTGGCTTTAGGAGCAACCCGATGGCAAACCATGGTTCGTGTAACTATTCCTTATGCCCGCTCCGGGATCACTACTGCCATCATCCTCGGGATTGGCCGGGCGATCGGCGAAACAATGGCCGTATTGATGGTCACCGGAAATGCCGCTATGATCCCTCATTCTTTCCTTGTTCCGGCCAGGACAATTCCCGCTACCATAGCGGCAGAACTCGGCGAAGCGCCTTATGGCGGTCTTCATTTCCAGGCTCTGTTTGCACTCGGTATTATCCTGTTCCTGTTTACCCTGATCATTAATTTCTCCATTGACCTCGTAAAAGGACGTAAACATATTAAATCGCTCTGATTGACACATGACTAAAAAACGTATCATACAAAAAATCGCATTTTCAATATTCGGAGCAATTAGTTTCATTGTGGTTGCCGTGTTGTTTATCATCCTGGGGTTTATCGCGATCAAGGGAATCAGGGTTATTAACTGGGAGTTTCTCACAGGAATGCCTGATATGGGTATGACCAAAGGAGGGATTTTCCCGGCAATTGTCGGTACGGCTTGCCTGATGGTCGGTAGCATGATCTTTGCTTTTCCGATCGGTATACTCTCAGGGATTTATATCAATGAATTTCTGAAAGACAGTTATTTCAAGCGGTTTATCAGGATGATGACGGATAACCTGGCCGGGATACCATCCATCGTTTTCGGTCTTTTCGGGATGGCTTTATTTGTGAATTACCTTAAATTCGGCGATTCGATTATTGCCGGCTCCCTTACCCTGGGATTGCTGGTGCTTCCGGTTGTTATCAGGACCACGGAAGAATCGCTGAAATCGGTCGAAGATTCATTGCGCGTCGGAAGCCTGGCGCTGGGCGCCACAAAATTGCAAACCATTCAAAGGGTGGTGTTGCCTGTGGCTTTTCCAAACATCATCACCGGCCTGATCCTCTCCCTCGGGAGGGTTTCGGGTGAAACAGCGCCGATTCTTTTTACGGTTGCAGCTTATTTTCTACCCCGTTTACCGAATAGTATTTTCGACCAGGTTATGGCATTGCCTTATCACTTGTACGTGCTGACTACAAGCGGGACAAATATGGAAGAATCCAGGCCGATGGCTTATGGTACAGCGCTGGTATTGATCGTGATCGTTTTATTGATCAACTTTGCAGCCAGTGCATTACGAAAATATCTCGGGAAAAAAGTTAAAATGAATTAGGAAGAATGAGTTATGTATAAAGCTGAAGCAAAAAATATAAACTTTTATTATGGCGATTATAAAGCCCTGATAAATGTCAATCTATCCTTTCCCGATAAAACAGTAACGGCGCTCATCGGGCCGTCAGGATGCGGAAAATCAACTTTTATTCGCCTGTTCAACCGGATGAATGACCTGATCGACCATACAAAGATCGAAGGTGAAGTGCTGGTCAACGGAGAGAATATCTATTCCAAAGGGGTTATCATTGATCAATTGCGCAAAAGTGTAGGGATGGTTTTTCAAAAACCCAACCCTTTCCCAAAAACCGTTTTTGAGAATGTAGCATACGGGCTTCGTGTGAATGGGATCAGGGATCATAACTTTATTGAGGAAACCGTTGTCAATTCACTCAAGAAAGCTGCATTATGGGAAGAGGTGAAAGATAAGATGAAGAAATCGGCATTCGAGCTTTCGGGCGGACAGCAGCAGCGGTTGTGCATTGCCCGCGCCCTCGCCGTCGAACCCACGCTGATCCTGATGGATGAGCCGGCTTCCGCTCTCGATCCTATCTCTACTGCCAAGATCGAAGAATTAATTCACGAACTTAAACAACAGTACACCATTATCATTGTGACGCATAATCTTCAACAGGCAGGAAGGGTCAGCGATTTCACGGCGTTTTTTTACCTGGGGGAACTGATTGAACACAATGAAACCAAAACCATGTTCCTGAATCCGAACGATGAACGAACCCAGAATTATATCACCGGAAGATTTGGTTGAGAAATGAATGAAGTATTAGTCAAATATAATTGGTTGAATCAAAAGTTTGCCATATTTTTTGTAGTCCGACGACTGAAGCCGTCGGTTCTATTTTCTGTAACATATTCGGAACCAACGGCTTTAGTCGTTGGAGCAAGAATATCAAAAGGTAGTGAATAAGCTGTAGAAGGCTTTTGAGACACCCACTTATCTGAAATAATTAAATTTGCAATATGAATCACCTGGAAAATGAACTAAGCATATTGAAATCCAGCTTGCTGGAAATGTGGTCGATCGTGATAAGCCAGCATGAAAAAGCCAAAATGGCTATCGAAACAGACGACAAGGATCTCGCCAATGAGATACACACCAATGAAAAACTGCTTGATTCCTTTGAACTCAAGCATGACATGGATTGTGAGAACCTCATCGCCCTTAATAATCCGGTTGCCATTGACCTGCGGTTTGTCCTTGCTGTCCTCAAAATCAATTATAATCTCGAGCGGATCGGCGATTATGCAAATTACATATCCAATACGATCAGGAAATCTGGTGCGCCGTTCGATAGCCAGTTGCTGAGAGATTCACACATTCCTGAGATGTTTGAAATTGCACATATTATGCTGGTTGAAACTTATGAATCCTTTGAAAAAGACGATGTAAAGTCCATTCACAATATCTTTGACCTCGATGCAAAGATTGACCGCTGGAAAAAAGAATCTTCTCTAGTGTTAAGCGAGCACATTATGAAAAATCCCGCGGATGCCCTGCAGGCGCTCGAGATCAATTCCATCATCCGTAAACTGGAGCGTGTAGGTGACCACAGCCGGAACATTGCTGAAGAAATCATATTTTATCTTGATGCAAGGATAATCAAACATAAAAAGTTGCAGAAAAAGACAAAACCAGAATAGTAATGCGATGAAATTCACAAATCCTGTCCGGCTCGCACTTCTAATTTCATTTGCTATTATTATTTTTATTTCCCTGATTTACAGTCTGCTTGTACTGCTGAATTTTGCCACATTCAACATCGTAGTCATTCTGTCAATAAATGTGTTACTATTCCTTTTTTCCTATTTTCTGGTAAAAACCTCCCTTGAAAAATTCATTTTTGAAAAAATAAAGGTTATTTATAAGATCATTCAGTCGTTAAAGCTGACCAGGGTTGAAAAAAAAGCCCTTCGTTCCACACTAGGCGAGGACATGATCAACCAGGTGAGTAAAGACGTGATGGATTGGGCGGAAGATAAAAAAGCTGAAATTGACCAGCTCCGAAAAGCTGAAGCTTACCGGAGGGAATTCCTGGCCAATGTGTCGCATGAGATCAAAACGCCCATTTCGAACATCCAGGGATATATTTCGACGCTTCTTGGAGGAGGTCTGGAAGATGCGGATATTAACCGGGATTTCCTGCTTAAAACCGAAAAGAACATCGACCGTTTGATTGAATTGGTTGATGACCTGGATATCATTTCCCGTTTCGAATCAGGGGAAGTTCAGATAGTGAAATCACGCTTCGATATTTATGCTCTAACCAGGGAAGTTTTTGATTTCCTTGAAGACAGTGCAAAAGCAGGAAATATAAAATTCATCTTTGGCAACGATTTAAATACGCCTGTTTGGGTCTATGCTGACCGTGACAGGATCAGGCAGGTGCTTGTCAACCTGGTTGATAATTCCATCAAATATGGACGAAAAGAGGGCCGTACCAAGGTTAGTTTCTATGATATGGATGAAAACTACCTGATTGAGGTTTCCGATAACGGCATTGGCATAGAAGAGCAGCATATCCCACGCCTTTTCGAGAGGTTTTACCGCGTAGATACTCACCGTTCACGGTCTGAGGGTGGCACAGGGCTGGGCCTGGCCATCGTGAAACACATCATCGAAGCGCATGAGCAGACCGTTAATGTCAGGAGCTCGCCTAAGATTGGCTCGACATTTTCTTTTACATTGAAGAAGGGATAATTATTTAAACGCTGACAGGTTTAATCGATAAAGTAAAATCTAATGATGAAACAATATAAAATCCTTCTGGTTGATGATGAGCCGGCTATCCTGGAATTTCTGGATTATAACCTGCGCAAAGAGGGATACGAAGTTCACACCAGCAATAATGGAAAAGACGGCCTGGCTTTAGCCCTGAAAATAGTCCCGCACCTGATCATCCTTGATGTAATGATGCCTGAAATGGATGGAATTGAAACCTGCAAAGAGATCCGGCAGGTGCCTTTACTGAAAAATACAATCGTTATTTTCCTGACTGCCCGCGGGGAAGATTATTCCCAAATCGCCGGTTTTGAAGCAGGAGCTGATGACTATGTGACCAAGCCTGTCAAGCCACGCGTATTGATAAGCAGGGTAAAAGCATTGCTCAGGAGATATCAGGAAGAATCGGGGAAAGAAACAGGACAAACAATTGTTGTACTAAAAGAGTTTATTATTGACCATGAAAAGCACGTTGTTATTAAAGAAGGAAAGGAATATAATCTGCCGAGAAAGGAATTTGAACTGCTTAGCTTGCTGGCTTCAAAACTCAACAAGGTTATTTCCCGGGAAGAGATCTATTCTACGATCTGGGGCGATGATGTCATTGTCGGTGATCGTACGATAGATGTCCATGTTTGCAAGATCCGTGAAAAGCTCGGAACAACAAATATTAAGACTATTAAAGGAATTGGGTATAAAATATTGGGCTAGTCTCTAACGGGAAACCTGCCCGGTTGTGACGCTTTGAAGTAATATTTCTACGTCTTCGGCTTTCTGGCCAATTTTGATCTCTTCTTCACGGTCGGTATAAGAAATCATGGAACATTTAACCTTGTAAGTATCCGGGATAAGCCCGCTGATTGAAAAATTACCGTCGAGATCTGTGTAAGCTTCATAAGCTGTTCCCTCAATCCGGATCAATGCGCCGGCAAGGGCTTCCTGGCTGGTTTTATCAGTTACTTTACCGGAAAGTGTTACTGTTTTTGGCACCTTATCGCCTTTATCATCCGCGAATGTTGTCGAAATACCTGCTAAAAGGACAAAAACAATAATGATATATTTAACTTTTTTCATAAGCTTGAGTTTTAATAAGCGAAAACGCAAAGGTAGGCTGCTAGTGTTAAGCAAATATTAATTCAAGGTTAAGTCAGCATTATGTTAATGTTAATAAACTTTCTGGCTTACCAATTTGCCTGTTTCATCATACATATACCAGGCCCCTGCTTTCTTTCCCGCCACGTAAGTCATATCATATCTTAATGTGCCGCTGTCATCCCAGACAAACCACTTACCATCTTTTTTATTATCGGTATAATTGGCTTCTGCTATTTTAATATTTTGACGATTCCAATTCTCCCATTTACCATGCATCATGCTTTTTTTAAACGACCTGATTTCTTGCAGCTGACCACTTTCAAAATAAATCCTGGTTATTCCGTCCAACTTGCCCTCAAGAAGCGATACTTCTGAATGGATGACCGAATCCGGATAATAATCATAACTGATTCCTGTAAACAATACCCCATGTTCGTTGTAAAAAAATCCGTCCGTCCCCTGGCGAGCCTGTCCGAACGTCGCTATAATCGTCATCATCATGATGCTTACAGTAATAATTCTTATCATTTTATTTCTTTTAAATTCCAGAAACGAAGATACAATAATTTTTTATTCTTCATGTGTCTAAATGCCTGTTATGTTCACATCAAGAATTAAACGAAGGAACAAAACAGCAATCAAAGTTAAAGTCAAAATCCATTCCGGTTTATTCTTTTCAATTACCTTTTCTTTGAATGAAAAGAGATTCGGATCCATAAAATACATTGCAATAAAAATATAAGTATTTAACATTATTACCAGGATTAAACCTAAAATTTCTTCCTCAGGAATGTCAGGCAAATAAAAAAGAAAACTTACCACGCTTACAAGAATCAAGGGGTTTAATATAGATGCGAAAATAAGATTTGGAATTCCCATATCCCTGATATGAAAATGATAAGTGCCGGAAAGAACAATGATACCCCTTAAAATTTGAAAGCCGATAAAAATGAATATGATTGCGGATATCCCCGATGCAATAATTCCGTAAACCTTTCCAATATAAAGCCAATCTAAAACATGATAAATACCTGTTTTAAGAATTACATGTCCTGGGAATAAGCCAAATAGCCTGTAGACAATAAAAAACATCAACCATAATATAAAAATCTTGAGATAATGTGCTTTAAATTCCATGTTTATAAAGCGGATGTAAAAGAATATCAGGACCAGCGCCTGCAGAAAAAAGGGGATCAGGTAAATTAATAAAACTGTCTCCTGGTCCCAGTATTGATACTCTGCTAAGACCCTGGTGTGATTGTACTTCAAATCAACTGTAAAACCTTTCAGTAAGGCTCCGCAAACTATTAGCCCCTTTTCAAGAATATAAGTGATATAGTAAGCAGAAATAGCATAAGCCGTTGATCTGAAGATCATTTTCCGAAAGGTCTTCAGTGTTTCGGGATCTGATCGCAAAGCGCTAATAAACATTGAAATGTGGGGATTTCTTGTTACCGGATCAATAATTTATAGCGAATTACAGCCGAGGTCGTTACAACGCTCACTATGTTTATTCCGCGAATCCCCTGAATGGAAACTGAACTACCCGGTTCCAGTGTTTCCTGCGACCGGGCAACAATCCTGCCGCTCAGATCATATATCTTGATCACTGATTTTCCAAAGTACCTTAAAGGATTAATATAAATCCTGCTTTGTTTTGAATAAACAATCATTCCGGCATTTTCATCCAGGTCATCGGTTCCGAGTTCTGTCATAACAAGTTTAAACCTGCCGGGGTAAATCCCTGCATCAGCCAGAAAAGTATAATCTTCCTCCTTCAGATTTTTTGTGATTTCCAATTCCTGGTCAATGAGGTACACATGTTTCTCAGGTAAAAAGTTAGCTGAAGCGCTTTTTATAGTGTAAGCTCCATTGGCAAGGACTTTTATACCCATGGTCACTTCGGTTGCTTCAGGAATAGCAGCAATGGCCAGGCGGTTATTTTCGCTGTCATTCACAAACAATTGGGGGTAATCCCATAGATAATCCAATTTCAATGCGTCAAATGTTCCATCATAACCAAAAGTTGCTGAAGTTTCGACCTGGATAAAAGCTTCATCCAAAAAGATATTATTATCAAAATCCAGCATATTAAGCTGGAGGACGTTTGAGGGAGCGGCATAACTACTGCTGAAATGACTAAAATCATGCAATTTGGCGTTTTTGTTAAACGTGATCTTCGCAATGGAAGCATTGGCTTTAACAAAAAATCCGGTAAGTGGAGGGATGATTCCAAATGGAATTGTTCCCGCAATGCCGTTCCATACCAGGAACCTGTTATTATTCCAAACATAAATAGCCTTATCGGCATTTTCGGTAGTAATAAAGTCATCGGCGTCAATAGAACAGGTGTAGGGATTGCCGACAAGGTTCCATCCCTGGCTTAAAATATTTCCCTGGTCGGTAAATCCCAGGTTAGTATTGATTTCATTGGTATTAAATAATCCGTCGAAGTTTACTGTCGCATCAGAGGAAGATTCGAAGGCGTAACCATGGCCGGGATCAAGAATGGATGACGGAGCTAAGTTTTCCAGGACGTTGGTACTCTCACTATAGAAATAAGCTGTGCCCACTCCGGCCAGAACCTCCGCTGTTTCCCCTACGACAGGCGAAGAAATGGTATATTTAACGTCGTTGTATATATTCATGGCCATTATAGAAACCCCGTTCTCATGGATAGTTCCCTTAACAATCAAAGACCCCTGGATCAATGTATCGGAGTTGATAAGTATTTCCCCGTCATTATTGTAATTTCCATTTACCGTGAGCGATTTCCCGGGTTGAATGATCAGTTTTGCGCCTGCGTTGATGTTAAAGTTCCGGCAAACGGCGCCGGTTTCAATCTCCGTTTCGCCGGTGCTGATTACGGCATTGGTGCTGTCGCCGGGAATACCGTTGCTCCAATTGGCGGCAGTTGACCATGAACCGGTCCCGTTCCAGATCGAGCTCTCAGATCCCTGAGCCTGGGTAACCGTGCCGCTGATAAACGTTGATATCGGAATAAGGTCTCCCTGGGTGTTGGCATATATTTCGGTTACCGATTCATCGAAGGCAAGATCTGTTTGACCTCCGCTATAAAATAAAACAAACAGGAGAATCGTACTATTATCGTCCACATTGGTAGGTTCAAATCCGGGCTCAAACCAGTTTGCGGCGGCCTGACCCGGGATCGAACCGGCAATCCACTCACCCAGCGGCAACAAAGGATTACCTTCAGCAATGGCATCATAGGTCAAAACATTCCCCTGGAAGGTAAATGTGAATTGCATTCCAATAAATGATTGCCCGGATACAGACAAACCAGAAACAATAACCGGAACCTGGATATAAGTTCCCGGTTCAGCATTTTCAACGCTTCCCATTTTGAGGGTTACCTGCGAAAAGGCCGCATAAGATATGAACAACAAAATGGTAAACAAAGTGAACTTTCTTTTCATCATGAATGAGTTTAAGGATTAGTTTGAAAATATATAAAGGCTTTACCCGGTTTTATGACCAGGTAAAGCCTGTAAAACAAATAGAGCAGATTTTAATCGGTTACTTTACGGGAATATTTTGCATGATAAACTTTTTTTACCCCATATCCCATGCCGGCTGCCAGCATAATGATCAATCCCCCGTCAATAGGGGCTGCTCCTCCCATCGGAGTATTGGAACCGCCATCGCCTCCCGATGTTGGTGGCGCCGGCGGAATTTCCGGCTGAGCAAATGCTACCTGGGTTACGGCTAATCCGGCTATAATTGCGAAGATGGTCAAAATGGACCTGATATTCTTTTTCATACTGTTATATTTTGAAAATTATTTAATAAATACTTTAGATGAAATGGTCCCGCCTTGCGCGGTCATTTTTACGACATAAATACCTGAAGTAACATCCAGTGTCATCCTGTTCAGTGAAGATTCATTGAAATACTTTGAGGTTACCATGTTGCCAGTTATATCGTAAACACTCACCCGTGATTCAGGACAGTTTTCAATATAAACAGACTTGTTATCCGAATAAATACGGGTTGAATTCAGCTGGCTGTCGCCAATTCCAAGGGCGCTCTTGAAAATACGAAGGGTGAAACGATCGTTGATTTCGCCCTGATTTAGGTTCAGCGCTATCTCGCTGTTTTGTTTCAGATCATAGTTTATACCGCTTTCTTTATCTTCCAGTATGAAAAAGTAAAACCCATTAAAGGATTCAAAACCGCTTGCACTGATTGTAAAGGTGCCATCCTGGCTTGTTTTGACGAGCACCGGAAGGCTGAGTGATTCGACAACAGGCTGTCCATTGATCGCATAATCAACTTCGCCAATCCTGGTATAGATATGCGGTGCTTCCTGGTTAAACCCGAACAGCTTATATGCGTCACAATCGCCGTCAAAATTTTCAGTAGCCTCAGCTGTCATATAAACAGCTGTTTCATCGCTAAGCGATCCGTTATTGATCGACAGTCTGAAAACATTGGCGACCTCATCTTTCATGTATGCGGTGCTGTTTCCACTCTGGGTGCGGGCAGCTTTTTTAATTTGTAATGTGGGCGTACCCGCTGTGGAACGAATAAAAAATCCCTGGAACTGGGGGATATATTTTGTACCACCGTTTACTCCCACACCATTTACAAATGTAGCATAGACGTTAGTATTCCAGATATAAATGCCATTATCAATGTTGGTCTTTGTCCAACCAGCGGCAATAGTCCAATCCAGCGGACACGGATAAGGATTTCCCACTAAATTCCATCCGCTTCCCAATCTTGAAACTGCAGGCGAGTAAGTTCCGTCGTTATTAAGGACGCCATCCAGTGAAATGGTTTCACCTGCACTATAGTTTACGCTATAACCAGAAGAGGGAACCAGTTGAAAATTTGTTTCCCATGGATTTTCCCATAGATTTCCAGGTTCATTAAATCTGAAAAAATAACCTGTATTGCCCGGATTGATTAAATCCTGGATAGAAGCTGCACCGACAGGGATAGAGATAAAATGCTGAACGCCGCCGGTCAGGTATCTTTTAACCGTGGTGGTCCCGGTTATGGTCAGTGTTCCGCTCCTCAGCAATGATCCGGTAGCAGTTTGTGAAGCATTGGATCCTAAAACAAGGTTGCCATTTACTGTAAGGACTTTGCCGGTATTGATAGTTACACCTGCACCCTCGTTAATGGTCATGTTTCCAGTATAAGCAGCTGTACCGTCAACGGTAACAACACCAGTTGTAATGGTGGTTGCCAGGGTTGATTTTCCGGGTAAGCCGTTGCTCCAGTTAGCGGGGGTGTACCAGTTTCCGGTTCCGTTCCAGGTTGTGCTGGCAACAGGCGCTCCGAAAGTGATTGAACCATTCGTCAGGTCATTTGTCAGTAAATATCCATCAACATCAGAGAATTCAATCTGGCTGAGTGTAAGAGAGGCAGTTCCTCCGGCGTTGCTGATAAATCTGCATTCAAATAAAGTCTGACCATCCGGAACGCTGACGGGAACTGTGATATCATTGGATTGCCAGTCGATATGGATTGCACCGTTATCAACCGCGGAAGTATTCCATGAGCCATTGGCAGTCAAAATTGCATTAAGGGTTGTGACATCAAGAAATGTAACGATATTCACATTGTACAGGATATCGATATTCAGGCCGATAATCGGAGTGCCTCCGATACTCTCATCAATTCCCGCCACTGTCAAGGGAACAAGTGCGATTTGTCCGGCGGTACCGGTAACAGTTGCAACGGTCACTTCTACGGTCTGTCCAATTCCATTGAACAGGAACAGAATGGCTGCAAAAATTGTTAAAATGATCTTTTTCATAAGTTTAATATTATTATTTATTAATTTAATTAAAAAGCTGGTGGTGAATATGAACCATTGGCATCTCCGGCACAAAGCCCTTTGATGTTTTTGGTGGTAACGCCGGCGCCTGGAAGGATATTAACCTGTGCCGGTTCGAACACCCAATCGGGTAAAGTCCATTGCGGGGGATCAATATAGACGAGTTTCTGACGAATATAAATCACATCCTGACCGGAAACTGTGGCTGATTCATTCACATCTGAGGCGAGGATTTGCAAAGGGGTCATTGTGAGAATGGAGACGAGATGCTGCCTGATCCGGATCACATCTCCTCCCGTCATACCACCCCAAGGTTTGGTACAGGTAACATACAGGTTGGAGATCCCGTCAACGGTTTTCAATGTATAATCACCAGTAGTATTAGTTACTGCGCTTGAAATGAGTTTGCCGGCATTATCCTTGCAGGTAACCATGACATTGTTCAGATCAGTTAAAACGGAGTTATCATATTCTACCTTTCCCTGGATTGTTTTTACCCATCTTGAACCAAACAACACGGGTGAGCCCGCCATGGGGAGGAAGTTGGGATTGGTCAGGTTGAAAGGATCGGTGATCATCATGCCGGGATTGGTTGCGTATTTCGTATTGTAACGTGCAGAACTTTCGTAGTAGCTTGAATCAAAACCGGCAGCATATTTTGTTATCATTCCCGACATAAAACAATATTCAATCCTGAGGCTGTCGATGTTCGCATTACCCTGAGCTAAAGATCCATCGATGAACAATCCGACCGGGAAACCCATGAATATGGAATTGTGGATTGAATTCATGGTACTCCTGCGGAGGTGCATCGATCTTTTATAGTTTGAATGATACGGCGTTGAAGTCGTTGCGAGCGGACCAAATACACTGACATTGGAGAATATAGGATGGGTCAGTGGCTGGGTGGCGGTTCCTTCTGCGTTATTATCAGATTCGAAACTATTTGATCCGGATACATCGGCTACTGCGGGGTCGCGCAAAGCAACTGCAAATTGCACTTTTCCGGTATACCCGTTGTCCGTGTCGAAGTCGTCATCTAATCCCCTGTAAGCAATCAAATGTTTAGCATTTACCTTGCCACCGAACCATTCGAAAGAATCGTCTCCGCTGTAAGAAACCTGGATATAATCGATGGTAGTGCCAGAACCCACACTTCCCATGGTTAAACCGTTAATTTCATTATTGGGCGAGAGAGCAATCCCTGGAAATTCGATCCTGACATATTTCAAAGTACCCGAGTTATCCGTATCATCTGAGCCACCGAAATACGCGGGGTCTTCAATACCTTCGATTTGTACATTAAGGCCTTTATTATTTACAGCTTTTCCCAACAGGATAACACCACCCCAGTCGCCGGCAGCGCGGCCTCCGGTACCGAGGTTTGAGGTGAAAACGATAGGCTCGTTTTTATTTCCGATGGCATTGAGTTTACCGCCACGCTTAACAACAAGCGTACCTTCGGTTCCGGCGTCGCCACGAATGATCGTACCTGGCTGTATGGTCAGGGTGACCATCGAATCTACATAAACCTTACCATCAAGGAGATAGACGAGCTTCGTAGGCAGGAAGTTTGGAACGGTCAGGTTGAACGGATCGCTGATCTGGAGGTCGGTATTATTGGTGAAGGTCTGGTTGTTCCTCGCAGCATTGGTAAAATACGCAGCTTCATCATATCCACCTGTTTCGTAATTTGTAACCATACCTGCAAAGAAGGTATTTTCAATCCTGAGAATATCGCTATTTGCACTGGCTTCTGTTGTAGCCCCGTCAATGAATAATCCAATTGGAAAACCAAGGAATATTGAATTGAAAATGCTGCACCGGGTATTCCTTCTTAAGTGCAGTGCTCTTTTGTAAAGAGAATTTATGGGTGTTGAGGAGGTCACTTTAGGTCCGAAAACACTGACATTGCTAAAGACAGGCCTGGTAAAGGGTTGATTTGTGCTGCCGGATCCGTCGTTATCGGATTCGAATGAATTTGAACTCGAAACATCAGCGATATTTGGATCCCTGAGAGAAACAGCGAACTGCACCTTGCCGGTATATCCAAAATCGGTATCAAAATCATCATCATAGCCGCGGAAAGCAATAAGATGCTTTGCATTCACCGTGCCGCCGAACCATTCAAAAGAATCGTCGCCGCTGTATGACACCTGCACATAATCGATTACTGTGGCAGATCCGACACTACCCATGGTTAAACCGTTAATTTCATTGTTAGGTGTTAAGGCAATGCCGGCAAACTCAATCCTGACATATTTCAGGATACCCGAGTAATCCTCATTATCTTCACCACCATAGTATACCGGGTCCTCAAGACCTTCGATCTGCACATCAGAGCCCTGGTTGTTCTTAGCTCTTCCACAAATGATAATACCGGCCCAGTCGCCATAATCACGGCTGCCGATACCCTGGTTGGATGTGAAAACGATCGGTGCGGCTTCCGTTCCCTCAGCGATCAGTATTCCACCCCTTTCTACGACAAGAGCGCCTTCATTACCAAGGTCGCCACGAATAAGTGTTCCGGGCTGGATGGTTAACGTCACGCCATCCGGAATATAAACTTTACCGTTCAGTAAGTACCTGTGGTTGCTGGTCCAGGTTTGAGTGGTCAGATCCCCTGCGGGAATTGCTATATCAGTGGTCAGGTAACCAGCATTTTGCGGATCAAAATTTGCCCAGCCAGCGGTCCAGTCGACAGGCCCGAAAGCACCAACAAAGGTGACCGGTTCAAAGAACGGATCGGCTAGATAAGAGTCAGTAAATAATGAAGCATTATTCACCGGTGAATTCGACGATGTCCAGGACTCATTCGATGTGATATGGCCTGACTTCGTGTTTGTCGTCGCCGGGTAAACCGCGTTTTGCGGGTCGAAGTTTGCCCATCCGTCAGTCCAGTCTTCGTAACCGAACGCCCCGCTGTAAGTTACATGCGTGAAAAACGGATCACTGATTTGTGCCTGCATAAAAAAGCAAGCTGTAATAAGAACAATCGTAAAAAGAATTTTTTTCATAGCATTAGGTTTATAAGTTAGTAGTCAAAAGTATTTATTCATTATTTCTTGATTATTTCAGAATTCTTAACCGATCATTATGAAAATGTTATTGACTGAATATTATTTGATTATTTATCTGTTTATTAATAGTTTTTGGGTTGAGTTTGATGAAAAACCTGTGCCATCCATCTGTAATTTTAAAAAGTAAAGACCTGGAGGCAGTTGATGTACCGGTAAAGTAAGCTCATGATTTCCTGCAGCTAAAGAAAGTGTTTCCGTTTTAAAAGTATTACCGGTGACATTCCCCAGAACCAGTATAACTTTGACAGGCACAGGAGTCCTTAATGGTATTTTAATAAACTGGTCGGCTGGATTGGGATAAATATTTCCGTTTTGTGGCAGTTCTTGCAGATCGCTGACACTTACATCGCATAGGTCGCACCATGAAAAACAAATTTCTTCCATGATCGTATCTGAAGAGGGTATCAAGTACCTGGAAAAATCCTGGCCATTGTAAAGCCATCCGCAATCCATGGGAATAATCTCCATGACATCAGCCTGGTCACCATTGACAAACCTGTAGAATAAAGTATCTCCCGCGTAAACCTCCAGGGTTACTTCATAGACAGAAGAACCGGAACTCGACAATTCAAAACTTGCAGGATCCCAGTTGTTAAACGATCCGGCGACATGAACGCCGTTCACGTTTACAATTTCCCGCATCATATCAATCCGGAGGGTGACATCGAAAATAACGCAGGTAGAACAGGATGAGAAGCAGACCATATCAAGTGTCGTATCAACGGAAGGGATGATGATCTGTCTTTCAAGTCCGCCTGAAGTACCTGAGTACCCGCATTCTTCCGGAATTATTTCGTAATCTGAAATTGTATTTCCATTCACAAACCGATACTGGTGAATGTCATTTTCATTTAATATCAGGGTTATGAAATAAATATTATTGCCGAGATGAAGCATTTGATTAGCAGCAGGATCCCAGCCGTTAAAAGTTCCTGCCAGGTAAACGCCATTTTCTGAGATTATCTCATTGGACATATCCACCTGGAAAGTCACATTTTTTTGCCAGGGTTCCAGGTAGCAGTCTTCGCAACTGCTGAAACAAACCTCTCCAAGAATGGTATCATTCCCGGGAACTGTAAAATACCTGTTATATGTTCCGTTGCCATCATCCATTCCGCATTCCGGAGGAACGGTTTCAAATCCTGATGCATTATTTCCGTTCACAAAGCGATAAGTGATGAGTTCATTCTGGAGCAAATCAACGGTTACGAAGTAAACATCGTTGCCCTGGTTGGTCATGGGTATTGAATTGGGATTAAATCCGTTAAAGGAACCTGCCAGGTGAACCCCGTTCGGGCTAACATTTTCCTGTGACATATCCACTTTGAAGGTCACCGTCCGGATCGTGAGGCACTCATCGCAATTGCTAAAGCACACGGCCATTAAAGTAGTATCTGATCCCGGGACCTCAATGTGGCGGTTGTACAAACCTCCGCCTGCGGGCACACCGCAATTTGACGGGACAATTTCATAGCCTTCCGCAGTATTTCCGTTGACGAACCGGTATTCAGCATCGGAACCCACTATAAGCGGAAGAGTTACGCCGAAAATATCGCTTCCCAGGTTATTCATTAATGCAGCAGCAGGATTCCATCCGTTGAAAGTTCCGGCAATATGCACTCCGTTGGGACTAATACTTTGCTGGCTCATATCAACCCTGAAGCTCACCTGGGTCAGTGGCGGGCAGGTATCGCAACTTGAAAAGCAAACCTCCGGCACTAAAATATCCATCAAGGGAACATCAACAGACCTGACATATCCGCCCTGGTATAAGACACCACATTCAGCGGGGACTGTTTCAGATCCGCCATTGGTATTGCCATTTATAAATTTATAGGTGTAGGCGCTGTCGGCAATCAACGGCAACGTGACGGCATAGGTTGTCGAACTTAGCAGGGTCATGGGAGTGGCGGAAGGCGACCAGCCATTGAATGAGCCTGCAAGGTGCACGCCTTCGGCGCCGATGTCCTGGTCTCTCATATCCACCTGGAAAGTAACATCTGCCAGGGGTGGGCAAAGCGTGCAACTTGAAAAGCAAACCTCCGGCACTAATGTATCCATCAAAGTGACATCAACAGACCTGACATAACCGCCCTGGTATAAGACACCACATTCAGCGGGGACTGTTTCATATCCGCCATTGGTATTGCCATTTATAAATTTATAGATATAGGCGCTGTCGGCAATCAACTGCAAAGTAACAGTATAGGTTGTTGAACTTAGCAGGGTCATGGGAGTGGCGGAAGGCGACCAGCCATTGAATGAGCCTGCAAGATGCACGCCCCCAGCGCCGATGTCCTGGTCTCTCATATCCACCTGGAAAGTAACATCTGCCAGGGGTGGGCAAAGCGTGCAGCTCGAGAAACAAACTTGTGGCAACGCGGTATCGCCGGCGGGTATATTAATAGTTCTGTTATAATCACTACCGGAAGGCGTTCCACATTCGGCCGGGACCATTTCATAACCACCGGTTGTGTTTCCATTGACAAAACGATAAGAATAAGCGCTATCACAAATCAAGGCCAGGGTAACAGAATACTTGGCAACACTATCGTTGACCAGGGGTGTTGCAGTGGTCGACCAGCCGTTGAATGAACCGGCCAGATGAACACCATCGGGGCTTACGGCCTGGTCGCGCATATCCACCTGGAAAGAAACCTGCTGAATGGATGCATAAGATCCATGATCAGGCGTGGTGGGAATCACATTAAATTCAGCATCAAGAAATTCATAAGTAATGAAAGTCAAAGGACTTGCTCCTGGCTTGGCCTTAAACTTGACTTCAAAAAGGTTTGAACCGTCAGGCAGCGCTACGGTTTCAATCAAGGGGTGACTCCAGTTCGCTGCAACAAGCCCTAAATTGTTATTCCCGTTGTAAAACCACTGATTTTGTGGCATCAGGGGGTTAAAATTGAGAAATTGCATGTATTGAAGCGCCGCCGTATCGTAGGTCATCACGATATAAACACTGCTGATGGGCGTTCCTTCCTCGCTCGCCCCATAAATGATAAATGGAATGGTAAATTCAGTTCCCGGGGTGTAAGTGACCTCGGTGGTCTGGATAATGATATCGGCAGTTGCCCTTGTGAAGGAGAACAACAGCAGTAAGGAAAGAATAGTAAATGTCTTATGCATCATGATTTCGGATATTTTATTTAAAAAGGTAACTAATTGTCAAATAGTAAGATCTTCCGGGTGTCCACCGCCTGATGTCCTGGGTTCGCTCGACTTCATTGGTCTGGTCCTGCAACACCACGTTAAAAGTTTGCCTGTACACGACCGGTTCATCAAGCAGGTTTTTAGCACCGAATTTAATGTTGAAGTTCTCTCCTATTCTTTTGCCAATGGTGAAGTCGAGCATGCCCCTGGGCATTTCATAAACGTTTGGAATGGTTGGTGTTCCGACAATTACAATGCGTTTGCCAATCATGTTAAAAAGCAAACTTCCATTCCAGCCCCTGATATCATCCTGGTAATAGAGCCCGGTATTGATAACGTATGGCGACTGGCCGAACAGCGCACGTTTTTTATCCCTTACGTAATCATCATCTTTCTCGACTATTCCATATATATAAGAGAAGTTGGCCGATAATGTGAACTTTTTCATCAATTCTGCGAAACCAGACATTCCTGCGAGTGAGGCAAATGATTTCCGGAATTCTATTTCTGCGCCGTAATCATTCGCCCGGATCGAATTCACGGCGACGAAATCCCACCCGTTTGAAGCGGGGAACAGGTTCAATTCAATAGGATTCTTGAAATATTTATAAAAAACACCAACGGTGAGCATGTCCGTAGGATTTGGGTAAAATTCAAACCTCAAATCGGCATTTTGAATATAGCAGTCTTTCAGGTTTGGGTTGCCAAATATATTAGCCGATTGTTCAAAATCATAGAAGGCATAGTCAGCCAATTCCCTGTATTCAGGCCGGTTGACCGTTATGCCATAAGATGCCCGCAAGAGCGTTTTGTTTGATATATTATAGGTTAGAATGGCTGAAGGATAAATATTCAGGGTGTCAAGTTTAATATCCTGTTTATCTGACGTTTCCGATTGAAATCCCCCAAAAAATCTTTTAAACTTCTCGATACGGACTCCGCCATACAACGACAACCGGTTCAGGAAAGGGAGCTTTAATCCCAGATATCCTGCAATCAGGTCAATGTTAGCATTATATGAATATTCAGGCGATGTATTTTCCTCGAGTTTTACCCCATTGATGAAATTAAAATTCGTATCAGCATATATACTGTCGATATTTTGATATAAAATGGCATTATTAAATTGCGACTGGACGACTGCTCTTGATATCCCGAATGTGCGGATAGCATAATCCCGGTTCTTGTTTTCGTAATAGACCCCGGTTTTCAATGAGGGAGTCCATGATCCGAACGTCATCTTATACTCCAGGTTAACAGCACCCGTGAAAATATTTTCGAAGCTTTCTGTAAAGATCCGTCCGTTGGATTCGGTGTTGACCGTTGAAGTATAATCTAATTTATAAGGCAGATATTCATATTCCCCATCATCCCCTAAAATCCTTGTCGAAACCGTATATATTCGTCTGACATCCGGCTCGTCCCTGTGGGCATAGCTGTAACCGCCGACCCAGGATAGTTTTAAGTTTTCCCCGCTCAGTTCATGGGTTCCACTGATTTGACCTGTGTAAATCGTGCGGGAGGAGTATCCAAGCTCATAAGCCTGAACCTTGTTGGCATCCCGGTAATAATCAATACCTGTCCTGTAGATCATTTTTGAATCGCCAATCTGGTTCAGGAGGTTGCGAAACTCAAATACAGATTTCTTTGTCGAAAAAGACCAGTTGTGAATTCCGCCCAGCTGCACGCCCTGTTTGTAAACATCATCAAGGAAGGAATATATCTGGACACTCTTATCGTTTATCGTATCATAAACTTCATAAGTTGCTCTCGAAATCTGATCGTTATAAAATCCGTATTTGTAAAACAAGGAAGTGACATTACTGATACGCAGAATTTTTGTCTTTTTGAAAAAAGAAAAGTCAACCGATAATTTGTTATCTATTGGCGCCGTGCTTTTTTTGGCGGTCGAAGTCTCACTGAATTCGCGGGCTATAGTGGTAAGCTCCCCTTTCCTGCTATTGATCACTTCCTGGGGTGTGCCGTCCCTGAAATCCTGCAAGACATACATTTCATCTGTGGAAGGAACGATATCCGGTAATTGCCTTGTTTTATTGTCAAAACCGAGAAAATCCGTTTTACCGCCTTTATAAGCATAAAAATCGTTGAATGATGTACCTTCAATAAATGAAGCCTGGTAAGAAAGTCCTATCTTATTTTCTTCCGTTACATTTTTGGTCGTAATTTGAATAGTAGCACCGGCAAAATCTGCCGGCAACTCGGGGGCAGGGGTCTTGTAAACGAGCAGGTGATCAATCATGTTACTCGGAATCACATCGAAGGAAAAAGCCCGCTGGTCAGATTCCGTGCTTGGACTTGGCGTATTATTAATATACACTGAATTGTATCTTTCAGATAGTCCTCTGACATAAACAAACCGGTCATCCATGATCGTAACACCAGGGACCCTTTTAATTACCTCAGAAGCATCTTTGTCCTGGCTTTTCGAGATCTGCATCGCACTGACACCATTTATAATAAGATTGCTTTGTTTGATCGAACTGATCATAGATATTTCAGTATTTGTCTGCTTTGTGGCAACAATTTCAACTCCATCCAGTGCAAATGCAAATTCTTCGATCTTAAAATTCAGAATCGTGTTTTTACCTTTTTCAATCTTTACATTATTTATGGTATCTGATTTATAAGAAATGAATGATGCCACAACTGAATAGGCGCCTGCTGGTATATAATTAACGGTATAATTTCCATCCAGGTCGCTTGATGCGCCAATAGTTGTTCCTAACAGATAAATATTAACACCAGGTATAGTTTCACCCGTCGCTTTGCTGGTTACTATTCCGTTCATTGATCCGTTTTGAGAAAAAACAGGAATAGAAGTCAGCAAGATAAAGATTGGTATCAGGGCTATCCTGGTAAATTTTCCAAGAAGCATTTTTTTAACTTATGGTTAGTGCGTGAATTAAATTCTTCTTCGATTTCCAGCAAATGAATGTGCTTTTTTGGAAATATTAACTGGGCACAAAAGTACAGAACAGGTTCGCCCGCCTGTTTTAAGATATTGTTATCTAATTGTTTAGAAATTTATCAGATTAACAAATCGTTATGAAAAAGTAAATGCTCCTGGTCCCTGTTAATCAAATCGGAACTGATTCAAAAGGAAAGGAAAGTATGATTTAAGTAAAGTAAATGTTAATTAAATATTAATAGGAAAAAAAAACCATTTCAATAGCCCTGTTACGTCCTATTTCACTTTCGTCAGGGTATAATTGAAAGTACCGCGTTCGGTAACCGTGTCATCAGTCATTCGCAGCACGACCCTACCGTCGTCCCCGGTGAGGTTATCAGATGTGAAATCAAGGGGGCCCATACTTAAGGTTACCTCTTCCTCCAGGGGATCCCCTCCCGGAACAGGGATATGCACGAGAAACTGTTCATTTGCGAAGGTTATCCCGTTGTCGTGTATCGTGCCGTTGATCTCTATATCATCAATATGATTCTGCCCAATGGTCATATCACTGATCGATTCGAAGGTATTCCCATTGATTTCAACATGCGTTGTCCCGGTCACATCGAACTGGTAGGTACCGGGCCAGATAATGAAAACGGTCACATGGGTGTTATAATCAGCCGACTGAGGTAGTTGATTAGTATCGTCTTTATCATCAGCGCAGCGGTAAAACACAAGTGACAGGCAGACTGCCATAAAGAAAAAGTTCCTGATTTTCATAAATAATTGGTTTTTGGTACAGTAAAAATATAAAAAAGAGCAGGGTAAGTCAAGCTTTTTAATGAGAAAAATATACTGCATTTTCCTTTTAGTTTCAGTTATGACGAGAGGAACAGCGGCTATATTAGTTCACGATCAGCGTCTTGCAAGTTTATAAGCCTCAAACCAGGTAATGCTTAAAATGCCGGCTCCGATACAAATCAAAGCATTTACAAACTGGATTTTTTCGAATTGAAATAAATTCATCAGGAAAGGAATATTCAGTATCAAAACTAAAAATACCACAGCGCCGCCGGCAATCCATTTTACTGTCTTGTTGGGAGATGCCAGTATCTGGAAAATATTTCTTGATCCGTGCCTTTTTCACCCATGGCGACACCGATATTTGCGGCTTTCAGTGCGGGTGCATCATTTACCCCGTCGCCGGTCATGGCGACTATCTCATTATTTTTTTTCAGTGCGTTGACAATTTTCAGCTTCTGGTATAACTCTATTCCCATGACCACAAAGACAAAACCAAGCAGCATGATGCCTTCCTGTATGTCGCCTAAAACCAGGTATAACTTACCGCAGGCCACCAATAGCAAAAACATGGGCTCTTTAAAAACACTAAAAGCAATTGAAAATATATTTTTAGGCTTGGATGACGGAAGCTCGTTATATCTTTCCAGTTGAAGCTTTCACCAGCCTCTGCTTCAGTCAGTCCTTTAAATTTAGCGGAATGGAGATTAATCTGCATAAGAATTCATCAAATTCTATAGTGGCGATATACTTCATCAAAGATAAAAAACTTTACCCCCCTTTAAACACTGACATGTCCTCTTTTGTCGGACGATGTCAGGTTTAAATTATTGTCATAAAGACCCGTCATCGTCCTTACACAAAAAACCTGTTAGAAAACACATCGATATTATTTCTATTCTTTTCATTAATCCAAAGAATTATTTAGTAATTTTCGGCTGGGAAAAAACATTTCAATGCTAAGTCTTTCTTCTCTCTGGCTGGTGATGTTGAATTTTGAATGTTAAATGTTGAATTAGGGATTCTTTTATTATTTAAACCCAAAATTATCCAAACCTCAGTGTTTCTAAGTGTTCTCAGTGCCTTAGTGGTGTAAAAATTCAAAACATAAAAAATTAATCTTCATCCACATCTTTGCACAGCAAAAAATCTTTTATATCAGAAATGAATTAGATATTGTCACTTGTTATATCTTTACCCGCTGAAATTTTTGTTATCAAACCTCCACACCGAAAAGGTGATGAATATTAATTAGATAACAGGCTTTTAAGCTTTTTGTTAAAATTCAGGTTCTGTATTACAATGTTTTTCCTGTTTACACCGATTTAAAAATCATCTGTCATGTTAAAAAATGTATTTTTTGTATTGTTAATTTCGCTTTTAATCCCATTCGAAATGAAGGCCGGATGGGTACCGCTGGATAGAAACAAGCCAACGAAAACACCTCCGAAAGTTACCTTACTCAGTGATGATAACAGCAGTTCTGTTATTAGATTTGAGATTTCCGGATTCGATCTGCAGGAATTGATTGCTGACGGCAAAACATTCCAGCCCGTAGATTTACTGTCGGAAATGTTCACTGCTGAACCCGGTTATCCTGCATTGCCTTATATAGCGAAAATATTGGCTATACCTGACCGTGCCGGTATTTCCGTCGAAGTACTGGAAACGGGAAAGGTTCAGACATTCAAAGATATTTATTTACCACCGGCGCGCACAAGTTGGTTAGAAGGCGATCCCGAATCTCCTTTTATTGAAAATTCTGACGCATTTCGGTCTGATGAGATTTTCCCGAAAGAATTAGCGAAAGTGGAACCACCGTCTGTTTTTCGTGATTTTCGCATTGCCCGGGTATCTGTTTTCCCGGTTCGTTATGTCCCCGGTAAAAAGGAAATTCAGGTAGTTTCTTCTGTCACGGTAAGGATAAATTACGGAAAAGGGGAAGTAGTGAATCCCAGAACTGCCTCTAATAAAGCGATTGCTCCTTCTTTTGGAAAACTTTATCGCAGTTTCATTTTTAATTACCAGGAGGTATTGAATAAACTTTACGGTGGCCGGGAAGACGGACAGGAATTAACTTTATGTATTATGCCGGATATTTTTGTGGCAAGCTTTCAAATATATGCTGATTGGAAGCGGCAAAGCGGCACTGACGTACACGTGACCAAATTCAGCGACATAGGGGGTAACACCAATGATCCGGCGGTCATCAAAAGTTTTATCACCAATGCCTATCATAATTGGGAAAATCCGCCGACGTATGTTTTAATTGTAGGTGACGATGGTGTCTTTCCAAAAAAGATCATTTCTTATGATTATTCCTTCCCAAATGAAGATTTTTTTGTGGAAATAGATGGAAATGATTATTTTCCTGAAATGATGATTGGACGATTTACTAATGAGGGTGATTACCGCATGCAGGTAATGATAAAAAAGTTTATGCTGTACGAAAAAACCCCCAACATCACCAATACAGCCTGGTTTAAGAAAGGAACCGTTTGTTCAAACAATGCCTATGAATCACAAAGATATACCAAACGATTTACAGCCAATATAATGAGGCAGGATGGTGGTTTTACCTCCGTCGATACCTTGATGAGTGATGGGGATTGGTGGGGAGGAACAGAGTGTACGGTAGATTTAAATGATGTTCTTAATACCATTAATGAAGGAAGAAGTTATTTAAACTATCGTGGCGAAGGCTGGAGCAGTGGTTGGCAGGCAAGTTGTTACAATTTTCAGACATCGGATGTTTCCGGCTTGAATAACGGTGAAAGATTTACCTTCGTTACCAGTATAGGCTGTGGCGTTGCCATGTTTGACACCGGAGGCGGTAATTGTTTTGGCGAAGAATGGGTCGAATTGGGTTCTTTAACAGCGCCAAGAGGTGGTGTTGCCTTTGTCGGACCGACTTCCAATACCCACACAACCTATAACAACAAGATAGATATGGGTATCTATGTAGGAATGTTCCAGGAAGGGATGGACACCCCGGGCGAGGCGCTGCTGCGCGGAAAACTATACATGTATAATGTTTATGGAAACGATTACTATGTGGAGTATCATTATAGAGTTTATTGTATTTTAGGAGATCCCAGCATACATATCTGGAAAGATGTTCCGAAAACGGTGAATGTGGATTATCCGGAATCAATCCTGGTCGGACCAAACCAGATAGATATTACAGTTAATTTCGCCTCAAACGGTAATCCTGTTGCAAATGCACAGGTTTGTCTGGCCGGAGATGAGATTTATACCTCCGCTTTCAGCGGTACGGATGGCCATGTGATTATTGAAATTACACCAGAATTGCCCGATACATTGACGATAACCGTGCGTGGCGGAAATGTAATTCCTTTTCAGGGAACTATAGAAATTATCCGACCCGCGGAACTTGTTGAACCGGATGGAAATCCCGTGATTGTGGATTTAGACGGGAATACAGACGGACTGATAAATCCCAATGAAAATGGCAACATTACTTTTACCCTTAAAAATTGGGGAAGCCAGACTGCTAATAATGTTATGGCGACTCTTCTATCAACCAATCCTGATTATTTGCAAATTATTACTACCGGCCCGGTCAATTATGGTACTCTGACTTCCGGTAGTTCCTATACCGGAGGACCATTTCAGTTTTATATATCACCCGATTGTCCTGTAGGCCAGATAATTCCTGTGCAATTGCATGTTATCAGCAGTATTCATGCATGGGACTATTATTTTGATGTGGAGGTATATGGATGTAAATTAGTGGTTTATAATTTTATGATAAATGATGTGGGTTCACCAAATGAAAATTACAGGATGGATCCGGGCGAGACCGTGATGTTATTTGTTTCCGTATTGAATGAAGGCGAGGATATTGCACCAGATGTATTGGGTATTCTGTCGAGCAACGACCCGTATATAACGATTGAAGATTCCACGGGAACCTATGGAACTTTAAAAATCGACAGCATTTCGCTTAATTATGGAAATTATTTTGTGGTAAGCGTCGACGAAGCCTGTCCGACGGAATATTTAGCCGAATATTCATTGAAGCTGAATACGCAAAATGGAAATTATCCTTACAAAACCGCACCCACTTTTCTTATTCCGGTTTCTTGGCCCATACATTCTGATTATACAGGACCTGACGCTTACGGTTACTATGCCTATTCCAGCGACGATTATTTTGATCAGGCTCCTGATTATGATTGGTTTGAAATAGCAGGATTAGGTGGCCAGTTAAATGTGCCGGGCATAAGTGATTATACAGAAACAGTTAACTTGCCATTTGCTTTTAAATATTACGGCATCGATTATAATCAACTTCGGATCAGCACAGATGGCTGGATAGCATTTGGCAGTGGTACACAAACAAACCCTGTTAATACTCCGCTACCGAACAATGATAATATAAATTGCATGGTGGCGGGTTTCTGGGATGATTTATATGATAACGAAACGTTAGAAGGTCATATTCTGTATTATTATGATAATGGAAACCATCGTTATATAATTGAATGGGATAGCATCGCACGTAATGATTTTGGGTCTGAACCCAATGTGGAAATTTTTCAAATATTGCTTTATGATCCTGACTATTATCCTACTTTAACCGGAGATGGAGAAATTGTTATTCAGTATAAGAAAGTCGAAGCGCCTGCCAGTAACACGATCGGTATAGAAAACAATTCGGTAGATATTGGTTTGCAATATGTTTTCAATAATTTTTATGATCCTACAGCTTCAGCGCTGATGAATGAGTTTGCTATAAAATTCACCACCGAACCGCCCTTTGCTTCTATTATAACATCTGTCGAGGAAGGCCAGGAAGGCATTATTAAACCTGCTGACAGTGGTTATCAATTAGATCAAAACCGGCCAAATCCATTTAATTCCCATACTTGGATAACCTATTCATTACCTGAAGCAGGTAGTGTTTCACTTAATGTTTTTAACGTAAACGGGGAGCTGGTTTGTACGCTTCAAAACGGAAAACAGGCTGCCGGAAAATATTCAGTAGAATGGAATGGGCTGAATAACGCAGGAAATCCAGTGAGCCCTGGCATCTATTTTTATCGTCTTCAGACGGAAGGTTTTTCAGGTACCAGGAAAATGTTCATTTTGAGGTAATCTTAAACAGGACAATGTATAGTTTTTACATTTTACTGGCCATAATAATTACAGCTGTAATTGTGGGTATTATTGAATATATCCGTCATCAGGAACGGATTTATTCAATTCCCATAAGGATTCATATCAATGGGACCAGGGGCAAGTCAAGCGTTACCCGCCTGATCGGAGCCGGTTTGAGAGCAGGCGGCATATCAAACATCACCAAAGTTACCGGCACCTTTCCCCGGTTGATCATAGAAGACGGTTCCGAAACATACATCCACCGTAAAGCATCAGCCAATATCCTGGAACAATTGTCAATTGTTAAATATGCCTCTTCGAAAAAAGTTAAGGCACTTGTAATGGAATGTATGGCGTTACAACCACAATATCAAACGATTACAGAACACCACATGATCCATTCCACTTTAAGTGTTATGACTAATATCAGGTTAGATCATACGGATGTTATGGGACATACCTTGCCGGAAATAGCAGAAACACTGGGGCGCACAATTCCTAAAAATGCTCATCTTTTTACCTCCGAAAATGTAATACCTCAAACATTGAAAAAAATGGCGGATAAACGAAATACGGTTTCGCATTTTGTTGATCCGCAATCCGTATCTCCTGATGAAATGAAAGGATTCAGGTATATAGAGCATCGTGAAAATGTGTCTTTAGCGTTAGCGATTTGCCGGCACCTGGAAATTGACCGCGAAACGGCACTGAGGGGCATGTACCAGGCTGTTCCGGATGCCGGAGCGTTGATGGCTTTCAGGGTTGAAGCCTTTCAGAAACACCTGGTTTTTTACAATGCATTCGCAGCTAATGATCCGGATTCCACTTTTTTGGTCTGGCAGAAAATCAGGGATGAAATCGGTTTTGAAGGATTGCGGATAGTGCTTCTGAACACCAGGCAGGACCGGCTTTACCGGGCCGCTCAGCTTGCAGAAATGGCGGGTACAAAAATGGAAAATGAGATAGACTATCTGATGCTGATCGGTCAGTCGACTGATGTTGTTGAAAGTATGGCAATTAAACATGGTACACCAAAGAAAAAGATATTGAATTTAGGCTATACGACACCTGAGAAAGTTTTTGAGGAGGTATTATCTGTAACTGACAAGAGGTCAACTATTGTTGCTATAGGTAATATGGGCGGCATGGGCGCTGAAACAGCTGATTTTTTTGAACACAGAAGCTATTAGAAAAATGATAGAATTAGCAATTACTTTAGGCTTGATTTTAAGTTTGCTTTCTTACGAAGTCTTCGGGATAGCAGCCGGAGGTATCGTGGTTCCGGGCTATATAGCGCTGCAACTTACCCACCCCGACCGGCTTTTAGGTATTGTTGGCGTAAGCTTACTTACTTATTTAATTATCAAGGTATTAGGAAACTACACTTTCCTTTACGGCCGGCGTCAAATGGTACTTAGTTTGTTAATTGGCTGTTTGTTAGCAAATTTTTCCAGGCATTTCTTAACACTTAATATAGCTAGCACAACATTGGAACTTCAGGCTGTCGGCTGGGTAATTCCCGGATTAATAGCTCATTGGTTCGCGAAGCAGGGAGTTTTCAAAACGATCAGCGTACTGTTTATTTCTTCCGTACTGGTGAGATTAATCCTGATATTGCTTTTCATGGGTACGTTGTTACCTCAATAAATTATCAAATTCAATGTATAAATTCAGAGCAAAATCAAACATAGTTTTAGGTGTCTTGTTTCTATTATCACTGTTGGCCTTTATTGCAGTGGAAAATAGCAAAATGGATGTTAAGCAGGACTGGTACAATGAAAAGCTTGAAGCAGCTCAACTTTCCCAGTCAGCGGCCAATCAAATTAAAGCCTACCGCCTGGAAAATGGTGTTTTTATTGATGATATCAACGATCCAAACCAGACCGCTTTGATCGGCCAGGAATATTCAATGATTACTACAGACCAGGGCGACATTGACTCGAAGCTGTCAGCCACAAATCCAAATTTTGCTGCGATTATTGTGCAATTATTAAAAGAAGCCGGTTTAAAAGAAGAGGATCATGTTGCTGTTGCTTTTTCAGGATCTTTTCCCGGTATAAATATTTCTGTGTTAGCTGCGCTCGAAACTTTGAAATTAAGGCCGATAGTGATTACTTCGGTTGGAGCGTCAAATTATGGTGCAAACGATCCATATTTTACCTGGCTGGATATGGAAAGCATATTGTATAAATCAAATATCATTCACAACAGGTCTGTTGCTGCTTCTATCGGTGGTGGCAATGACCTCGGTCGCGGATTAAGTCCTGAAGGAAGGGATTTGATCTTTAAAGCCATAGAAAGAAATAATATTGAATTTATCAATGAAAAGCATCTTGAGAGTTCTATTGCCAGACGATTGGAGATTTATGAAAAATACAGCCAGGGGCGGCCTATAAAAGCATTTGTTAATGTTGGCGGCGGAATTGCAAGCCTGGGGAATACCATTAACGGAAAACTCATTCCTTCCGGCCTGACGCTGCATTTACCCATGAGTAACTTTCCGCTTAGTGGTATCATCGTTCATATGGGAAAGAAAGGAATCCCGATCATTCATCTTCTCAATATAAACCAGTTACTTGAGAAATATGGACTGCCCATTAACCCTGTTCCGCTTCCTGATCCGGGAGAGGGAGGCATTTATATTCAAAAAAAATACAACATGATTGTTACATCAATTGCCACCTTGTTTTTAGTTGTAGTAATTGCTTTTATCTTTATTAGTGAGCGGAAACACCATCGTCTGGGAACAGATGTGGTTCCGGTGTCTGATTATCAAAACCCGGATAAACGCGATGATGATGTCCTGCAAGGTTTGTAATTTTAGCTGAAAATTATTATTATTAAATGATTATCTTCAAAAAAAAACCAAAAGCAAATGAAAAAGACCCATTTAGTGTTGTTGACCTTACTGTTGTTCTGCTCTGGAATAATGGCTCAAACCGGTGGGCAATCCAGGTCACTGAAACCTTCAAATTTTCAGAAAAAAGTACCAACTATTATAGCTGGCAAAACCAGGACATACTATTCTTTAAGTGCTGTGGAACCTTCAACAATAAATATTCAGGGGCCCGGAAGTTTAAAGATAATTACCAGGGGACAGTTTAAGCCCGGAGAAATTAATGTGATAAAATATGTGATATTATATACCATTGATGGTGGTGTGCAGAAAAGTGTCGCTGTAAATGCAATTGAACGTTCAAAAAAAGCCACTTATCAGGATGGGACATTAGGCGTGCCAGGTCAGATTAACACCCTTGAAATCGGGCTTTTACGCGGCAATCACACCATTGAATTTAAACTAAAAGATAATGCAGTTCATGTTGCGGCACGTTATGTTTTTACTCCTGCTAAAATAAAGAAGCAGGAATGGATACCATTTTCTCCCATGATCCCTTCGGTGCCTGTTGATCTGATTTCCAGGGAATCTACAACTGCTTATTATCGTTTTTCCATGGAAAAACCACTGAAAGTTGAAGTTATCGGGCCAACGGAATTACGTGTTCTGACCCGTACTGAAAATCATTACCAGATGAAGGGCAGGATTAATTATCGTGTGCAGGTTAAGGAAAATAATATGGTTATAAATACTTACCAGTTAGGTAGCAAACTTTCTGAAACTGCTGTATATAAAGATGATAAAGAATTAATCCCGGGGACGGCATGTGAGTTTGTGATTTATGTCCCCAAAGGAAAACATGCTTATGAGATATTGCCTTTAGATAAAGACAAAAGCAATTTATTGGGCCGTATGTTAATCCCAAAAAAAGATGTACTATTGGAAAAATAAACCAGGCTTTGATATAACCCATTCATTTAAAAACAATTAACGCGTGAAACTCCTCAACTTTTATCATTTTTTCTTTCCTGGAAGAAGTTGTTTGCTCCTTCTGATCTTCATCTTTTTTCTGCCAAATCATGAAGCTTATGCACAAAAAAAGAAAAGTAAAAAGGAAAAACATTTTGAAGCGGAAATTAGTTTTGCTACAATTTATGATAACAATATCCTGAAATATTCTGATAAATATTTGGAAAGATTTCTCAACCAGGAGGATGAAGGACGGTTTCACATTGATACTTATGATGATATAATCCTTTATCAGTCAGTAGGATTATCATATTCATTCAACATTTTTAAAAAATTGAAATCCAGAATAAATTTCAATTTCAACAATAATGCATATATAGTAAATGGTATTAAAAACTGGAACTATATAAGTCTTGGCTTTCAGCAATATTTAACAAAACGGGCCAGCTTTAAATTGTTTTACAGCTACATTCCCACTTATTATGTTCGTCATTTCCGGGATGAGGACTGGGTAAATGTTTATGGATATACTCCTGAAACATTTGTGCCATTCGGATATGCAAAAGATAATTATGGTTTTTGGATTCAGAACACTTTTTTCAAAAATACACGCATCAGACTGGCATTTGATTATTCAAAGTATTATCATAATAAGCATTATACAGAATATGATTGTAATAACTTAACTTATGGAATAGGACTGTATCAGGCGATTTTAAAGAAGCTTAAGCTGGAAATCGGGTACGAGTTTGAAATGTCAGATGCAAAAGGCTATGATGAACCGGGAGAAACCAAAGAAAGTGCCGATGATTCTGATGCAACTTATGAAGAAGATGGCTTTGTTTTCGGATTAAACTGGGAATTGCCCGGCTTTAAGAAACTGGATCATAATCTGGATGTAAAACTGGGGTTCCAGAAGCGATACTATTTATCAAAACATTATCTGGAAATAGACCAGGAGCATGCCGGACGTGTGGATGATAATTTTCAGTTGTTTGTTACGTATGATGTAAAACTATATAAGTCATTGAGACTAGGCGCATTTTATAAGTTTTTCATGAGAGATTCCGATACGAAAGCCGTAGAAAATAAAGCCTATTTATCTGCTGAAAAAAACTACCGCCAGAGTCAATTCGGATTAGAATTAACTTATAATTTAAAATTTTAAAATATGCCCGCCTGGCATTATTAATTTTCTCAGGAGAAATTAATTTAAGAAAATAATTAAAAATATGAAAATCAACAGATTGTTTATTTTGCTACTGTTCGGCTTGTTTCTTTTACTTGGTTGTGGAAAACCAAATGACCCTGAATCAATAGTGCCGGATGATATTTCAGGTGGGTATAAGATTGTCAAACGGTTTCCCACAAGCGGTTATGCCCAGGATGTATTGAAGAAAGACAGTTTGCTATATATAGCGCAAGGTGAAGGAGGTTTGTTGATGGTGAATGTTTCCGATCCCGGGAATCCACAAACAGTGTCATTAACTACTGAAGGTGTGCGGGGATATTGTGTTAAAATCGCAATGAGAGATAGTGCAGTATATTTAGCTGCAGGTACATTTGGTGTAAATGTGATCAATGTTGCAGATCCTGATACCCCCTTTGTAACCGCCTCGAATCTGCCAATGAAACCGGCACGGAGTTTTCACATTATGGGAAATTATTTATTTACTGCAGTAAGTGAACAAGGTGTGCAGCTTTCTGAGATCAGTTTTCCCACACAACCTGATACCCGTGGTCAAATATATACAACCGGGTATGCTTATGGTTTAACGACCAGCGCTGACAGCAACTATTTATTTGTAGCTTGTGGTGAAATGGGATTGGTCATTTACAATATATCCGATCTCCAGGAAGGGTACGGAATATACACGAAGACTGGCTGGTGCGATACTCCTGGCGATGCAGAAGCAATCGCTATTCTGGAAAGTGAATCCCTTGCATTTTTAGCGTGTGGTACTGGCGGATTGCAGATCCTTAATTATTCCGATACCTCCAACATCTTCATTGCTGGAAGTTACGATAGTGTCGGATATGTCAAAGATCTGATATACAATAATAAGCTGATTTATATGACTTCCGAAACTTATGGTCTGCAGATTATAGATGTTTCAGATGTTGCAAAACCCCGTTTAGTGGGTATTGTTCCAACTGCATTCGCACTTGGCCTGGATATGGATGAAAAATACATATATGTAGCAGATGAAGAGGAAGGATTAATTATTATTTCCATTCCTGACTAAAGAAATGATCAATCACACCGGCGAAAAACAACGTTTTGAATTTATCGACCAGTTTCGCGGTTTGATCGTCATCCTTATGCTGGTAGACCATAGTTCCTACTATTTCAATTCCATTTGGGAACAGATTGACCCGCTTGATCCGCTCTTCGACTCCTGGGGACAGTTCGCCCTCCGTTATGCCGGATACCTGTGTGCACCCGGTTTTTTAATGATGGCCGGAGCCATGGTCTGGTGGTCATGGCAACGCCGGATTGAAAAAGGAACTGCGGACTGGACTGCCCGCTGGCATCTGATCCAGCGAGGCCTTTTTCTTATTCTTGTTCAAATAACATGGGTGAACTCTTCATGGGGCGGTTTCAGTGAATTTAAGCCTTACCACATCGGGATCATCGCCTGCATCGGCATTTCCATGATCATGCTCGCTCTCATAATTAAATTGAAATGGCAGTTGCAGCTCTTTATCGCCCTTGCCATTTTAGCGGTCCACCCGTTTCTGCTCAGGATTCCTTACAATCCGGAAGTCGCCTGGAGCAGGGTCCTGATGCAAACCTTCATCGATGCTGGTGAATTTAACAAATACCCGGTTTTACCATGGTTTGCCCTGGCTGTTTTGGGATCAGTTATGGCAACAGGATGGCTCAGGGTATGGAAAACAGACAGGCAGCGCATTTCATGGAGTGTTGGAATTGCGTCCGTAGCGTTGCTTGTATCGATAGTTGTGCGGATGGGACGCGGATATGGCAACATATTTCCTTTTTCTGACTTCGGATCGTATTCGTTTTATTTCGACCAGAAGTACCCGCCAAGCCTGTTCATGAGTCTCTGGTTCTTCGCGTGGGTGGTTCTCGGGGTTACCGCATTCATAGCCATTGGCAAAGCGGCTCCGAAGCTCCTGATTGTATTCAGCATCCCGGGTAAAGTGCCACTGTTTTTCTACTGCATGCACATCGCAATTATGGGCGTATTTGCGAAAAGATTTGGATTTTTTTACCGGGAGGGTGAAGTGCTTGCTTCATTGATCGGAGTGGCTGTCATGCTGGTGATCATGCTTCCGCTGTGCAAATGGTTTTATGGGGTAAAAAAACGGTCTAAGAACTTTGTTATCAGGATGATATAAATAAGGTGACAAGGTGACAAGGTGACAAGGTGACAAGGTGACAAGGTGACAAGGTGACAAGGTGACAAGGTGACAAGGTGATAAGGTGATAAGGTGACAAGGTGACAAGGTGACAAGGTGACAAGGTGACAAGGTGACAAGGTGACAAGGTGATAAGGTGACAAGGTGATAAGGTGATAAGGTGACAAGATGATAAGAATGTTAAGGCAGATATTGAGGTTTTTTTTCATGGCAGCCGCCGTGGTGATAGCAGCGACAGGTTGTTCTGAGCGAGCTTCAGAGCCGGTAATTTTGCCTGATTCCACTATTGTCTTTCCTGCAAAAAAAGGAGATGGCATCTCGGCAACGATCACACTGTGCAGGAAAGTGATCCAGAAAACCGGCAAGCGGATTGGTATGGGAACGATATTCTCCATCAGGGAAGATGGTAATGTTTATGCATTCATTGACTTGGAGAATCGTTTTGTTTATGGTGATAAGGAGTTGATGTTTCACCTCGACTGGATCGATCCTGAAGGCAAATCTTTTTATCAGAAACGGATCGATCTGAGCCCCACGGATTCCTCTCTGACCATAAATAGTTCCATATCGGTTGCACCCGGGAAAAGACAAGCTGGAGAATACTTCTTACGGGTCTATTTTTTCCGGGAACTGGTTGCAGAGAAGAAATTTGAGCTGCAAACGGAGGATCAGGTCGAAAAGGTCACAGCAAAGATCACATTTTTTAAAAACATTGATAAAGAGACCGGTATAATGAATGGGGTTGACACAGTATTTTCGATGAAGAAAAAAGGAATCGTCAGGGCCTCGATAGATCTTGCGAATCTCAGTGTTTACCAGGATGAGGAGCTGTCTTTCCAACTCGACTGGATCGGCCCCGATGGCAAATCTTTCTATAAAAAACAGATCGATCTTCTCCCGGTTGATTCTTTTGGAACGATAAATAGTTCGATCTCGATTTCACCCGATAAACGGCAACCGGGAAAGTGCTTGTTAAAGGTTTATCTTTTTGATGAAGTGATTGCGGAGAAGAGATTTGAGCTGCGTTTAGCTGAATAATTTCTTAACAATACTATTTGAATTTCCTTCGTGCGCCTATGTGTTCTATCCCGAGGTTTCGGGACAAGTCGTGTCTATGTGGTTAATTATCAATCTTAATTATCTTCTTCAATATCTGCGAATCAGAAACTGATATCCTTACAAAATATATCCCTGCAGGAAGGTGGCTGATGTTAAGTTCCACTGTTCCATTGTTCCATTGTTATGGGATTCAAGGACCTTACTGTACAAATCAACTATTTCGATGAAAAAGTTTTGTGCTTGCTTTTTGGAATTTGTTTGGTGCCTGGTGCTTGTTATTTGTAATTTTTCACGGGTGGGGTTCGGATATATTTGAATGTCTTCCATCAGGGATTCTTCATATCCGACATATCCGCCTATGCCATAAAAGATTCCCATTCTGATTAAATTTTCAAATGGTATCGCCATCGAGATTCATTTTAACAGCAAGCATTTTTGAACAGCAATAGTCCAGGGTGAAACCGGTTTAATGAAAGTAATACACGCATTGCCTGCATCATCCAGGCGCAGATCATAAGGCACCATAGGCATTATATTCTCATACCCAGATATTTTTAGCAAAATAACATTTCCATTTGGATCATATTTCATAATAAAAATATTACAGTGTGCATAGAGCAAAGTACACAGGGCAGGTTTTCCCTGCCCCTAAGCCCTATGCTCTATACTAACATGGTCAAGAAAAATAAATCAAATGATAAATTTACAAGAGAAATAAATATTCTTTCCAAAAAACGCTGTATTTTTCTGAAATAATATTACTTTGAATACATTTGTCAAGATCAAATTAGTCATAATGAAAACTTTGGCGAGATCATTCAAATGGAACTACTTTTTTATAATGACCTGAACTACAGTAAGGTAAATAAGCAATTCAATAAAGTTGCGGAATATCTTTCAAAAGCCGACTTCAACGCAGCTGAAGTAAAAAAAATGCCCAACACGGGTTTATACAGGGCAAAACTCGATTATGAGAACAGGTTATTGTTCAAGTTTGCAAAACACGGGGATAAGAAGTACTTACTACTACTGGAAGTTATTTATAACCATGAGTATAATAAATCCCGCTTTCTGAGAGGCGCCAGCATAGATGAGAGCAAGCTCATCGAAATAACATCGCCGGATGCAGTTAAAGAAAGCGAATTGGAGCCATTATGCTTTATCAATCCCTCGGTCAACAAAGTTCACTTTCTCGACAAGGTTATTTCTTTTGATGAACTACAGGAAGAAATCTTCAGCCTGCACCCTCCCGTTATCATTATTGGTTCGGCAGGCAGCGGGAAAACCGCACTCACTTTAGAAAAACTAAAAACACTAACAGGCAATATCCTTTATGTTACCCTGTCACCCTTTCTGATTGAAAATTCCTACAACCTCTATTATGCCAATAACTACGAAAACGAGAAGCAGGAAATAGATTTTTTATCTTATAGCGACTTTTGCTCCACCCTTAAAATAGTTAAAGGCAGGGAAATGGATCAGCGATCTTTTGAGCAATGGATGCAAACGCGTATGCACACATTCGGAGTAAAAGATGTTCATAAGCTTTTTGAGGAGTTCAGGGGCGTACTAACAGGATTAGAGGTAGATAAACCTTTTCTTAGCCGCAGCGAATACCTCAATTTGGGGGTAAGGCGCTCTATTTTTCTTGGTTCTGAAAGAAATAAAGTATATGATATTTTTGAAAAGTACCTCGAATACTTTATAGAAAATGGTTTTTATGACCTGAATATTTTATCTTTCGAATACCTTAAATATTGCGAACCAAAATTCGATTTTATCGTGGTTGACGAGGTACAGGATTTTACCAACATCCAGCTATTTCTTGTGCTTCAATCGCTGAAAGAAAAAGGCAGTTTTATCTTATGCGGCGACTCCAACCAGATAGTGCATCCCAATTTTTTTTCCTGGACCAACGTTAAAACCATGTTCTACAAACAGGATATGACAGGTAGGGATATTAAAATTCTCAGAACCAATTACCGGAATTCGCCAGAGATAACAACGCTTGCCAACCGTTTGCTAAAAGTCAAAAATGCACGTTTCGGTTCCATCGATAAAGAAAGTACATACCTGATTGATGCTGTGGGAACTAAAACCGGCGAAGTGGCACTGCTGAACGATAGTGAAAATGTGCGCCGCATGTTGAATGAAAAAACATCGCGATCGGCAAAATTTGCAGTGATCGTGATGAAGAAGGAGGATAAAATACTGGCCAGAAAAATATTCAAAACGCCATTACTGTTTTCTATTCACGAATCAAAAGGCCTTGAGTATGAAAATGTTATTATGCTGAATTTCATAAGTGGCAACGTAAAGGAATTCGACGAAATTATCCAGTCAATCAACGAAAATGACCTTGACAACGAAGAATTATTTTTTTCACGTTTCCGCGATAAAACCGATAAATCAATTGATGCTTACAAGTTTTATATCAACTCATTTTACGTTGCAATTACCAGGAGTATTAAAAACCTGTTTATTGTTGAGGCTTCCCACAAACACAGGCTTTTACAGCTTCTTCAGCTTGTTGAAGCCAAAAACGATGTGAAGATTGACGGAAATGTTTCATCAGCGGAAGACTGGAAAAAAGAAGCAGAAAAACTTGAGAAACAGGGCAAGAAAGAACATGCAGACGAAATAAGGAAAATCTTCTTCTCGCAACAAACACCGGATTGGGAACCCATCACAAATGCCAACCTTCAGGAACTTAAGAAAGAAGCTTATAATCCTGAACATTTTAATAAAAAAGCCAAAGATAAATTGTTTGCTTATGCGCTTATTTACAATGACTTTGAAAGCATTGCAACCCTCGCAGAGTTAAAATACCGCAGGGCAGAAGACCCTGAAAACGAGCGACGGGCCTTGTACAGAAAATATTATCAGGACATTAAAAGCGAAAATATCAAAGCGCTTGAACAAAATATCGGAAAGTATGGTATCAATTACCGTGACCAGTTTAACTTAACACCATTGCTGGCAGCCATACAGGCCGGCAGCACAAAATCAATAAAATTTCTGCTAAAAAACGGCGCTGATGTTACCCTGATGGACAATACCGGAAGAAATGCCCTGCGCGCTGCCATCAACCAGAAATATCATAATTCAGGAAATGAAGAATCTGTCAATCTGATTTTTTCGACACTAACCATTGATTCAATAAGGCTGAATATCAATGAAAAACTGTTGGTTCTGCCAAACAAAAAGTTTGAATATTTCCTTATGAATTTCTTTATTGCATTGCAGAAAACATTATTCGACCGAAGCAACAAATTTTTTCGAAGACAAAAGGGTGTCACCGCAGTTACAATTGAAAAAGCCATTGCCACATATTCTGACCATATTATTCCCGAATTCAGAAAAAAAAGAAACTACATTTCATCGGTTCTGTCAAAGAATGAGCTGTTTGGCAATAGTCCTTACAACAATAAATTGTTCTTCAGGGAAGAACGTGGCGAATATTTGCTTAACAACAATATGGAAATGATGGTAAACGACAAATGGGTAAATGTTTATGATATTATGGGAATGGACAAACCGGAAATTCTAACTGAGGAGCAGAAAATGGAAAAGTTTCGGAAAAGTATGGAAGAATTCAGGAAAGCCCGGGATAAAGAGGAGCAGTTAAGAGCGCTGCAAATGAAACATACCCGTGAATTTGAGCGAATTCCTCAGAAAAAGACATTTGAAAAACCGGATTTTCCTCAACCGCCTGCATTCGTAAAGCCCGAACCAAAAAAGAAAGAAGACCATGATAACCCTGCGCAGATTAGACTTCCATTCTGACATTAGCGTGCTTTATCAATTCATCAGCATTGGAGGAGCCATTCGATATGTAGATCCGGTATTACCTGGAAAGTATCAATATCGCTGGCAATAAGTCCGTAACAGACTTACTTCCGGAATTTAAAAGGGTTATAGATCAAATCATTAAAAGTGAAAAAGTTTTCGATTAAAGAAAGGTTGATCCTGTATTTTGTCGTCTTGAGCGTCATTTCGATTACTATAGTCAGCCTGTTTTCAATTTTTGAGGCTAAAAAAGGGATCACAAACCGGACCTTTAGCCAGCTTATCCTGCTCAGGGACCTGAGAAGGGAACAAATCCTGGCTTTTTTTCAAACCCGGAGCAACGAGCTGAAATCATTAGCTGCCTCGGAGGGGATCATTCAAATGGGGCGTTACTTTGATGGTCATGATGAGAAGGATTCGCTGACCCGATACCTTCAGAAAGAAAAACATATGCTTGACCTGGTCTCAGATGATGAAATCTGCAAGTCTCTTTATTTCACCTCATCATCAGGGAAAACGATCAGTATAAAATCACCAGCAGATAACATGTCCTATTTTACCGAAGAGGCCGGTACACAGCCTGACACCATGCATTTATCAGTTTTCAGGGCACCTGATTACCGGCCCGGCAAGGTTATCTTTGAGCAGCTGGATTCTCAAAATTCAGCCCGGATCTTTATTGCGGTGCCTTTGATTGATAATGATGAAAGATACCTGGGTTCTCTTTTAGCAGAGATCCTTCCTGAAGCGATATACCGGATCATGTTTAACAATAATCCCGGGACCGGCATGGGCAAAACCGGCGAAGCTTACCTGGTTGGAGCAGACGGGCTGATGCGAAGCCCTTCAAGGTTTGTCCCGGAGGCTATATTGAACGTTCCGGTGAAAACGGAAGGTTTTCTCAGGGCTGCCGGTGGGGATGAAGGCGTTGATACTTATAAGGATTACAGGGGGGTGGAGATTTTAGGAGCCTATGGCAACCTGGAACTAGGTGGCGTAAAACGGGTAATCCTTGCAGAGATAGATTTTGAAGAAGCCATGATCCCACTGGCAGCCATACGCAATGAAATCCTCTTTTTATCATTGATCATCGTCCTGGTTATTTTCAGTCTTGCCTTGTTTGTAGCCCACGGGATCACGCGCCCCCTGGTCAGATTGAAAAACGCCGCCAACTTTATTGCTCTCGGTAATTATAATCAGCAACTGGAGATCAAGGAAAATGATGAGATTGGTGAATTAATGAATGCTTTTAATGCCATGGCGAGTGAAATCAACGCCAGGAAAAATTTGGAAGCTGAACTTGCTGAGGAGCGAAACAAACGGATCCGTGCGGTGATTGACGGCCAGGATATTGAAAGGCAGCGGCTGTCGAGAGAATTGCATGACGGGCTGGGGCAACAGCTTGTTGCGGGAAAACTGATCCTGGAGAGTTCCCTTTATACGGCCAATCCTGACGAACTCAAACCGAAGATCAGTGAAGCCCAGCGCATTTTCGACCGGATTATCGGTGATATCAGGCGTATTTCCCATGATCTGAGTCCTTCCATCCTGCAGGAGTTTGGTCTGAGGGCCGCCATGGAAAACCTGTGCAACAGCATCCGTAAAACTTCAGATCTGCAGGTTGACCTCTTTTTTAACCTTGCCGATGAAAATCCTGATGAGATGACAGCCACTTACCTGTTCCGTATTGCGCAGGAAGGACTTAACAACGCCCAGCGGCATTCAGGGGCCACTATCGTAAAGGTGGTCCTCAATGCAGATCAATCCGGCATTCTCATGGAAATTGAGGATAACGGCTGTGGCTTTCACTTTAAAGAAATTTCAAAAAAAGGTGGAAACGGACTTTTTAATATCCGGGAAAGGGTCAATATACTCAAAGGAAACCTTTCAGTAAACAGCATTCCCGGAAAGGGGACAAAAATACTGGTTAGGTTACCGGTCAATGATCAGAAGCATTTATAACCAAAACAATTATGATGGAAAAGATCAGTGTGATTATTGTAGATGACCACCAGATCATTCGGGATGGGATTAAGGCGTTATTGTCTGAAGTCATTGATATAGAAATAGTTGCTGAAGCTGGTTCTGCTGAGGAATTTTTGTTAAGACTCAAGTCAGGCCCGGCTGATGTGGTCCTGGTCGATATCTCCCTTCCGGGAATTTCCGGGATCAAACTGACGCAACAACTCAGCTTATCTCATCCTGAACTGAAGGTGTTAATCCTTTCCATGTACCTTAATGAAGAATATATTTCTAATGCATTAAAAGCCGGCGCTTTAGGGTACCTTGCTAAAAACACCACGCGTGATGAACTGATCACGGCGATCCAGACAGTCGCTGAAGGGCGACAATATCTTGGCAAAGATGTAGCAGAAGTGATCACGACAGGTTACATCCAGCGTATAAAAACCGATGCTGCCATTGAAAAGGACGTGCTATCAAGACGTGAGGTTGAAATCCTGAGGCTTACTGCAGAAGGCTTTGGCAATAAAGAAATCTCCGATAAGCTCTTCATAAGCATCCGGACTGTCGAATCCCATAAAAACCACATCATGCAGAAGCTTGAGCTTAAATCGGCTGTGGAAATGACCCGGTATGCCATCAAGAAAGGGCTTATACAACTCTAGTTTCTTTTTACGTGTTTCACGGATAAAATTCCGTAAATCCGCTGATTTCAAGTTGATAATCAACCCGTTACTTTGAAGGTTTATTTTAAAACCTAATTGTAATGAGAAAGAAATCTTTAATTACTGCTTTACTGCCGGTACTCCTTTCCTTTGCGGGTATCATTCAGGCTCAGGAACAAACCGGGATCAAACCTGAGCTGGGCTGCGATATTGTAACCAGTTACATTTGGCGGGGGTCAGCCGTTTATGCTGCACTTGGGGATCAAAATGTACTGGCGCCAAGTCTTCAGCCCGCATTCTCCCTGAACTTTAAAGGACTTGAATTAGGCACCTGGGGCTCGATCGACTACACAGGAACCTACAAAGAGCTGGACCTTTACCTGAGTTACTCCTTAAAAGGGTTTACGGTTATGATGACCGATTATTACTGGGCCGGTGACTGGATCGTGGATAATTATTTTGAATACCAGAGCGACAGCACCTCGCATTATATCGAAGCATCCCTGGGTTACAAAGGTGAAAAGATACCGTTCAGTATTCTCGTTGCCACGATGTTATATGGTGCTGACAGGCAATTCGAAGATTCGGTCAAAAACAATTACTCTACCTACATCGAATTGGGGTATGGGTTTAAAATATCTGATTACTCCCTGGATCTATTCCTGGGAATGACCCCTTTTGATGGTTTGTATGGCGACAGCTATGGCGGACATGATGGGTTTGCGGTTGTAAATGCCGGTTTAAGCGGTTCAAAAGCCATTAAGATCACTGAAAATTTCTCGCTTCCCGTAAAAGCTTCAGTTATCGCTAATCCCCAGGCCAGAAAATTATTTCTAACCTTCACATTGTCTTTATAATCAAGATATTAATCAAGAATTTAAAATTTTAAATTTAAAATTAAAAATTATGTTCGACACAGGTTCAACCGGCTTCATGCTTCTGGCATCAAGCCTTGTCATGCTGATGACTCCCGGACTGGCCTTTTTTTATGGCGGGCTGGCCACCAAACGCAACATTCTCGGGATCATGATTCAGAGTTTTGTGTCCCTTGGATGGACAACAGTATTATGGTTCATCTTTGGCTACTCCCTTTGTTTCAGCGGTGGTGAAGGAGGAATAATCGGGAACCTCGATAAGGCTTTCCTGAACGGGGTTGGCATGGATTCGATGTATTCCAATGGTAAGATCACGGAAATCGTTTTTATTGCTTACCAGATGATGTTCGCGATCATTACCCCTGCCCTGATCACCGGCGCTTTTGTGAACCGCGTGACCTTTAAATCTTACATGATCTTCCTGACCTTCTGGCAGATCCTGGTTTATTATCCTTTCGTGCACATGGTTTGGGGTGGCGGATTATTAGCGCAATTAGGCGTTCTTGATTTTGCAGGCGGTATTGTGGTTCACGCAACAGCCGGTTTTGCCGCTCTCGCTTCTGTATTTTATATTGGTGGCCGTATGGATAAAAAATCGGTCCCCAACAGCATCCCATTGGTGGCTATCGGCAGTGGATTATTATGGTTTGGCTGGTATGGTTTCAACGCAGGCAGTGAGGTAGCCGTTGATGAAATCACTTCGCTCGCCTTTCTGAACACAGATCTGGCTGCATCATTTGCGACCATTGCCTGGGTTGTTGTTGAATGGATCCGCGAACGAAGGCCGAAGTTTGTCGGGTTACTGACAGGCTCAATTGCCGGCCTTGCTACCATAACGCCCTGCGCCGGTTTTGTTCCGCTATGGGCATCACCCATTATTGGAACAGCTGCCGGGCTTGTGTGTTACGTGGCAGTACAATGGAAGAACAAGATGAAATGGGATGATGCGCTGGATGTATGGGGCGTGCATGGCGTCGGAGGGTTCCTTGGAACCATCCTGCTTGGCGTTTTTGCCTCCAAAGCGGTCAATAGTGCCGGGGCCGATGGGTTGATCTACGGCGGCGGCGCTTTCTTCGGCAAGCAGGTACTGGCAGTTGTTGCAGCTTCAGTTTATGCGTTCATCTTCACATATATCATGCTTGCGCTGATCAACCGGGTTACCCGGGTCAGGGTATCGGAAGAAGAAGAAAGCCAGGGGCTCGATTTTGCGCTTCACGGCGAGAAAGCTTACGACGAAGGGGCTTTGTAATTATTTATGGCACGCGGATGACGCGGATTAGGCGGATCTACGCGGATTACTGATCCGCGATTATCCGCTGCATCTGCGTTTATCCGCGTTCTATTTTCATAACTTTATTACTTTCTTCACAATCGTTTGATTTTCAAGAGATATTCTGATGAAGTAGATACCGGCCGGACATCTGGTGATGTCAAATTCCAAGCACCAAGCACCAAGCACCAAACAAGCACCAAATTCAAAATCACAAAATATATCTGAAACTACTTTACCGTATAAATCAACCAATTCGATGTTTTGAATTTGGATTTTGGAATTTGTTTGGATTTTGGAATTTGGATTTTGGAATTTATTATTTGTTTGGTACCTGGTGCTTGTTATTTGGAATTTTCCCTGGGTTGGGTTCGGATATAATTGAATGTCTTCCATCAGGGATTCTTCATATCCCACGTATCCGCCTTCCACGATCACATACCACCATTTTTCGGTCTGGCCATCAAACGATGTGACATTATACCAGACAGGTACAACAAAACTGGTAGTGACTTCATCCTCAGGATACATACAAGCATTGTTTGATATTGTTATAAAGGGAATAAGATAAGCCAGGTTTGCGGTATCATGTACAGTGGCAATAACAGTCTGGTTCGTATTATCGATTACCGGTGGAGCTACCATGGAGGAAAAATATATGTCGGTAATATCCGCTTCATAATCAACCGGGGAGGCTGAAACGTATTTAATAGTTGTGGCATCTTTTACCTGTATTGTATCATAGGCTCCTGCTGCCACAGCGAACTGATCGTTACCGATGAAGG